>PDWI01000294.1_pt1 | contig 126600 bp, 123 predicted proteins | sample 1430891 | NCBI WGS metagenome assembly PDWI01 (sample SAMN01162508, study PRJNA174530) | Oral metagenome, whole genome shotgun sequencing project. | biome: Marine environment; feature: Marine mammal; material: Swab sample of the gingival sulcus; isolation source: swab sample of gingival sulcus...
TTTTTTGACATTGATTTAGCTACACTCATTAAAAAGAGTAAATATAATATAAAACCAGATATAAATTTAAAGATAGATGTTATATGTGTATCGGATAAAACTTTGAGCGGAGTGTGCTAATTGCACATGACCGAAAAGTTTTATCGCAGTCAACACAGTTATGGAGCAAAAGAACAAGTCAAAAGAGTGTGAGTTGATTACTCTCGGATAACCCCTCCAAACACCCATGCTCTCTAAGAGCCTCTATAACCGTTTTATTTAATTTTGCCTTTGTCTGCATATCTTCTATAGAAAGAATTTCGCCCATATCCTTTAATTTTGCAAGTCCTTTTGCAGCACTTTCTCCAACCCCTTGTAGCGATTGAAATGGTGGAAGTATTGCTCCATCTACTATTTTGAACTTATGAGAATGAGAACTGTATAAATCCACTTTTAAAAAATGATAGCCACGAGAGTACATCTCGGCAACGATTTCAAGTATAGAATATAGATCGGTTTCCTTTTTATTTAAACCTTCCTTTGTAGATTTTAATTTTAAATCTTTTAATTTTTCATAAACTACATTCTTTCCTTGACATATCAATTGTGCGTCAAAATCGCTTACTTTTGTGCTAAAATATGTTGAATAAAACGCCAATGGATAATGAACTTTAAAGTATGCAACCCTAAAAGACATCATTACATATGCAACAGCGTGTGCCTTTGGAAACATATATTTTATTTGCTTACACGACCATATATACCACTTTGGAACATTATGCTCTTTCATAAGGGCTTCATGCTCTTCACTCAGACCTTTGCCTTTTCTAACCTTTTCCATTATATCAAATGCTTTTTTAGGATTTAATCCTTTATATATAAGATAAACCATTATATCATCACGTGCAGATATAACATCTTTAATTTCAACGGTATTTTCACGTACTAAATCTTGAGCATTGCCAACCCAAACTAACTCTCCATGAGATAAACCCGATATGCGAACGAGGTCAGAAAAAGTTTTTGGTTGAGTTTCTGCAAGCATTTGACGAACAAATTGAGTTCCAAACTCTGGTATTCCTAGAGAACCAATATCAAGTTTATATTCATCATCAAGCATTTTAAGAGGTTCTGCTGATGTAAATAGTTTAAGCGTATCCTTATCATCAAGAGGAACATCTTTAATATTAACATCAGTTATATCCTCTAAATCACGAATAATACTCGGTGCCTCGTGTCCTAGTATATCCAATTTTAATATTCTACCTGATAATGAATGATAATCAAAATGAGTTGTTAAAACACCACATTCTAAATCATTTGCGGGATATTGTATAGGAGTAAAATCATATACATCCTTATAATCAGGGATTACCATAATTCCACCTGGATGTTGTCCACTGGTTCTTTTAATACCAGTACACCCCTTTGCAAGACGTTTAACTTCTAGTAAACTAACATCTTCTTGCCCATTTTCTTCAAAATATTTTTTAACAAGACCAAATGCAGTTTTATCCGCAATTGTACTTATAGTGCCAGCCTTATACACATATCCTTCCCCAAATAACTCCTCTGTGTATTGATGCGACGTTGCTTGATAAACACTGGCAAAATTCAAATCAATATCAGGCTCCTTATCCCCATCAAAACCCAAAAATGTTGCAAAAGGAATATTATGCCCTTCTTTTACATATGGCACATTACAATTAGGACAATTTTTATCGGGTAAATCAAAACCTGATGCCACCTCACCATCTGTAACAAACTCACTTTTTTTACATTTGCTACAAATATAATGAGGAGGTAACGGATTAACTTCGGTAATATTTGACATAGTAGCTGCAAAAGAAGATCCAACAGAACCCCTTGAACCCACCAAATATCCATCTTCTAATGATTTTGTAACCAGCTTTTGTGCAATTATATACATAACCGCATATCCATTTTTAATAATTGAATCAAGCTCCTTGGACAATCTTTCCTCGACAATTTTGGGTAAATCATCGCCGTATATCAATTTGGCTTTACTAAAACACATCTCTCTAAGTTGCTCATCAGAACCCTTTATTCTAGGTGGAAATGTTTGTTTAGGAACTGGGAACAACACATCAATTTGCTTTGCTATCTCATTAGTAGCATCTACAACCACTCTTTTTGCAAGTTCATCTCCTAAATACGAGAATGAAGATAACATCTCGTCTGTCGTCCTAAAATACAAAGGACTTTCATCTGCTCCACGAGAATTTCCCTTTCCACTTTTTATAATTTTTCTGTAAATTACATCTTCAGGATTAATAAAATGCACATCACCCGTTGCAACAACAGGTTTATCATACTTATCCGCCAGTTGTATAATCTGCATATTTATACTTTGTAATTCCTGTTTTGACTTAACTCTTCCTGAATTTATCAAAAACATATTATTTTCGATAGGTTGAATTTCTATATAATCATAAAATTTAATTATTTGCTCAATTTCTTCATCATTTTTATTTGATAAAATAGCATCGTACAAATCCCCATTTTGAGTGGCTGAACCCAAAAGAAAATTCTGTCTATTTTGTTGCAATAAACTTTTAGCAAGTCTTGGAGTTTGATAAAATGTCTTTGTATTAGAATGGCTTACAAGTTTATATAAATCCTTTAATCCTTGCTGATTTTTTACCAAAATAGTTACAGGATGTGGCCATACATTTTTATAATCAAAATTTTCAGAAGCAAGATTATTAATTCCTGCCATATCGTTAATTCCTAAATCCTTTAGCATTGATAAAAATCTAATATATATTTTAGCAGTGGCAGTTGCATCATCAACTGCCCTATGATGATTTTCAAGACTTATCCCCAAATACTTTGCAACTTGATTTAATCTATGTCGCTTTTTATTTGGTATCAAAAGCCTACTTAGAAGAAGAGTATCGACTACAACTGGGTTAAATTCAATTTTTTGCCTTTGTGCCTCAGCTTTTATAAAAGATATATCAAAACTAGCATTATGAGCTACAAGTGGACAATCTGATATAAATTTTATAAATTCTGGAAAAACAATATCAATAGTAGGTTTATTTGCAACCATATCATCGGTAATACCAGTTAATTCAACAATCTCCATAGGAATTGGCATCTCTGGGTTTACAAGAGCGTTATATGTGTCAACCACTGAGCCATTTTGAACTTTTACAGCACCTATTTCAGTAATTTTATCGTACTTAAAAGAAAGACCCGTAGTCTCAATATCAAATACTACAACAGGTTGTGAAAGATCCTTATCATTTGGATTATCTATAATAATTCCTTCATCATTATATAAATAAGCCACCATGCCATATATAATTTTAATCTTATCTCCAGCAGCCTTTGCCGCATCTGGAAATGCTTGAACCCCACCAAAATCCGTTATAGCAATGGCACTATGACCCCACTCTTTCGCCTGATTGACAAGTTCAGAAACAGGAGCAATACCATTCATATCGCTCATATTTGTATGTGCTGATAATTCAACCCTCTTTACCTGTGCATTATCAACCCTTTTTTCCTTTGGAGTTCCTTCATTAATATTTCTAACATTCATAACTATATCTTTTGCAAATGTATCATATCTAAGAAGTCCTTCAACTTTATAGACTCCATCAACACAAATTTTTTCGTTTAAAACTTCCCATTCCTTTACGCTCAAGAATAATTTGCAAGCAATAGAATAAGTATTATCCGTTATAGAAAATGTAAATATTTTTTTCCCGTTCTTAGTATCAACCGTATTTTTTTCAAATACTTTCCCCTCAAAACAAACAATGGTTTCTTCTTCTAAATTACCTTTAATTTCAACAATTTCACGGGTTATACGCCTTTTATATATCTCATTTTCACCCGCTGCATTATAGCTATTTTTTTGTTTATAAGATGAATATTTACCATTTGAATTGTTGGCATTACGATTATTAGCATTTTTATCAATTGTATTAGTTACACTAGCATTTAATTTTTCATTTTTCTTAATTTCATCGTTAATTCTTTCTATTTTTTGTTTCTCAAAATATTCTACACTCTCATATTCCGCATTTTTATCGCATTTTAAAATAACTTTTTCTTTAATCCCAATCTCATTTTCTAACATATTAGAAATGGAAATTTCCCAATTTTTCTCCTTCAATCTATCAATTGCAAATTTATCAGAAATATAAAACACTATTTGACCATCTTCTAATTTATAATACATTTCGTGCAATGAACCATTGAGTAACGAGCAAGTTTTTTTAGCATTCCAAATAATTATAGACAAGTAAATATCTAATTTATCTTTTAATAATTGATTATTATCTTCAATTTTTTTAGCCTTATGAGACCTTTCAAACATATTTTCATGTGTATTGTTATCATCAACTGATTTTTGAGCAAATACCTCATTATTTGCATTTTCTTCTGCATTTTCTTCTATATTTCTATCTTCAATTTCTAAATTTTCAAAATATTTATCACTTACTTTACATTCTAAATGAACATTGTCAATAAATTCTAATGATGATTTAATATCGTTTCCTATCTTATCCCTTATATCTGGAAATATTATTTTATCAGCCTCAAGACAAAAAAGAAGACTTTTTGTCTTCTTATTATATTTAATATCTTTAATATCAACATCACTCAATCCAGAATTTGATAAACAATCTTTAAATGTATTTAATCCCATAATTCACCTACACCAAATTATAACCAATCTCAATAAATTTTTATATTTTTCAAGTTAATACTAATCTCAAATTAATTTGCTAGTATATCAGTTCAAATAAGACCTCAAAAGACATATAGCAAATTCATCATCTATAATGTGAAAAATTTTTATTTAAAATTAACATAAATAAATAATCTTACATCTTTTCAATTTCATTAATAAGCTCATTAACTGCATCTTTTTCAGAAACCCTGCGAATGGGATTGCCATTTTTAAAAATAGTCGCTGAACCTCTGCCTGAAGCAATTCCAATATCCGCCTCACGCGCCTCACCTGGCCCATTAACAGGACAACCCATTACCGCCACTGTAATCTGTTTATCCATGTATTCAATTTTATCGTAAACAGAATTTGCAATTTCTTCAAGATTAACCTCACACCGACCACAAGTAGGACATGAAATCATCTTTGGTCCAAATTGACGAATATTAATCGACGATAAAATTTGCTTTGCAACTTTGACTTCTTCAACAGGATCTGATGTTAACGACACCCTAAGAGTATCGCCAAATCCATTTAATAAAAGATGTCCAATCCCAATAGCAGATTTAATCGTTCCAGCAAACTCCGTACCTGATTCAGTTATGCCAATATGAAATGGATAATCTACCATCGGTGCTAATTTTTCATAAGCCTTTAATGTAAGCATCACATCAGATGCCTTTACAGCCAAAACCATATCATAAAAGCCCAAACTCTCCAAAAATCTAACTTCATCTATAACGCTTTCAACAAGAGCATCTGCACAAAGTCCACCATATTTTTTATAAATGCTTTTAGATAAAGAACCCGCATTTACCCCCACTCTTATGGGAATACCCGCATCTTTAGCTACTTGAACAATCTCTTTTACCCTAGATTTATCCTCAATATTACCAGGATTTATACGAAGTTTATCCACCCCTTGATGAACTGCTTCAATTGCAAGTTTATAGTCAAAATGAATATCCGCTACAATGGGTATTGAAACCTTAGACTTTATTTTTCCAATACACTGAGCTGCACTCTTATCAACGACTGCAAGCCGAACTATTTCACAACCCACATCTTGCAATCTATATATCTGATTAACAGTCGCCTCAATATCCCTAGTGTCAGTATTTGTCATAGACTGGATTGCAATAGGATTATTTCCACCTATTTTAATATTTCCTATTTTAATTTCTCTTGTTTTACGTCTGTTTATTGAATATTGAGTAACTTCACTCATATTGTTCTCCATTCCACAACCTTTAGCGACAACACAATAGGCATGAAATTATTTTATATTATCCCACTAAATTCAAATCCTTAAATACTAACAACACCATAAGGCTCATTAGTATCACAAAGCCTACCAAATGAACAAATCCCTCTTTTTCTTGTGATACGGGCTTACCTCTTATAAGTTCAATTAACATAAACATTATGCGTCCACCATCAAGGGCTGGAAATGGCAATAAATTAACTATGCCTAAATTTATAGATAACATTGCAGTCAAATCTAAAATTACCATCACACCCGCTCTGCTAGCTTCTCCAACTGCTTGATAAATGCCGACCGCTCCAGAAACTTGAGAAAAATCGCCCTTTCCTACAAGCAATGAACCCAAAAATCCAAGCATTAATTTAATAATCATAAAAATTGCAAATAAACTCTCTTTAGCTGCAATTCCAATATTGTGAACATACTCTGGATATATTCCCATAAGTCGCCTCTGTGCCTGCTCATTTATTTTTGCCTCCACAGTAAAATGAACATTAGATTTATCTTTTCTTATAACATCAATTTCTAAGATATCATCTTTAGCAAATGCAACTGCATCCGTTATATCATTCCAAGAATTAATTTGCATATCATCTATTTTAACTATGGTATCTCCAACTTGGAGTCCCGCCTTATAAGCAGGCGAATCATTCTCCACAAAACCACCTATCTGATTAACAGGTATACCTTCATATGTAAAGAGAATCAATATTATAAAAAATGCTAGAACAAAATTCATAACTGGTCCAGCAAATACAATCGCTAACCGTTTCCATATACTTTTATTATTAAATGCACCCTCACTATCGGACTCTTCTTCATCACCTTCCATACGGACATATCCACCTATTGGGAATATCCTTAAACTATAATAAGTTTCCTTGCCCTGATAACCAATTATCTTAGGTCCTATCCCAAGCGAAAATTCATGTACTATAACACCAGACCATTTAGCAACTATAAAATGACCAAACTCGTGAATTAACACAAGCACACTAAAAACAATTATAAATGTAATTGCAGTTTTCATGCATTCACCTCACTTTTTAACCAATTTCTAACTTCTTTATCTGCATTTAAAATATCATCTATACTAGGAGTTTTAGAGTTCCCAAATTTATCCATAGCTTTTTTTACACCATCTGGAATATCATAAAATCCAATTTTATCACTTAAATATTTATCTACCAAAATTTCATTGGCAGCATTTAAAACAGTTGGATATATACCGCCCATTTTTCCAGCCTCATACGCTAGTTCCAAACTTGGAAATGCATTTAAATCAGGCTTTTCAAAATTTAAACTCCCCACCTGTACCAAATCAAGTGGTTTAAACTTTGCCACAATCCTATTTGGATGAGTAAGTGCATACAATATCGGAAGTCTCATATCCGCAGACCCCATTTGAGCCATTAAACAACCATCATCATATAAAATCATAGCGTGAATAATAGACTCTTTATGAACGATAACATCTATATCATCCATTGGCTTATCAAATAACCAATGTGCCTCAATCACTTCAAGTCCCTTGTTCATAAGAGTTGCCGAATCAATTGAAATCTTTCTGCCCATCTCCCAATTAGGATGCTTTAAAGCCTGTTTAGCTTTAACCGACAATAATTCATCACGACTTTTTCCCCTAAATGGTCCACCTGACGCCGTTAAAATAATCTTATCTATATAGCGTTCGCCAGCATTTTGCATAATCTGAAAAACTCCACTATGCTCACTATCCACAGGAATCATATTTACATTGTATTCCTTTAGCATGGGCATAATTATTTCTCCCGCTGTTACAAGGGTTTCCTTATTTGCAAGTGCAATCTCCTTACCCGCCATAATAGCATTAACCGTAGGTATTAAACCAGCACTTCCAACAATCGCATTAACAACTACATCTGAAGCACTCTCTGAGACCGCCTCTTTTAATCCATCAACTCCCATAAGAATATTTGCCTTATACGACAAATTCATATCGCATAACTTTTTATATGACTTATCATCTCCAACCACAATATGCTTGGGTTTAAACTTCTGTGCCTGCTCAAATATCAAATCAACACTTCTATTGCAAGTTAATACATCGACTGAAAATTTATCATTAAACCTACTCACAACTTCTAAACACTGAGTTCCAATTGAACCTGTTGAACCTAAAATAGCTAACTTTTTCATAATAACCTCTTTCATCATCAAATATATTATATCAAAGGCATAATGAAAAATCGTAAAGTTTCTGTTAACAATTATATATGATTTGCCATCCACTCATATATTTTCATAAAATAATACACAAATGGAGCGGTAAGAATTATACTATCAAATCTATCTAATACTCCACCATGACCTGGGAATATCTTCCCAAAATCCTTTATACCGCAATATCTTTTTATCTTGGATGCTATTAAATCTCCAAACTGTGAAAAAACGCTTCCTACAAAACCTAATATAATAGCATAAATTGCAAATTCTCGTTTAAATATCCATGCAAATGCGAAAACAACTACAACACTTCCAATAACTCCTCCAATAGCTCCTGCAACAGTTTTCTTTGGTGAAACCCTCTCAATTAATTTTCTTTTACCAAAAAATCTACCACAAAAATACGCAAATGTATCAGTAATCCAAGCAAGTAGGAAAATATACCAAATAAAAAAATAATTATCTTCTCTGACAATAAAGGCAATATATATAAATGAACACGATATATATATAAATCCTAATATTGTAATAGCTATATCTACAACGTTTGATTTAGCATTTAGAACCATATAAAATAATAGTCCATATAACAAAAAAGAAATGCATACTCCATAAAAAACAGGAGAAAGTTTTAAATAATATATGACATATAACGAAAAAGTACAGATATATCCAAATATTTTCACAGGCTTAAACTTCGCATATTCAAAAGCACTATAAAATTCATATAGTGCGATTAAACTAATTAACATCACCGCAAATGATATATATTTCTCTCCCATAAATAATATCAAAAATAATACTGGCAACCCAACTGCACTCGTAAGAACCCTAGTTCTCATATACTATCCTTTCACATTTCCATATCTTCTATCTCTTGTATTATAATATTTAATAGCCTTTTTTAGCTCATCACCATTAAAATCTGGCCAGTAACAATCTGTAAAATAATACTCCGTATAAGCCATTTGCCAAAGCAAAAAATTTGATATTCTAAGCTCTCCAGATGTCCTTATCATAAGGTCTGGGTCTGGAACATCTGCCGTGTAAAGATATTTTGAAAATATTTCTTCATCTACATCGTGTTTATCTATTTTTCCACTTTCAATATCATCATAAATATTTTTTACAGCCCTTATAATTTCCTGTCTACCACCATAATTAAAAGCAAAATAAACAGTCATTTTATTATTATTCTTAGTTAGCTCAATAGTTTTCGATAATTCATTCTGAGCATTCTTAGGCAGTTTAGATATATCACCTATTGTTCGAAGTCTAATGCCATTTTTATGTATTCTCTTAGTTTCAGATTTTAAATATGCTGATAATAATTTCATAAGACCATTGACTTCTGATATAGGTCTGCTCCAATTTTCGGTTGAAAATGCATAAAAAGTTAAATTTTTTACACCTAATTCACCAGCGGTTTCAAGAATATCCCTAAGTGCCTCAACACCTGCTTTATGACCAGCCAACCTAGGTAAATTCCTCTGTTTTGCCCATCTCCCATTTCCATCCATTATGATGGCTATATGCTTTGGTATCTTCATTTTATCTCTCTACAATCTCTCAACAATCTTATATCTCATACTAATCTCAAATAAATATACTTATTATAACATATAACCCTTATTAACTCATAATATAGGCGATAGATTTCTCTATCGCCTATTTCACTTATATTTCACTACCACTTATTTATCAAAATATCCAACCACTAAATGAATTTCTCCATTAATAACACTTTGTTTTATTACCCTTGCACCTGAAACATTTGAAAAAATCTGCCTTTTAGAACGAGTCTCCTTTATGATAAGGGGCATATATTCTTCCATATTCCATATAATTTGCCTAGCTTCATCTATTTTCATGCCAAGCACATCAGGTATATTAAGCCCAAGCATATTATACCTCTAATATTTCAACTTCTTTATGTTCAATCATTTCATTTATAGTCTTAGTATGGGCATCTATTAATTTTTGAATATCATCTTCTGCCACTTTAAAATCATCATCGGTAAGTTCCTTATCCTTATGCATTTTTTTAAAAGCTTCATTTGCAGAACGTCTTTCATTTCTAAGTGCAATCTTAGCATTTTCACCCATTTTTTTAACTTGCTTAACCAAGTCCTTACGTCTTTCTTCTGTAAGTAAAGGCACTGATAAACGAATTGTTTTCCCATCATTTGAAGGATTCATTCCTAAATCTGAAGTCATAATTCCCTTTTCAATATCAGAAATAGCAGATACATCATAAGGCTGAATTAAAATCGTTCTAGGCTCTGGAACTGAAACATTTGCAAGTTGAGTGAGTGGTGTGTCTGTGCCATAATAAGATACCATTATATGATCCAAAATATGTGGATTTGCTCGTCCAGCACGTACAGCCTGTAATTCTTGTTTTAAAACGCTTATAGTTTTATCCATTTTTTCCTTAGTTAATTTTCGAATTTCCTTAGCCATAATTTCTCCTTTACTCTATTTTAGTACCTATCTTTTCTCCCATAACAACTTTATAAATATTTTCTGGATCACTTAATCCAAATACCTGAAGTGGGATATTATTTTCCATACAAAGCGTTGTTGCGGTTATATCCATTACTCCTAGATTCCTTTGTATAACTTCATTATACGTCAATTCAGATATCTTTTTAGCATTTGGATTTTTTAATGGGTCGCTATCGTACACCGCATCAACTTTTTTTGCAAGAAGTATTACTTCCGCCTCTATTTCAGCTGCTCTTAATGCCGCAGTAGTATCAGTTGAAAAAAATGGACTTCCTGTACCAGCAGAAAAAATAACTACTCTACTTTTTTCAAGATGCCTTAATGCACGCCTCCTAATATATGGTTCAGCAATTTGTCGCATTTCTATCGCAGACATTACTCGAGATTCTAAACCAACATTTTCAACTGCATCTTGAATACCTAAAGCGTTGATCACAGTAGCAAGCATACCCATATAATCAGCAGTAGGTCTATCCATTTCTTCATGGGTTCTTCCACGCCAAAAATTTCCACCACCTATTACTACGCCAACCTGTACGCCCATATCAATCATTTTTTTAATTTGAAGAGCAACACTTTTAACCATATTATTATCTATGCCAAAACCTCTGCTCCCCGCTAACGCCTCGCCACTTAATTTTAAAATAACTCGTTTATACTTTGGTTTCAAGCTGCCCTCCTTTTATACAAAAAACCTGTTTAACCAGTAGGATAAACAGGCTACTAACTCATTTTAAGATTTTAATTGCTTTGCAACTTCTTCAGCAAAATTTTCTTCTTTTTTCTCAATACCTTCGCCAACTTCATAACGAGAAAAACGTCTAATAGACAAATTCTCACCAATTGTAGCAATTTTTTCTTTTAAAAGAGTTTCAACAGTTACATCTGGATTTTTAATAAAAGGTTGCTCTAATAAACAAACTTCTTTGTAATATTTTTCAATTCTACCTGTAACCATTTTTTCAACTATATGCTCTGGTTTTCCCTCATTAAGAGCTTGTGCTTTAAGAACTTCACGCTCACGGTCAAGTTCTTCTGTTGGAACTTCTTCACGCTTTACATATAGTGGATTTGCTGCTGCAATTTGCATTGCAACATCTTTTCCAAATTCTTGGAACTGTGGATTTTTAGCAACAAAATCAGTTTCTGAATTTATCTCAACCAAAACACCAATTCTTCCGCCACCATGTATATAAGAAACTACAATCCCCTCAGCAGCTATACGTCCAGCTTTTTTAGCAGCTTTAGCAAGACCTTTTTCTCTTAAAAAATCTATTGCAGCTTCCATATCTCCATCTTTTTCTTGCAATGCCTTCTTGCAATCTAGCATTCCAGCACCTGTTTTTTCTCTAAGTTCTTTTACCATTGCTGCAGTTACAGCCATAAAAGCCTCCTTATCTTATACAATTATTATTCGTCATCTTCCACAATTTCATCATCTTCTACTTCTTCAGTATCAACCATAGACTCGCCTTGTTTTGCTTCTAAACAAGCATCTGCCATAGCTGCAGCTAGAAGTTTGACGGCTCTAATAGCATCATCATTACCTGGGATCACAAAATCCACTTCGTCAGGATCACAGTTTGTATCTACTATTGCAATAACAGGAATACCTAATGTACGAGCTTCTGCAATAGCTATTTTTTCCTTCTTAGGATCCACTACGAACATCGCCTTAGGTAAATCTTTCATATCTCTGATACCACCTAAGAATCTATCCAATTTTTCTTTTTTATTTCTTAATTTAAGAACTTCCTTTTTAGTGAGAGAATCAAATGTTCCATCTGATTCCATTTCTTCAAGTCTTTCTAAAAGCTGAATACGCTTTTGAATTGTTTTAAAGTTAGTTAGCATACCACCTAACCAACGCTTGCTTACATAAAACATTCCTGCACGCTTAGCTTCGGATTCAATTGATTCTTGAGCTTGTTTTTTAGTTCCTACAAAAATAACATTACCACCATCGGCAACAATCTCTCTAACGAAGTTATAAGCCTCTTCTACTAGATCAACTGTCTGTTGTAAATCGATAATATAAATCCCATTTCTAGCCGTAAAAATATACGGAGCCATCTTAGGATTCCATCTACGTGTTTGATGTCCAAAATGAACACCTGCTTCTAAAAGCTGTCTCATTGATACTACTGACATATTTCCTCCTTATAAGTTATCCCTCCCTGCCACTCAACTTACAAAGAACCATTTGGCACCACTTTGCAATCCTGACAGGTGTGTTTTTTAACCTCGTGTAGTATAATACCACAGGTTAAATCTATATTCAACAAAAATTACAATCTATGCATTTTTTGTTTTCCAACCTTATTATTGAGCCATATTATTGATCCATTTTCAAAAGCAATTCTGTTTCCGCAATTCCAGCTCCTATTTCACGGGCAATATCAGTTATAGTCCAACCCTCTCTTCTTAATTTCTTAGCTTTTTTTGATTTTTTACTCTTATAACTAAGTAGAACGTTAGAATTGTCAACTTCATTTGCACTTTTTTCTGTAACTCTTATATTTTCATCATTTATTTCATCATTAATATCCAAAATATTTATTTTTTCATCTTTATGTTTTACATTATTTTCTAGCTCGTTAAATTTATTTGATTTTACATTTATGTCTTCTCTTATCCTTTTATTTAAAGCTGACTCTATATTATTGAGTCTTTCTGTTATAATACTTATTTCCTTTTCATGAATACTGTATTTTCCTTCTAAATCTGCCACTATATTGTAATATGCCTCATTAACATCATTTATTTCAGTTTCCAAATAAACTAATCTAGCAACTATCTGATTTAAATTCTCGTTATCAAATTCAACAGCATACTTTCTTTTCACACGTTGTAAGCTAAGCCAATATGCACGCATTGCAATCATAGTTATAAGTACAATTACAATTCCTAAACCTAAACTTATCCATCCAAGCATTTAATCACACTCTCATATCAAATGTATGATAATCTAAACTCTTTAACTTTTCATTTCTATTTTTATTTTCTTTTGAATCTTTGTCATCCTTCTTTTTATGCTTTTTATTCCCTGAATTTTGTGATGAGCCTCTATCATCTTTTATTTTCTGATCCTCTTTTTGCTCCGCTGATATAACTCTATTTTTATTTTTTTCTGCTTCTTTCATTTGTTCCATCTGCCCCTGCATAAGCTCATTATCCTGCTTATGCACAACTGTTTCTCTAGCATTATGAATACTTTGAATTTTAGGTAATATGGTCTGCATATCTACTGGACGCAATGACATAAGTTCCTCCTTTTTACATTTACGAACTCATATTAGTCATACTTATTTCACCATTATATCGCCCTACTTTAGCATTTAAAACAGCATTTTTAACATTGTAATGAGACTGACCAATGCTTATTCTTACCCCTGGATATATAGCATTTGCATATATTTTTGTTCCTTGTTGTTCATCTAAAGATTCCCTAATTTCTCTAAAATCATTTGACTTTTTACTCAATTGTTCCATATATTCTCTTTTGCTCTTTTGAGTTTTATTTAAAAGTTCAGAACTACTCTTATCATTTGGATTTATCTCCAATTTTCTCGTTAAAAGATTTAATATTTGATCAACTTTTTTAATTTTTTGTTTTATTTCTTTAATTTCACCTGAAAATTTTTCAGATTTTTCAAGCATATCAGAATCCATTCCAATTATAACTCTAGTATTAGTCCCCATTGAAGAACCTAATGTATGAACATGAACTTCTTCTTTAGCTTGAACCGAACCGCCAACTATCATACCTTTTTTTCCATGAACTTTTACGATTCCATCACATATAATATTTGAATGCATAATTGAATCAGCTTCAATATTTCCATCAACTTTTACATTACAATTATTAATGAATTTACTTACTAAGCTACCACCACAAGTTATATTTGCCTCATCATGCCCTTGAATTCCATTAGAAATTGTTATATCACCATCTGCTCTTATTTGTGCCGCCTCTACAACCCCTTTAATTTCTAAATCTCCATCACAATGAATAGAATATCCCGTTAAAACATTCCCGTGAACTATTACCTTACCTTTGAACGTTATATTTCCAGTTTTAACGCCCACATCACTCATTAATTCTAGCACTTCTATTATATTAATCTTATGACCTTCCATAGAGATAGAGCCATCTACAGAAGATATAAGCTTACTTCCATCTTCAGATAAAATTACATTTTTACCTATTCCAAAATTCGCTTTTTTACCGGATTTCGGCTTTATAATTTTACCGGTAACAGTACGCCCTTCTTCTCCTTCTGTGGGAGGTATTCTTTCAGCTAATACTTGACCTTTTTTTACAAAAACAAAACTGTTCATCTCTTTAAAATCAACAGTACCATCATCTAAAACTCTAGGTTTAACATCATTTGGAAGTTCTACCTTATACTCTATTCTTCCATCAACTCCATTTATATGAGGTATGCCCTTAGATATTACGATATTTTCAACAGGACGACACTGACTACAAATAAAGTCAATTTTTTTCATGTCAACTCCATATATGATGCCTTTTTTTTCCAATTGTTCCAATATAACATTTTTTGAAATTCTATCTATCTCAAATTCAGAAGCAACGGTCAACATTGCTGAATAATAATCTCCTGATATATCCACTCGAATATCTACACGAGATGCAACTTTTTCTTCCGTGTCTACTTTATTTTGAATATTGTTATTATTATCCATGTTCCATCTCCAATTTAATTTACATACTACTTAACATAATTCTGATAAGGCAACTTTCATGCTAAGGATAGCTTTAGAATGAAGTTGCGAAATTCTCGATTCAGAAATATTAAGAACTTTTGCAATTTCTTTATACGTAAGTTCAGAATAATAATATAACTCTATAATCGTCCTTTGTCTTTCAGGCAAATTCTCAATATGAGTTTTTATTATTTCCTTCATTTCATTATTAGCAAAATTTTCTTCTGGAATTACTTCACTATCAGTTGATTCAATATAAAAATGAGGACTTTCAGAAATTTTTTCATCAAGCGACATAATAGAAAGCATAGATGATTCTCCTAAAAACTTATGTAGCTCATCTACATTCATATCCATCTTTTGAGCTAACAAATCATCTGGGATATCATCTGCATACTGTGGTCTCAAATCATTCATTGCGGATTCCAACTGCCTAAATTTTTGTCTAGTACTTCTAGGAATCCAATCCATAGCCCTCATCTGATCAATTACTGCACCTCTTATTCGAATATTTGCATATGTGTCAAATTTTACATCTTTATTGATATCAAATTTTTCAATAGCATCAATAAGACCAATAACACAATAACTCACAAGATCATCATATTCTACATTTGATTGATATGTAGAATACAATCTACCAGCTATCATTTTAACCAAGTCAATATAAGCGATGATCAATTGCTCTTTTGCCTGTTCATCTCCTGTACTTTTATATATTTTCCACTGCTCATCGACATGATGTTTCATATCTTTGACCTCGTTTATTCTAATTAATAAATAAATTAAATAGTTTTTTCTCCATGACCTATGGTTTTAATAAAAAGCCTACCATCTTCTGGATAAAATTCTATAGTTCGTCCAAAATTACCACCTGTATCATCAGCCTTAATAGGAATCCCCATATTTTTTAAAATATTCCTAACAGATTCTGCATTTCTCTCACCTATATTCATGGTTGAATTACTGGTAGAAAAAGCAAACATCTTAGCACCACCCGCAATTTTACCAACTAATCTTCGTTTAACGGCACCTTGTGCAACCATTTGCTCCACCATATCAACAAGTGCAGTATCTGCAAATTTTGCACGATTAGTATTATTGCGAATATTTTCACTTGATGGTAACATTATATGAGCTAATCCAGCTATTTTTGTATTTGGATCCCAAAGACATATCCCTATACAAGAACCTAAGCCTAGAGTAGAAAGAGCCTCTGGTGGCTTAGTAACTTTTAGATCTGCCATTCCAACTTTAATTATTCGATTCATATTTGTATCCCCAAGCTCCCAAACAAAGTGTTATATGATTCCATATCAGGTATTAAGAAGAAATATCCATTAACAGACTCATGCTCTTTTATCTCAATAAATTCATTCTCAATAATTAAAATCATATCTCCCAGTTGACCAAATTCTATTGCTGGAACACTTAAAATTGCTCCTGCCATATCAAGTGCTACAGATGGAATTGATATCTTTATATTAAGATTTGTAAGACCTGACAAAGATGATATATAAGAACCAGATAATATATTACCAATCTCTTGAAGTGCTGAAAATGCAAATTCATCCATCACATTTTCTTCTCTTGGCATCAACATGCCAACAAGTTCTAATGCATCTTCTATTTCAAGTAGAAACATTATACTTCCTTCAATATCTCCTTCTAGTTTAAAAAATATGCCACAAACCTGTTTTTCAGCCCCACCTAAAAGTTCTGGAACTTCTGATAATCCAAGAACCTGAACCTTTGGAACTTTCATATCAACCTTTTTATTTATCATCTTAGCAAGTGCTGTCGCTGCATTTCCAGCACCAATATTCCCAATTTCTTTGAGAATATCCAGCACCATTCCACCCATGTTTTCTATTTGCGTACTCATCTATACACCTCCTATATTACAAATTTTAATTAATCATCAGTTTCTAAAGATTCTAGCCCCAATGTTTTTTGCAAATCTATTAGCATAATTATCCTATCATCTTTCTTACCTATTTCAAGGACAAAATCATTGATTCCATCTTTAATACTAGGTGCAGGATCAATTGTACTTCTATCTATTTGTAAAACCTCTGATGATGAATCTGCAATCATTCCAACCATGTACTCTCTAAAATTTACTATAATTATACGAGATTCATCTCCATATCCTATCCTCGGTATCCCAAATCTACTTCTTAAATCTATAACTGGAATAATATTACCTCTAAGATTAACAACTCCCTCTACATACTCCGTAGTATATGGAACACGAGTTATTGGAAGCATTCTTTCAATATTTTCAACATACTTAATATCTATGCCATAAGATTCTTTATTTACCTTAAATACTACATATTCTCTCATATCCATAATAATCGTCCCCTTTTACAATAATTGATTTGAATCAACGATAAGTGCAACGCTACCATTTCCAAGAATTGTAGCTCCAGCAATAATTTTTACACCAGTTAAATATCTACCAAGAGACTTAATAACAATCTCTTGTTGACCTATTAAACTGTCCACTACTAAACCTGCTTCTTGCTCGCCCTTACGAACTATTACAACAACCATATCTTCTTTTTCTTCATGGTCATCATCGTATTTAACTTCTAAAACTTCATTTAATTTGACAATAGGCAACGTCTTATTTCTATATAAAACAACTTCTTGGTCTTGCACCATATTGATCATTGAACGCTGAATAGTAGTAATTTCCTTAATATTATTTAAAGGTATAGCATATTTTTCATTTGAAATATTTATCATAAGAGCCTGAATAATAGCAAGAGTCAATGGAAGTCTTATTATAAACTTACTTCCCTTACCAAGCTCTGATTCAACTTCTACAGTACCATTTAAAGACTCTATTTTATTTTTTACAACATCAAGACCAACCCCACGTCCAGATAAATCTGTAACTTTTTTAGCAGTTGAAAAACCTGCTCTAAATAAAAGATTTAATATTTCTTTTTGTGGCATATTTTCAGCTTCACGCTCTGTGATAAGCTCTTTTTCTAATGCTTTATTTAAAATAATTTCTGCATTAATTCCACCGCCATCATCTTCTACTTCGATGACAACAGTATTTCCATCTGGATAAGCTCTAAGAGCGACTGTACCTTGTTCTTTTTTGCCTTCCTCTTCCCTTTTTTCTGGCGATTCTATACCATGGTCTATAGAATTTCTAATTAAATGGATTAATGGATCTCCAATCTCATCAATAACCGTACGATCAACTTCTGTATCCTCACCTGACATAATAAGTTGAATATTTTTACCTAAATCTTTAGATAAATCCCTTACCATACGTGGAAATCTATTAAATGTTCTTTCAACTGGAACCATTCGAACTTTCATAACTGCGTCGTGAAGACTAGTTGTAATTCTCTCTAAATACTCAACTGCATCGTCTTTTCCCTGTTGTTCCTCATTTCCATCAACTACTTCAAGTCGAGTCTTTACAATGATAAGCTCACTAACTAAGTTCATAAGATTATCTAATCTATCAATATCTACTCTAACCGTTTTAGATGCCTTACTCTTTTCTTTTGCCGAATTATCACCACTTGATTTTTTATTTCTAATCTTTGGCTTTACAGCAACTTTGGGTGATGTGTCTTTTTGAACATTATCATCAGATTTTTGTTCTCCATCATTATCATGATACTCAGTTACACTGCTATCATTATTTTCATTAATTTCACTTACATTTACCTTGCTTGCAATTTGATTAATTTCCTCAGATGGCACTTCGTATATAACCACTTCTTCTACTTCAGAAACATTCATAACTTCATGTCTTAATATTTCCTCATCTACCTTACTTAAAAGTAAAACCTCAAAACTATGTTCAAATTTTTCATCTTCAATATCTTCTGCAGATGGCACTGATAATATAATATCTCCATTTGCCTCCAAAGTATTGAAAACTATAAATGCACGTGCAGCCTTTAGCATACAACCATCTTCTAACTTAACCCTTATCTTATAAGGTCTTATAGCCTCTTCAATGGCAGCACTTAAAACATCTTTAACATTACCCATATTTAAGTTAAACTCATCTTCAGAAGTTTCTGTTTCAACTTCATTATCGTCAGTATCTATTTCTTCTTTTTTTTCAGATAAATTATCTATTCCATCTGTTCCATTATTTTTAACTATAAACTGCAATTTTTCAACAAGAGGTCCAGCATCTGTATCACTTTCTTGACCTGTATTTTCGAGTGAAGTGATATGATCTTCAAGCATATCAAAGCATTCAAACAATATATCTACTATAACTGGAGTTACGGGGATTTCACCATTTCTAACCTTATGTAAAACATTTTCCATTTCATGAGTAACACTTGCCACTTGATTATATCCCATTGTTCCAGACATACCTTTTATAGTATGTGCAATACGAAAGATTTCATTCAATAAATTCAAATCTTCGGTATTGTTTTCTAAATCCAATAAAATAGTATTCATATGTTGCAAATGTTCCTTTGACTCATCAATAAAAATTTCAATATATTGACTCATATCCATAATAACTACACCTCCATAGCCTTTATAATTTGATCAGATATCATACCTAATGGAACAACCTTATCAACAACTTCCTTTGCAATAGCAGCTCGTGGCATACCAAAAACAACACAACTTTCTTGATCTTGTGCAATAATCATAGCTCGATTTTCAGTTTTCATCCTAACAAGACCTTTTGCTCCATCAGAACCCATACCCGTCATTATAACCCCTATAATATTGTCAGTTTTCAAATCTGCTACAGAATTAAACAACGCATCAACCGAAGGTCTATGTCCTGTAACTGGAGCATCATTTCCCAAACTAATAACACAATTATTCCTTTTTTTAATAACTCTTAAATGTTTGTCCCCTGGTGCTATATAAACCCATCCTCTTTTTAAGGCTTCGCCATCTTCCGCCTCTTTAACATTTAAGGTTGATAATGAATCCAATCTTTCCGCAAGAGATTTAGTAAAACCTGGTGGCATATGTTGAACTATTAAAACCGCAGCATCTAAGGTATCTGGTAACCTAGGAACAACTGACTGCAAAGCTCTTGGTCCACCAGTTGAAGTTCCAATTACAACAATTTTCTTAAAATCTTCTACTTTAGCATATGAAAAATTCTTCTTCATATGTGGAATATTATCATTACTGGCAATCAAAGGTGTAGATTTTATAATTTTCTTAACCTTTACTTTAGATATGCTCTTTATTTTAGCACATAATTCCTTTGCCATATCATCTGTGCTAAATTCAAACATATTCATTGGCTTAGCTATAAAATCAATAGCACCAAGTTCAAGGGCTTGCATTGTAATATCTGCACCCTCTTTTGTAACACTGCTTACCATCAGAACTGGAACTGGGCATTCAACCATAATCCTTTTAAGTGCGCCAACTCCATCTAAAACTGGCATTTCAACATCTAAAGTTACAACATCAGGTTTATGCTGAATAATTTTATTTATAGCTTCTTCACCATTTCTAGCAGTTCCTGCCACCTCTAATAAAGAATCTTTTTTTATCATATCCGTTATGACTCTACGCATAAATGCCGAATCATCAACAACTAAGACTTTTATACTCATAAAATATTCCCTTTATAGTAAAACCTATATTTATGAATTAAGACTAAACAATCTACCTACAAAACGACTAAATCTATTTGTTTGACCATCAAAAACATTATTATTTTCTAAATTATAGACTAACATTTCTACAGCATGACTAGCAAGGCAATGTGGTGAACTTATTAAAAAAGCATTTTGTGATCTAACAGATTTTTTAACGTGCTTGTCTTCATAAATATAACCTAGATTTTCTAACTCTAAATTTAAGAATTTTTCTGCTGCCAAACTTATTTTAGAAAATACATTTTTACCATCTTTAACTGATTCAACCCTATTTACTATAACTTTAATTTTTTTCTCTTTATAATTAATATTTTTTATAAGTGCATATGCATCGGTTATAGACGTAGGATCAGGCGTTATAACAACAATCACATCTTCGGCTGCCTCTATAAAAGAAATAACAGATTTTCCAATTCCCGCTCCAGTATCTATAAAAACATAATCAACTTCGCTATTTAAAAACACTAAACCTTCAATTAAATTTTCAACTGACTCCTCGTCTAAATTAACCAAATCCATTGCCCCAGAGCCACCTGATAATATCCTTATACCCGCTGGACCCTCTACCATAACGTCCGACATAGATTTTTCATTTCTTATAACATGAGCTAAAGTATACTTAGGAACAATACCAAGTAGAACATCCACATTTGCCATTCCCAAATCAGCATCTATAACAGCAACTTTTTTGCCAAGTTTACTCATTGCAATCGCCATATTAACGGTTAAACTAGTCTTTCCAACTCCGCCCTTACCACTTGTTACAGCAATAATTCTAGCATCTTTTTTAGAATCTTCAGAATTCAAGCTCGCATTTATCAACTGTCTTAATTTATGTGCTTGATCCATGACTATTCCTCCAAAATATAACTTATAATTTTCTTAGAACTTGCAACCTCAATGTCATCAGGAACATTTTGCCCTGTTGTAAAATACGACATAGGTGCTGGACAAATAGACTTAATATTTAATATATTTACAAATGAATCCGATTCATCTAATTTTGTAAATATAAATTTATACTCCTTTATAAATGAATATGAATCTATAATGCTTACCATATCATTATACCCTGTCGTTAAACTCATAACGAGAAAAACTTCAACATTTTCAAAATTTTTTAATAAATTTGATAAATCTTCTCTTAATTCTAAGCTCTTATGCGAACGCCCCGCAGTATCAACTAATATGAAATCTTTATCTTTGTATGCATATAAAACATCTTTTATCTCACTGGGTTCATATATAACAGTAAAAGGAATACCTAGTATCTCACTATAGGTTCTAAGTTGATCAACCGCAGCTATTCTAAATGTATCCGCAGTTATAAGCCCCACTGAACAACCATCTATCAAAGCTAATTTTGCGGCTAACTTTGCCAAAGTCGTTGTCTTTCCAACGCCAGTAGGTCCAACAAAAAGTAACACTTGATTTTTAGGCCCTATTTTTATATTTTCAATTGGACTTAATATTTTATCCATTGCATCTTCAATTTGCTCTTTATTTTCAACTTCATTGCCATGTATTTTAAAGCTATTTAATATTGAATTAACAGTATCAATTGTTACCCCTTTATTTATTAATTTTTCTCTTATTTCAGAATAAAAATCATTTTCTTTTATAGCTTCTTTTTGATTCTCTTCTTGATTATTATCTTTATGAGAACTATTTGCAATTTTATTTTGTCCATCTATTTTATTTGCATCTTTATTAGCATCTTCACTAAAATCACTTGCCCTATTCCTTACATCATCAGCTATCTCTTGCTTTAAGCTTTTCATCTGTACAACTAAATCAGAAACCATAGCCTTTAGATCATCTACTTCATTTGCTAAAATATCTGCTTGTGAACGCTTAATTTCGTTATCATTTTTATATTCTTCCTTTTTTTTAATTTCTGCTTTCTTTTCAGATTCTGCCAAATCATGCGATAAATTTCTAATAGCAGCAAGCGCCTCTTGCATCTTTATATCATTTTCATTATTAACTCGTGTATTTTCTGGTTTTCTAGTATCGTCTATAGCCACAACAATTTTTACAATTTTCTTGCCAAAAAATCCAGCTATCCCCTTTTTTCTTATCTTTCTCGTATCCAATATAACTGTATCTGGACCTAATTCACGTCTAATTTTAGCCATGAGTTCTGCCTTATCGTTTCCAATATAATTTTTTACATTCATAGACCTCTCACAACCTCAAAAGATACAATATCAACATCGGGATCAATCTCATTATACGATAAAACAATTAAATCCGGAATCTGAGCCTCAGTCATTTTTTTTACATAATACCTTACAATAGGTGCAGTCATAACAATAGGTTGTTCTCCTATCTCAAGTAAATTCTGAACTGCCACAACTAAATTTGACATAAATGTCTGTGTTAATTCAGGTTCAAGAGAAAAATAACCACCTGAATCAACTTCTTGAATAGCCTGCATAAATTCATTTTCAAGTTCTGGTGAAAGACTTACAACTTTTGCACTTCTTGTTGGTATATATTGAGATGTAATTTGCCTTTTAAGCCCTTGTCGCACATATTCAGTTAAAATGGCAAAATCCTTAGTTGCAATAGCATTATCAGCAAGTATTTCTAATATGCTTTTTAAGTCTCTAATAGATACACTTTCCTTCAATAAATTAGCAAGAACCTTTTGAACATCACCAATTGACAATACCCCAGGTATTAACTCTTCTACAACTGCCGCATTTTTTTCCTTAACATTATCAATAAGTGCTTTAACTTCTTGTCTGCCTAATAATTCGCTAGCATGACGCTTAATAATCTCAGTTAAATGAGTTGATATAATAGACGATGGATCTACAACTGTATATCCTAAAACTTCAGCTTTTTCCTTTTCATCGGATTCAATCCATTTAGCGGGTAAACCAAAAGCTGGTTCTATTGTTTCTATTCCTTGAATTTCACCTTCTGCATGCCCTGGATTCATAGCTAAATAGTGTTCAAACATTATATCGCCATTCGCAACCTCGTTACCCTTTATTTTTATTGAATATGCATTAGGTTCTAACTGAATATTATCTCTAAGCCGTATCATAGGAACCACAACGCCTAATTCCAGTGCAATTTGACGACGAATCATCACCAATCTATCAAATAAATCTCCACCTTGATTAGGATCTGCAAGAGGAATAATTCCATATCCAAATTCTAACTCTATTGGATCAACCTGTAAAAGAGGGATTATGTTTTCAGGCTTTCTTATATCTTCTCCTTCATCAGTTTCTTCCACTTCAATATCTTCTTGCTCATTAACCTTATTAATCTCTTTTGTAAGCATCCAACCAAGATATGCAAGAAACAAACCAAGCGATAAAAACGAAGGTGCTGGAAGTGGCGTTAAAATACCAAGTCCCGCTAATACACCACCTACTATATATAGCATCTTAGGCTGTCTAAATAATTGCCCATACACATCTCTACTTAAATTTGATTCAGAAGCCGCTCTAGTAACTATAATACCTGTTGCAACCGAAATCATAAGAGCTGGTATTTGACCTACAAGACCATCTCCAACGGTCAATAATGTATATTTAGAAAGAGCTTCTCTAATTGATAAATTAAATCTTAAAGCACCAATGGCAAATCCAGCTACTATATTTACAACCGTTATCAAAATACCAGCTATGGCATCTCCTTTAACGAATTTACTGGCACCATCCATAGCCCCATAAAAATCCGCTTCACGTTGAATAGTTTCTCTTCTTTGCTGTGCCTCCGTTTCAGTTATTATACCTGAATTTAAATCCGCATCTATCGCCATTTGCTTTCCAGGCATTGCATCAAGAGTAAATCTAGCTGCAACTTCTGAGACTCTTTCAGCGCCTTTTGTTATTACCATAAATTGTATAATTATAATGATTAAAAATATTACAAATCCTACAATGGCATCTCCACCAATTGAAAATTGACCAAAGGCATCAATAACTTGCCCTGCTTGACCTTCAGATAAAATTTTCCTCGTAGTAGAAATGTTAAGTGCCAGTCTAAATAAAGTTGTTATAAGTAGTATAGACGGAAAAACTGAAAACTCCAAAGCTTCTGTTACAAACATTGATATTATAAGTATCAACATTGCAAGTGATATATTTAAAGCTAAAAATACATCGAGAATAGGAAGTGGAACAGGTATAATCATAAGTAATATGATTCCTAGCATAAGTATGACAATACCCATGTCGCTAACTTTCATAAGTTACTCCCTTAATCTAATTCTTCTCTTTCAGTCTATATACATATGCCAATATTTCTGCAACTCCATGATAAAGAGTTTCAGGGATAACCTCTCCCCACTCAACTTGAGCGTATAACGCCCTAGCCATAGGTTTATTTTCAACTATCGGAATATCATTATCATTAGCAATATCCTTTATTCTTTGTGCTATAAGATTTTTTCCCTTTGCTACCACCATAGGTGCATCATTTTTATCTGGATCATATAACACAGCAACTGCGTAATGCGTAGGGTTTGTTATAATTACATCAGCTTTGGGAACTTCTTGCATCATTCGACTAACTGCCATTTCCCTTTGCTTTTGTTTAATCTTTGCTTTTAATTTGGGATCTCCTTCAGATTGTTTATACTCATCTTTAACTTCTTGTTTAGTCATTCTTAAATCTTTTTCGTTTTTCCACCGTTTAAACATATAATCGAGAACGCCAACCACAATAAGAAATATCGAAACCCTAATCATTAAATGATAAATAACGTCCCAAAACACAAATAAAATCTGACCTAAATTAAAATGTAGTAATCCAAAAAACTCATCTTTTCTACCATGCAAATACGTCCCAGCTATCAAAAGTAACAAACTAGCTTTTATAATGGATTTTGCTAATTCAACCAACGAATTTAAAGAAAACAATCTTTTAAATCCCGATAATGGATTGATTTTGCTAAGTTTAGGTTGAATTGGTTTAACTGTAAACAATACCCCCACTTGAGCATATAGAACAATAACTGCAGTAGCCATAGAAATAAACAATATAGGCAAAATTACAATCAATAAAGTCTCAATTGTTTCACGCATAACTTTCATTAAAAATTGTATCTCAGATAGCCTATCTGGCTCCGCTATTAATTGAAAAATGGTTTGAGTATATTTAACAACATTCTCTGACAATCCATCTTTTAATATATTAAAACCGACTAAAACCGCCAACAACTGAATAGCACTAGTCAAATCCTTGCTTTTTACTACATTTCCATCTTTTCTAGCATCTGACTTTTTTTTGCTAGTAGGCTTTTCTGTCTTTTCTCCAAACAATTGTAAATCAACTATAATCGGAGTTTTTGTAATTGGGGTATTTATAGATATACAAACATCTTCATGTAATTTTCCCAAATCCATAAAAACACCTCTGCTAGAGATTTAATATACATAGGAGAAAGGATAATAAATAAAAATAATCCAACAAATATTTTAAATGGCATTCCTAATATAAACACATTCATACCAGGCATCGCCTTAGCTAATAATCCTAATATTATATTGGCGACTACTATGGTTATAATAAACGGAGATGCAAGCTGAAATCCCATAATAAAAGTCATTGATAAAATTTTTATATATTCCATCACGCCAAATATTTTAAAATCCATCACGCCAAGTGGCGAAAATTGATAACTTTTAACAAAAATTTTTATCAACTGATGATGTCCATTTGTTATAAAAAATACCATAATGCCCACTAGATAAAATAAATTAGCTGAAACTGGCATTCTTAATGTACCCATCGGATTCATTATATTCACCATAGAAAAACCTATATTTCGATCTATAAGACCTCCTAAAATATAAATGCAATTTAAAGCAATAGTAAAAGATAATCCTAAAAAAGCTCCTTTTATAAATTCTATGACAATAAAATTTCCAAGTTCAATAATAGAATTAACTTCCTTAATATAACCAAGATTAAGTATAGGAAGAATAGTATAACTTATAAATACAACCAAACCAATTTTAACGGAACGAGGAACATTTTTTGCACCAAATACAGGAAGTGGTAAAAAGAATCCCGACAATCTAGAAATACATAGAATCATGCCTACCAAATAAGTCGTTAAGAACATACTCCACTATTTCCCCTTCTATAATGCAATAAATTAACATCTCACAATATAACTTGATCCATATATCCCCATATATTTATAAACATACTAATCAAATTCTGTAATATCCATGGTCCTGATAACAATAACATCATAAAAACCATTACAATTTTAGGTATAAACGCCAAGGTTTGTTCCTGTATTTGAGTAGTAGCTTGAAAAATGGCAACTATCAAACCCACTGCTAACGCAGTAAGTAAAAGTGGCATAGAAAGCAATAGTATACTCTGTAAAGATATTCTAAATACATCGCTAACCATTTGTTGATCCATTTTATGCTCCTATAATTACAAATTATATCTAATTAATCATCGAATAGATAAAATCAGCTTTTCTATAATAAAATGCCATCCATCTACAAGTATAAATAAAAGAATTTTAAACGGCAAAGATATCATAACAGGTGGTAACATCATCATTCCCAAAGCCATAAGAGTACTTGCAACAACCATATCAACAACTATAAACGGAATAAAAATCAAAAAACCAATTTCAAAACCCGTTTTTAGTTCACTTATTATAAACGCTGGTATCAAAGTGCTAATTGGCACATCAGAATAGCTTTCAATATTTTGTTTACCACTTAAATCTAAAAACAACTTTAAATCTTTTGTTCTAACCTGTCTAAGCATAAAATCTCTAAGCGGATCAACTGCTCTTTCAAAGGCAACCTCTTGTGAAATTTCTCCGACAACTAGAGGATCATAAGCTTCCGATTTAATCTCATTCATAGTGGGTGCCATTATAAAAAATGTCAAAAATAAAGCAAGCCCTACTAAAACTTGATTTGGCGGTGTAGTTTGCAATGCTAAAGCTCGTCTAATAAATGACAACACTATCATTATCCTCGTAAAACAAGTCGTCATAATTAAAATAGATGGCGCCAAGGTCAAAATTGTAAGCAAAAGTATAATTTGAACCGTTGTCGCAGAACTTTGAGCAGATGAATCTCCACCAAAATCAACATTTATAGACGGCATACTAAAACCTTGAGCAAAGGCTATTGTTTCAATATTCAAAAAAACAGAAACCACCAATAACAACAATAAAAAACACAGAATTTTTTTCTGAATTGGTAATACCTCCACTTTTTGAATTGTTTTCATCTATGGTATCCTATCTGATTCTTTATCTGAAATAAACTTTGACAAAATAGACTTAAAAGCAGACTTATCAGCAATATCAATCTCTGCAATGTCATTTCTTTTATCTATTACCTTTGCACCATTTTTATCCATAAATACTATATAATAACATTTTTGAACTTCAAATATAACGATAGTTCTATCCCAACCAAGAGGAATCTTTTCAATAAACCTAATATATCGTCCTTGAAAACTGGAAAGCCCTGTTTTCTTAATATTCCAAACCAATATATAACCGCCTATTAACAATAAAAATAATATCAACGGCATTAAAGTTGCCATAAAGCTAACGCTTGAGGCATCATTCATAAAAACCTCTCTTGCCTAACCTATAACTTTTTTAACAGCTTCTAAAATTCGATCAGCTTGAAATGGTTTTACTATAAAATCCTTTGCTCCAGCTTGAATAGCTTCAATAACCATAGCCTGTTGACCCATAGCTGAACACATAACAATTTTAGCATCAGCATGATCTTTTTTTATTTCTTTCACCGCTTGAATGCCATCAACCTCAGGCATAGTTATATCCATTATAACTAACTCTGGATTAAGTTCTTTGTATTTTTCAATAGCCTTCTGTCCGTTTTCAGCTTCTCCTAAAACAGTGTATCCATTTTTAGTCAAAACATCCTTAATCATCATTCTCATGAATGCCGCATCATCAACAATCAATATCCCGTTTGCCATTGTATTTCCTCCTTAAGTCTTTCTAATAAAATCTTATGACACAACTATATCCGTTATACGGACTCCATAACTCTCATCTACTACTACAACTTCCCCTTTAGCAATTTTTCTTCCATTGGCAAGTATATCTAAAGATTCACCTACAAGCCTTTCTAATTCAACAACTGTGCCAACACTAAAATCTAAAATATCACTTATTTTTTTAGAAGTTCTTCCTAATTCAACTGTAATTTCCAGTGGCACTTCACTTATAACTCCAATATCCGATGCCACAGCAGAAACTACATTGTCCCCACCAAAATTCTCAAATTCAAACGGTTGAACATTAACAGGTTTCATTTGAGCCTGAGATTGTGTTGACATAGCAACCTTAGGTGCTGCCCTTGCTGGTGGTGGTTGAGCTGGCTGCTCAGTTTCTACAGGTTGCGAAGATGGTGTAGCTTGCACAACTTTTTCTTCGACTACAGGTTCAGAAACAGGGACCATCTCTGGACTAGGTTCTTCAACAACATCATCAGCAACACTATTAGCCATTAAATTAGAAACTAATTGTTTTGCAACTTTCGCAGGAATTATCTGCATTATTTCAGAATCTATTAAATCGCCAACCGTCATTTTAAAAGCTATTTTAACTAAAGCCTCATTGACATCTATATCAAATTCTTCTAAATTTATTTCTCCTACATTTCTATGAAACGCCTCAGGAGGTGATATATCAACTTTCTTACTAATCATTTCAGAAAGTGAGGTAGATGCTGAACCTATCATCTGATTCATAGCCTCACTGATAGCACTCAAATGCATTTCAGAAAGCTCTCCTGATATATTGCTTCCATCTCCCCCCATCATTAGATCTGTAATGATTTTAACATCATCTTCTTTTAAAACCAAAAGATTCAGTCCCTCAATACCAATCATATACATAATCTTAATAAGAACAAGAGGATAATTAAAATCTTCAGATAATTCTAATAAAGTTGTAGATGAAAGTTTAGGGGTTGTAATCGTAACCTTTTGCCCTAAGAGTGTGAAAAGAGTAGTAGCCGCTGTACCCATGCTAATATTGCCTATCTCTCCTAAAGCATCACTTTCATCAGCAGTCAATACATTATCCGCACTTTCCTCTATAGGCTCTTCAGTCGAACCGCCGCCCCCCATCAGAGCATCTATTTCTTCTTGTGAAAGCATATCAGCCATTTACTCATCTCCTTCCGTAAGGGATTTGGTTATCTTCACTGCAACCCTATTTTTCTTAGAACCAGGTCTACCACGAAATTGCAACTCCGTATCCACATAAATTTCAAAATCTTCATTCGTTTTTCTATCGAGAAGAATAATATCCCCTCTTTGTAAACCTAAAAATTCCCCAACAGAAATACTAGTACGACCCACTATAGTCTTTAAAGTTACATTACTATAATTAATATTTTGATGAAGTGCGATTTTTTCTTCATCGGTACTCTCTTTTTTATGACTTTTTGCAAACCAAAGTTTTGATGTTAAACTAGGCAAAATAGGTTCAATCACAATATGAGGAATACAAATATTTATCATTCCTTCTATATCAGAAATCTTCATTTTAAGAGTTACTAATGCAATCGACTCTGCTGGAGACACTATTTGAGCAAACTGCGAATTTGTTTCTATAGTCTTTAATTTAGGACTAAGTTCTATAATATTTTCCCACGGTTCCTTTAAAAGAGAAATAAATCTCATCAAAATAGTTTTTAATAAAGTAAGCTCAATTTCTGTCATAGAGCGTTGTTCTTTATGAACTCCAACTCCAGCTCCACCTAATACCCTTTCTATCATAGTAAAGGCAATATCAGAGGATATATCTATAACAATTTCCCCATCAAGAGGCTGAAAATCAACTATGCCTAATATAGCAGGATTTGAAACAGAATTGCTAAATTCATTATAAATTAAACTTTGAACAGATAAAACCTCTATTTCAACAAAAGTTCGTAAATAACCCGACAAAAAGTTGTTTAAAAGTCTAGAAAAATTTTCATGAATAGTTTCAAGAGTCCTTAGCTGATCCTTCGCAAACTTATCAGGTCTAGAAAAATCATACTTACGAACTTTCTTTTCACTAGCTTCTTCCTCAATTTCACTTACATCTACTTCGCCAGTGCTAAGTGCAGATAACAGATCATCAATTTCATTTTGCGAAAGTACATCAGACATAGACTCACCTCCTCATTCGCTTGATTCGGCTATCCCTGTATAATAAATTGCAAGAAATACACATTAGTTATCGATTCTCCATCTGTTTTAAGAGATTCAATTATCATTTCTTTTAACTCTTCCCTTATCCTCTCCTGAAAACTTGTTTTTTGAGTCTGTTCATATGTCTTTCTTCTAAATATTTCATATATATTATTTACTATTTCAGATTTATTTTTATTTATTTTCTCCAATATTTCTTCATTAGTATATTGTATTACCAAATTAAATTTTAAAATTTTCTTCTCATCAGCTAAATTAGTATACAATTCTCCGAGTTCATATTCAAAATAAACGGCTTCTTTTGGAGTCTTTTCCTTACTTGAAAGCATGAAAACAACTGCACCCACAACTCCAAGAATTAAAATTAAAGCAACTATGACAATAATAATTAATTTTTTATTCATACTTAATTCTCCCCGTTTTCAGGATTTTTATCTCCTTGATGAAGTCCTGTATTCTCAAAAAACCTACTTAGAATAACTATATCCACTCGCCTATTTTTAGAACGACCTTCACTAGTTTCATTATCAGCAATCGGATAATACTCACTATATCCAGAAGCAGATAGTCTATTAGGCGAAATTTTTACATTCGATATGAAAAATCTAACAACATTAGTTGCTCTAGCAGTTGACAACTCCCAATTTGATGGATATTTCGCAGTATGCATAGGGACATTGTCAGTATGACCTTCAACCCTTATCGCTCTAGTAATAAATTCTTCACCACTTAACAAATCACCTATAAAATATAGCACTTCCTCAGAAGATTTTTTTATTTTAGCCTTGCCAGAATCAAAAAGTGCATTATCTTTAAATCTTATTATTAAACCTCTAGTATCAAATTCAACCGACACTTCAGCTTGAATTTCATTTTCTTTAATATAATCCTCTATTTTGGATTGAAGTTGCTTTAATTCCTTATCAACTTCTTTAATAGCTTCCTGATCTATCATAGTTTCAGAAGTTTCGGGTAAAGAATCAAATATTAAATCGTTATCATCTACACTCTTCCCACCCGACAAAACGCCTGCAGAACCTTGAAAAGAACGCATAACCTGCTCAAACTTCTGAGCATCTATATTAGAAAACGCAAATAGCATAACAAAAAATGCCATAAGAAGAGTAACCATATCTCCATAAGTTGTCATCCACGCAGGCGCCCCTTCTTTACATTCAGGACATTTTTTCTTTTCCACATCGTCCTCCCTATGCTGCCTCTTCTTGATTGTCCCCAATGCTTTCACGAACTCTAGGCGGTAAAAACACCTTTAGCTTTTCTTCTATAATTCTTGGATTCTCTCCAGCTTGAATAGATAGCAAACCCTCTATCATAATCTGTTTAATAAGTTGCTCCTCAGCACTTTTGACACCTAATTTCTGTCCCATTGGAATCCAAAATAAATTTGCAAAAAGAGAACCGTAAAACGTAGTTAAAAGAGCAACCGCCATAGCAGGTCCAATCGAACTCGGATCGCTTAAATTAGAGAGCATTGCAACCAGTCCTATAAGAGTACCAATCATACCAAAAGCAGGCATAAGAGCACCTAATGTATCTAAGTATCCCTTCCCCGCTGCATGTCTATCTTGCAATGTGCTAAGTTCAGTTTCAAGTATACTTTTTACCAATTCAGGATCAGTTCCATCTACAATAAGCATTACCCCTTTTTTTAAAAAGGGATCCTCAATATCTGATGTGGCTTCTTCCAAAGCTAAAAGCCCCTCACGTCTAGCTGTATTGGCAAGGGAAATAACTCTTGAAATTATATCACCTGTTTCAAAAGTGTTATTTTTAATCGTTTTCATAAAAACTTTGCCGACATTTGTAGTCGAAGATAATGGAAACGCAACTATTGTACCTGCAAATCCTCCACCGATAACTATAAGTATAGAACCCGTATCAACAAACGAACCTAGAGAACTCCCACCTGATATAATTCCCCATATTACCAAAACCATACCGAGTACAATACCACCTATAGTAGCTATATCCAATGATTACACCTCGTTTCCAATATATGAATCATCAAGGGTTAAATGAAACACCCTCTTTTTGTATTTTACTATTTTATCAACGACTTCGTCAACAGTTTCTGAAACGACATACTTATTGCCATTCGTTAAAGTAATAACTGTATCAGGGGTTTCTTCTAAAATTTCAATAATATCAGAATTTAAAACAAATACCTTGCCATTTATTCTAGTCAATGAAATCATATATCCCCCACAATTTATATACTAACATTCATTTTATCATAAAACCATACAATCATAAACCACTTAAAGGGATAAATATAACAAAAAAGCAATATTTATCCCCGACAAATCATTCAATATTATCTTTTTAGATTAACAAGTTCTTGTAAAATCTCATCAGATGTTGTTACAACCCTTGAATTTGCTTGAAAACCACGTTGTGTCGTAATCATATCCGTAAATTCAGCTGATAAATCAACATTTGACATCTCATATGCACCAGGAGTAAGACTTCCAAAACTTCCCGCAGATGGTCTACCATAATTAGGCGTTCCAGAATTTGAAGTCGCAGAAAAAAGATTCCCACCCTCTTTTAACAGACCTGATGGATTGTCAAAATTTGCTAAACCAATACGTGCCAAAACCTCATTCTCGCCATTTGTATAAGCACCTTTAACCTCTCCATTAGATGAAATTGTAAATTTCTTAATCATACCTGCAGAGCGACCTTCAGCAGTGTTTTTAATATCAGTCCCCATTTTAAAATGAGTCAAATTATTAAACACCCACTTATTTTTATCTCCAGAAGGATGAAGGTTAATTTCAATAGGATTTGTACCTTTAGCTTTAACGGTATAAATCCAATTAGCATCAAGAGTTGAACCTGTATAATTTGCAATACCAGTTACTGGATTAAAAGGAACTCCACCACCATTAACAGTTGGGTCAACATCTCCATTAGCATCTATTCCTATGCCTGTAACCATTTTAACAAATTTACCATTTGCATCAAATTGCATAAAAATAGGATCAGCTTCACTATTTATTGTTCCATCAGGATTAAACGACCTATACATTTCATTCCAACTAGTTGCATCAGGTGGAACATTTGCACTTCCAGCAGGAGGAACTAAAGTTCCAATTCTATTAGATGAATTTTCCTCTTTTCCATTATCATTAGGATCTTTAATACTAACCATTCTATAGCTAAACGCAGGATTTGCTCCAGGTTGAGTTGTATATCTTTTGCCAATATCAAATTTTAATGTATGAGTATTACCAATCGTGTCATAAACATCTACAGTAGATGAATACGCTATCTTTGTTTCAGGGTCTATTTTTTCATTAAATCCTATATTACCTCTTAAGATAACACTTTCAGTAGCTTTCGCTTCTTTTGTTTTAGAACGATCTATTTGAACAGGTTTAAACGTTTCATCTAACAACTTATAACCATTTGGAGCAACCATATATCCCTTTTCATCAACTATAAAATTTCCAGCTCTTGAAAAATACCTTTCCTCTCCTTCATTATTTGGAGATAAAACAAAATACCCTCCACCTTCTATCATAATATCAGTTTGATTATCAGTTCTTTGAGTAGCCCCTTGAGTGTGATATGTTGTAATCGCTGCCAAATTCGTTCCAAGACCTACTTGTTGAGGATTTGTACCCCCTCTACTATTGTCCGATGAGGGTCCTGCTCCCGCTAATGTTTGAGAAAAAGCCTCAGCAAATACTACCCTAGACGCCTTATATCCTGGCGTATTTACATTTGCAATATTATTTCCTATTACATCCATGCGTGTTTGATGCACACGAAGTGCAGAAACAGCCGAATACATTGATCGCATCATAATTGATATCCTCCTATTGATTATCCTATATGATGCACGGTTGAGTTTTATCAGTCGGTCAAAAACTCCTAAGCTTCCTTTTAGGTCCAGCCTATACTATTACCGCGCCATCTATATTTGTAAAAACATTTTCTTTAAGTTGCTCTTGCATAGCTGCTGTTATAATTGTTCTATTTTTAACATGAGCTATAAACGCCGTTTGATTCATCAGTATCAAAGCTTCTTTAACTCCCTTTTTATCAGCTTTATCAACTGCATTAGTAAGTTTTGCAATATCCTCTTTATCAAGCTTAATATTTCTATTTTTAAGCCTTTGTACTGCATGTTTTGAAAAAGAAACTTCCTTGCTATTCTTTATTTGATTTAATACTTCATCAAACGATTTTTCTGATGTTCTTAAACTTGGTGATTTTTTTATTGTAGTTTTATTTGATGATTGTATTCCACCTATGCGAATTTGATTCATCATAAAATTTACATCTTTGGTATTCATAACATCACCTACTAGCTAAATGTTTCAATAGCTTTATTTAGCTTAATCATCTCATTCAAAAGTTTTTGATTTATCTCTTTTACTTCATTAAGAGTATCTTTTACATTTCCATTAAACTCATTAAGAGGTTCTGTGTGATCCCTACCAGTAAGAAGACCCATATCATCTTTAAGTATCTCTAACGTACTTGCCAAAGAAGCTATGCTTTGCTCAATATGCTCAGTTTTTTTAGCACTTTTTTTAGTGTTAACCGCAATGTTTGCCATCTGCTCTACTGAAGAAAACTGTGCCATTTGAGCTATAAAATCTTTATTATCCATAGGACTTAAAGGATCTTGATGTTGAAGTTGTGTCATCATGAGTTTTAAAAAACTATCTTTTCCCAACTTTGAACCTTCTAATTTCTTTTTATTGTCTTTATCTTTAGAAATTTCATCAAGCCTCTTTAATTGGTCTTCAGTAAAATATCCAGTAACTTTATTACCTTTATTTTTTCCTTCCGTTTTATTCGTAACACCTGTACTAACTGTAGATGCCGTGTTAGATGTTACAGTTCCTATAGTCGACATATTCCACCCCCTATCCCAAATATTCGAATGTTGATTGTAAGCTCAAAAGAGTTTTATTTACACTTTCAAAATCTATAAGCTCATCACCATCTTCATCAGAGAAAAAATACTTTCTCTTAAAATTCTGTTCAAACATCTCTTTTCTAGCTGATTGTTCATCATCTTTATTCACCGAAACTTGAAATCCTTCTACGCTATATCCCTTTTCTTCAAGAGCCTGTTTTAGATCCGCCATATTCGACTCAAGTGCTTCTTTTACTATCTTGCTCTCTACCTGAAACTGAGCCAATAAAATACCTTTTTCAATTGAAATCTTTAAATCAACTTGTCCAAGTTCTGCTGGTTTAAGTCTTAATGTAATATTTTCAACCCCTTGCAAATTATTTATATGAGTCTTAGTTCCATCTATAACTTGATTCATTATATTTTGTGCCATCTTAACCCTATTCATCATATCTACCCTTGTAGGAGTTGATTTTATAGAAGGTACATCCAAATTATTATTTGGTAAATCTGATTTAGCTACTTGTTGTAAAATATTTGTCTTATCAGTATTTAAATTAGAAATTTCAGCATTAAGTGAATTTTTAATTTTACCCTCTACATCATCACTTTTATTATTTGCATTTTGATTCATTTTGTTAATATGCATATCAGTCATTTGTTTTTTTTCATTAATATTGATGACTTTTATTTCATCCTTATCAGTTGTTTCCAGTAATTGATTATCAAACTTTTGTTCATCTTGTCTTGAATCTTTTGTGTTTTGATTTTGAGCTTTATTTTCCGAACTAAATTTGATTAGCTTTTCTGAAAACTCCTCAGACTCTACCACTTCTAACATTTTTATTACATTATCAAGTTCATTTTTTAAAGCTATATCTTTTTTAGGAATCTGTTCCATCTGAGTAGAAATTTGTTTAAGAACATTACTTAATAATTCAATCGCTTCCTCTATATTACCACCTTTAAATTCCTTTAATATCTCTTTAAACTGCAACTTAACATCATCCGTTAATTCTTCCTGTAATTCACTTGATAGCTCGCTTTGTTCTACTCCTATAAGCAACTGCATGATTTGCAATAATTCTATTTCACTATCAGAATTTAACATCTGAATAATATCATCATCTACAAATGCATCATTACTTGACTTTACATTATCTGTGGTAGATTTTTTAGATAAAACTTCTTTTTTATCTTCCAAGGCATCTTTTGTCTTATTAAATACTCTTTCAGATTGAACATCCTTTTTTTCATAAGATGAGTTATTTAATTTTTTTTGTGATAAATCATTATCCGAACTTTCCGTTAACATTTTCCTATCAGCAAATTTATTTTTTCTCAAATCAGCTTTCTTTATATCTTTAAATTTAGAAAAAGTATTCTTTTTAACAACCAAATCCTTTTTAATATATTTCTTTGTATTAAAGGATTTTACTTTAATACAATCTTTAAATTGGATTTTATTATCACTAAGCTTCTTAATTTTAATAGCTTTTGTGATATTTAAGGATGAAACTTGTCCGCCATCAGCTTTTAAAATGGCGTTTTCATATGCCATACACACACCTCCTTTAATTTTCTGGCATCGTTAATTTCCTTGAAACTTCGGAGGCTAAGGTATCATCAAGATATGATAAAATTTCACCAACCTTTTTAATGTCAAACCTAGAAAGTAATTCTATCGCCATATCTTCATCTGATATAATTATATTTTGTCCATTTTGAAGTTCATACACTTTAGGCGGAGAACTATTTCTAATCAATCTTTTAATTAGATTTGAAACTTTTTTGACATCCATTTTTTGATACACTGTAACCATCTCAGATATATTATCGTCAAACTCTTTATAAATCTTTAATGATTTTAGCATATCTCCAGTTATAGTATCAGTTCCCTTATCAACCATTTCTTGATCACGCATTTCATCTATTATATTGAATGTAAATTCATCGTTTCCTATCTCAGCTAATACTTGACCACCCTTTTTAGGACCCAATGCAGAAAATAATTTTGCAAGTTCTGCAATAGTATATAGATCAGTATTTCCAAGTAATTTAACCAATTTTTCATTTTCTTTACTTGAATATATAAATGCGATATTTTCTAAATCAGCCTCTCTTTTCTTTTGTCCTGATATTGTAGTCCTAACCTCTCCTGCTTTTTCGCTTGACATAAATGAAAGAATTTTATTAGCATCTACAGTTGATAACTGACTTATAAATTTAGCCGCAATATCAGGATCTAAAGCTTCCATGTAAAGAGCTACCATTTTATGCCCATTAACCGAAGATTTTATAAGAGCATTTATTTCTTCTATCGCAGTTTGCAAACTCAAATTTGTCAGATACTCTGCCTTTTGCTTTACATCTTCATTTTTTTCAGCTTCAATCTTTTCTAAAGTGTCAAGAACAACATCTTTCTTTAAATTTTCTTTTCTAAGCCTTTCAAGAATTTTTTTTGTCGCATTAGGATTCATTCTAAGCATATACTTTATGACATCATCATAAATTTCTCTATTATCACTTGACAATAGAGAAAGTTTATCAACTGCTCTTTCATAATCTATACTCAAATAATAATCAGCTATTGTTCGATATTGATTAACTCTTTCTTGTGGAGTTGGAAATTTATTGAAATATTCTCCTATTTTACCAGGGGCATAACTCATAATTCTATTAGCTTGATCTTTAAATCCATCATTAAAAAAGTAAAATCCCGACAAAATTCCCATAGGTATTACTATCAATATAAAAAGAAGTAAAATAATGGTTTTAATCATTCCACCACCATTTGATTTTTTCTTAGCCATTATTTTCTAGCCCCCTTTTGGAAACTTTGATAGTTAACTATTTCTTCAACTATTTTATTTTCTGATGCTTTTACATCATCTAAAAATATATCTAATTGCTTTTCTTTTAACTTTTCCATCATTTTTCTTTTTTTCATAGCCTCTATTACACGTTTTTTTATGCTTATTATTTCAATTTGTATATCGGCTATTTGCAAATCTAATCTTTCATTTTTCTGTCTGTAATGATTTTGTGCATTTTCATACAATCTATAATCAGACGCCGTTATACCTCCAGAAAGAGACTTTGAAAAATTTTCTTCAAATTCAAATTTATCCGCAATGCATTTATCCCTTTGTTTTGAAAGTTGATAAAATCTTCGCTGAGCTTTAAACAACTCATTTTTTATATTTTCTTCATCGCTCTCATATTTATTTAATATCGCCTCATATCTAAAAACAAATTTCTTCATCAGATAGCTCCTAATGATTCAATTGTATGATTGTATTCACTTTTTTCATTCATTCCCTGCCTTAAAAACTCAATGCACAGTGGATATTTTTCAACTGCTTCATCAATTTGCGGATCCGTCCCAGCAACATATGCTCCAATATTTATTAAATCTTCAACTTTAGCATACGTAGCCAAATATTCACGAAGCCTTCTAGCCGCTAACATATGTTCATCATTAACCACTTGAGGCATAACACGACTCACGCTACCAAGTATATCAATGGCAGGATAATGACCAATATGTGCTAATTTTCTCGACAGTATAATATGCCCATCAAGTATACCTCTTACAGCATCAGAAATAGGCTCATTAAAATCATCACCATCTACCAAAACAGTGTATAAAGCAGTTATAGAGCCAAGTTCAGAATTTCCAGCACGTTCCAAAAGTCTTGGAAGTATTGCAAATACAGAAGGTGGGTAACCCCGAGTTACTGGAGGTTCGCCTACCGCAAGACCTATCTCACGTTGAGCCATAGAAAATCTAGTTAAAGAGTCCATCATTAATAGCACATTTTTGCCTTTATCTCTAAAGTATTCAGCAACAGAAGTAGCCAACATAGCCGCTTTAACCCTTACTAAAGCTGGTTTGTCAGATGTTGCCACAATAACTATGGATCGCTTTAACCCCTCATCTCCAAGATCGTTTTCAATAAATTCTCTAACCTCTCGTCCCCGCTCTCCTATGAGTGCAATAACATTTACATCAGCTTCTGTATTTTTAGCAATCATACCTAATAATGTGCTTTTGCCAACGCCAGAACCAGCAAATATACCAATCCTTTGACCTCTACCACAAGTTACAAGTCCATCTAAAGCACGCACTCCAAGTTCCAATTTATTTACTATTCTATCTCTAAGAAGTGGATTAGGAGGTGGATTATCAGCATTATATCTATTTGATAATATAGGTTTTGGTCTACCATCAATAGGTCTACCCATACCATCAAGCACTCTCCCTAAAAGTTCTTGCCCCACCTTTATTCCTAATTGTTCTCCAGTAGCCACAACCTTACTACCAGGTCCAATACCCGTCATTTCTCCGAGTGGCATCAAAAAAACAAAATTGCCACGAAAACCAACTACCTCAGCCTGTATTGGATAACCATGCTTAATGGGATATATATGACATAATTCCCCCATTTCAACAGCAGGTCCAGCCGATTCAATGGTAAGAAAATTAAGAGTCTGCATACTATACCTCGTTTAACAATTCAAGAAACACCGATTCAACTTTCTGATATTGAGTATATATTCCGCTATCAACACTTCCAGAGGCAGATTCTACAACGCAACTACCTTTTTCAAACGCTCTATCCTCTTTTATTTCTAATTCATCGACGTGTTCAGATAACGCTAGTATCCTATTTCTAATGGATATCGCATATCCATAATCATAAGGAGAAACCCTAAGCACTAAATTTTCCTTAGAGGTACATCTTTCAATCCCTTTTTTAATAGAAGTTTCTATAATGCTAATATCCTCTTCAATTCTTTCATCAAGTATTAACTTTAAAGTATCTAAAACCAATTGTATCATCTCGGATTCAGAGTTTTCTAGCATCTTTGCATATATTTCTTCCGTGCGATTTTTTATATCAAGAGCCTGTTGAATATACTCTTCAGATTTATTTCGACCTATTTGCAAGCCTTCTTCATAGCCTTGAGAATATCCATCATTTTTTGACTTTTCATAAATACCTTTTGAAGTTTCATATGCCTCTTCAATTACTTGCGTAGCCTCAGCTTGAGCCTTATCTTCAATTATTTTGGATTCTCGTGCTGCCTCTTCTAACATTTTTTGTATATCAATTTGAATTTGTTTTTTTCTATCTTCATCCGAATCGGTTTTATCTATCTCATCATAATCAACTTCATCTTTAGGTATAACATCAGGAGCAAGGCAAAATGACTTATCTTCTAGTATAACTTGATAATTTTTTACCACCTTACTAGACAATTATCTCATCTCCTCCACCACGAGCTATAATTATTTCTCCAGCTTCTTCTAATTTACGTATAACATTAACAATTTTTTGTTGAGCTTCTTCTACATCACGCAATCTGACAGGACCCATAAATTCCATTTCTTCTTTTAACATCTCTGCCATACGCTTAGACATATTTGCAAAAATAACATCCTGAACTTCCTCAGCTGCACCCTTACACGCAACAGAAAGCTCGTTGTTTTCAATTTCTCTTATAAAACGCTGTATAGAAACGCTATCAAGATTAATGATATCTTCAAATACAAACATTCGTTTTCTAATTTCTTCTGCCAATTCACCATTTTGAATTTCTAAAGTTTCCATGATAAACTTCTCTGTCCCTCTATCAACACTATTTAGAATTTCAACGATAGCTGGGATACCACCAGTAGCCGCATAATCTTGAGTCATCATAGACGATAACTTTCTTTCTAATACTAATTCCACTTCTTTTATAACCTCTGGAGAAGTAGATTCCATAAGTGCAATCCTTTGAACTACATCAGCCTGTTTTTCCTGTGGTAAAGATGCCAATATAGTTGACGCCTGCCCTGGATTTAAATAGGATAAAATAAGAGCTAAAGTTTGAGGATGTTCATTTTGTATAAAATTTAACAAATGAGATGCATCTGCTTTTCTAACAAAATCAAATGGTCTAACTTGCAAAGATGCAGTAAGTTTATTAATGATTTCAAGAGCTTTTTGCGAACCCATAGCTTTTTCAAGCACTTCCTTCGCATATCCAACCCCACCCTCTGTAACAAATTCTTGAGCTAAGCACACTTGATAAAATTCTTCTAAGATATTTTCTTTTTCTTCGGGGTCAACTTTCCTCATATTTGCAATTTCAAGAGTTAATTCTTCCATTTCTTCTTCTTTTAAATGTGAAAATAATTGAGCAGAACGCTCTGGTCCTAAAGCTATTAAAAGAACCGCTGCTTTTTGACGTCCCGAAAGTCCACCTTTTTTTCTCATATTTCAAGCCCCCTAATCATCGTACAACCAAGAGCGAAGTAATTGAGCCACAACTTCGGGATTGGCATCAATAAATTTCTCAATTTGATATTTTGGACTGGATTCATCTTCTTCTTGTAATCTAATATTATCGATTTCTTTTTGCTGTTCTTCTTCAAGTCGTTTAAGTTCTTCTTCTTTTTCTTTTTGTGCCTTACGTTTTAATAAAACTATCACAACCGCTACAATCGTTACAATAAGTGCAAAGCCTACGATAACGAGCCATAGAGGAACACCACTTGCAGTTTCTTCCAAATCTGTAAAGTCAGTTTCCTCTTTAACAAAGTTTTGAGCAGAAACATTTACAACTTTTGCATCAAGACCCGCCGCAGCTGAAACTAATTCAGTTATTTCTTTTTTTTGTTCTTCAGTTAACTCTTTATCTGTCAACTTTTCTTTATTAACAATCACACTAACGGTAATATCACTAATTTTTCCTTTAGATTTTTCAACCGTTGTAAGCGTTTCGTTCATTTCATAATTTATAGTTTTAGATGCTTTTTGATACTGATTTTTTGTATTGCTATCCTCAGCATAATTAGTTGTTTCAGGGTTGCTATCAGTTCCAGGAACTCCCATAGCACCACCACCCATGGTCTTTTCCTGTATATCTGTCATACTTCTTATAATGCCCGTAGTTTCACCCTCTATCGGCACAGCAAAAATCTTTGAAGTAGTAACCTGACTGTCAAAATCAAGTCTAACAGAAGCCATTACTTGAACGCCATCAGAACCAAAGATATTTGATAGAAATCTATGCAAATCCTTCTCTAGTTTTTGTGCTATTTGCATTTGAAGTTCATGCTGAGTTGTAGCCGTAATCTCTCCATCTTCGCTGAATTGCTCATTTAGTATTCTACCAGTATTATCGACTATCGAAACATGAGCATCATCTAATCCACGCACAGAATCGACAAGTATTGCAACTATTCCATCAACCTGTTGCTTATTTAATTTGTAACCATTTTCTAATATCAAGGTTACAGATGCTTTTGAAACCGCTTCATCATTTAATAAAAATACACTGTCGCTTGGAACGGTTATATTAACCTTAGCTTTTCTTACGCCATCTAAAGTCGCAATAGTTTCAGCAAGTCCATTTTCCTGTGCTAACTCATACATTTTATTTTTATCTTCTGAGGTATATGATAAAGATGTACTGCCAAAAGCTTGAGCCCAATCAAAATTCTTTTCTCTAAGAGTTCCACTAAGAGTAAGTTGCATCTTAGCCCGACTTAAATCTTGTTTCGGCACTAAAATAGTAGTTGTATTATCAGCATCTTTATACTGTATGCCAAGTTCAGATAATGCAGTAGTTATACGTGCAGCATCATCAAGAGATGCATTCGTGGTAAGAGGTACATATTCTGTACGAGTAAAAAAAATAATTACAAAAACTACAAATAAGACGCCCAAAAAACCGCCGCCTAAATAAATTATTTTTTTACGCCTATCTAGTTTAGAAAGAATTTCTGAAATCTGTGTGCGAAATCTACTGAAAAAGCTACCCATATTAGACCTCTTATTTATTATATGTATTGGCTCCTTTAGTAGAACCCCAAATTTACGCAGTGCTAAAACTGCATTCTCATAAGTTCTTTATACGCTTGTACCAATTTATTTCGCACTTCAATTGCAAAATTTAAAGTTAAATCCGCTTTCATGCTATCAATTCTAAGTTCATGAACATTATCAACATTTCCAATTGAAAGTTGAACATCATTCGCCTGTGCAATTTTTTCAGATTCATTGACAGCACCAAGAACATCTGAAAATACCTTTCCGAAATCAACTCCATTTGGTTTTTTATTATTAGCTGATATGCTTAAATTACTTGGATTTACATACCCAGCAGCATTTAAGTTTATCTTCAAGCCATCACCTCATTATTCTCCAATTTTAAGCCCAGACATAACCATATCTTTCGTGCCTTTAATCACCGTAGTGTTTGCCTCATATGCACGAGAGGCAGAAATCAAATTTATCATTTCAGAAACTATATCAACATTCGGAAGCAATAAAAATCCATTTTCATCCGCATCAGGATGTCTAGGATTATATTCCCTTTTAAATTCACTCATATCGTCTTCTATTGCTACAACTTCAACTCCACTACCTAAAGGGCTACCCTTTAAATCTGAAAAAATTTGCTCAAAATCATTGTTTTCCATAGCACGAAAAACTGGTATTTTACGTCTATAAGGACTGCCTGAAGAAGTTCTTGTAGTGTTAGCATTTGCGATGTTTTCTGAAATTATATCAACTCTAAGTCTTTCAGCCGTAAGTCCAGTTCCACTTATATTGAGATTATTTAAAAATTTCATAATATCCTCCGCTAATTATCTAACTTTTTTAATAGCCGCACTAAGTCTTTTAATTTGGCTAGTAAGTTCGTCGGACATCGCCTTATACCAGATTTGATTTCGTGCTAGTTCCGACATTTCAATATCTATATTAACATTATTTCTATCAGACCTAAACTCAGTTTCTGTAATCATATGGACATTAGGTCGAAGATTTTTTATATCGATAAGTGGTATATGTTTTTCATTCGTCATTTTCATTTTGACGCCACCTGATAATTTAAGCATCTGAGCCAATTCATCTTCAAATTTGACTATTTTTCTCTTGTAGTTAGGGGTGTTAACATTAGCTATATTTTCTGATATTGCCTTATTTCTAAGCCAAGATGCATCTAATGATCTCTTTATAATATCCATTGAGCCAAATGTTTTTGAAAGCATTTACCCACCTCCTTATCTACAATAATTATCGGCTATAATCCATTATTTATTAATTAATAATTCAAATATTATAGGACAACAATCATCTTCAATTATATCATAATTTCAATTATTTGTATAAAAATATTAAAAGTACAACAGCTAAATTTATTTACTTTTAGCAATTGTACTTTTAAACACTAAAATAAACTTAAATTTAATTTTAATTCTTTAGATAAATTGCTCTTATAATACTCTCTAGTAATATGCTAACTTTACTTCTTAACTTTCTTATATTCCTCATCAGACCTTATTAAATCAAGAGTTGTCGCATTTTGTAAATCTTCACTTCCACACTCAGGGCATTTGTCTGAAGATTTTCCTGTGTCTACCGAAAAAACATATCCACATTCTTGACATTTTTTCATTGGCATTATACTCATCAAAAAACTCCTTTTGTACTAATTAACTTCCTATTAGAATCATACACTTCTATGAAAATTTTATCACTAATTTACAATTTTCTCAATCATAATCCCCAAAATAACCTTAACACTTTATCAGAAGGTCTTTTAGTAAACTTAGAAACCGCTACAAAGCCTATTAATGATAGTAAAAGAGAAGCCACTATAGGATGCATTGCTAAAGGTCTTTTTAAAACATAATGGAATATTATAAAACTTCCTATACCAATAATCATACTGACAACTGCACCTTCTTTATTGGCTTTTTTCCAATACAATCCTAAAATCGTAGGCCATAAGAATGTTGATAATTGTCCTGCCGTAGCAAACAAATTAAGCCATACCATAAGTTCTGGTGGATCAATAGCCACTATAACTATAACTAAACCAACAAGTGAAGTTATAATTTTAGTTATCAGCTCTAATTTTTTAGAATTATGCTTTAAATCAAAATTTATTATATTAACAAATAGATCATTTACAATACTTCCCACAACAACAAGGAGTTGAGAATCTATCGTTGACATTACTGCAGCTAGAGGTCCAGATAAAACAATCCCAGCTATTACTGGATTAAATAACATTCTCGCAAGAGTAGGAACAACGAGATCACCCGATGGAATATCCTTTACTAGCACACTACCAAATGCTCCTACCAAATGCATCCCAAATATAAGAAGTATAGATACAAGCGTACCGTATTTAATTCCATTTTTAAGACTTTTTGTGTCTTTATAGTTCATAGCCCTCATTGAAACCGCTGGAAGACCTACAACCGCAAATCCTACAAGCACCCAAAACGAAGTAACCCATGGCATAGTCATAAAACCCTCTGTTACTCCAAAAGGTGAAATCATACCAGCATCAATCGCCTTCATGCTTTGAATAGCACTGCTTATACCGCCAGCTTTAAATACAACTGCTACAAATAATGCCAATGTAGATACACTCATAACTATACCTTGCATCGTATCATTCAATACAACTCCTCTAAATCCCCCAATCGCAGTATGAACAACTACCGTAGCAGCAAAAAATATAAGAGCTGTTTTATAAGATAAACCCGTCGCACCTTGAAGCAATCTTGAAGCTCCTATAAGTTGAGCAGCCATTGCGGCAATAAGGAAAAATACTATCGAAAGCGATGCTAATATCATCACTAATTTACTTTCATATCTTTTCATTAAAAAGTCCGATATAGAATGAGAATTAATTTTTCTTGATACTATGGCGAATTTTTTGCCCAAAACCATGAGAGTATAATATCCTGTTGGCATTTGAGACATGGCTAAGAAAATCCATGCAAGCCCATGTTTATAAGCCGTTCCAGGACCGCCTATAAAACTACCCGCACTTAGATAAGTGGCAACTAAAGTCATAGAAAGGACAAAACCTCCCATTTCTCTACCACCGCTCATAAATTGTTCTAAATATCCTGAACCCTCTCCACCTCTTTGAGTGGCAAATTTAATTTTTTTAGCAGCATAGCTACCTATGGCATACATAAGTACAAAATAAATAAAAATAGGGATTAATATTTTTAATTCTATATTCATTTTGCACCCCCATTTTCTTTTTCTAACTTTTTATCAACTTCTACAACTTCATTTTCTTTCACTGATATTTTGTCGGATTCTACATCAGATTTTTCTTTTCCTAAGACTTTACTAAATTCCGCACTTACATTGCTACTAATTTTTTTACCATTAAAAAATACCTCTTTTTGCACATTTTCTACTGTGATTTTTTTGAAATATTCCTCTGCCTGCTCATAGCTCATTCTTTCAAGTGGCATATCTTTCATTTTTTTGTCCACAACAAAAAATGTCATCAAAATAATAAAGATGGCATTGAGTATACAGCTAAAGAAAAACCACGACGGAAAACCCAGTATATAAGTATAACTTTCAACTGGCTTACTGCCTAAACCGTAACCAAAGACAAACCATATAATGAGGTTTATAACTCCAAGCCCAACCCCATATAGAGCTTCTTTGTTACACTGTTCATAACGAGGGTCTTCTACAAAACCGTATTCATTTTTTTTCATATTTTCCTCCTTTTTAAACTTTACTCGGTCGACTGCGGAGGTGTCAGTCGCTTTTGATATTATATATTATTTTCTAATTATATCAAGCACTTTTACAAAATAATCTGGTAACTTTGAATCAAACTGCATATATTTATTGGTTACAGGATGAATAAATTCAAGTGTCTTAGCGTGTAAAATCTGACCTTTATGCTTTATTTTCTCATTTTTAATCCCATAAATTTCATCGCATAGCACAGGATGTCCTATATAATTCATATGAACTCTAATTTGATGGGTTCGTCCTGTTTCCAGTTTAAGTTTAATATAACTATACTCACCATATTGCTCTATTAATTCATAATGGGTAATTGCTTGTTTACCACCTTCCACCACTGCACGCTTAAAGCGATTTTTGGGATGCCTTGCAATTGGCTTATTTATCGTTGCACCATTTACTCCCGATTCAAAATTAAAACCGCCATGCACAATGGCATGATAAATTCTATCAGTAGTTTTATCCTTTAATTGCTTAGCCAGATGAACATGAACATCATTTGTCTTTGCAATCATAAGAAGTCCAGATGTATCTTTATCAATACGATGAACAATACCTACTCTCTCAGCTCCATTTACATTAGATAATTTATCCCCACAGTGGTATTTTAAAGCATTTACAAGCGTTCCATCTTTATGACTGGTCGCTGGATGCACCACCATTCCTTGCGACTTATTTACCACCAATAAATAATCGTCTTCATATACAATATTTAGCGGTATATTTTCAGCGATAATTTCATTTAATGATTTATTTATTTCATCATTGTCCCTTATTTTAATTTCTATCTTCATATCGCTTTCAAGCAACATATTTTTTTTAATGATAACATTATCATCAACACTAACAAGACCCTCTGAAATAATTTTTTGTATAGCCGAACGTGAGATTTCAGACATATTTTCTGATAAAAATACATCTAATCTCTTTCCAATATCTTCTGTTTTACACACCCATATTTTATCATCATTCATTATATATTAGCTCCTACAGTAAATATTATGATTATATTTATAATCATCATCAAACCAATGTTAATTATAAATTTTACCTATATATTTATGATTCCATCCATAACAACGCACGCCTTACCACCAACCCAAACTTCAACTGGATTATTATTGATTTTTACAAATATTCTACTAGGTCTACCCATAAAATCTCCCTGACACACAGTGAATTCAAACTCTCCGCCACTATAACCCTTATCAGCTAAATATCCACCTAATGCTCCATTTGATGTGCCAGTTGCTGATTCCTCAGGTATTCCAAATGCAGGTGCAAAATTTCTACATATAATCTGACCATTATCAAAGCAGAAAGCATGAACCCCCACTACATCTAAATGATTACTATACTCCGCAAGTGCTTTCATATCTGGTTGCATATTTTTTAATATTGATAAAGATTTAACGGGCATTAAAATATCTTCTAGCCCAGTTGACCAAATTTCAGGCATCAATTTATATCCGCTAATTACGCCCTCAATACCTATATCCGAAACATCTACATTCATAACATCTGCTAATTTATCAACGCTAAGTTCTTTATTAATATTTTGAGGTTTCGCCTGTTTCATAATCACATTGCCATCATCAAATCTAATATCCAGTAATCCCGCTTTAGTCTTTTGCATAAATTGAGTTTTATCATTGGATAATTTGCCCAGTTTATTTAATAGATAAAATGTAGCAATTGTAGCATGTCCACATAACTCCACCTCACTTGTTGGAGTAAAAAATCTAACTTCAAAATCATAATTTGCATTGCTATTTTCAGATTTTCCCTCTGGCTTTAATACAAATGCAGTTTCAGAAAGATTTAACTCACTTGCTATCTTCTGCATTTGAACATCGTTTAAATCATCAGCTTCAAGCACTATGCCAGCAGGATTTCCCGCATATAATTCACTGGTGAATGCATCCACGATATATATTTTCTTTTTCATAATATCCCTTCTAACAATGTATAAACAAAATGCATACACCATCCATTGAGAACAGATAGTGTATGCATTAACTAATCAATTATCATAATTTAAAATTACATCTCAACGATAACTGCTTCTCCCATACCGCCACCAATACATAAAGTAGCAAGACCGTATTTAGAATTTCTCTTTTTCATTTCATGTAATAGTGTAACCAAAATTCTCGCACCACTGGCTCCAATTGGATGTCCAAGAGCGATAGCTCCACCATTGACATTTGTAATTTCAGGGTTCATATTTAATTCTCTCATAACTGATAATGACTGAGCGGCAAATGCCTCATTAGCTTCAATCAAATTAATATCTTCTAGTTTAAGATTAGCTTTTTCAAGAGCTTTTCTAGTAGCTGGAACTGGTCCAAATCCCATAATAGAAGGCTCAACGCCAGCAGATGCATGAGAAACAATAGTAGCCATAGGAGTAATTCCGAGTTCCTTAGCTTTTTCTTCGCTCATAACAACTATTGCAGCAGCACCATCATTAATTCCTGAAGATGAACCCGCAGTTACAGTACCATCTTTCTTAAATGCAGGCTTTAACTTTGCCATACCCTCTTTAGTAGCACCATCACGAATAAATTCATCAGTATCAAAGATAATTGGATCTTTCTTTCTTTGAGGAATTTCAACTGGCACGATTTCATCTTTGAACTTACCAGCATCTCTAGCTGCAGCAGCTCTTTGCTGGCTAATTGCTGCAAACTCATCTTGATCTTCACGAGAAATATTAAATTTTTCAGCTAAATTTTCAGCAGTGATTCCCATATGATAGTCATTAAACGCTTCCCAAAGGCCATCTCTCACCATTGAATCATATAACTCGCCTTGACCCATTCTTTGACCCCAACGAGCTGTTTTTAATAGGAAAGGTGCCATTGACATATTTTCTGTTCCACCAGCAACGACAATATCATTATCTCCCGCAACGATTGATTGCATAGCCATAGAAACAGTTTTAAGACCCGAACCACAAATCATATTAACAGTTACTGCTGGAGTTTCAACAGGAAGACCCGCTCCAATAGAAGCCTGTCTTGCAACACCTTGTCCATAACCAGCCTGTAAAACTGAACCGAAGATAACTTCATCTACATCTTTTTTCTCAACACCAGCACGCTTCAATGCCTCTTCAATTACGATAGAACCCATCTTAGCAGGAGTAACACCCTTTAATGTTCCACCAAAACTTCCGAGTGCAGTACGAACCGCACTAGCGATAACAACTTTAGCCATTATTAAACCCTCCTTAATCCTTATATGAAATATTTATATCCCACTAATTAGCATATAAATATTTATAAACATATACTATATACAGTATAAGTATAACTCATTTTACATAAAAAAATATATATTTTTTGTATTATAAATATATTATTGTTTAATTTTTTGTAACAAATCTTTATTTTCCCATTCAGCCAGTTTAAAACCACTTAATAAAAAATCATCCCCTATCAATACAGGTCTTTTAAATAGCTTAAAATCAGATACTAATAGTTCTAATAATTCTTCTTCTGACATATTATCCCATTTTTCTTTTAAATTCATTTCTTTATACATTTTACCATTTGTATTAAAAAATTTAATTAGTTGAGAAGATGTTTGCTTCATCCATTTTTTGATTTCATCAACTTTTGGTGTGTCTTTATTGATAAGTCTAATGTCAACATCAATTCCTTGCTCTTCAAGCCAAGCCTTGGCTTTTCTACTAGTAGTTCAAGATGCATAATGAAGTAAAATCATATTAACCTCCTAAAATGAATTAAAATAAATCATTTCTATAATTTTCTATAAAATTACGCCAATCTAAAATAAAATTTACACATAAATCAACCCCCCAATAAGCCAAAACATATTTATCTGACTTTTGGGGGAATTTTTTATCTTATTTTTTCTTTAAATTCTTTCTATTATCAATTGCTACTGCAAGTATTATAATTAAACCTTTTATAATATATTGTAAATAAGGATTTATGCCGATAAAAGATAGTCCATATGCTATTACCTGAAATATAAGAACACCAGCTACAATACCCGATATAGAACCAACCCCACCATCAAAGGACAATCCACCTACAATACACGCCGATATGGCATCTAACTCATACATATTACCTGTATTATTAGTAGCAGTACCAATCCTTGCACCTTCTAATGCACCGCCTAGTCCATATAACAATCCCGCAAGCAAATATGTCAACATCAAATACTTAAACACATTTACCCCAGATACAACTGCCGCTTCTTCATTTCCACCAATGGCAAATATATTTTTACCAAATGTTGTCTTATTCCATAAAATCCATACTATTAGAGTAACTATTACAGCATATATTACTAGATAAGGAATACTTAATTTATCTGTTATCGGTATATATCCCTGTGCAAAATCGCTAAAACTCTTGCTAAGCCCTCCTATTGGTTGTGCCCCATATGGAGGTCTATCATAATATGTAGAGTTAATACCGTATACGATAACCATCATACCGAGTGTGGCTATAAATGCATCCACTTTAAATTTTGCAACTATAAATCCACTTATCATACTTATAATAGCAGTAATAGCCATAACCAACAATATAGGAACTATAATTGGCAATACCGGCAAGTCGGGATACATTCTATATGCATATTCAGGAGCTTGTAATAACGAAGCCGAAATAACTGCGGCTAATCCAATCTGTCTACCAAGTGAAAGGTCTGTTCCACCCGTTACAATAATTCCACCAACACCAAGAGCCATAATAACTCTAGTAGATGCCTGCGACAAAATATTTCTAAAATTCCTTATGGATAAGAAATCCGGTTCCTTAACTATAATCAAAATCAACAGTCCTAGTAGAACAAAAAATATTGCATGCTCCATAACAAAATCCGATATATCTTTCGAACTGATATTTTTTGTCTTTTTGCCATCTTTGTTTTTTGCTTTTTCCATACTAAACTCCCATCATAAATAAAGAGATGATAATTTTAATACTTCTTCTTGTGTAGTATTAGCAGTTTCAACTATTCCCGCAAGTCTACCATTACTCATAACCAAAATCCTATCAGTTACTCCAAATAACTCTGGCATCTCAGAAGACACCATAATAACTGCCTTACCCTTTTTAGCAAGCTCCATCATAAGCTGATAAATTTCAAACTTTGCACCTACATCAATACCTCTAGTAGGCTCATCCATCAAAAATATATCGGGCTGAGTTAAAAGCCAACGACCAACTATTACCTTTTGCTGATTTCCACCTGATAAATTAGCAATTTTAGTACCTTGATTTGGCGTTTTAACCTTCATGCTATCTATTACCCAATTTGTATCATCTCTCATCTTGGATTCATCTAAAAAATGACTTTTCTTTTCATATTCTGATATATTAGCGATAACACTATTAAATTTTATATCAAGCCCCTCAAAAATACCCGTTGCACGACGTTCCTCTGTTATAAGTGCAAAGCCATTTTTAATTGCATCATGCGAATTTTCATTTTTTATCAATTTATCATCTTTATAAATAGTACCTGATTTTATATTTCTAAGTCCAAATATCGTTTCGATAAGTTCAGTACGTCTAGCTCCAACCAATCCAGCAACACCAAGAATTTCACCAGCTCTAAGATCAAATGAAATATCCTGAATAGAAGGCTGCACTAGTGCAGTCAAATTTTCAACCTTCATTAAAACCTTAGATGGTATATTTTCTTTTTTTGGAAATCTTTCAGTAAGATCTCTACCTACCATTAAATTAATTATTTCATTTGTAGTTATATTATTGATAAATTCAGTCGCAATCCATTTACCATCTCTCATAATCGTTACTTCGTCTGAAATTTGTGCAATTTCTTCCATTTTATGAGATATATAAATTACTGCAACCCCCTTTGCTTTAAGTGATCTAATAATTCTAAACAAATGATTTACTTCTCTTTCAGTAAGTGAAGACGTTGGCTCATCCATAACTATAATTTTAGCATTATAAGATACCGCCTTAGCTATCTCTATCATCTGACTTTCTGATACGGGAAGTTCAGCAATCTTTTGCCTAGGATCTAATTTAATATCAAGTGTATCAAATATTTCTTTAGTCTTATCATACATCAATTTTTCATCGACAAAAAAGCCCTTTTTAGGAAATCTACCAAGCCAAATATTATCCATTACCCTGGTCGTTCTAACTTGATTTAATTCCTGATGTACCATTGATACTCCATTATCCAAGGCATCACGGGATGACTTAAAACTAACTGGGTTTCCATTAAAGATAACCTGTCCTTCTGTGGGAGTATATATTCCAAATAGGCATTTCATCAATGTAGATTTTCCCGCACCATTTTCTCCCATTAAAGCATGAACAGTTCCAGATCTTAATCTAAAATTAACATTATCAAGAGCCTTAACTCCTGGAAAAATTTTAGTTATTCCAAGCATTTCTAAAACATATGGGTTTGTTCCATCTGTCTGATTTACCACTTTTTCCTCCAAGTATATTAAATCGGGATGCAACGCATCCCGATTTATATTATTGCATAGTCTAAATACTACTCATAAGATTTTTCTGCAAAATCAATATTATCTAATGTTACTGCAACATAAGGTACACGAACAGCTTTTTGATCGTCTAATTTCCACTCTGTTCCCTCTAATGGGTCTTTTCCTAAAGCAGCATTTCTAGCTAAATCAAGTGTAGCTTGACCTTGGTTTTTAGCATCGTTAAGAACTGTACCTAACATCGAACCATCTTTAATCTTAGAAAGAGCGTCAGGAATAGCGTCAACGCCAACTACTGGCATATATTTACCATCATTGAAATATCCAGCTGCTTGCAAAGATTGAATAGCACCAAGAGCCATACCATCATTATTCGCAATTACCATTTCAATATCGTCGCCATGCTTAGAAATCCAAGCGTCCATAAGTTCTTTACCCTTAACTGAATCCCAGAATCCAGGTTGTAATTCAAGTTCTTCAACCAAAATGCCTTTTTCAACTACTGTATCAATAGAATACTTTGTTCTAGCTTCAGCGTCTGGATGTCCTGGCTCTCCTTTTAGCATTACATAAGACATAACGCCATCGCCATTTCTATCCCACTCTGGGTGATCAGCCCACATCTTAGCTATAAGTTCACCTTGGATAATTCCAGATTCAGCTGAATTTGTTCCAACATACCAAACTTTATCATAGCTTTGCATAGCAGTTTGATCAGGCTCTTTGTTAAAGAAAATCAATGGTAGATTTTCAGATTGAGCTTTCCCGATAATAGTTGGTGCAGCTTGTGGATCAACTAAATTAATAGCCAATGACTTAACGCCTTTAGAAATCATCATATCAACTTGATCATTTTGAGTAGCTTGATTGTTTTGAGAATCATTCAAAATAAGTTCTGCTTTGCCTTCAGCAGCAGTTTCAATAGAACGACGAACAAATGACATAAAGTTATCGTCAAACTTATAAATAGTTACACCGATTTTAGGTAATTCATCAGTTGCTTCAGTTTGAGCATTAGAATCTCCTGAACTCTGCTCATTTTCAGCAGATGCATTTCCTTCACCTTCTGAATTTGTAGCAGTTTCATCACCACTACATCCAACAATAGCAAAAGCTAATACACAAACCATAATTAAAGCCAACCACTTTTTCATCTTTCCCCTCCTGTTTAAACATTTATTAACTAAATATTTTGTTGCCCTTCGCATAACATTTTATCACATTTTACTAGGCAATCTCAAGGCAATTTCCATCATACGAGTGAATGATTTCTGCCTTTGCTCACTGGTAGTACTTCCACCGCTTACCAAAGAATCTGAAACCGTAAGCAAACAAGCCGCTTTTTTATTTAATAACTTAGCAGTTGCAAACAATGCAAACGCTTCCATTTCCACAGCTATACAATTATGTGAATCTCTTATCTTCTGAAATTCATTAAAATCTTGTCTATAAAATACATCAGAAGAATGAATCCTTCCTCTTTTTATAGGTATATTTATTTGCTCTGCAATTTGATTCAATTTTTCAACGATGTCAACAGATGCACAAATAACATCTTTATCATACCCACTTTGGGTTTTTGCATAAGTGGATTCAGACCATACTTCATCTGCAATTATTACATCATATAAGTACAAAGATTCTGAATAAGCACCACATGAGCCGATTCTAACTATATTTTCTACATCATAAAATTCAAAAAGCTCATAAGAATATATCCCTATACTCGGCATTCCCATACCTGAACCCATTACAGAAATCTCATGCTCATTATACTTTCCCGTAAAACCTTTCATCCCCCTTACTTTATTAAATTGAACAACATCAGTTAAATAATTATTTGCAATATACTCTGCCCTTAGCGGATCGCCTGGCATAAGCACGGTTTTTGCAATTTGACTCTTCTGAGTTGCCTCAATATGCGGTGTAGGTATCATAAATTCTCCTTTCAGCGACAAAATACTACCATATAAATTTTACTATAAATATCAATGTGTGAAAATCATTAATATTATACAACTTTATGTATAATTATGTTTTAATGTATGAATATACAATCTACTTTATATCTATCTGTAAATATAATCGTCAATCCTTATCTTCTGCTCATGAAGCTCCTTATAAATTTCATCTAAATCCTCATATATTAATTTTCTATTTGACATAAGTAGCTTTCCATTTATCATGCTATGAGTTACATCATGCGGACAAGCTCCATATACAATGGCAGAATACTCATCATATATTGGTTGCATATTGGGATTTCCCACGCCAATAACTATAATATCTGCTTTTTTACCAATCTCAATAGACCCAATATCTTTCTCCATATGAATGGCTCTCGCACCTCCTAATGTTCCAAGATGCATAGCCTCTTTAGCAGAACATATGCTATTATCTCTGGCATTTAATTTTTGAATTTTAGTGTACTGATCTAAAAGTCCGATAATATCCATACTATTACCACTCATAGGTCCATCGGTTCCAAGTCCGACCGCAACGCCCTTTTTAAGCATATTTGGAACTGGTGATACAGACCTACCACTTTTGGCATTTCCAGCTACATTATGTATAACTCCCACTTTATACTTAGATAATATATCTATATCAATATCACTTACATATATTAAATGCACTCCTATAAGCCTATCACTCAAAAAACCTATACTCTCTAGGTACTGTACTGGCGACATACCATATTCATTTTTATACTTATCCGTTTCAAAAGTCATTTCCGCAATATGCATCATAATTGGAATATTTGATTTTTTATAAATTTCATCGATTAATTTTAAATGCTCAGTGTCATTAGTATAAGTAGCATGGGGAGCAATGGCGGGTGTTATCAAATCATTTCCCGACCAATCATCAATCAATCTCTTAGCTATTTCAATCCCACCATAGGGCTTATCAGTATCAGGAGCAATTCTTTCTAAAACAGTTTCTCCAACAATGGCTCGCATACCCATTTTATAAGCTACTCGTGCCACTTCATCTGCATAATAATACATATCGGCAAATGTTGTAACCCCTCCCATAATCATCTCCGCTATGGAAAGTCTTGCTCCAACTTCTACCAATTTTTCATCAACTAAATTATCTTCAAGTGGAAATAAATATTTATGCAAGCGATTAGGCATATCTTCACCCAAAGTTCTAAACACAGACATCGACACATGGGTATGACCATTTATAAATCCAGAAGTAATAATCCCACCTCTAGCATCAATTTTTTCATCAATACAACCATTTTTATCATATTTTTCAATTATATGTTCATCGCCAACATCTACGATTTTATCCCCATCAACAATAACGACACCTCGCTTATATAAATCAAATTTATCATTCATCGTAAGCAAAATGCCATTATAAATACATTTCATAATCCCTCCAACACTTTTTATTGTAGTTGCTTTCTCTTTCTCTTCTCCTCTTTTTTACGATTAATTACAGATATTACAATAAACCCTATAATCGTTATAGCATAAGGAGTCATATGCACAAATTCTACTGGTACATTAAAAGCCTGCAAGTGATTTGATAGAGTTTCTGCAAATCCGAATAAAAGCGATGCAAATAGTGAACCCACTGACGTATTCGCAGCAATTGCCCTAGCTGCTAAAGCTATATATCCACGTCCAGCAGTCATGCCCGATGAAAACCACGACACATATCCCATAGATAAAAACGCTCCACCAAATGCCGACAACATACCGCTTAAAACGAGTGCAATAAATTTTATTTTAAATACATTTATACCAACTGATTTAGCTGATTCTGGAGATTCTCCCACCGCTTGTATCCTAAGCCCCAAAGAAGTGTGATTAAGAAGTAAATGAATCAATATTATACATATCCAAGAAAAATACGTAAGCACATTATGTCCAGATAAAACCTTACCAATATAGGGAATTGACTCTATAAAAGCAATCTGTATATCGGGCAGCACCAAGCTATTTAAAGAAGTGGATATGCCCTTATCTCCCGTTATGGCATCGAGTAAAAACACCGTACCCCCAGCACTTAAAATATTTATGGCAATACCCGTTAAAATGATATTTGTATTTAACTTCAACGCAAAATACGCAAGTACCGAACCCATTATAATGCCGGCAATTACTGCCATCAAAAGCCCTACCCACACATTTTGCGTTATGGCACTAAAAAGTACACCAGAAAATGCACTTGTTAACATAATGCCCTCTATACCGATATTAATTGCACCAGATTTACTCGCTATAACCGCCCCTAATGTTGCAAACAATATAGGCGTAGTAACCCTAATCACCGCAAACCAGAAGGTGCTATGATAAAACATTTCTAAAAACGAGTTCATATTACACCTCCACTTTTTGACTTACATACTTTTGTTTTGCCAATCTATTTTCTTCTTTTAATTTCCAATGAGCTAAAAATCTTTCAGCAGCAATAAGTAATATCATCACAGCCTGAATAATCGCTATAATCTCATTATCCACATCTCCACGACGAGACATCAAATCAGCACCTATACGAAGATATGAAAGGAAAAATGCCGCAAATGGAACATATTTTGGATTGTTTTTAGCGAGTAGGGCAATGATAACTCCGTCCCAAGCATAGGACATTGGCACATCCCATAAAAATCTTCTATACATTCCCGACATTTCAACTGCTCCACCAATTCCAGCAAGTGCTCCACCTATAAATTGTGAAACAATTAACACCTTAGTTGTTTGAATACCTGAGTATTTAGCAAATTCTATATTATCGCCAACCGTTCTAAGTTCATAACCCCACTTTGTTTTATAAATATAAATATAAAGTAATATCACAGATACAATCGCTATAAAAAATCCCGCATGAAGCCTTGTTCCCGCCAGTATCCTAGGCAAGGCAAAAGTCTTAGCGAATTTATATGAAGCAAATACACTCGCCTGTGGATCACGAATATGATAATTAACGATATATAAACCTAGAAAATAAAATATATAGTTGAACATAAGTGATGTTACAAGCTCATTTGCCTTCCACTTTATCTTTATAATTCCAGGTAAAGTACCTATTGCACCGCCTAAAAGTGCAGCTGCCACTATGGCTATAAATGGGTGCAACCCAGCAGGAGCAACAATCTTAATTGCAACATATGATGCGATTACAGAACCCATATAAAAGCATCCATCTGCAATTAAACTAAAATTCTTAGATTGATATACAATGCAAAGAGCAAGCCCCGTAAAAGTAAGCGGAATCATCATCTCAAGAATATTAGAAAAATATTTTAATTTTTGAAATGGCGTAAACAAAAATACTTTTATACAATAAAGCGGGGTTTCACTTGTTATAAAAATAAGTATCGCTGAAACTCCCAATGCAATAGCAAACGCCAAAGCGATTCTGAGTATTTCAAATTTGTCAATTTTCATTTTAAACTTACTCATGAACAGCCCTCCCAATTTCTTTTTTCGTCTGCTTTTTAACCCCTAACATATAAAGTCCTAACTCTTGTTCGCTAACAGAAGATGCATCTTCAAAATAACCAACTATCTCTCCTGAGTTCATCACTACTAGTGAATCACTTAAACTCATGACCTCATTAAGATCTGCCGAAACTAGCAAAATAGCGTGTCCTGCATCTCTTTTTTCAATTATTTTCTTTCTGATAAACTCAATCGCCCCAACGTCAATCCCTCTAGTGGGCTGATTTATTATCAAAATATCCGCAGAGGAACTAAATTCTCTACCGACAACCACCTTTTGTATATTTCCACCAGATAGTGAGCTAACATTGCTATCCATACTATCAGTTTTAATATTATAACTTTCTATACAATCATCAGCATAATGAGATGTATTAGATAAATTCATCCAAAAATTCCATTTGCAAAATTTATCATTATTGTATTTATCAGAGATAAGATTTTCTTTTACAGATAATTTTGGAGCAGTACCAGTTGCCATTCTATCCTCTGGTATATGTGCAACCCCAAGTTCTCTAATATTTTTTACAGATAATTTCTTAATGGATTTACCAGAAATCTGAACATCCCCCGATAACATTTTTTTAATTCCCGTTACAAGTTCTACAATTTCAGACTGCCCATTACCTTCAACTCCAGCTATACCAAGTATTTCACCTTTTCTAATAGTAAAAGATACATCATTTACAACCTTTTTACCAAAACTATTAATATAAGTTATATGATCCACTTTTAAAAGAACATCCGATGGATTACTAGGTTTTTTCACTATATTTATATCTACATCTCTGCCGACCATAAGTCGGGAGATATCATCTTCAGTAACCTTATCAACATCATACACTCCGACATTAAGCCCATCTCTCATAATCGTCATTCTATCACAAAGTTGCTTAATTTCATGAAGTTTATGAGAAATAAATATAATCGTATGACCTGATTTTCTAAGAAGTCTTAATTCATCAAATAACTCCTCAATTTCCTGTGGTGTGAGTACCGCAGTAGGCTCATCTAGTATAAGAACTTTTGCCCCCCTATAAAGAGCCTTTAATATTTCAACCTTTTGTTTTTGCGAAACAGAAATATCCCTTACCTTAACTTCAGCGGGAATTGGCAAATTATAAGTTTTAGAAAGTTCTTTTGTAACCTCAATTGCCCTTTTTTTATCTAAGAATAAACCCTTTTTAATCTCTCTCCCGAGAACTATATTTTCGGCAACAGTCAGACTTGGTACTAACATAAAATGCTGATGAACCATTCCTATCCCATGTGCCAATGCATCATGAGATGATTTCATAAACACTTGCTCGCCCTTTATCAAAATTTTACCTTCCGTTGGTTTTTCCATGCCAAATAGCATTTTTACAAGAGTCGACTTCCCAGCACCATTTTCCCCGACGAGTGCGTGTATTTCTCCCTCTTTTAAAGAAAAATTAACTTGATAATTTGCAACGACACCACCAGGATAAATCTTCGTGATTTTCTCCATTGAAATTAGGTCGGTCATTTAATAAATCCTCCAAGATACAATTACAACATCAACAAATACTAATATAATAATATTATATACGAAATCAGAACATATTTATAAAATAATACAAAATATTAAAAAAAAGAGGAGTCTATCAGACTCCCCAATATTACAATATTTAATACTACTTAACAGATTCTTTTATTTTTGTTAAATCTTCACTACTCATACCAAATGCACTATCAACTATTATGCTACCATCTTTTAATCCAGATTCCACCTTATCAATTTCAGCCCTTACATCTTCTGGAACTATTGATTTATAAACATCATTTTTGACAAGTCCAACTCCACCTTCATCAAGACCTACTGCCTCGACCTTTCCAATTGGCATTGCACCTTCAAAATACATATCAATTGCACGAACAAGCGAATTATCTACACGTTTCATAGCTGATGACATAATTCTCTTAGATTTTTCTGGTGTATCTGCAAATAATTCAGCTTGGTCAGAGTCAACTCCGATTGCATATGCATTAGCCTCAAGTGCAGCTTCAATCTGACCTAAACCTGCACGTCCTGCAACATTAAATCCAATATCAACATTTTTAGTTTGATACTGAATAAGTGCCAATTCCTTACCCTTAGCAGCATCACTAAATGAATCTATATACGATATATCTACCTTAACCTCTTTGTCTACGTGCTGAATACCCTGTATATAACCTACCAAGAAGTCATTAATAACAGGAATATCCATCGCTCCTAAAAATCCTACTACCTTTTCTGGGTTGATATTTTCAATATCTGTTTTTGTAGTCATACTAGCAGCTAAAACTCCAGCTAAAAAACCAACTTCATTTTGTTTATATGTTATAGAATAAACATTTTCCAAGCCCTCAATATTGTCATAATCAACGGCAGTGTCAAATAAAATATACTTCTTTTCTGGATAAAGTGGTGCGACTTCTTCAATTGGCTCTTTCATATGGAATGTACCAGTTATGATAATATCCCAGTCTTCATCCGACATATCCTCTAAAGTAGGAATAAATTTAGTCTTATCAGTTCCCATTTCAATGATTTTTGTTTCGACCTTATCCCCATATTTTTCAACGATTTTATCCATACCAGCCTTTGATGAATCATGGAAAGACTTATCTCCAAGTGAACCAGATACTAATAGCACAATCTTAGTTGGTTCTTCCGCCTTTGCAGTTTCGCCATCATTTGACTCTTTTGCCTGTTCATCAGTTGCTGGCGTAGCTGATTCCTCAGTACCACCTGAACAAGCAACTGCCCCCAAAACTAGCAATAATGCCATCATAATAACTAAAAACTTTTTCATATTCCCTCCTGTACCCCTTCATTTATGAACATATACAGTTATATATGCCCATTTTTTAATACAACATACATCATATCTCTTTTTGAAGCCATGTTTCAATATATTTTTGCTTTGTATAAATAGGCGGAGAATTTTTTATTATGCTCTTTGCCAACTTCGCATCGTTTTTAAGCAAATCAAACACGCTCATCGCAATGACTTTAGCTGGTATTAAATACGCCATTTCTTCGTCTACAATACAAAAATCCGCACCGTGAATACTGCCACTAAAACCTCCGTATCCGAGTTGAATACAAGGCTTAATAGTTCCTAAATCACCGACATCTCCAGATGCCATACACTTATCACCATCTTTTATATTGCTAGATGGCAAAAATTCTTTCATATTTTCTTTTAAAACACTCGATAACATCTTATTTTGATGAAATGGCAAATAACCCGTGCTGTCCTTTATTTCACATTTTGCACCCACCGCATAAGCTCCAGCTTCTAACGCCCTATTCACCTTTTTATTGGCATCTAAAATAGCCTCTACATTCATACCCCTTACCATAAATTCGAGTTCTACATAATCAGGTACTGTATTTACAGTTTGTCCGCCATTTTTAATTATCCCATGAACTCTTACATTATGGTCATCTATAAATGTTTCACGCTGAACATGAATAGCATTCAATCCTATCATAGCAGCATTAAGAGCATTTATTCCAAGATGTGGATTTGCACCAGCGTGAGCAGCCTCTCCTCGATATATTACCTTTTTGGCTAAAAATCCCGTGAGCGTAGTATTAAAATCAGCCATTTTCTCAGCTACACCGCCCATGCTATGACAAGATATAACTATATCGACATCATCAAATACTCCCTTAGAAATCATATCCTGCTTACCTGATAAATAATTTATCTGTCCCTTATCCCTAAGCGATTCACGAAATGCAAAATCCGTATATTCCTCTGCTGGTGTAGAAATAAAAGTTACTTTTCCACCATATTTGTCAACTATCCCCATTTCGTGTATCGCCTTATAAGCTCCAAGCATAATTCCAACTTGGGTAGAATGTCCACACGCATGGGCTGCATATTGATCCTTACTAGCAAATGGATGTCCTCTTGTGGGTATTGCATCCATTTCAGCTATAAGACATATATTAACCCCCTTTTTACCAAGTTGTGAGCGTACTCCTGTAACAGATAACCCAGTTTGCATAGGCTCATTTTCTGGGGATATATTCATATCTTCTATATAAGATATAATCTTTTGAGCGGTCTTATGTTCCTTAAACCCAAGTTCTGGCTCTTTATATATATCCATACCTAATTTTATTATTTCATCAGCATTTTTGTCTATACAATTTATAAGGTTTTGTTTCATAATCTCCCCACAAAGCACCATTTAATACTAATCTCAAATTAATTTTCTAGTATGTCAGTTTAAATAAGATTTTAACAGAAATCCATACTTAACTGGTGCATAAATATACCTTTAATTTATAATTATACGTACGATGAATTTAATATTTATCGTTAAAAATCCATATTAACCCTTTTCGCCTGATTATATCCTCTATTAAACCATTCTCTACAAAAATCGGTTTCAAATCTAAAAGTATCATCAACTCCAAATGCAATTTCTGGCTTAATTATACAAATTTGCTCTGGTTTGTACAGATATGTCAACTCCTTAGGAATCTTAAAATCAATATCAAATGGAACCGCAAATATATAATCAACTTTCTTTGAAATAAATCCTCTCATAAATGAATTATTATACACTCCACCATCAAGATTCATTCCCTCATATTTACCAGTTTTTAAATCTTTTAAAAATGACCTAATATTAAATGCATTTTCAAGAGTAAAATTATCTCCCAGACTTTCTTTAGCTCGTGGCAAAAGTGCAGAATATCTTATCCTAAGCATTTTTTCATCAAGTGGCAATCCAGCAATATCATCATAAAGTTCTATAATTTTTCCACTCGATATATGAATGTAATTTACAAACATATGCCTATCTTTTTCATTATTTTCTGACAAAGACTTAAGCACTTTAACAATGGATTTATTTTCAATGACAACATCATCTACTTGCATTTCTTCTTGAACAGAACCGTCCTGATTCCACCACATATCCTTTAAAAGTGGTATATTATCTGTATACACAAAATATCCATTTATCGCACCTATGGAAGTACCACATATAACATCAAAATTTATTCCTCTCTCATGTAGTCCTGTGATAACTCCCGCTTGAAATGCTCCTTTTGCTCCACCACCCGCTAAAAATAATCCTATTTTCATTATAATGACTCCAAATCATGTACAAATAATCCACTTCTAAGTTTTGGTTCAAACCATGTTGACTTTGGTGGCATAACTTCGCCCGCATCTGCAATGCCAAGCAAATCATCCATAGTCGTTGGATACATACTAAACGCAACTTTCATATCAGTATTAACCCTATCTTCTAAAGCTGATAATCCTCTTATTCCTCCCACAAAATCTATGCGTGAATCAGTTCGTGGATCTTCTATACCCAAAATAGGCTCTAAAAGATTTTTTTGTAAAATACTCACATCAAGTCTTTGTACTGGGTCATCATCATTAACTATTTCAGCCTTGGCTTTTAAAATATACCAACTACCATTTAAATACATACCAAATGTCTTTTTTTGTACTGGACGATAAGCTCCATCACCATTATATACTTCAACATCAAATTTTTCAGAAATTTTATCTAAAAATGTCTTTTCATCATTTCCATTTAAGTCTTTTACAACCCTGTTATAATCCATGATAAATAAATCATCATCAGGGAATACAACAGACATAAAATAATTAAATTCCTCATTGCCATCATAATTGGGTTTATTTTCTCTACGCTTTAATCCGACTTTTACCGACGAAGCCGAGCGATGATGACCATCGGCAATATAAAGTGCATCAACCTTTTCAAATTCCTCTTGTAATCTCGCAATAACAGACTCATCATCAATCACCCAAACGATATGAGTAATATCATCCTCTGAAATAAAATTATACTCTGGTTTATGAAATTTAATCCATTCATTTACCATTTTTGTAATGCTATCTCTACTTCTGTAAGTCAAAAATATTGGTGCTGTATTGGCATCACAATAATCAAAATTATTAATTCTATCCACTTCTTTTTGCGGACGGGTAAACTCATGCTTTTTAATTTTATCACTAATATATTCATCAATCGATGTGCAAGCAACTATTCCTGTTTGAACACGTCCATCCATAAGTTGACGATATATATAATATCTAGGATTTTCATCTTTTTTCATAATATCATCAGCAATAAATTTTTGTAGATTTTCCCCTGCTTTTTCATAAACTTTTTTATCATAAGCATCAATATCATCAGGCAAATCTATTTCAGAACGAACAACGTGTAAAAATGAATATTTGTTACCCTTTGCCATCTGCTTAGCTTCTTGTGTATTCATAACATCATATGGAAGTGATGCAACCTGCTCAACTAAATTCTTAACAGGTCTTATAGCCTTAAATGCTCTTACAATAGCCATAATAATCCCTTTCTATCATACTCTTCACAAATTAAAATAAGTGTATGTTCCGATTAAACTGAATATATTTTCTATTTAAAAAATTCCTCTATAACTTCAACTGTCTCTAAACCTATTCTCTTTTGAGCCTCAACTGTCGATGCCCCAATATGAGGTGTTATCGAAACATTTGGATGATTGCAAAGTTTAGAATTATTAGTTGGTTCTGTCTCAAATACATCAATTGCAGCAGCCACAACTTTTCCTGAATTTAATGCATCTAAAAGTGCATTTTCATCCACAACTCCACCACGAGCTAGTTGAAGTATTCTGACTCCATCTTTCATCTTTTCAATTTCACTCTTACCAATAATTGCTTTACCAGTAAAAGGAAGATGTAAACTAATATAATCAGATTTTTCTAAAATCTCATCCATTGAACATTTCTCATATTCATCGCATTTAACATCTGATATATCAGAATATATAACTTTCATACCAAGTGCAACGGCTCTTTTAGCAAGTTCTTTACCAATTCTACCAAATCCGATAATACCTAAAGTTTTACCCGCTATTTCAACGCCTTTATAAGCCTTTTTATTCCACTCATCATTTCTCATAGTAACATTGGAAATACCTATAAATCGAGAAATTGCAATCATATGCCCAATGGCTAATTCCGCCACAGATGCACTAGAGGCATTTGGAGTGTTTTTAACTTCAATACCCTTGCTCTTAGCGTATTCATGGTCGATATTATCAATACCAACACCAGCTCTGATGATTAACTTCATCTTTCCGCCATCTACCATTTTATCAATAAGTGGTTCTCTAACCTTTGTTGCAGAACGCACAACCATAACATCAAATTCTGTTACCGCCTTATCAAGTTCTTCACCCTTATATGAATCAGTTGCCACGTCATAACCTTTATCTTTTAAAGTCTGAACGGCTGATGCATCCATACCGTCATTTGCTAATATTCTTATCATAATCCCTCCTGATTAAATCTATCTATAAACCTAAAATATCTTCTATTTCAGCTAATAATTTCTTTAAATCTTCCATAGTTGTATCTGCCATATGAGCGATTCTAAATGTCTTTTCCTTTAAATCACCATATCCATTAGAAATCATATATCCTCTTTTACCGAGTTCCGTATTAAGCTCTTTTACACTGATTCCTCTAGTATTTTTAATAGTAGTTAGAGTATTTGATGCAAACTCCATAGGTGCAAACATTTCAAAATATTTATTAGCCCACTCACGAGTGTACTGTGCCATCTTAATATGTCTATCAAATCTATTTTCAAGTCCTTCTTCATCTAGTATCTTTCCTAATTGATAATCAGCAGCATACATATGAGCAATTGAAGGTGTTGAAGGATATTGATAATCTTTCTTTTGAATAGTATCGTAAATACTTACTAAATCAAAATATAACCCTCTATTTTCAACAGTTCTAGCCCTTTCAAGTGCTTTTTCAGAAAAGGTACAAAATGACAGTCCAGCTGGCAAACCTAAACATTTTTGAGTAGATGTTATGCAAATATCAATACCGAGTTTATCTACTTCAACTTTTGAGCCACCGGCAGAACTTACCATATCGACACAAAATACTACATCGGGATATTTTTTTACAACTTCTGCAATTTTCTCAATAGGATTCATAATACCAGTGGAAGTTTCATTGTGAGTTATTGTAACTAAATCATATTTGCCAGTAGAAAGTGCATCATCAACCATTTGTGGCGTTGTTTCAGAACCCATTTCAGACGAAAATTTATCGGCTGGCACCCCATTAGCAGTAGCCATTTTATACCATCTATCTCCAAATGCTCCTACAGAAAAAACTGCAGCTCTTTTCTTTGTACATGACCGAATAGCACCTTCCATCAATCCAGAACCTGAAGAAGTCGAAGTTAAAATCTCATTTTTTGTATACCAAAGTTTTCTCATTTTATCGGATAAATTTCTTTGAAGTTCAGATGCGTCCTTAGTTCTATGACCAATCTGCGGTGTAGCCATCTTTTCAAGAACATCACTAAGAACGTCAACTGGACCTGGAATAAATAATTTTTTATGCATATTTCTCTCCTAACTATTAATAACAACTGTAATACTATATAATATCAACACAACCAACACAAAGAACTGTGATATAACTCACAGTTCTTAAAACTAAAACGATAATATTATACCTTTATAATCAACATAAAGCCCTGTTAGACCTCGAGTTGGCAAGATAAGAATTTTTTTAAAATTACATCTTTTTTCTATTTCTTCTCTTAATAACTCCGCCCTTTCAAGATTTTCACAATGTGATATTGCCAAGATTTTATTTTCTTCATCAACTACAACTTCTTTAATCAAATCTGCCAATACCTTAACTGCTTTATTTCCACCTCTTGCCTTTTTATAAAGTTCTATTAATCCATCTGAATTAGACCCCATAATAGGTTTTATATTTAAAGCCGTAACTATTCTACTCTTTAATTTACCTATTCTACCATTTTTAACTAAATTATCTAATGATTCTGCTATGAAAAATGTTCGTTGAACTGATATATATTCATCTACTTTTTCAATTATAGAATTAAAGCTTAATCCCTCATTTAATAATTCCTTTATTTTGAGTCCAATTAAAGTCTCAGCAATAGATGCACTTTTAGAATCAAATACATGAATTTTAGCATCTGGATTATTTTCTAAATATATTTTTTTTGCCATCTCTGCACTATTATATGTACCACTTAGAGCCGCTGAAATAGTAACCATAAATATAGTCTTAGCATTTGAAAACATATTTAAAAAGTCTTGTGGTGATGGACACGCAGAACGAGATAATTGGGAAGATTCTCTCATTGTACGAATAAAATCAGATACATTTAATTTATCATCATCAACGTATTCTTTTCCCTCAACATATAATTTGAATGGTACACTTTGCATTCCCTCATATATCGTTTCGCCTTTTATAAATTCACCACTACTATCTAGCAATATTTTAGCATCCAAAAACAGCACTCCTCTCCTGTGGATTAAAACGTTCACTTTAGTATATCAGTGATAGAAAAAAAAAACTAGAGTATTTTTTTATTATACCATTCTTAAACTAATAAATATTATAATACTATTCTCAAATAATAATGGTTATTGAACTTATTTAAACTATTATACTTATCAAATTAATTTGAGATTAATATAAATTATTAATGTTTATTATCTGCAATAAAACAAAAAATTTAATGAAATAAAGGTTAGGAGAAGCTTACACCTATCATCTCTCCTAACCCTATACAAAACATCAAATTTCACTTTATTTTATGTTTTATACTAATCATAAATAAAATTTCTATACAATAAATTGTTTTACTAAAAAACAAAAGCTCAAATCTTAACATCATTAGACTTTTTAAAATTAGATTAGCATTATACAAAATCTACACACTATAGACTACTTACTAAGGCAGTTTAAAATCCACCGCTTTAGTTTGACCATTAAACATTACTGTTCTAGTAGCTGGCTGAGCCTTAGATACAACATTTCCTCTTCTGATGACATAAAGGCATTCACTCATCAGCCTAATGGCTTCCATATCATCTTTAGCATCCAAAATAACTATATCCGCTGGCTTTCCAACCTCAATACCGTATTCATCTTGAATATTCATTGTAATTGCACTATTGATTGTTACCATATCTATAAGTTGACTAAACTGTTCATATCCGCTCATATGAGCAGTATGCATTAAAAGATTAGCACCTTGTAGCATTCGACCTATACCCATTGGATACCATGGATCCATAACGCTATCATGTCCTATCGAAACATTGACTCCCCTTGCAAGAAGCTCATCACACCGAGTATGCCCACGACGTCTTGGGTATCCATCAGTTCTATTTTGTAAAACAGAATTATCAAATGGATTTGTAATCATATTCATTTCGGCTCTTTTTAATATGCCTATCAACTTAAATGCATAGTCATTATTATAATTATGCATAGCCGTAGTATGACTTGCGGTAACTCTACCCTGCCAATTTCGAAGTATGGTTTCTTTTGCCATAACTTCCACAAACCTAGATTGGTCATCACCCGTTTCATCAACATGAATATCTATTAAAGCATTATATTTTTCAGCCAGTTCAAATACTGCCTCTACATCTCTAACACCATCTTCACGAGTAAATTCATTATGCGGGATTCCACCAACTACATCAACACCCATTTGAAGTGATTTTTCCATTAATTTATAACCATCTTTAAATGTAAAAATCCCATCTTGAGGAAATGCCACTATTTGAATATCAACCAAATCCTTCATTTCCTCTTTAACCTCTAACAAGGTTTCAACTGTCAATAAAGTTGGGTCAGTTGTATCGGCGTGAGTCCTAATCTTTAGCGTTCCATTTGCAACCATCCAGTATATGGCTTCAATAGCATTCTTTTTAATTTCTTCTTTGGTTAGATTAAGCTTTCTCTCTCCCCAAATTTGTATGCCTTCAAGCAATGTGCCAGATGTATTAAATCTAGGTTTTCCAACACTTAGCACTGCATCTAAATGAATGTGAGGGTCAATAAATGGCGGTATGACCATCTGAGATTTTGCATCTATTACCTCTTTGGCCTGTGCATCTATTTTTTTATCAATAGCTATAATTTTCCCATCATCAATACCAATATCAACGCATTCTTTTTTGTCTCTTAATTTTGCATTTTTAATTATAAGTTGCATATGCCCTCCTTTCAAAGTATTTTAAATAATCTATAAATTATTTCGCCATCTCTTTCATAGCAGTTGCACATATAAGATAAACAATTGCAGCAACAACTAAGGCATTTAATGGTGGAACTCCCCATTTTACAAATATACCTACTCCAGCACCTATTACAACCGCTATAACCGCTGGTAACTTAATATCTTTTTGACTTAAACTATCCTCTTTATAAGTGTTCTTAAACATAAAATAATGAAGTATTACAACAATACCAACAGGAGGTATCATGCCACTTAAAAAAGCTAAATAAGAAACAAAATTATTGTATAGCCAAATAGCTAATACAGTTCCAACTCCTCCTCCAACTAGCACAAGAGGTTTACTTGAAATCTTAGTTATATTTGCAAGCCCCAAACTAGCGGTATAAAGAGCATTATCATTAGTAGTCCAAATATTAAGACCTAATACCAATAACGCTGGAGCCATTAATCCTTGAGCTATTAAAATATCAAATATATCAGGTTTACCTGTAACTGCTCCACCAACTGCTCCAAATACAAACATTAAACTATTTCCAATGAAAAACGCTATAACAGTTGCCCATATAGCTATATTTTTATTTTTAGAAAATCTTGTGAAATTAGGCGTACTCGTTCCACCACTTATAAATGAACCTATAACTATTGCAAGTGCCATTGCAATGCTCAAAGGTTGTTCTGGTGCTTGAGAAAATACCTTTTCAACTCCTCCAACAGAAGATACACCATAGTTAACTGAATATAGTCCTAAAATAAATATTAAAGGTACTGCTATAGAACTAAGCATAGCCAAACCCTTAATACCATGATATGCCGTCATACTCATTAATGCACCTGTAATAACTATTAATAAAATTACATTCATATTAAAAAGTTGTGATACAGGAATAGCAAACATTGCAACGCCAACACCAAACCAACCAATTTGTGTAAAACTAATCAATGCACTAGGAAGATATGAACCTTTTAATCCAAAAGAATATCGGGCTAACAAATCCAGTGTTAAACCAGATTTTTGCCCGATATATCCAAGCGTTCCAGTATAAATTCCTAAAAATGCATTACCTAACAACAAAGCCATAAAAAACTGCTTCATATTAAGTCCAATTCCTAAATTACCTCCCGCAGACATACTGGGAGAAAAGAATGTAAACCCTACCATGATAACCAGAATAGAAAAGAATCCTTTTAATTCTGAAACCGCAACCTTTGACAACGAGTGTTCAGTGTCTTTAAACTGCTTTTCCATACAAACCTCCTATCCAATTTTCATACTTCAAAATACCAAAATTACAAGATGTCAAATCATTATAAATCTTATAATATATAATGCTATTCTCAAATCAAAATCAGATACATATAGTTTAAACAAATACTTTTTATGCATATATGATTGTTTAAACAAATATTAGTATATATATTAACTTGAGATTAGCTTAGGGTATTATAGCATATTTTTTATGAAATTTGTATTAAAATGCTAATTTGTGCAATAATTTTTTATGGTAGATTTACATTGCGATTATATGTCTTTAACTTTGCATATTTAATATAATAAATTAATCCTCAAAATATATGAATTTCATATCCTATATTTGACTACTAAAAATCTATATCATCTTCAAATATCCGAAATTAACTATATCTATTATTTATAATCAATTTTTTCAATATCATATTTAGAAACCATCGTTTGTCTTATTCTGCTTAAAAATTTAAGAATTGCTTTTTGTTCATTACTGGTTAAATCATGTAAAACAAAGTTTATTAATTCAGTTTCTTTCTTTTGAATCAATTCATATAACTCTTTACCATCATCTGTAAGTTTTAAATTTTGAACTCTACCATCTTGTTCAGATCTTTCTTTTATCAAATAATTATTTTTAATCAATTTACCTATAGCTGTTGAAACAATTCCTCTATCCATATCCAGTGTATAGATTAAGTCAAAAACAGACACACCATCAAGTTGCCCAACAACCCTCAAAATTATAACATCTATAAAACCAAATTTTTCATTTTTTTTATTGATTTTAATTCCTCTTCGGTCTGCGGAAAGCATACGCATAAGTATCTTATCAAGTATTCTCTCTATATCATCATAAAGATTAGCCATAATTTCACATCCTTAAATACATTTTTTAACATAATTAATTATAGCACAGTAAAAGTCCTTAGTAAATGTGTCGCAAACTTGAGTATCTTCATTTATTAAAATTGGTATAATTATTTTTGAAAATTTAAAGTATAATTGCTAAATTTTATACATATCAAAAGCGACCAAATCCAAGATATAATAATTCTAAAATAAACAATACATTCAATTAATACACATTGTTTATAAAAGAAGTATAATATCGTATTTATTGGTCGCTTTTTAATTTAATCATCATATATTTCAATGTATTAAATTTTAAAAACTATTCTGGACGTGGTGAATCTACTGGACAGACATTTGCACACGCTCCACAGTCAATACAAGCATCTGCATCAATAACATATTGTCCGCCTTCTAATGAAATACATCCCACTGGACATTCTGGTTCACAAGCACCACAAGCTATACATGAAGATTCAATAATAAAAGCCATATTTTTCCTCCTTTTATCAATTAATAATGACAGTTCACTATTATTATACCTAATTGAGAATACAAAACAACATTTAATGTATAAATAATTCATAAATTTTCTAATGTATAATGAATTTCAGTACAAGTGTTATTTCTTTATACCCTAGTATTTTACAAGTGTTTGAGTTTAATCCCGAGCAAAATATATGAGTATGAAAATATTGTATATGATATAATATACAATATTATTAATAATTATGTATAATCAGCATTATAAAACCCCTCTTATTATCATTTGTAATAAAAGGGGTTATTATCATTTATGGTTGATTTATTATTTAAGCATCTAAATTAATGGCCCAATCATAGTAAACAATGGAGCAAATACAAGCGCTACTATTGTCATAAGTTTGATAAGAATATTTATTGATGGACCTGATGTATCTTTAAAAGGATCACCAACAGTATCGCCTACTACGGCTGCCTTATGAGATTCACTACCTTTACCACCATAATTTCCTTCTTCAATGTATTTTTTAGCATTATCCCATGCCCCACCAGCATTAGCCATAAAGATTGCCATTAAAACACCTGTTACTAAAGCACCTGAAAGCATACCACCAAGTGCTTCCGCACCAAGCACAACACCTACGATAATTGGAGCTAAAACCGCCATAATTCCTGGAACCATCATTTCTTTTAACGCAGCACCTGTTGAAATATCAACGCATTTTGCGTATTCAGGAGTGGCTTCACCTTCCATAATTCCAGCAATTTCTCTGAACTGACGTCTAACTTCTTCAATCATTTCAAACGCTGCTTTACCAACAGATTCCATAGTCATAGCAGAGAATAAAAATGGTAGAGTTCCACCAATGAATAATCCAACCACAACTGATGGATTTAATATTGATATTGATGTAAGTCCAACCGCTTGAGAATAAGATGCAAATAATGATAAAGCAGTAAGAGCTGCTGAACCTATTGCAAATCCCTTGCCAATCGCAGCAGTAGTATTACCAACAGAGTCAAGTTTATCAGTTATATTTCTAACTTCACTAGGAAGTTCACACATTTCTGCTATACCACCAGCATTATCAGCAATTGGACCATAAGCGTCAATTGCGACAGTTACACCAGTTGTAGATAACATACCAACCGCTGCAAGTGCAATTCCGTATAATCCCATAAATTTAAAGGCAACTAAAGTTGCAATACTTATGAACAAAATTGGGAATGCGGTTGATTCCATACCAACTGCAAGTCCAGAAATAATAGTTGTAGCTGGTCCAGTTTCTGATTGCTGAGCAATTTTCTTAACGTGTTTATAATCACCAGATGTGTAAATTTCAGTTAAATATCCAATCAATGAACCCGCAAGAAGCCCCGCAACGATTGCAAAGAATGCATTTAGATTCCCAAAGAAATATCTTGATAAGAAAAATGCTGAAATAATAACAAGTCCACCTGCAACATATGTGGACATTTTTAAAGATTTATGAGGATCAGAACCCTCATTTCCCCTCACAAAAAATGTTCCTATAATAGATGCTATAATTCCAATAGCTGAAAGAGTTAATGGAAAAAACGCTCCAGAAACTCCATATGCCAATGTACCTAGAGTAAGAGCTGCAATAATTGAACCAACATAAGATTCAAATAAATCAGCACCCATGCCAGCAACATCGCCTACATTATCACCTACGTTATCAGCTATAACTGCTGGATTTCGTGGATCATCTTCTGGAATCCCTGCTTCTACTTTACCTACAAGGTCAGCCCCAACGTCAGCAGCTTTAGTGTAAATACCTCCACCAACACGAGCAAATAGGGCAATTGAAGACGCTCCTAGTCCAAATCCTGTGATAAGTTGTGGATCTTTAAAAAGATAATATAGCGAACCCAAACCTAAAAGACCAAGTCCTACAACCGCCATACCCATAACTGCTCCACCAGAAAATGCAACTGATAATGCACTATTCATTCCCTTTTCCTTAGCAGCATTAGCAGTACGAACATTTGCCTGTGTCGCAACTCTCATTCCAAAGAATCCAGCGCATCCTGAGAAGAACGCACCTAATAAGAACGATATAGCTGTTTCATATCCAATACCAAAGAATATAATAACTGCAACAATTGCAGCAAATATTACCAACGATTTATACTCTCTTTTCATAAAAGCCATAGCACCTTCTTGGATATAAGTAGAAATTTCTTTCATTCTATCCGTACCAGCACTTACACTCTTGATTCTACTCACCGCAAGATAATAAGCAAACACAAGTGCAATCACACCAACACCTGCGGCGACAAGACCCATTTCCATGTCTTTTCCTCCTTAAATTCTAAATCTCAACCATACATTTTCGAAATAACTGAAAAAAATAAGATTCGAAATACCAATTTAGGTATATCGAAACTTATTGTCCATAGCCATAGCTATCAAAAGCATATACTTTTTTAACTATTGCATAACAACCATAACTATTGCAGATACCATAAATACAATTGCCGCTATTTTAGTTGCACGATCAAAAAGTGCTTCCATGCCATGAGCTTTTTGTTTTCCCCAAATCTGTTCAGCTCCGCCACCTATTGATCCCGAAAGACCTGCACGTTTCCCAGATTGTAGCAAAATACTAGCAATAAGCACGATACACGAAATCACAAATACTCCCATGATTAACATTTGCATCAGACTGCCTCCTTCTCACTTTACAATAGTGTAATTCTATCATAGCGTTTTAACTAAATCAACTGTTTTAAGATAATAAAATTTTAGTTTCAACTTTAGGTACACCTAAATTCATAAAATACAAATATTTATTATAATTCATTAAAATTCTATACTATTTAAAATCGCTTTCTCCCTATTTTTAACCGACCCCTCTAATTCAATACACTTACTTTCTAATCTCTGCACAAACTGTTCGTCTTTTATAGACTTTAAATTTATTCTGACATTTAATATAGCACTTAAAACCGCACTCCTTGAGAGTATCCCAGCTATTGCTGCATCAGTAAATGCATTTTTATTGCCCTTTTCCAATGCTATTTCTGCTAAATCCATTACCTTATAAGAAATTTCAGCAATTTCCATCGGAACACTTGCAGAAGATTTTAACGATTTTTGCATGATAGATTGTCGGTACTCATTTTGTTCATCAGTATCTTTAGGCAATTTCAAAGCATCCATAAATTCAGAAAACGCCTCTGCATCTTTATCAATTAAACGCATAAGTTCTTTTTTTATTTCATCTGCCTTAACACAAATATTTTTCATTTCATCTTGCACATCTTGGTATTCTTTTTTACCAAGCGTTAAATTAGCTACCATTTGTGCTAAAGCGACTCCTAAAGCACCACAAAAAGATGATACACTCCCTCCGCCAGGAGTAGGATCAGATGATGATGTAGCCTTAATAAATTCGCACACATTCATTTCTCTATACATAATTCTCTCCTATTTATTTAATTTTAAACGAAGTACAGATAACATATCCACAACCATTGAATCTAAATCATATTTAGGATTCCAGCCCCATTCCTCTCTAGCAACTGAATCGTCAATTGAATTAGGCCACGAATCGGCAATATTTTGTTTAATATTATCAATATCGTATTCCATGGTAAATTCTGGCATCTGCTTTTGTATAGCTTTTTTAATTTCTTCAGGATCAAAACTCATAGCAGTAATATTAAATGCATTTCTATGCTTTAATTTATTAGGGTCTGCTTCCATAAGTTGAACAATTGCATCAAGGGCATCTGGCATATACATCATATCCATATATGTACCCGCTTTTAAATTACATTTAAAATGTCCATTTTTAATCGCATCATAAAATATATGAACCGCATAATCAGTAGTTCCTCCACCAGGCAACGCCTCGCTAGAAATAAGCCCTGGATATCTTACTCCTCTTACATCAACTCCAAATTTCAAATTATAATAATCGCATAAAAGCTCCCCAGAAACCTTAGATACTCCATATATAGTAGTAGGTCTTTGTACGGTATCTTGAGGAGTATTATCCGCTGGTGACTGTGGTCCAAAAGCAGCTATAGAACTAGGAACAAATACCGACAATTTCTTTTCCCTTGCTATTTCAAGTACATTGTAAAGTCCATTAATATTTACATTCCAAAGAGCTTGGGGCTTATCTTCACCAACTGCAGAAAGAATAGCTGCAAGATGTATTATAGTATCTACATCATATTTTTCAACCGCAGCTACAATCATATCAGTATTTGTAACATCTACAACTTCATAATTACACTGTTTACACAACACAGAGGGTTCTTTTGCACGTCTTCCACTTGCAACAACATTATCCACACCATATTCTTTTCTTAATTTTGTAGTTAATTCTGTCCCTATTTGACCCGTGGCACCAGTAATTAAAATTTTTTTCATATGCTCTTCCTTTTATACTTTTTATAAAATAGACATTTTTAACTATATCACCACTAACTATTATAATCCCTTTATATAAAATCCTCAAATAAAATAATTTTAAAATATTGCATAATTTAATTTTTTTTTATAGACTATTTTATAGGAAAACAATTTATACAAGGAGTTTTTATGAGTACAGATTGGTTTAATATACCCATACCACCAGAATTTATAAATTGGATTGTAAAAATATTAATTTCAACATGTTTAGGTGCATTAATAGGTTTTGAAAGAGAAAGATTAAAACGTCCAGCAGGACTTAGAACGCATATTCTAGTAACAATAGGAGCAACTTTGGTTACTCTTGCAAACACTCAACTAGCAATGGACTTCCAAGGTATTACAACAGTCAATCCAGCTAGATATGGAGCATCAGTAATAAGCGGAATAGGCTTTTTAGGAGCTGGTACAATTATAAAATCCAATGGAAATATAAAAGGTCTAACCACCGCTGCCAGCATATGGGGAACCGCTTGTATAGGTATCGTTATAGGTCATGGATATTATGGTATGGCAATTTTTTCTGCCATTGCCATCGTAATCGTTTTAGAGTCATTTATACGTCTAGAATCACTTTTTCACTCACATATTCGACATTTTCATATGGATATATACATTGAAAAACAAGAAGGTATAATAAGCAAAATAGGCGATAAATTAGCAGAAATGAATGCAGATATTATAACTATGTCAATCAATTCCCAAAATGATAAACTAAATCATTTAGCCACTCATATTCGACATACAAATAGTCATAATGAATATGAAATCTTTGAAAATATTTCTAAAATATCAGGTGTTAAAACAATCAAAAAAACTTTATAACCACAATTTGTAATTATAAAGTTCTAATATTTAACAGCATTTTATTTAGTATTAATCGTATTTTATATATACATATTAATATTTAATATAATCAATCACATATACTAAATATCGTACTTATGTTAACAAAGATTCTAAAACAACCACTTTTAAATAATCCGATTCAGGATATTTTGAATGAGTCTTAAAATCATCAGACAAACTATAAGTCTCTAGGATATTAATTGATAGATTCGAAGATTTTATAACATCACCTATATTATTAATAAATTGCTCTTTAGTCCATTTAGCATAATTTGTAGAAGCAATAAGAATCCCCTTATTTGAAAGCAATTTCAAAACATCTTTAATTAAATTCATATAATCCCGTTCAACCTGAAACTTATTGCCTTTAGACCGAGAAAATGAAGGCGGATCAAAAATTATAACATCCCATTTATTTCCCTTTTTAATGGAAAATTTTATATATTCAAAAACATCACCGATAAAAACTTCTTTATCGCTAAATTCTAAATTGTTAATCTCATAATTTTGTTTTGTTAATTCAAAACTCCTTTTAGCTATATCAACATTAACAGTACTTTTGGCCCCACCTAGTTTTGCCGCAACTCCAAATGCACCTGTATATGAAAATAAATTCAGAACACTTTTACCCTTAGAATAACTATTTTTCAGTTTATTTCTAACCATTCTCTGATCTAGAAATAAACCCGTCATAGCACCATCATCTAAATTTACAATATACTTAATTCCGTCTTGCATAATTACAGTTGGCTCAGTTGGATAATGCCCACATATAAAATCTTTACCGCTAATATACTTACCTGATTCTCCAAATCTTCTCTTTTCAAATATTGACATACTAGGTAATCTTTTTTTAAGGATATTGACTATAATATCACGATAAGTATAAATACCTTTTGAATACCACTGAATTAAAACATTATCACTATACAAATCTATAGACAGTCCACCTATGCCATCACCTTCTGCGTTAAAAATTCGATATGCATTTGTATTTATATCTTTATGCAAATTATTTCTACCGGAAATAGCTCTATTGATAATTTTTTTAAAAAATTTATCATCTATTTTTTCTTTAAATGAATAAGACAAAATCCAGCCATATCCCTTATTTTGTATCCCATAATATCCTCTAGCTAAAAACTTACCAGATTCAGAAATAAATTTTATTATATCGCCTTCATTTATATTTTTCTTATAAGCCTTTATCATATTTTTTTCAATAAGAGGATTTTTTGATGCAATTTTTTCTTCTAAGTTTTTATTTAAATTTATCGTTATTTCACGCATTTTATTATCCTATTTCCATAAATCAAATTAGCCTAATAAATTCCATCTTTTAAATAACTCTTTCGCCTGAGTGTAGTCCTCTGGAGTATCTAAATCAAACTGTACAAAACTATTATGCAACCTAACTAATTTTACATCATTTATAGGACTTTCAATTACATCTCTTCCACCTCTATCGCCATGAACCATCAATAATTCATCATAGAATTTATTAGAAAATACCGTCGGATTGCCTTGATGTCCATTTTCTGTTACGGGAACTATAATAGAATTTATATTATTTTTTGAAATATCTCTTAATTTTGAAATATCACTTGGATGAATAAAAGGTTGGTCTCCTAAAAAGAAAAAAATTGCTTCTTTATCTTGCATATGATTAACACCTAATTTCATACTTGTAGATTGTCCTAAATGAGTTTTAGGATTGTTTATAACATTAACATTAGCGGGTATAGACAAGGTTTTAATATCATACCTAAATAACTTAGGGGATACTATAACACAAATATCTTTAGCTTTAAATCCACCTTTTAAAACATGGTATACAACCCATTCTAAAACTGTTTTTTCCCCCAGTTTTAAAAGCATTTTATCACTACCCATTCTAGTCGAAAGTCCTCCAGCTAATATAACAGCTCCATAATTAGATTCTACTTCTTTCCTATTCATCTCATTTAAATTCAACATAATCCACCCCCTTTATTTTCTATTAATATTCATAGATATTTTTTATATTACCCATATTTTAAACTACACTTTATTTTACAAGTTATATTATAAAATGCACATTATAAAATATACACAATCAACAATGTGTTTGATTAATAAATATTCACTAATCAAACACATCAATATAAAATATTAGTCTTCAACACTTTATTTTTTAGTATTACATTTTTTACAAATTCATATTTTTATTATGAACTAACCTATTGCCCATCCTTAACTGTTTACGATACTCTCTAATCACTTTATCATAATCATCTAATTTTATAAGAAGTTCCCGCTCTTTATCGCTAGTTTCTATAATCTTATCAATAGCACCATTTTTAATAACAATTCTTCTATCTGCAAGAAGTGCAAGTGCAGGATCATGAGTAGCCATCAAAACAATTTTGTTTTCATCAACAAGCAATGATAATGCCTTATATCGATCAATCCCCGCATTTTCTATTTCATCTATCAAAACAATTGGAGAACTGCTCAATATAGCCGTATCTGCAATCATCAATGCCCTTGACTGTCCACCACTAAGAGATGTTATAGGAGTTGAAGGTTCAAAAGATTCTCCTGCCAATTCATTAGCACATTTTAAAATTTTATTTACTATCTCTTCTTTATTTTCAATCATACGACTTTCGGTATGCATTTGCAAAAATGCTTTAACAGATAAATCCATCACAAAATTCATAGTTTGAGATAATTGAGCAACAAGCTTATTTTGTGGTTTAAATCTCTGAGATAAATCAGGTTCCTCTCCATTAATAAGAATTTTACGTCCAGTGGGTGTATCACCATTTGCCATCCACTCAATATCTGCAAGAAGCCTAGACTTACCAGAACCAGTAGCACCTACTATCGATACTATCTCAGATCTATATAGAACTATACTCTGATAGGTTTCATCATTACCTTTCTTATCCTTACCCGCTAATATGGTTACCGAAACAACATCATCACCATCACTTTGAAAATCACGCATGGTCTCAATGTAAATTTTAAAGTCATTTAAAATATCACTTTTATAAGTTCCAAAACTTTCAAAATAATCTTCAGGTAGTCTATTAAGTATTTCTAACAAACTCATATCCATGTATTTATTTATATCTATTTTATAACTATCAAAAAAATCACTTATATATGGATCTGTTTCTAAAATTTCTTTTATTTTAATATCTAACATATAATTTCCTTTTTTTGCCAATTATAATAAGAGCTTACTTAATACAATTTTTACTTAGATTATACTAATTTCAAATTAATTTTCTAATTATAACAATTTACAAGGCATCAACGACATATAAATTTCGTAATCTATGATGTGAAAATTTTAGGTAATTCGTTAAAAATTTCTACTGTTCAAATATAATAAAATTGCGTAATAAAACATGAATGCAAAAATCAACTAATAACTCTTATACCTTTTTAACTTATCTGTATCTTTTTAATATTTCCAAGTTGATATTCTTCACCAATTCTTGTTTCCCCTAAACAATATGAACAAAGTGCTGCTGGCATAGGAAATCTTAACTTCAACCCCTTTAGAGTATCTACATTATTATCTTCATTCATAACTATTTTTGCTAATTCTTCTGAACCTTGCCCTGTTAAGCCATTTATATGAATGGTTAATGCCCTCGGATTTACAAATGAAACCCTTGAAGCAAATACTTCCTTTTCCGCTTGCGATACTATATCAGATTTTGTAATAGCTACAATATCAGCAGATTTTAACATCGGTCCTATTTTTTTAGGTGTATTAATTCCAGATAAATTATCTATAACACATATGCCAGTTACACCTTTTATATATGGTGCGCAGCGATTACAAAGTCCTGCAGTTTCAGCTACAAATATATCCAATTTTTCTTCTTTAGCCCAAGCAAAACTGTCTTCAATATTAGATACAAAAAAGTGATCAGGACACAACGCCCCTGATAATCCCTTTTTTGCTGTAATATTTTTATTTTTATAGATTACATCATCATCTGCATATAGACAGTCAAATTTCATAACACCCGCTTTATAGCCCATTTTCATCATTGATTCAATCATATTTGAAACGACGCTTGTCTTTCCCGATGATGGTGGTCCTGAAACTATTACAACACGCATAAAGCACCTCTATTCTAAAATAATTTAATTTTAAATTATTCTGCAAATATACTTTCACATTTTTTTACTATTTTATCAATGTCATTATCATTTATAAAATCCCATCCAATCCATTGTACTGGTTGCTCAGCTGTTAAATCCTGTTTTGAATTTTCTAACGTTAATGGAAATTTACCATTTGCACTAAACATTTCTTGCAATGCGGGTTTTCTTAAAAAATCAAAAAATTTATTAACTTCTTCTTGTTTATCATTTTTAGCCATCATGTAAATTGGACTCATATATGCTCCATCTTTTGGCCAAACAACAGTTACACTTTTTTTATCCTTAGCCGCATTTGCAAAAAAATAAGGAATTATGCTAACCGCTGGTGGAGCAACTTGTTTATGTGCCATAACCATTTGGGCTGGATGCAAACTCTTTTTATTGGCTTTTTTAAGTTTTCTAATACCCTCTTCACCATATTTTTTATAAATATTTAAACATACAGTATTTAACATATCTAAATCTCCAAGAGGAATTGAAATGCTATTTTCAAATTCAGGTTTTAATAAATCATCCCAAGTATTAATTTCTCTATCGCCAATTTCTGCATTATTAACTAAAAATATACATCAGATTTATTAAAATCTTTTTCTTTGGTACTTTTTAGAATAATATCCACATTTGATGTTCCATCTTCTATTATTCTAATCAATTTCTTTTCTAATGTACTATAATCTAAGCCTTTCATTTTACAAACATTTTTTAAAGGGGTTACTCGAGCAACAGTATTTCTAGCCGCTGGATTTAAAAGCGGTTTAAATCCCAAACTAACTAAATAATCCAAAATATCTGGATACTTTGTAATTAAATCTAAAATCTTAATATTTTCATCAAAATATGGATTCATAATATCTCCTTATGATACGCCTTAAAGCTAAGAAACTAAATCTCCTAATCTCTTATACTAATAATATTTTATACCAATTTATAATGAAATTTAATGATAATTGCAACAATATTTATTTTTATATATTATTCTGGAGATTCATTTTTAAAATTTTCGACTATTACATTTCCCTTTAAAATATATATGATTTTATATCTTGAAGGAATTTGTGTCTCGGTATTAGGATAATATATTTCTGCTAGAAAATCCGTACATCCCCCCGCTTTTCTAATATTATCTTCCATATATGCCTGATCTCCATGTCTATTCATAATATAGTGTTGCGGGGTAATATTATAAGCATTTGCTACCCCACCTAAAGAATCCGCTATAACATGACCCTGATCGTAAATTTTTAATTCAGTTCCCTTAACTCTAGCTTCGTCTGGATAATATCTTCCACTTTTTAAAACAGGCTCTTTTTTATCATCTTGCAATATAATCTGTTTTGCAACAACTTTAACTAATTGACCATATTCATTGGTAAAAGCCCAGTACTCTCTATCTCCAAAGCCAATATCAACTGCGACATTTTTTTCTCTATGTCCCGATAAATCCCCGCCATCTACTTCTATAATCTCATATCCTTCGAATAAATTATCATCGATGACAACCGAATGTTCAATACTTGAACCACCATCTCCTAAAGATAATGCAGCCAATATGTCTATATGAAAAAATTTATTTGATATAAGCACTACAATCGCTAATAATAATACAATTAATTCTCTACTATACTTATTTTTATTATATTTTCTTTTATATTTCATCAATACCTCCTCATTTGTGGTTAGGAAAATTAAATTCATACAAAAAACTTCAAACAAGAATGATAACATCCTTAAACCTTGAAGTTTTTTGTTATTTTTTATCTATTTAAATGATGGTGCAGGCGTCAAGCGAAACCTTGAGCGGAGTGTGCTTGTTGCACATGACCGAAAGGTTTACGCAATGATAACTGTGCTAGCGTTTAAAAATCTTTACCCATCTAGCGAGAGATTTTTAAAATGATAGTGCAGGCATCAAGCGAAACCTTGAGCGGAGTGTGCTTGTTGCACATGACCGAAAGGTTTACGCGATGACAACTGTGCTAGCGTTTAAAAATCTCCGCTAGATCCTCCATGACTCGATCCCGAGGAAGAAGTATGACTACTACTACCACTGTCATCATCTTTTTCAATAACTCTTTTAGTTATATGTCTATAAATAAATCTATCGCTGGATTTAGTTATATTTAAACTTCCTTCAACGGCGTATTCATTGGCAAGATTTTCTTTGTTTACTGTTTTCCTCGTCAGTATTTGGAATGATATAATCAAAGCTGAGATTACCATTCCAATTGGAATGGCAAATTTTAATGGATAAGCCCAAGATTTACCCAGTTTTTTAAGTCTTTTTCCTGTATATGGCTTTCCATCTCTGGCAGCGACAATAAATTTATCTGCCATATTGACAAATGTTTCTACACCTTCATAGTATTCATCATTTTTTAAGCTAGGTAGAACTCTATCCATGATATATTCTTGAGAGTCGTCTGCAAATGCTTCTAATCCAAAGCCATGAGTTGAAATCGCCCATTTTCTACGTTCAACATCTATAGTAAATAATATACCATCTCTGTCGCTGCCCATACCAAAACCATTGTAGTCAAAATAATCATCAGCAAATGGAGTTATATCATCATATCCATCTATATCATCTACTAAGGCAATAACTACATCAAAATTAGTTTTCTCACTTATTTCATCTAATTGTTTGAGCAATTTACTTTCTTGAGAATCAGTTAACAAATCAGCGGTATCCACAAGTCTTGGTGCATATCTTTCATTTGGGATTGTTCTAGCTGCCTTTGCAGCTTCAAACCCACTAATAGCAACGTCTTTAGTTTTGTCATTTTCTTGAAATTTATTAGTATCTTTATTTTTATCTACTGTATTTAATAATTCTTGACAATTCCCATATATGAAATCTTGAATTAAGTAAAATGCATCATAATATTTTTCATCATTCAAATTAGCAATAAGTTCCTCATAGATTAACTCTTCTTGTTCTTCACTAAATACAATATCTCCTTTGCCATTTGTCCAATATTCATATTCACTGATTCCAAAATCCATGACAAATAAAACCAAATCATTACTTACTTCTGCATCTTCTGACCAATACCCATTTTCTATTAAATAATCTCCTATTAATTTTTCATTATCAAAATCAAATTCAATTTCATTACTATCAATAAAACAAAAAAGTACGTCCACTCCATATTCATCATAAATAACTTGAGAGTTTTCTAATAGTAAATTATACTCATCGACTGAAATTATGCCAACTGCATCGTTGACTCTTTCACCTGTAAGAAGTCTTTTATCCAGTGCATAATTAGGTACAGCTAGGGAAAAGAGCATCACCAGTGCCAAAGTAAAAATTATAAATCTTTGTTTTTTCATATCTCTTACCCCCTATAAAAAAGTTATCAACGCCACTATTAAGTAAACGATGGCAGTTGCTCCAGCAAAATATATCAATAACCATTTGATGACAAGGGAAATATCAAGTGGAATATCACCAACAAATTTACCAGTTTGACCATTCATTGCAAATTGTAAATTTGTGTCCTTATATAGGGTATTTAAAATCCATACGGGATAAAATACATACTTAGAACTTCCATCATCTAACTGTATTGTACAACTTTCAGTAGTTAAAGTATCATATTTTCCTTGAACTGTTTCAGAAAGAATATATGCAGTACTATTTCTAATACGCTCATTTGCAACTGGTGCTGATTCCTCTAAACCCACATCATATTTATCTGCTAAATATCCTGACATATAAACCGGATCAAATTCAACCGACTCCTCTAAATCAAAAGGCTCAATGGATTGCATTAACTCGTCATCGAGTTGACTAGAACCATCAGCAGGCACATTTTCAAATCTTAAATCTCCCTCCCGTATAACTGAATAATAAGATTTTTCTGTATATTCATAGCTCGAATCAGACCATGTTCGTATATCAATACCAGTATAACGTGCTTGACCACTTGTATGTGCATCAAATAGCCAAAACGGAACATAAAGCCCCTTAATTTCTTCAATATGATTTTCATCTTTAAATCTCTCAGGCACAAATTTACCATATCCTTTTATATGCTCTTTAAATTTTTCTACTGCAGCTTTTTTATCGAGTTTAAACGGAATAATAAAATCAGGACGCTCTCCACCTGTAAACTGTCCTGTCATAACAATAGGACTATCGCAATAAGGGCAACTTGATGATGCAGTAGTTTCTTCACATACTATTTCTCCACCACAAGATTCACAAGAATATACTCGCATTCCCTCTATTTCACTTTCAGACCATTCCTCTTGAGATTCTTTTTGCCAATTAATATCGTCAAGTTTATCTTCATTATTAGCTATATCTTGCATTTCTTTGACTGCTTCTACTTCAAATTCTGTAGCACAATAGGGGCATTTCATACTTTGTGAAACGGCTTCAAATTCTAATTTCCCACCGCAGGCAGGGCATTTATATTGTTGCAAATCGCTCATATTCCCTCCTTAAATATAACTTTTTAATATTAATCACAATATGACTTTTTATTAATACTAATTGCAAATTAGAATAATATTTTATATAAATTTATATTAAACATCTTCAAAATAACATAACTTTATAAATATTTATTTTATATCATTTTCATCAAATGCATCTCCACATTCAGGACAGAATTTAGGTGGTTTTGTTGGATCTGCTGGTTGCCAACCACATTTATCACATTGATAAAGCGGTGCATCAGCAGCCTTTTTACTTCCGCATTCAGGACAGAATTTTCCCCTATTTACCGCTCCACAAGAACATTGCCAACCCTGAACTTGTTGTTGTGGCATACCTTGTTGCGGTTGTTGATAGCCCCCTTGAGGTGCCATTCCCTGTTGTGGCTGATAACCACCTTGTGGTTGCTGATATCCTTGTTGTGCATATCCTTGTTGATTAGGAGCCTGTCCGGCAGCTCCCATTTGGAATAATTGTTGTGCATTCATTCCACCAGCATTTTGAGCCATCCCCATTCCTATAAATGGCATCATTCCACCACCGCTTTCATTTGCAGCAGCAAGTCTCATTGCATCTGCCTGAGCCGCCACCAAAGTAGCACCTGCCATATTTGGATTTCGCATAACGGCACTTTTTTGAAGTTCTTTAATCATATCTTCATCTTCCTTAGATGCCGTAATAGAATTAACTCCAAACGAAACTATTACAAGTCCACGAAGTTTATTCCACTTTTCAGATAAAATCTCGTTGAGTGCATCGGAAAGCTCATTTGTATAAGCGGGTATTGCACTATATCTAACTCCCATTGCAGAAATTTTAGCAAAAGCAGGCTGTAATGCCGTAAGAAGTTCAGATTTTAATTGGTCATGAATTTCTTCTTTTGTAAATTCATATTCAACATTGCCACACACATTTTTATAAAATAAAAGAGGATTTTCAATTTTATACGAATAAATACCATTACAACGCACAGAGATATCAATATCAAGCCCAATATTTTTATCAACTACCCTAAATGGCACTGGATTTGGTGTTCCATATTTATTGTCTACAATTTCCTTAGTATTAAAATAATACACACGCTGATCCTTAGCGGTATCGCCACCATAGGTAAAACGTTTAGCCATTGTTTTAAATGTATCTTTAATACCCTGACCCAATGGTCCTTCAAATATAGTTGGTTCAGTAGAAGAATCATAAGTAAACTGTCCTGGTTCGGCACAAAATTCAACAATTTCTCCTTGTTCAACAATTATCATACATTGCCCATCAGCTACGGCAATTCCACTTCCATTGCTTATAATATTATCATTGCCCTTTCGATTAGAAGAACGTCCATTAATTTGTTTTTGCCCCTTTACAACTAATACTTCTTGTTCTAATGCATCACAATAAAAAAATTCCTTCCATTGATCCGCAAGAGTTCCACCTGCTGAACCTAATGCAGCCTTAATTAAACCCATATCTACTCCTTTCAACTTTTGACAAAACCAACATTAATATAAATTTATTTTACATACTACCTAAAAAATAATCACTATTGTCCCTAAATAATTATATAATTTTTTATTCATTAATAATATTAATATCATTATATTAAATTTTACGATTTATTAATATATTAATATAATACTAATATCAAATAAGAATTTTTGTTGAGCTATATCAGTTTAAATATCCCTCAGAAGACTGGATATCTATATCGTTCAAATTTTTATAATTCTAAAAATTTCTGAACTCATTACATTCGGACAGCAGAAATTTTTAACGAATTATTAAAAAATTTTCACATCATAGATGACGAATTTGTTATATGTCTTTGAGGTCTTATTTAAACTGATATGCTAATGAATTAATTTGAGATTAATACAAATTTTCAATTTTATATAAAATAACACAAAACCCCCAAAGTTAATATATAAAGCATTAACTTTAGGGGCATATATTTTTAGTTTCAATAGTAAAATCCTATAACAAAGCCAACAAAATAGAACTTAAATATACCCAAAATAACATAATAGGGCTTAAATTTAATTAAAGTCGAAATTCTGCAACTTCATTTTGTAATTCTGTAGCTATCTCCGCTAAATTCTTGCTAGCACTCGAAATATCTTCTATTGAATGCGTTTGAGATTCTACACTAGCACTAGCTTCTTGTGATGTCGCAGCATTTTGTTCAGCAATAGCAGATAAATTTTGAATAACGCCTACAATTTGTGTATTATTACTTTCTATTATTCTAGAATCGGCATCTATCTTTTCAACTATTGACCTACTGGTTTCAACGGCAACTTCAATTTCATTAAATTTATCTCTAGTTATATATGTTTGCTTATCTTGCTCTTCAACTATTTTACCAACTTCTACTATGGTATTAACTGCCCGTTGAGTCTTTTGTTTTAAACCTTCTATTATCACTCTTATTTCTTCCGTAAATTTATTTGAATCCTCTGCAAGTTTTCTTATCTCCTCTGCAACAACTGCAAATCCCTTACCAGCCTCACCTGCCCTTGCCGCCTCAATTGCAGCATTAAGAGCTAATAAATTAGTCTGATCTGCAATCGATTGTATCATTTCACTAGCTTTTGAAATAGCTTCTGCCCCTTCATTTGTTTCAAGTATGGTTTGATTTACACTCTTTGCAGCTTCTTTATTCCGTTCTCCAGCTAATATTAAATCCGATAGTGCCTCTTTACCCTCATCTTTTTTAATTGAAATATTTTGTATTGCTTCTGTTAGTTCATGCAACACTTCAATCATTTCAGTAAGTGCATTAGTATTATCTTCTACACTATGAGCAGCATCCGTCGTATCTTGAGCCTGACTAGTTGCCCCCTCTGCTATATTAGTAACAGCACTAGCAACTTCACTAGCACTTTCATTTGTATTTTGTGCAGTTGCCGTTAATTCCTGTGCAGTAGCTGCAGTATTACTCGCATATGTAGATATATTTTCAACAATATGTTTTAAATTCTCTACCATTTTTCTAATAGCTCGGATGCTCTTACCTATTTCATCTGGATTATCAGCCCATTTTTTAGCCTTTTCTCTTTCTTCGGTCGTATTAAGATCATAATTCGATATTTTTTCAAGAACCGTTGTTATAACTTCCATTGGTTTAGCAACCATTCTATTAACTAATAATTTTATCATGATAGCTATTATAATAACCAGTACAATATAAGTTATTATATTCCTAACAATTCTAGCCTTAGTCTTTTTGGCAAAATCAGACCATGGAGTCGATGATTGAATAATCCAATATTCATCAGTGCCATACACTTTTGCAACAAAAAAGATATACATTGTTTCCTTACCTGTTGAAGATGATATTTCTTTAATATGTGATACTTCCCCATTATATGCTTTATTATAATAATCTTTAAAATTTGGATGTTTATCCAATTCATTGCTTAATACTTTTTCAGGTTTTAAACTATGCCCAGTTATAATGCCATTGTTAGATACCAAAGTATAATATGTTTTATCAAAAGTTTTATTATATTTTTCTATCAAATTTTGAATATCATTTAACTTAATATCAAACTGAATTAATCCAATAATTTTATTATTTTTTATAATTGGAATATTATAAGTTACCATTAAAACATCAGTTCCATCTATATCAATGGTATATGGTTCACTTAAATTTGCTTTTCCAGATGCAATGCCGTCTTTATAATATCCATTTTTAGAGTCATCTTCCATACTTTCAGATGCTCTTATAACTATTTTGTCATCATCCCTATATGTGTATAAAGCCAATCTACCTGTGCTATTAGAATGAGTTCCTTCATTTACATAAGCGATGTCATTGCCATCAAATGCATTTTTTTCAAAAAACACACCTACGCCATAAACATTCTGTGTTGTATTAATCGCAGCTAAGAGATTGCTTTTTAAAACATCTCTACTTCTTTCTGAAACAGGACACTTTAACTGCTGATTTATACTCTGATTTAAATTATTTGATATAACAACAGCATCACTAAATATTTTTTCAATTTCTTTTGCAAAAATCTCTACATCTTTTGAAACCAAATTTATTGCAGTTGATGTCTCATTTTTAAACCCAATTACAGAATTAACACTCACTATAGCAGCAAAACTAATTATTAACACAATTACAATTCTAATGTTTAGTCTTTTACTTAAATTACTTTTACCCTTCAAATTTAAGTTTTTCATGCTATCATCTCCTCCAAAAAATAAACTAAAAAATACGACATTTTTTAATCAAACTATTATTTTGTAGGAGATTTATTTTTCAAATAATAATTGCCTATATATATATATATATATATAGTTTTATGCGGGTTACAGGCTACTTTGTTATAGTCATATAACATATTTTTCACTCCCTTCATTAATTAGTATAAGTAACAAAATAAAATTCAATATTATTAATAAATATAATAAATATAATTTAATAAAGTTGGTATCTATCACCCTTTTATATTAGATATTATACAACATCAATGAATTTTTATGTAATATTCTTTATTTTATCTAACAATTTATTATGATATTACAAAACGAACACTATAAAATACAATTAATGTCATAAAAAATATAAAAAATAACTCTAGCTTATGTAATAATACTATTCTCAAATAAGAATGATTGTTTAAATATATATGATTAAATATATTTCATAAAAATTAACAACTCCAATAGCATATGATATAATATCAGTGCTTAAGCATTAAAATTTTGCTTTAGTACATGGGGAGGATATTATGTCAACATCTAGTGAACAAACAAAAAAAGAAAATATAAAAAAGAAAAAAAAGAAAAGAAGTGTTTTATCAATAATTCTAAAAATAATTTTATGGCTTATCTTACTAGGATTTATTACTTCAATAATATTAGCTGGTGCATTAGCTATGTATATAAAAAATATTATTGATAATACAGAACCGATTGACCCATCTAAAATAAACGAACTTTTACACGAAAATTCAATAATTTTGGATTATGAAGGAAGAGTTTTGGAAACAATCCAAAAAGATGGTCTAAGAACTATTATTCCATATGAAAAAATCAGTCCATACACTGTTAATGCTCTAATTAGCGTTGAAGATAAAACGTTTTGGGAACATAAAGGATTTAATTTTATTCGTATAGTTGGAGCTGTTCGTGATGCTATTTTTAAAGGAAAACGTGTACAAGGCACAAGTACGATTACACAACAATTAGCTAGAAACTTATATTTATTTGAAACACGTTCTAAACGTGATATAAGTCGAAAAGTTAAAGAGGCATATTATGCTGTTGAACTAGAAAAATCACTTACAAAAGAACAAATATTTGAAACATATCTTAACACTATATATCTGGGTGCAAATTCATATGGTATAGAAGCGGCATCTCATGCTTATTTTTCTAAACCAGCACAGGATTTAGGTTTAATTGAATCCGCTATGATAGCTGGCATACCGTCAAATCCTAGCAGATTTGTTCCAATGCATACAGTGAAAAAGACTGATATTACAAAAGACCATATAATAATTGATGATTCAGATGATATATATACAATAGTTTACAACCCAAATTGTGAAAAAAGATATAAAACCGTGCTATATCTTATGCATGAAAACGGATACATCAACGACCAAGAATACGAAGCTGCAAAAAATGAAGATTTAAAAACTTATATCCACCCAGAAAAAGATGAGGGAATTGAGATAACATCATATTTTACAGATATGGTACTAGAAGAGGTTATTAAAGATTTAATGGCAGAAAAATCATGGAGTAGAAATGAAGCACTTAATGCACTTTATACAAAGGGTCTAAAAATTTGGTCAACAATTGATTTTGATATGCAAAAAACTTTAGAAAGTGCTTATAGCAGAAGAAATTTTACTCCTTATTATGGAAAACCAACATATGACGCTGTTAAACAGTTCCAAAAAGAAAATAAATTAAAAACAGATGGAATAGCTGGACCAGGAACATTAAAGAAAATGGAAGAACTCGGACTTTGCAAAGTAACGGATTTCTCTAAAATTTCTTATCATAAAGGCGATAATAATGAAGATATAATTAAACTTAAAAAAATTTTAGATGGACTTGGTCTTATAACTTTTAATGATAATTTTCCTCGTAGCACTATTACACTAGACAATAGCGGAAATATTATTTCGCCTAAAAATAAAAATATAATGCTATACAAAAAGACTAATTTAATAAATGAAAATAAACAACTTGTAATTCCTAAAGATAATTTTAAATTTACTGAAAATAATGACTTGATATTATTTAAAAATGGTATATTTCATATTTATCCAGTTCATAGAGAAGGGCTTGATGATAAAATTAAAATAGATATAAAAGACTCATATAGCTACGACGAAAATAATCCAGCAAACACAAAAATAAATAATCACAAATATCAAGTAGTTGATCTTTATCAATATAGTGGTCATGATCTTTTAATACCTGACCAATATAAATACGCTGACGAAAATGGAAATTGCATAGTTGATAGAAATCTGTTTATTGATTTTCCCGACTTTTTCCAAACTTCTCAAAACGGCTCTCTATTAGTAGATGAAAAAAATTACTCTATAAGCGATAAGGGTATAATACAACCTCAGTCATCAATGGTTATAATAGATTATCATACTGGTGAATTAAAAGCTATTGTAGGTGGTAGAAATGTAAGCGGACAAAAAATATATAATCGTGCTATGAATCCAAGACAACCTGGTTCATCTATTAAACCAATTGGTGTATATCTGCCCGCAATAGACACTAGACAATATACTGCCGCATCAGTTATAGATGATATACCAACATATTTAAAATATGGTTCTCCTAAAACTCTATGGCCTATAAATTGGTATGCTAAGGTTAGAGGAAAAGATCCATATTGGGGCTTACAAACTTTAAGACGAGGAATTGAACAATCACAAAACGTCATAACTGTCAAACTTGCAAATCAACTAGGGATCGATACTTGTATAGAATATTTACAAAAACTAGGCATCTCAACATTAGTTCTAAATGGGAATATAAACGATAGAAGCTTATCTGCAGTAGCACTTGGAGGTATGACTAGAGGAATCACTCCTCTCGAATTGACAGAAGCTTATGGAACCATTGCAAACCACGGAATTAGATGCGAAACAATAACATATAAAAAAGTAACTGATAATGACGGTTCAATTTTAATTGAAAAAAAACCTACAAAATATCAAGTTGTAGATGAAGAATCAGCTTTTATAATCCAAGATATGATGCGAACAGGAGTGGAACATGGAGTTGCCAGCTCAGCATCATTGAAAAAAGGTAATAAAGGTCTACCTGTTTCTGGTAAAACAGGTACAACATCAAATAAATTAGATGCTTGGTTCGTAGGATACACACCATACTACGTAGCTGCAGTTTGGTTTGGCAATGATGTCAATATCCCACTTGATAAGGGTTCAAAAATAAGTGCTTTATTTTGGAAAAATGTGATGACACAGGTTCACTCAGAACTAGAAGATAAAGATTTTGATGCCCCACCTGAAACATTGATTAGACGCTCTGTTGATAGAATATCAGGCAAAATGCCAACTCCACTATCATTAGAAGATCCGAGGGGAACTGTTATAACTGAATGGTTTATTTCCGGAACAGAACCCACTGAATTAGATGATGTCCACGTTAAAGCTACAATTTGCAAAACAACAGGAAAATTAGCGACTGAATACTGCCCATCTACTCTAATCGAAGAAAGGGTATTTACTAAGAGGGTAGAACCCTATGAACCAGTACAAAAAGGCAATAAAGTAGATGCAGAGGGAAATCCCGTATATATTTTGCCTAGCGACTGGGAATATGAACTTCCAACAGAAAAATGTGATGTTCATGATGGATTTCATATTAATTTAGACTATGGGGTGCCTATCGATGGTGTATTATACCCATTTTCAACTATGCCAGATGGCACTAAAATAATAAATTTTGCATTTGATATTACCATGAAATCAGGTGAAATAGTAACACTCCCCGCTGGCACCAAAATGATATTCGGTGGCATTTTAGAACTTCCAGATGGTCGTATTATCTACGGAACAGATGTTGCAGAAATGATTATTCCAGAACCTATAGTTGTAGATTCACAACCTGTAGAATCAACTAATACAACAACTCCATAAATAAATATCCAAAAAATATAAAACAGGTGCTAAATTTATAATCCAGCACCTGTTTTTCTTATTATTTTTAAACTACATAGCCTCTCCTACTATTTTATAAGTATGATCAACTGATAAATCAATAAATTCTTCTCCCACACGTATAAGAGGTCTAAAATAATCATATCTATTAATCATAATAATTTCACCTATCATGCCGTTTGATAACTTAACTTTTCTTCCCGTCCAAAAAGCGGTTAAATATTTAACAAGCCTTTCTGATACTTCACTATCAAGTTTACTATATGATAATTCCCAAATTATTTCTGTAGCTTCAAAAACACTATATGGCAATTCACGATATGGTCTTTTAGATAGACATGCATGAAATACATCCGCAATAGCAACTATTTTTGCCATCTTTGATATTTGATCTCCATAGATTTTATTAGGATACCCACTACCATCACAACGCTCATGATATTGGGATATAATATCAATAACTTCTCTAGGAAAATTATCAGATTTATTTAAAACTTCAATTGCATATTCAATATGTTTTTCAATATGTTTTCGTTCTGCATCATTTATCTTTCTTGAAACATCAATTAATTCTACAGGAATTTTAAATAAACCAATATTAGATAAATATGCACCCATGGCTAAATAATATAATTTTTGATGATCTAATTTTATCCATTTACCTAAAAGAATAGAAATAATTGCCACAGATGGTCCATGTGCCAATTCATACTGATTATCACCCTGAATTTTTTCTAAAACTTCTAAAACATCATCATATCCATAAAACGCTTTAACTAACTCTTTTACACAATCAAATATTTCAACTGCCGATAATTTTTCACCAGATTTAATTTGTTGCTCAATAATTCTCATTTGAAATATTGATTTATCAAATGCAGATAAGCGTTCTGTATTTTTTCTTTGTATTACATCACTAACAGGCTGATCATTTTTATCATCTTTAATAAAGATAAAATCCACATCAAGTTTACTTAAACTTTTTATATGCTCCTTTGTTAATTTAGTACCTTCACCAAGAACAACAGTCTGTGCAGCATTAAGTATATCCTGATCTAAAATCATCCCTGGTGTAAGTTCATCAAACTGCATTATAGGCATAAAGGTCATCCTTTCACACTTTTTATTTATAATAACATACCATTTAAATTTTTAAAACACTCTACATCGTAAATAATCGGCAATTGATTTATTATAATTTAATCTATTTTTATACATTTTCATACTTAATAACATAAGTTTGTCTATTTTTCAATGCATTTTCTATCAAAGTTTGTTTATCAAGCAAGCTTTCCGAATCCACGATAACATCTATCTTTGGTCTAGTCATAACCTTTTCAGGTAAAAACACGGTACAACAATCTTCAAATGGCAAAATAGATGTTTCATATGTGCCAATTTTTTGTGCTATTTTTGTAATATCTATTTTATCCATTCCGATAAGCGGCCTAAAAACAGGTAGTTTGACACTATGGTTTGTAACCGTAAGTCCTTCTAAAGTTTGACTTGCAACCTGACCCATACTCTCTCCTGTAACAAGAGCCTGACATTTATTTTCATATGCTATTCTCTCTGCTATCATCATCATAAACCTACGAGATAAAATAGTCATTTGAGATGAAGGACATTTTTCCTGTATAGCTCTTTGAATTTCCAACAAGTTAATACTATGAACTTTTATTTCTCCTATATAATCAGAAAGTATTCTAGCTAAATCAAATACCTTCTCTTCTGCCCTTTTACTTGTAAATGGTGCTGAATGAAAATGTACCGCCTCTAATTCAAGTCCTCTTTTTGCCATCAACCAACCAGCTACAGGACTATCTATTCCTCCGGATAAAAGAAGTACCCCTCTTCCCGCACAACCATAAGGCATACCAGAATATCCCGCTATAACTTTTGAATACACATATGTTTTATTTCTCACTTCAACGGTTACTACAAGCTCGGGAGTGTTTACATCAACCACTAATTCATCTATTTTATCATGTAAATATCCACCTACAATTTTACTTATCTGCGGAGATTTATATTCAAATCCTTTATTTGATCTGCGACTTTCAACCTTGAACCTACATTCTTGTCCAACTTGTATATTTTCACTTACCATTTTAACGGCATAATCTTTGATTAATTCAATATCATTTTCCATTTCTATAGCAGGAGATACAGAAACCACGCCAAATATTTTTATTACTTTACTTATTAATTCATCTTGAATATTTATATCATATTCGATAAAAACCCGACCATGTTCCTGTGAAATTTTAATGTTTTCAATATCATGAAGTTTATCTCTTAAATTGTTTACCAACTTAGATTTAAAAAAAGCTCTATTTCTCTTTTTTAAAGCAATTTCACCATATCTTACTATCAATACTCGCCGCTTATTTTCAAAATCCATGAGATTATCCTTTCATTATCGGAACAAGTTTTTTATATGCATCTATTATAATATCTGTCGCATTATCTATATCTTTATCAGACATATAGGGATTAAATGAAAATCTTATTGCTCCCATCTTCTTTGATTCTTCAATATTCATAGCTCCAAGAATCCTTGAATATATCTTCTTTTTAGACGAACACGCTGAACCAGTAGATGCCATCAGACCATTATCTGCAAATTCATGTACCAATACCTCTGCTCTCATATCACAAAAAGATATATTAATTATATGAGATGCCCCTGTTTCTAAATCTCCATTTATATAAATATCATCTATATGTGATGATAATTTATTCCAAAACTGTGTTTTTATCGACTTCAATCTTTTTTTATTATTGGATAAATCACTATATACTATATTTGTTGCAACTCCAAATCCTACTATCCCAACTACATTTTCAGTACCAGCTCTATAACCGTATTCCTGACCACTTCCAAATAATACTGGAGATAGATTAACGCCTTTTTTTATAAATAATGCACCTGTCCCTTTAGGTCCATGAATTTTATGAGAACTCATACTATATAAATCCACACCCAATTTTTTTATATCGGTATCTATTTTACAAAATGCCTGTACACCATCAGAATGAAATAAACAATTAGGATTAATTTTCTTTGTTATCTGCACTAGCTCTTCAATAGGCTGTATTGCACCAACTTCATTATTTACGTGCATAATTGATATTAGGCGAGTATTTTCTCTAATGGCATCACGAAGTTCACTACTGGACACTAATCCATTTTTGTCTACATTTAAGTATGTTACCTCATGCCCTTTTGATTCCAAATATTTAAAACATTCCATCACCGATGTATGCTCAATGCTAGTTGTTATAAAATGATTTAATTCATTTTTTCTAATTGCCACTCCCCTAATTGCTAGATTATTTGACTCAGTTCCTCCAGATGTAAATATAATTTTTCCGTCTACTTGACTAACATTTATTGCCTTTTGAATAATCGACCTAGATGTTTTAACTTTTTTTTCTGCATCAAGTCCCATACTATGAATAGATGAAGGATTTCCATAATCTTTTATCATTACTTCATTCATAGCATCAATAGCATCTTTTTTAACCTGTGTTGTAGCTGCATTGTCTAAATAAATCATATTATCACCTTAGTTATATTTAAAATTATATATTATAAATTTTTCAAATTTTGCATTTTTTTGTTTATTATATGCTATAAATAGCATATAATTACATAACAGCACTGGAGACTACCAGTGCTGTCAATACATTTTCATTATACAAATATATACTACTATGCATCAAGATCTTTGAAACTTAGCCACCAATCTTTACTTTCATATCCTTTTTCTTTAACTAGTTTCAATCTTTCCTCAGCTTCTTTTTCACTTGCTGGAGGAGGTAAAATTACCTTATTTGCACCAATCCATGAATTATTTGGATAATTTTCTGGTGCAGCAACAGAATATTTATCTGTCATCTTTAATGCTTTAAGCGCACGAAGTATTTCATCTACACTTCTACCAACTTCTTGTGGATAATACATTGTAAGTCTAAGAATGCCCTTATCATCTACGATAAATACAGCACGAACTGTATTTGTTCCCTTAGCTTCATGTAGCATACCGAGTTTAGTAGCAAGAACTCCTAATTCATCAGCAATAACTGGGAACTTAACAATTACATCTGAATTATTGTTAATCCACTCAACCCATTTAATATGTGAAAATACTTGGTCAACAGAAAGTCCAATTAATTTGGCATTTTCTTCCTCAAATTCTTCTATTCGTTTAGCAAATGCTACAAACTCTGTTGTACAAACAGGAGTAAAATCACCTGGATGGCTAAATAACACAAACCATTTTCCACTGTAATCATTTGGAAGATGTAATTCACCATGTGTAGACTTTACTTTAATTTCCGGAAATCTATCTCCTAATAAAGGCATTCCAACAAACTTTTGTTCCATATATTCCTCCTTAAATCTTAAATTAAAATTATAATAGATGTTTAAATAATTAACTAAAACATCTAACGATATTATACCACGATTAACCTTCTCTTAATCTTAAATTAAAATATATAAAATAAATTTTTTAAATTTATTTAAAATTATAACCCGTTAAAATCGATTCTCTGTCAGTTTGTCTATCGCCAAAATACTCTGAATAGCTAAAAGGTAGGAAAGAACCTTGAATATTATAGACATTTGTAAATCCAAGTCCTTGCAATGCCCTTACTGCATAATAGCTATGCCAAGAAGTTCGACAATGAACATAAACCGGTTTATCCTTTGGAATTTCATTATATCTTTGTCTTAATTCTGCAAGCGGAATATTTATAGCACCTTTAACATGAGAGCATTCATACGCCGCCTTACCTCTTACATCTACGATAAAAGCTCCCTCTTCAACGAGTTCCCTTAGTTTTGACATAGGTACCTGCTTATATTCGCCATTTAAAAGATTAAGACCTACCATTGCCGCAAAATTAACGGCATCTTTGGCAGTTGAAAATGGCGGTGCATAGCATAATTCAACATCTTGTAAATCCTCTAATGTTCCACCCATTGTAATCATAGTTGCCACAACATCCACTCTCTTAGTTACATTACCAGAACCAACGCACTGAGCACCTAAGATCTTACCAGTTGGATTTTCAAATATTAGTTTAAAATGAATTGGAGCAGCCTCAGGCATAATACCAACCATATCCATAGGTGTAACCCTTGAAGTCATATAGTCGATGCCAGCGGTTTGACATTCTCTTTCGCTAAGACCTGTTCTAGCCCCATTTACCCCAAATACTCTAATACAAGATGAACCAATTACGCCTTTATTTCTAACATTTCTACCAAACATATGGTCAACTGCACGTCTAGCCTGCCACTGTGCTGGTCCCGCAAGTCCAAGAACCGTTTTCTTTTTAGTAATAGCATGAAATACTTCAATTGCATCTCCTACCGCATATACATCTGGTAAATTAGTTCTGTAATTATGGTCTACAAGAATGGCTCCCGTTTCACCAACTTCAACTCCAGCTTTAAGTGCAACATCGATATCAGGTCTAACCCCAACAGACATTACTACCGCCTGTGCCTTAACTTCTTTTCCGCTTGCAAACACAACTTTATCTGGAGCAATCTCAACAACTGACTCTCCAACTTGTAAATCTATGCCATTATCTATAATTTCTTTGTGTAAAATATCAGCCATATCAGCATCAAATGGCATCATAACTTGAGGAGCAGCCTCAATTAAAGACACATTTTTACCAGAATGTTTAAGACATTCTGCAACCTCTATACCAATAAATCCTCCGCCTACAACTGCTATATCTGTAACATTTTTGTCGATTAAATACGAATCCAATTTTTTAATATCATATACATTTTTAACTGTAAATACATTCTCGCCCTCTATACCCTTTATACTTCTTGGCTTAATTGCCTTTGCACCAGGAGAAAGAATTAAGTAATCATATGAATCTTCAAATTCTTCTCCACTTATAAGATTCTTAACTTTCACCTTATGCTCATCTGGTAAAATCTCTGTAACTTCATGATTTACATTCATATCCAAATTAAACATACATTTCATGGCTTCAGGAGTAAATAACACAAGGTCATCAGCCTCTGGAACCTCTCTACTCAAATAATTAGGTAAACAACAATTAGAAAATGCTATATCTGGTCCCTTATCATATACTGCTATCTTCGCATTTTCATCAAGTCTCCTTATACGAGCCGCAGTAGAACCTCCTCCAGCAACTCCCCCTAGTACAACGTATTTCTTTGACATTTTTTCCTCCTTTTATTAATAATTCCACTTACCCTTTAATCTATAAATATCCTCTGGCTCAAATATTTTTTCAAATCTTTCAAGCACAATCGGCATATCAGTTGAAAATTCTTTATTGTACTCTTTTAATTCCCTATTAAAAAAAACGTGATGACCTATTGACCAATACGACATACCTTTGTCGCCCTCACCTTCGCAAAAAGCGTGTTCTCTTGATACATCGCAAAACGGCACTACTCTAACATCTATATTTTTTATAACACAACATACATTTTTATTTGAATAAAGAACAATTGATATGTCGCCTGATTTTGGAATATCGGATTTTTCTAACTGATATATTTCATATAATGACGATGTTGCGGTTTTAATTCCATTTTTTACATTTAATGCTAATAAATCAGAATTATTAGTTCCAAATTCAAAGACAAAATAATTTTGCTCCCTAATATCTTTTGCTAAATTAATATATTTTGCCAAATTATTATCCTTTGCCAAATCAGATAAATTATCAATCACCAAATCAGTAAATTCTTTGAGTTTAAGCATTGGCTCAAACTCTATATGCCTTTCAAATAAATCGCATATTAATCTACCCTTTATACCATTTAGTTTAACATCATCTACATACTTATATCTACTTAATTTGGGCAAAAATCTATTAATCCACTGATAAATGCTAATTTCTATTTCTTCATCGCTGATGCGAACCCCTCGTCGAACCTCATCTCTAACCTTTAGAGAACGAAGTAAAACTTCTTCAAAACGCTGATTTACAGTGTCATATGCATTTTTAATATCCTCTATGTTCCAAATATCAGCCTCTTTTTTATAAAATTCCTCCCAATTTTTAAATTCCAAAGCCGTATACACCTCCTAATGAACAGAAAATCCATTTTTAATGTCTATTAATTCATCTTTATCAAATATATAATTACTATTGCAAAAATGACAGTGAATTTGTGCCTGCCCATCTTCCTTTATCATATCATCAATCTCTTTTTCACCAAGTGCAATAAGTGCCTTTTTAATTCTATTCTTAGAACAATCACATTCATAAACTAGTTCTCTTTGACCAATAATATTAATATCAAATGAACCAAGTGCTAATCTCATGATCTGCTCTGCACTTTTACCTGATGATATAAGCTGAGAAATTGGAAGTAAATTAGATATATCATGTTCTATCTTAGTTAAGACTTCATCACTTGCATTGGGAAGTGGCTGAATAAATATACCCCCTGCACCAGATACGCTAGCAGTTTTTTTATCAAATCCAACGCCAAGAGATACGACAGATGGTTGTTGTTCTGATTTCATAAAATATACAGCCAAATCTTCTGCAATCTCTCCAGTTACGATTTCAGAACGCCCTATAAATGGATTTTTAAGTCCTAAATCCTTAATAACCGTTACATACCCTTTGCCAATACCACCACCTACATCGATTTTGCCATCTTCTCTAGCGGGTAGCACAGCATTGGGATTAGCAACGTAAGCCTTTATATATGCTGGTTTCCAAGATACTGCCATAACTTTTTTTAATACCCCATCTCCCTGAAACTCTAAGCTTACTTGATGTCCATCGTCCTTAACATCGCAACCCATAATAGCAGTAGCACTAATAATTCTACCCATGGCAGCAGTTGCAAGCGGAGTTGCATTGTGAATATCTCTAGCCTTTTGTACCATATCAGTGGTAATAGCTACAAATATTCTAACAGAGCCATCTGAAGTTATCCCAGTATATAACTGTCCTTTCATATTTCCCCCATCTATATTTTTTTCATAACGAAAATATTTCTTAAACTATCCATGCGAATTTTGTTTAAATCATCAGCATCTAATGCGTCTATAATCTCAAATTTTCCAATGGATTTACTTTTTATTTTATCTAAATCATGTACCCACAATTTATGAAACTCATCATATCTTTCATATATATTATCATCATTTTCATTTGCACGAACAAAAAAAGAAATCTCAAATTCTAAAGATTTATCGTATATATCATAATAGTTTTCCCAAATATAACTGATGTCCATCGCATTATCAATAAAGGTTTGCGAACCTAATTCATGTTGCATTTTATACTGTGTACTAACGTCAAATATTAAATATCCACCATCTTTTAATGCAAAATATGCACTATCAAAAAATTTTACCAAGTCATCATCATTTAGATAATTTATAACGTCAAAGTAGGATATTATAACATCTTGCTTAAAGCTAATATCCATATCGGAAATATCCACCTGCAAATATTTAATCATCATCTGTGCAACAGAGGATTTTTGACGTGCTATCATAAGCATATGCTCTGATAAATCAACACCTGTCATGGCATATCCCTTTTTAGCAAGGCGAAGTGTCATTTCAGCAGTTCCACAACCACAGTCAAGTATTTTAGATGGTTTAATACTATATTTATCAAATAAAATTTCAAGGTCATTAACCCATTTATCATATGGAACATGGCTCATTATTTTATCATATATGTAAGCTAATGAGTCATACGATATACTATCCATTTAAAAACACATCCCTCATATATATTAAATATATTGCACATACTGCTAAAATTGGCAATAATTCATACCATCTAATTCCTTTTTTTATATTTTTATCAGATTTATGTTGATTTTCATCAAAGTATTGGCTTTCATTAGTGTATTGATTTTCATAAATATTATCTTTACAAGCAGATGAAATTTGATTTATATCATTTTCAAAATGTGATAATTTTTCTTCTGATTTTTCTACAATAGAATTTTTAAAATTATAACTTATCTTTTTATCTTCACATATTTTAACTATTGCCTTATAATTTTTACGCACAATAAATAGCGAAACGATAGCTATAATTCCCAAAAAAATAAGGCTTGGAATATATTCTTCCGATGGTATATTTGTTACACTTTCCATTCCTATATCACTGATAGCATGGTTTTTTTCAAGATAATATCCCATTATAACCGCTAAGCCATTATTCATACTATGAGCTATAATGCTTGACCATAGACTATCTGTTACTATAACTAAATGCCCAAATAAAATGCCGAGTATAACTGGTCCAAAGAAGTTTTGCATATTAAAATGGAATACTCCAAATAGAATTGCGACCCAAAATACTGCTTTTTTAGAGTTTATCCTACTTTCAAGAGCATTTAACATCATCCCTCTAAAAAATATTTCCTCGCATAATCCAGCGGATAAGGCAACTAAAACTATATGCAAAATCAGAGTATGCAAACTATATGCATTTGGTATTGGATTGGGCTGAACATATCCGCCAAAGCTAAGAAGAAAAATAGCAAAATAATTTACAAAACCCACAATCGGCAGAAAAAACACTGACATAATAATTATACGCAATACAACCTCAAACGGAATGGCATTTAATCTAAGAGCTGACTTTAGATTAACTCTCCCGAGCTTTCCAATAACGTATATCGGAAGTAACACTATCACATATTCGGTTATAAAAATACTAATTAAAAATCCAAATCCTTGAACCGCACCGCCAACTGTCATAAGAAGAAGTGCTATACATAAAAATCCTATTGAACTCATGAAAAATGGATATGAATTTTTATACATACTATGCATATTAATTGCTTTTCTCCTCTTGATATCCATTTGAAATCATCATATTTTTATACGCCTGAACTCCGTTTAATAAAACTTTTTCATCCATATCAAATCTACTACTATGAAGTGGATAAATATAATTTTTTTGTTCATCTCTAGTTCCTACAAAGAAAAATAATCCATTAATAGCCTTTTGATAATACGCAAAATCCTCAGCAGTCATTTGAGGTGCAATCTCCACTACATATGGTTTATTTGCCTTTACAAATCTTTTTGTCATATCAGCATCATTTACCACAGGAGGATACATAGGTCTCATTTCAAGTTCTACCTTGCAATCATGTGCAATCTCCATAGCTCTACAATGCTTTTTCATTTTATCTGTTACAAGATTAAATATATCTTCATCAAATGCCCTAGTAGTCCCCTCTATTCTAACGGTTTCAGCGATTATATTTCTACGAGAACCACCCTCTATCTTGCCAATGGTAAGCACCGCAGACTCTACGGGGTCGGTATTTCTTGCAACAATACTCTGCAATAAAGATATAAGCTGACCTGCAATCATAATCGCATCTATGCTATTATGTGGTTGAGCACCATGTCCACCCTTACCAGTTATAGTAATATCAAATTCTCCTGGTTTTGCCATCATTGCACCCGCACGCACTCCAATTAATCCTGACTCTAAATCAGGCCATACATGAATGCCATATATTTCTTTGACATTGTACTTTTCAAAAATCCCTGAATTGACCATAGGCTCTGCTCCACCTGGTCCTTCCTCAGCGGGTTGAAATACAAATAATACATTTACATTTAATGTGTCCTTATTTTCACAAAGATATTTTGCCCATATTAAAAGGATTGACATATGACCGTCATGTCCGCAAGCGTGCATTTTACCCTCATGCTTTGAACAAAATGGTCTGCCCGTTTGCTCTTTTATCAATAATGCATCCATATCACTTCTAAACGCAATAGTAGGGTATTTTTCATCTATCTTTAAATATCCAACTAAGCCAGTTTGTGCAATTTCTGTTTCCACTTCTAGTCCAAATGATAATAGCTTATCTTCTATATAAGCTGATGTTTTTATCTCCGCAAAACCTATTTCAGGTATTTGATGAAGTGTTTGCCTATGAGAACGAATCTCATTTTCGAATATCGCAATATCTTGATCTATTTTCATTTTTTCTCCTCGCATAATAACTTATACTATTATCAAATAAAAATTTATATGTGATTGAAGTTTTATTTAAATTAAATTCTTATTTAATACTAATCTCAAATAAGAATTTGTTGAGTTATATCAATTTAAATATTCCTCAAATGACTGGATAAAAAATTCTATATATAATAATATTTGAATAATTATTAATTATTAATTATTTTATTACAATATTTTTTTCTACTAATGGCATAACCATCTCTTGCATAGGCATGGCAGATAGTTCTCTCATAGTATGCCCTCCCAATGCTCTATGAAATTGTTGCATTATCTTACCCTTTGCCATGGATACTTTAAATTCCTTTGAAATCTGTTTAAGCCTTTTATCATTGCCATCGACAATTGAACTATAAACTCCTATTTTATTTTTGTATGTTCCATTATCGACCGCATGAGAAAAGACATCATTTAATATATTGCTCACTTCATTTGATATTTGTTCAGAATCAATATCCTTTTCATGATTTATAACTCCAACGAGTACAATCTCATTATTTTCACCTAGCATATCATTTTCAAGCATTACATTGCCAAGTATTCCAATTGCTTCTTTCATTGTTCTTGAAGATAAATTGAGTTTTTTAGTTACCATACCACCTTCTTCATTATACAAAACAGAAGATTTTATAGTCATATCATTTTTTATTTGAAGTTCAAATCGTGAATGTGAATCAATACTTATTTCAATTCCATCTTTACCTATTATATTTAGTTCACTAAGTAGCATTCCCACTAATAAAAATACAATTGCAACAACTGAACCGATTAGTTTGTATTGTTTAGTATCTAATTTCATATTTTTCTCCCCATTATTACTAATTAAATTCTATACTATTTTAAATAAAATAATTATATTGATATTATTATTATTTTAATAGTACTACATATATATTTAATCATATTATACCGATGAAATCCATAGCATATTATACCATTGTTAGCTTATAATACATATATTAAAGAAATAAACAAATAAAATATAATTTTTCTAATTTATTGCTAATTTTTTTTATTAATTTTAAAAAATGTATGCTAAATGCTAATATTTACTAATACAATTTACCATTATATAACAATAAAATAAAACAATATAAAGAATTATTAAAATATGATATTATTGTGTATAGTAAGTAAATATAAGAGAAAAATCACTAACGATTATTAATTATGTATCGATAATATAAAATAGTTTCATGGTTAGTGCCACTGAATAAAAGTGGCAGAATGGAGATATTATGTCAAATATAAATTTAGCAATAGTTGGTGCAACTGGGCAAGTTGGTCGCACATTTTTAAAAGTACTTGAAGATAGAAATTTTCCGTTTAATAATCTTTATTGTTATGCCTCTAAGAGGTCGGCTGGCACAACTGTTTCTTGCAAAAACAAAGAATATGTAGTTGAAGAATTAAACGAAAATTCATTTAAAAATAAAAATATCAATATAGCTCTATTTTCCGCTGGGGGTAAAATAAGCGAAAAATATGCTCCTTTAGCGGTTAAAGAGGGAATAATTGTAGTAGATAATAGCAGTACATTTAGAATGGACAATGATATACCTCTAGTTGTACCAGAAGTAAACCCAGAAGATATTGCAAAGCATAATGGAATAATCGCCAATCCAAATTGCTCTACTATACAGGCGATGGTAGCGTTAAAACCACTTTATGATAAATACGGCATATCAAGAATAATCTACAATACCTATCAAGCGGTTTCTGGTTCTGGCATGAAAGGAATTGATGATTTAAAAGAGGGGCTAAAGGGCAATGAAATAAACTCTGCATATCCACATTCTATCGCATCAAATTGCCTACCACATATTGATGTGTTTTTAGATAATGGATACACAAAAGAAGAAATGAAAATGATTAATGAAACTAAGAAAATATTAAATGACGACTCTCTAAATATTACTGCAACCTGTGTAAGAGTACCTATTTTTAATTCGCATAGCGAGTCTATTACAGTTGATTTAAAACGAGATTATAATTTAAAAGATATAACTGAACTTTTGTCTTCATCAAAGGGAATTATTATTAAAGATGAGCCTAATAACAATGTCTATCCTCTAGCTTCTATGGCAAATGGTACAGATGATGTTTACATTGGCAGAATTAGAAGAGATACATCATCTAAAAACGGTCTTAATTTCTGGTGCGTTGCGGATAATATCAGAAAAGGTGCTGCAACTAATGCAGTTCAAATTGCCGAAGTTTTAATTCAGGATATGTAAGAATTTTTACGCATTTAATATTATTAATTAAAAGGAGGAAATTTTATGCCATTATTCAAAGGAGCTGGTGTTGCAATAGTTACACCTATGAAAGAAAATTTTGAAATTGACTATGATGTCTTGGAATCTCTTATAGAATGGCAAATATCACAAAAAACTGATGCTATTATAGTCGCTGGCACAACTGGGGAAAGTCCTACATTAAGCACTGAGGAACATAAAAATTTAATTAAGTACACTGTTGACAAAGCAGCGGGCAGAGTCCCTGTTATCGCAGGTACTGGTTCTAACTCCACTGCTCATGCAATTGTGATGAGCCAATACGCTGAGTCCGTAGGGGCTGACGGACTTCTTTTGGTTACACCATATTATAATAAATCCACTCAAAATGGACTTATAGCTCATTATCAAACTATTGCAGATAGCGTAACCATACCATGTATACTTTATAATGTGCCTTCAAGAACTGGAATAAATATTAATCCAAATACTGTGAAAATATTGTCAAATCACGCTAATATCGTTGGAATAAAAGAGGCTAGTGGAGATATTTCACAAGCGATTGAAATTTCAAGAACTACACCTGATGATTTTGGGCTATGGTCGGGAAATGATGATATGATTGTTCCTATGCTTTCAATCGGTGGACATGGAGTTATATCAGTTTTATCAAATATTATGCCTAAAGAAACTCATGAAATGTGTCAACTATATTTTAATGGAGATGTTAAAAAATCTGCTGAAATTCAACTAAAAACAAAGCCGTTAATCGACAAATTATTCTGTGAAGTCAATCCTATACCAGTAAAAGAAGCTCTTAATATATTAGGCAAAAATGCAGGTCCTGTAAGACTTCCTCTAGTTGAAATGTCAAAACAGCATAAAGAGCAATTAAAAGATGAGTTAATAAATCAAAATTTATTGAGGTAATTTTTAACGAATTACTCAAAATTTTCACATCATAGATAACGAATTTTTGATATATCTTTTGAGGTTTTATCTAAACTTGTATAATATCAGACTGATTGGAAAATAGTAAAAAATAATATATAAATAACATTAAGGTAGTGTGATAATTATGAATATTATATTATGTGGTGCAAATGGTGCTATGGGAAAATATGTCCAAGATTTGGTAAAAGCTTCTGATGATATTACAATATCCGCTGGCATTGATAAAAATCCCATTCAAGATACTGATTTTAAACAATACAGTAAATTTAATTATGAAATTCAGGGCGATGTAATAATTGATTTTTCACATCATAGCATGACTGAGAGTCTACTTGATCACTGCGAGAAAACAAAATGCCCAGCAGTTATATGCACAACTGCACTTAGTGAAAAAACAAATAGTAGAATAATGGAATTATCTAGTAAAGTGGCATTTTTCAAGTCTGCCAATATGTCTTTAGGAATCCATGTTTTAATAAATTTGGTAAAAGCTGCATATAAATCTATTGGAGATGATTTTGATATAGAAATAATTGAAAAGCATCATAACAAAAAAATTGATGCTCCAAGCGGAACTGCAAATATGATTGCACAGTCCATAAATTCGGTGTCCAATGATAAATTTAATTATGTTTATGGACGTGAGGGCAATAATTCTAAAAGGACTAATAACGAAATTGGTATTCATTCTATTAGAGGTGGTAGTATCGTGGGTGAGCATGATATTATTTTCTCTGGACTTGATGAAATTATAGAAATAAAACATACCGCAACATCAAAAATGATTTTTGCAAAAGGGGCGATTGAGGCAGCTAAGTTTTTAATTGGCAAGCCTGCTGGAATGTATAGTATGAGTGATATGATGTAGGGGAATTAATTTGAATATAGTATTAAAATAGTTTCAAGATAAAATGAATATGGGAGTAGTAGGATTTGTGGGATATATGGTTTTGGGAAATTTAAATTTATGGATTCAAGTTTTTTGTAAAATTTTCCATAAATAGAGTTATTAGTATATTGCGAAAGGTGATTTAAAATGAATAATAGTACAAATGAATTAATTCAGTATATGAAAAATACTAAAAAATCTACTCCTGTTAAAGTATATATAAATGGCACTTTAAAGGATATAAAATGTGATATACAAACAAATGAAATCCGAATATTTGGACAAGCACCTTTTTATGTTGTATTTGGAAATGCTGAGTCTGTTAATAAGTTTTTAGAATCTCATATGGATGAAATCAAAGACTTTGAATTAGAAAACGACAGAGCAAATTCGGGTATTCCTATGCTTGATTTAACAAGGCAAAAAGCTCGTATAGAGCCTGGTGCTATGATACGAGATAAGGTGAAAATAGGAGAAAACGCCATAATAATGATGGGTGCAGTAATAAATATTGGTGCGGAAATAGGAAACGGCACAATGATTGATATGAACGCCGTATTAGGAGCTAGAGCGAAAATAGGTATCAACTCACACATAGGCGCCGGTGCGATTCTCGCAGGGGTGCTAGAACCACCCTCAGCCACACCCGTAGTAGTTGGAGATAGAGTTATGATCGGTGCAAACGCAGTAGTACTAGAAGGTGTGCAAATAGGCGATGGAGCGGTCGTGGCTGCCGGCGCCGTGGTTACAGAGAATGTTCCCAAAAATACCGTTGTCGCTGGAACACCCGCAAAAATCATAAAATATGTTGATTCCAAGACAGACGAAAAAACAAAAATTGTAGAGGCTTTAAGAAAATAAGGGGGTATACCCCCCCTCATTTACCATTTTTTAATTTTAACATCACATACGGTGAATTTTAGACTCACCTAACGCTATTTCATTCTTAATACTTAAAATCTCTTGCTCACTAGCACCAGTAAGCTCAATAATCTGCTTAATATCAGCATTTAACATTAACATCCCTCGTATAGTTCCCTTTTCTATACCCTTTTCTATTCCTTTATCTTCTATTTCCTTTGCCCATCCACCCATATCCAACAACTCCTTCTTAACTACTGGTTTTAAATTTACTCCATATTTTTCTCTTAATATTTTATCTTTAAGGCTTACATTTATATTACTTTTTTCATCAAATAATATCTTTAACAAATCAATTATTTTACTTTTACTCTCTTTATTGTCTTTATCTCCCAATCTTACCATATCTATTTCAATTAAATCATAATTATTAATATTTTCATTATATTCTCCAATTTCATTATACTCTTTAAATTTATATTTTGTAATGCTACTTTTACGATTTTTTATTTTTTTTGTAAATATCCAGATAGAGTATACTTTGTTTAAATCATTATAATTAGATCCCGAAAAATTAACCCCTTTCTGTGATGATATTAATCTTGAAGCATAATACATCGCCCTTTTCATTATCGGATAAGGTGTATATTCATTTGACTGAGCTTCAATATTAATTATAAGTTGAGCTTTATTATGACTTTTGGGAATAATCGCATTATATTTTATATCATATTTAATAAATCCCTCTGTAAATGATGAACTTTCAGAATTTAAGCCTGATATAGATTTTATAAATTTTGCATCATCATCTATTTCTTCAAATTCTATTTGAGGACTTCCTTCAATATATTTTTGTACTATATCATTAATGCTACAATTTTTATATTCACTAATACACGATTTCATAATCCATGCTAATACATCTTTTTGAGATAATATTTTTTTATACACATTATCATAATTTAATTTTAAAAGTTTATTTTCATTATTCATAATACCCCCATATATCAAAATAGCATAAAATCAGATAATGTTTTAAAATGTTATTGATGGTAAAATATGTATTTATTATATCGAAAATATTTTAAAATTTCAAGCATTAATGTAAAAAAAAGTAAATTATAATTGCTTACTAATAATTAACACTCTATCGTACAAACAATATAAATATTATATTTTATCCACATCATTAATAAATACGAACCAATACACCAAAATATATACTACTTGATACTCATCTCAAATAAAAATATTTTATTTGTGTTCAGTTTAAACAAGACCATCATGCATATCTATTTATGATGCGATATAATTTATAAAATTTCGTTAAAAAAGCAATCTGTTTGAAACATATCAAGTTATGACTTTTAGAAATTTTTAAATTATGAACAATATAAATAGAATTTTTTATCCAGCATATAGTATTGATTAAACTAAACATAATCATAACTATTTAAAATAAATTTATCATAATAAGAAAGCAGGTCAATACAAACATACTTGACCTGCTCCAAACTGGTATAACTCAATAAACATTCTTATTTGAGATTAGAATAATATTAAATTATTAACAAAGGCTTATTTTACTACTTTCTATCTCATTTTAAAATTTCTTACTTTCTTAATCCCCTTAGCAAACGCTGCCTTCTCCCGCTACATATCCAGCCTTAGCAAGAATTTCATTAGAACGAATTTGATTTGATTCACTTACCATGATAATAGGTCCTGTACAACCCATACCACTTTCAGCATAAATATTTTCTTTCCAAAGAATTTTCATAGCATCTTCTAAGTCCATAATATCAATTCCCGAAATAGCAGCAGTTACAACCTCTTTAGCAGGCGCTTTTACATCTTCTTGTATAGATGATGTAGCTACATCCTTTGTATCAAAAGCAGACAGTATATCCTCCAGCCCAGCATCTTTAACCGCTAAATACTCTTTCTCCACCATTTTATTTAACTCGCCTTTAGCAAGTGAAAATGCATATTTGATAGCATTTGCCACAACCGGAATCCCAGATGCACGAGATAATATTAGAATATTTCTATCATAATCAAATCCTATCCCTGGGCCATAGCCATATCCTGATGCTTCATAATTTCCACCAGTACTATATGATGAAAACATCTTCATAAGAATATTGCCAGTTAAACTGTCAGTAACCATTACGTCAACAGTACCCATTAGAACATCATTGCCACGCATCACCGCTCCACCATCAGTACGAGCAGACTCTCCAATATTTATGAAATATCCATTCTGCACCAATTTACGTAAAGCTCTTTCAACACCTCTGGCATTATCAACATTTAATATTCCAACACTTGGATTTTCAATGCCAGTAGCCTTGGCAGTGATTATTCCATATATTGCATTTTTAATCATCGCCTGCGTTCTTGAAGTCGACGAAATTCCAGTCGTTGTTGCAATAAACATATTTTTCCCAGTTGCTGGAGTTGTAACCTTTCCAACAGTCGAAACTCCTATTGGAAAACTATAATGCATCGTTACACAAGCATTTATCTCGCCTGAATCCAATAACTCCTCCATCTCTTTATGAGCCTCTTCATCAGTATGTGCCTCGATTATTGGTAGATGAGTATCAACCTTAGGCCCTATAAGAACGATATTTGACACGCCCTCTCTATAGGCTCTTTCAGCACCTTTAACTATATTTTCAACTCCATGCTCACTCCCCAAAGTGGTTATACCAATTTTAATTGTCTTTCCCATATTACCTGTTTCAATACCATCAGCAATATCATAGAGAGCTTCAGAAATCATTTGTTTTATTAATTTATTATCTGACATATGAACCCCCTATTAAGAGAGAAGATGATCGGCAAATTCACGCATTGCATCAGCAATTAACTGTTGTATTTCTTCTTTAGAAATACTGCCCACTTCGCCAGATGCACCTGAATTTCTCTCAATCATAACTGATACGCCATCAAATAAATTAGTCATTCTTCCTAAAAATAATGAACCTTTTCCAATTATCATAACCCTATTTAGATCTCCATTTGTAAGATCGTCAATTGCAAATCCAAGATATGGAACTCCTGATGGTATATGCCCTTGAGTAGGTGCCCATCCAACCATTCCAGCATCATTTACAAAATCAGCTAAATCACTTCTTTGAAGTTCACCACGCTTAACACCAATAGCACCAATCATTTTATAATTTGCCTCTGGAACATTACCAGCACCAGCAGGTTTGGTAATATCTGGATTTTGCATTTCAACAGAAAACTTATCTACATTTGTTATTTTAAGTCCTGCCTTATCAAGAGGAGCTGTTACAAGAGAGTTAATAACTGCCTGTGGTGATGAACCTGTTCCAACAGTATGTCTACCTACATTTTCTGTTAAAATAACTGGATTAATTCCATCATTTTTACTGATTAAAATAGCAAACCCGCCCAATACATCTTCAAGTATTGGTAAATCTTTTTTTACGTGATCTTTACCGTTCATTCCTAATTTCGCAGTTGCACCACCCGCTAGAATAACCACATTTTCATATGTTCCAGCTTTAACAAGCGATGCCGCTTCTATAAGAGCATGAACGGGTGCAGCACAAAAACCTCTGGTATCAGAGCCTGTTGCATTAACCGCTCCAGCCATTTCAGCAATAGATTTAGCAAAATTGCCGCCACCACGCTGATTCATATCGCCACACGCTTCTTCTGAACATTCAATGACATAATCTATCGTATTAACATCAATATTATTTTTTGCAATCAAATTTTTAAAAGCCAAAATACCAGATGCCTTTACAACTAAATTTTCAAACATTACATGAGCGGTTAAGTTAGCATCTACATCATGAGCTTTTTTTACACAACCAACTAATTTACCATCTTGATATATTGGCTCTGCATTTTCATTTTTAACTAAATTTTCAATTTGAGATAATTCAACTCCACCAGTTAATTTTGCCAATTCTTCTTCTGTTGCAAGCTCATGCTTGGAGTATTCCTTATTTATCTGTTTTAAAAATTTAGATTCAATTTGGACTAAATCAAATACATCTGCTATTTTCATAAGTCCAATAAACTCAATTTGTGGCATTATTTCGCCAAATTTACCAAATCTACTGGCATTATCAACTGGCTTATCAACCCATGGCATTTCTATTTCTCCAAGTTCCTTTGGAGTCATATTTCCAATATAAGTTTGATTTGGAGCATATTTTACAACCTCATCAAAACTTCTAAGATGTTCAGTAACTTTTTTTAAATACTCAGAATTAGGATTTGTAAGCTTTTCCATAGTCTGAGTAGTCCCATTGTGCAAAATCATGTCGGGTGTATGTACCAAGACATATCCTGCGGATTTTACTACTGCATTATTCATATATTCTTCCCCTCTGACGGATAAATTTCGTAATAAAACAACGAGTGCGATAGATAAAATGCTAAGAGAATTTGGGAGCTTGCTCACAAAATTATCTAAGCGTTTTAGATTTCATAAGAGTGTTAAACGATGAGTAAACTCGTAGAGTTTACGAATTTGTTTCACTCTTATCGCACAAGTGATTAATAAACTGCAAATCATATAAATATTAAAATAAAATAAGCTAATGTTTAACACTAACACAATAAGACAGGAGAATATAAAATCCCCCTGTCTATAATATAATTTACTATGCTTCAAAAACAGTTTGCTCATCAACCTCTGTTTCAAGTGCCTTTAATGCCCTTTCAACAAGATTTCTTCTCAATTTTTTCTCTTCTTCCAAAACTAATGATGGATTTCCAAGAGGATGAGGAATAGCAATTGCAGGCACAATTCTATTTGCACCAACTGTCAATGAAATAGGCACTACTGTACAAATATGAACAACTGGAATGCCAGTAGATTCAATAGCTTTAACCATCGTTGCACCGCAACGAGTACAAGTGCCTCATGTAGATGTTAAGATAACTGCGTCAACTCCATCTGCTACCAAATCTTCAGCAATTGCAGTTGCATATGCCTTTGAATTATTTACAGATGTGCCATTTCCAACTGTCGCATAAAAATACTTATAAAGCTTTCCAATTCTACCTTCTTTTTCTAAATCCCTAAGAACATCCACAGGAAGAACTCTATCAGCATCTTCATTACAATATACTGGGTCATATCCACCATGAGCAGTTTCATATGTTTCAGATGTTAAATTCATAACACCATCAATATCGTATTTTCCGTATTTAGAAGCAGACGATGACTCAATATGATCTGGATTATTTTTAGGGACAACGCCACCAGATGTAACGATGGCAATTGTAGCCTTTGACATATCCTTTATAGCTGCACCAGGTGTTACATTATCAAATACAGGCATTGGATATTCTGTTACAAACTCCTCGCCTTTTAATTTTGATACGAGCATATCAACCGCACGCTCTGCACCAATTTTTTCTTCAAAAACATTTACCCGCAGTCCTCGTTCATGGTATCCTTCTTCATTTGGAGAACCAATTACTTCATTTTTAGCAAGTTTTAATGCAAACTTTCCTAAAACTGGGACTGCCTTTCTCATAGATGCAGCAGAATTTCCCGTTTTAATAATGTATAATTCTTTTCTATACATATCAACTCCAGGATTTTCTTCATACATTGCCGTAACTACGGGAATATTTAATTCATCTTCAATATATTTACAAATAGTACCACACGCCGTACCATAGCGACCAGCATTAAAAGCAGGTCCTGCTATAAACAAATCAGGTTCAAAGGCTTTAACCATTTTTAGTATTTCCGCCTTTGCAGTTTCAATATTCTCATTGAAATAAGAATCCCCACAGATAATCGTTCCTACGATTTCCATTTCATCTTGAAAGACTTTTTGTAACGCCATCCCTGGCCCTACAACTCCTTCACGGGATTCAGGTTTGAGATCAGCCACTTCTTCGCCGCCAATACCTGCGAAAAATTGGTTGATATAATGCACAACTTTTATGCTCATATCCCTATCTCATCACCAATATATACTCTGGTGAGGATCCCTCCTCTCTCTTTTATCTAATTATTAATCCTATTTTAAACTATTTATCATATATTTTACTTGTGCCGATTGTCTGTGTCGGCATTGAGATGCGACCCGCACCCCATGTTGCAATAATTTAGTATCTATCGAGTTTTAAATTTGAGTGAAAATCTTAGTTATTATTATTTATAATTTAGCGTTTTATATAATCATCTATATTTTAACTATCAAACGCTTTATTACTTAAAAACTATAAAAACTTGCAAAATTCGTTTCTAATACCTGACATTTCCTTAACGATTTCATCAACATCAAGAACCATTTCCATCATGCCAATTTGTTCGTCATAAACGCCTTCATCAACTGCTGACTTAAATTCTGGCTCTACTACATGATATGATGCAAGTCCTAATTCAACATTTGCTAATGAACCAGCAAATGTTGGATCTCCAGCTGATACGGTTTCTGCTGCAAGTCCTGCGGATTCAGCTTCTGCTGCTCCAAAAATAACAACTACATTTTCAGCTCCATGCTCTTCAGTTAATGTTTTCACTCGATTTTGATTTTCTAAATCCATTGCCCCAGCAGCCGTTCAGACAAAGCACTCTGTTGCAGAGTACACGACTGTTGCAGTACTTTCAGTTTTTACGCATTCCTCAATCGCTTGACCGGGTATGCCATCTCTATCACCAATTATGATGACTTTTTTGTTAGCTAAAATGCTCATCATGACATCCTTTCTTTAATCTTATACAATTTTCAAAACAATTTTTACAGCATACGAGCTGTCAATTTATTAAATCCTAATTCATTTGTAGCACCTGTTATAACTTGAATTTCAACTTCAATACTTCCATCTTCTTTTAATGAACCCTCAAATCCACCTGCAATTCTATCAGTATAATCAAGCATACCGATAACCTTTTCCATTGGTGGGAGAGTTACAAGTTCATTTGCATTTCCACCAGTTATCACCGCATCAGCAGCTACATCAGCATCTGCAAGCGATTGAGATGCTCCATCTCTACCTGCGTATTCATCAGTAACTATAACGGTTTTAACTCCCTGTGCCTCAATTTTTTTACAATTCATAATAAGGTCTGTATCAGGATTTCCAAATCCTTCTTGAGACACTATAACCCCATCAAGACCGAAATACTTAGTTAATTTTGCAGTCCAATTTGATGAACGCTCTTTATCAGCCAAATAAACATTTTCATTTGTGATAATAACGCCCATAAAATTAATTTCCTTACCATGCTTATCATAAAGATGTTTAATTATAGGATTATTTAAGTGATGATACGTAGTATTTTTATCACACGCAGATACACAGTTACCACTTAAAATAGCACCATCCATAACCTCTGTTGGATAAAGGAAAGTTGGCACAATTTTTTTAGCATCGACCCCATATACATAACTATCATGAAGTAAACCTTGAGTTTGAAGCATATAAACATATCCTACCTTGGGTAAATCAGGGTACTGCTCTGCTTGCTCAAATAATGGCTTAGTTTCATAAACAGTAGTATTATCTGGAGTTAAATCTTTGGCAAGTTGACCTAGATAATCAGCGGTTTTAAGTCCTGCCATACGAGCTGCCGCCTCATATTCATATTGTGTAAGTCCATCATTTGGCTCAATCACAAGGCATACATTATTGAGTTTAGAAAATGGAGTATAATCCGCTCCAACACCTGTCATATCAATAATACCCTCTTGAAAGCCTACGATTTTACCACAAGTTACAACCGCTGCACCTTTTAATGCATAAGTTTTTCCCTCACCAACGGTATTAACCTTGTTAATAACACCAGGAAATATTCCTCCTGCACCTTCAACTTTAACACGTGGCTCAATAACATCCTTTACAGGAGTAATTCTAACGGATTCATTTGGTCTAGCCAATTCAATATTTACGCTTTTAATATGATCATCTTCCATAATCATTTCAGTAAGTTCAGCTTTATTCACATATAGAACTCCACCCTCAACCTTACATTTATCAGCGAATTGAACATCCTTTATAAGAATTTCGCCAAGTTCTAATCGCAAAGGTTTCACCTCCTTATCATATTTATAAACACATTATTATAAATTTGCCTCAATCATTTTTTTTATGTTTTCCTTAGTTGCCTCATCCTTTGTAACTTCAGCACATTTTTGTCCATCTTTATACAAGATAATTGTTGGAAGCCCTAAAACTTTTTGTGAAATAGCGAGTCTACGAGCTTTCATAGTGTTGAGTTTACAAAACTTAACAGATGAAAATTCCTCTGCCAAAGCCTGAACATCAGGCATTAAAGCCTTGCAAGGCTCACAACCATCACTCCAATAATCAACTAACACAACCCCAGATGCATCAAGCACTTCTGCCTGAAATGAATCTTTTGTCAATTCAACCATATTTCCTCCTTAGTATGCTAATTATGAAAATTTTCCTCTATATATTTTTCAGCTTGAACGGCAGCTATTGCTCCATCTGCCGTAGCTGTAACAACCTGACGAAGCGATTTCTTTCTTACATCTCCCGCTGCAAAGACACCAGCGATATTTGTTTTCATATTATCATCAGTTATAATGTATCCATTTTCCATATCTAACACATCTTTAAACAATTCAGTCTGTGGAATATATCCCACAAATACAAATATTCCAAAGGTTCCATCATCTTCATGGGCTTTATACTCTGTTAACTCACCTGTTTTTTTATTTTTAAATACAACTGATTCAACAATTCCTTCACCCTTGATTTCAGCTACTTCAGTATCCCACATAAAATCAATTTTTTCATTTTTCTGTGCTTTTTCTACAATCGATTTTGCAGCTCTTAACTCATCTCTTCTATGCACTATTGTAACCTTACGTGCAAATTTAGTTAAAAATCCAGCTTCCTCAACGGCAGTATCCCCGCCACCTATACAAAATACTTCTAAATCAGTAAAAAAGTCAGCATCACAGGTAGCACAATAACTTACGCCTTTACCCGTAAATTCTTTTTCACCAGGGCAACCAATTTTACGAGGTGATGCACCAGTTGCAACTATTACGGTCTTAGTTTCAATAACTTTACCGCTTTCAGTAGTAATTTTTTTAATATCACCCTCTAAATCCAACGAAACAACGCTATCTTTCTGTTTTTCAGCACCAAATTCTTCACATTGCTCCACCATTCTATTTATTAAAGATGGCCCTGTCGCATTGGGAACCGAACCTGGATAATTTGCCACTTCATCAGTTGTAACAATCTGTCCACCTATTTTGTCCTTTTCTAGTAAAAGAACCGACATCTTTGCTCTTGCAGCATATAAACCAGCCGCTAGTCCCGCAGGACCTGACCCTATAACTACTACATCATACATTTTTTACCTCCTTATTCTTTAATGAATTATTATATTTCCATCATTCATCTGATCTATTGCACTTTTTATCAGACTATAATCTATTAATCTAAAATCATCATAGCTCCGCTTTTTTCATGGAAACTGCCACCGACTTAAATGGCGTTTCATAGGGCTTTACACTTCCTGACATAGGATGAGATAAAAGAACATGACCCTGATGTATAAAATCCCTTGTTTTTTCTAGTACCTCAATAAATGAAAAGCCCTCATCATAAATGATTTTATTGTCTAATTTTCTCTTAGTTGAAACTGATGAATTTTCATCATATAAATTTTTATAAACTAATTCATTATTTGTAATCAATATAAATTTCATAATTCCTCATTAAATTAAGAAAAAGCAAATCCAAAAAAACAAAAAAGAAGATAGCAACGTCTACCTTCTCTGTTTTTAACCTGAGAGATTCTTTCCACCATAAAAACACTAATAATTATAAGTGAAAATTGCCCCGTCGGTGTCATCATATAATGACTCTTCAGAGTTCTGTCCAAAATCGGTCCTTTTGCCTGAGAAATTCACTAATATATGACGTATATCAGTTTGGCCCTTCGGCGATCTTTCGATACTCTCCCGATTTTTTCACCCAGCTATGCAAATCTAAAATTCACACATTAATTTGTTATATTTATTATATAAAATGTAATTTCTTTTATCAATATAATGAATTATTTAATTTAAAAAATATATGTTAAATTTTTTTAATCATTATAATTCTTTATCATATTCTTGTCGAACTGCATCAATAACCGCCAGTGCGATATTAGAAGCATGATCTCCAACACGCTCCAAATTGCTGATGGCATCAAGATATATTACACCAGCTCCCGTATCACAATTGCCACCTCTTAATCTGGTTATATGATTTTTTCTAAGTTTTTTCTCAAGTAAATCTATATAACTTTCCTTTTCAATAACATCATGTGCAGATGCCAAATCATATGAATGAAGTGCATTTAAAGACTGTTTAAATGCTGCCATACAATCAGCTATCATAGATTTTAATTCATCACTGGCTATATTGCTAAGTTCTGATTCTCCATTAATCCTAGACATAGCGAGTTCCGCTATATTATCAGCATGATCTCCAACACGTTCAATATCATTGACGGTTTCAAAGTATCCATCTAGTATTATCCTTTCATTCATCGATATATCTGTATTGGATAATTTAATTAAATAATCTACGATTTCATTTTCAAGTATATTTATTTTTTTCTCTATATCAAATACCTGATATGCCTTTTTTTCACTAGACTCTATCAAAGCTTCCCCAGAAAGTCTAAGAGAATCATATGCAAAATTTCCCATATGAAGAATCTCTTTTCTAGTCTGAACAAATGCAATTGATGGAGTTTTAAGTAGACGCTCATCAAGATATTTAGTTTCCTTAGTAACTCCCATTTCAGAATCACTAAATGGTATAAGTTTTTCAGATGCCTTTACAATCCAAGGAGCAAATCCTATTAATATAAGAGTAGTCCCTATATTAAACATAGTATGCATCATCGCAAGTCTACGTTCTGGTGCTACCCAAAATTCTTTTACAAACCACAAAGCTGGTTTCGCCAAAACAAATGCAAAAATCAAAGTTCCCGTAACATTAAAGAGCATATGCATAATTGCAGCTCTTTTAGCAGTTTTATTGGCTCCAATACTCGATATTAAAGCCGTAACACAAGTACCTATGTTTGTTCCTAATAGAACTGGAAAAGCTGCATCAATCGGTAGCATTCCCGAACTGGCTAGTGCGACCATAATTGCTGTGGTAGCCGATGATGATTGAATTATCGCAGTGATTGCAAATCCTGTAAAAATAGCAAACATCATATTTAATATACTGCCATTTCCAAATCCAGTTAGCATCTCAGTAAAAACAGGAAATTCTCTCAACGGTACCATTGCGTGTTTCATTGAGTCCATTCCAAGAAACAATATACCAAAGCCGAGTAATATCTCCGAATATCTATTTAGTGAATGTTCCTTTGAAAATAATTTTATAAATACACCGCTTCCAATAGCGATAGGAGCTATTGCACTAAGTTTAAACGCAACTAATTGTGCAGTAATAGTCGTGCCGACATTTGCACCCATTATAACGGAAATCGCCTGAGTCAAATTCATAATTCCAGCATTTACAAAACCTACAACCATAACCGTAGTAGCTGAAGATGATTGAACTATCATAGTTACAAAAGCACCAACTATAACTCCGCTAATTCTATTAGTTGTCAATATTTCTATAAAGTGTTTCATCTTTGAGCCAGCTGCCTTTTCTAGCCCCTCAGACATAACGGTCATACCGTATAAAAACAACCCTAATCCCCCAAAAAGTGCAACTAAAATTTTAACAATTTCAATTTGTTGCATATATGCCTCCCCAAGCAAATATTAAAATAATAAAAACATCTTTTGACATTATAACTTTATGCAAGATGTTTTATATAATTAAATTTTTTATAACTCCCAATCATAGCAAACCCTTAAACCCATTTTGTCTAAATGCTTCATAAGCGACAATGGATACCGCATTAGATAAATTTAGAGATCTTGCACCTTTCACAGGTAGCATAGGAATCCTAACTAAATAATCTTTGTACTTGCTATATATTTCCTTAGATAATCCAGATGTTTCTCTACCAAATACCATAAAATCATCAAAGTCATAATTTATATCCGAGTACAATTTTTGACCATGTGTTGAGCAGAAATAAATTTTAGCAGTATCTCCATACTTAATAATAAATTTTTCAAAGGAACTATGAACTTCTATATTTACAGAATCCCAATAATCTAATCCCGCTCTCCTAATTGATTTTTCATCAAGAGAAAATCCAAGTGGCTCAATTAAATGAAGTTTCATACCCGTAACCGCACAAGTTCTAGCTATATTTCCAGTATTAGGTGGAATTTCAGGCTGATAAAGCACTATTTGCAAATCTTACTCCTTTACTGATACATCTAAAATAAATTCTCCTATTGATGAAATAAGTGGAATACAAACAGTTCTCATAGACCCTGCCGAAACCTGCATATTGCTACCCATCATAAGAGTTGGAGGGGTTATATCAATATTTACACCATCATTAAAAAGCACAGTTGCAGCATTTCCCATAATCATATTGGATAATTCAGATAATGCACTCTTTGATAATTCATCGAGTTCTTCCACTGGCATACCCATCATCATCGTAGATGCAATTTTCTTTGCTATATCATTGCTCATGTTAATAGTTGCCTGCCCTCTAATTTCGCCTGTAATCCCCACAATAATCATAAGTGTATCAGCAACATAAGGACTTGACTTTATGTATGGCTGCCCCGTTTTAATATCAGTTTTTAACATGGTTTTAAAAACTTCCGTTGTCGCCTTAATAAAAGGATTGATATACTCAACCTTCATAACTCCTCCTTAATTAAAATCCCCCATTATAATGATATACCTCTTTAAATTATGTAACATTATTAAAAATTAACAAAACTTAAAGCTAAAACTATAATACCTAAAACAATTCTATATTTAGCAAACACAATAAAATCATGCTTGCGTATATAACTCATTAAAAAAGCAATAACAACATATGCCACTACAAATGATACCAATGTTCCAATAATTAAGCTATACCACTGAATAACAGTAAATACTGCCCCTAATTTAATCATTTTAACCAAACTTGCACCTAAAAGAGTCGGTATGGCTAAAAAAAATGAAAATTCAGCCGCAACAGAGCGAGAAAATCCTAAAAACAATGCTCCTATTATTGTAGATGCTGAACGGGACATACCTGGGAAAAACGCCATACACTGTGCAATTCCAACAAAAAAAGCATATTTATAAGTAATATCTTTCTCATCTTTAACAATAATATCTGTATTACGTTTTTCAGAAAATATTATAAGTATAGCCCCAAATATCAATGCAGCAGCAACGGGTATAGGTGAAAAAAGGTATTTTTCTATAATTTCATCTAGTCCAAATCCCAATCCCAATACTGCAGCAGGTATAATTCCCACTATGACTTTTACCCATCTATTAATATATATAACTAACTTTTTTTTATCATTAAATGGCGGGAAAATTTTTTTCCAAAAATATATTATAACCGCAAATATAGCTCCACTTTGTATTACTATATCAAATGCATTTGCAAACTCGCCCTCAAATGCTAAAAATTTATTTGCCAATATCAAATGCCCAGTAGAGGATATTGGTAAAAATTCTGTTATTCCCTCTATAATTCCCAAAATAACAGACTTGATAATCATTTCCATAAACACCTCATCTTTAAATTGCTACATTTCCTTAAATTGTTATATTAATACATTAACATTTTATAATATCTTCTTTAAAGCCTCAACCAATTTATTATTTTCATCATAAGAACGTATTGCTATTCTATAATACTCCCTAGTCAAACCATCAAAATTTGAACAATCTCTGATAATTAAATTTTTTTCAAGTAATTTTTCTCTAATATCAAATTTGTGATGACTTTTAACAAATAGATAATTCGCCCAGCTTTCATAGACATCAATTCCCGATAAAGCCGATAAACTCTCATTCATAAATGTACTTTGACTTAGAAACCAATTTTTAGTTTGTTCAAAATACTCTATATCTTCTAATGCAGCAATCGTGTAATTTTGAGCAAAAATATTAACTCCCCACACAGAACTGACTTTTAATATTTTATCCCTCATATCCACATTAGGGCATATCAAATATCCAAAACGCAATGCTGGAACTGCATAGAACTTAGTTATAGAGTGCATACTGACAATTTTTTGTCCCTCATAAAATTTAGACACCACACTTCTTGCACCCTTTATAGATGCAAAATCCATAAATGCCTCATCTATCAAAAGCCAAACATCATTTTTTTGACAAATTTTTATAATATCATCTATATCGTCGCTAGATGTTAATGTTCCAGTAGGATTATTGGGATTGCATAATATAAATAGTTTATCATCTAATAATGATTTTATCTTATTTTCTAATTCAGAAGTAGATATGGAAAAATCTTTAAATATAGACGAATCTTTTTCTTGCATATAAAGCGGAATATACTCACTGTTAACCGACTCCAAAGCCCGCCTATATTCTATAAAAGACGGAGTCGCCACCAACCCGTACTTTGGAGATAATGCCCTTATAAATAAAAATAGTGCCTCAACCGCTCCATTGCATGGTATAACCCACTCCATAGGAACATTATGATGTTTAGAAACACTAATTTTTAAATTCGTATATTCGGGATCTGGATAATGTTTTATATTGTCAAAAGAACTATAAATAGCCATTTCTGCCGACTTAGGCATCCCCAGCGGATTAATATTTGCACTAAAGTCTATCACATCACAAATATCAACACCTAACTGCCTGCTAATTTTATATACATTTCCACCATGTGTATTAATTTTATTATTAAATACTTCCATTATTTTCCCTTAATTATTTCTTGCCTTCTATCTATATCTAACATTATGTTATTACGTGATTTACAACAACATTAAGTATTCACATGACCTTTTAATATATTCTACTACTCTCAAATTAATTTTCTTGTTATAACAGTTTAAATAAAGGCTCAAAAGACATATAACAAATTCGTCATCTATGATGTGAAAATTTTTTAATAATTCGTTAAAAATTTCTTCTGTTCGAGCTTTGCGAGTTTGCGTAATAAAACATGAGTGCGATAGATAGTTTAACGAAAACATCGTTGAAAATTTATTTTCATAAGATGTTGAGTTATAACTATCTAGCATAAGAGTGTAAAACGATGAGTAAAATCGAAGATTTTAC
>PDWI01000073.1_pt1 | contig 126421 bp, 120 predicted proteins | sample 1430891 | NCBI WGS metagenome assembly PDWI01 (sample SAMN01162508, study PRJNA174530) | Oral metagenome, whole genome shotgun sequencing project. | biome: Marine environment; feature: Marine mammal; material: Swab sample of the gingival sulcus; isolation source: swab sample of gingival sulcus...
ACGGATAATATCCTTTGGCATTGACGCTGGGTCGCCTATTGGAAAATTCATTTTAGAGCGTTGTGTTTGAGCTCCCCAATACTTTTCGGCAGGAACTTTCACCTCGCCCATAGTATCACTTTCAATTCTGTAAGTCATAATCTTATATTTTTATGTTTATATTTTTTTTGAGCCTTTAGCTTTTAGCTTGTTATTTATATTTTTTTGATTTTTCTTTTCTTATCCCTTACATTTTTTAAACCTATCAAATCTTTTTGTTATGTATATAAATTAGCAAATTACTTCATTACACATTAAACTACATTTCCTTCAAAGTAAAAAGCAAAACATTAACAATAGATGCCCCTAATCTTTCCGAACGTAATGGCGACCAACCGTATTTACTGTCAGGTAAATTGTCATTGTCCTTAAATGGCATTTCTATGGTTTGCGACAGACAATTAAACTCTTGTCCTATATTTTTTGAACAGATATTTAGGTTTGCTTGTCCTTTTTCATTCTTTGGATAGCCATATTCAGTTTGAAAATCAGGACTAATTGCTTTCCACGTTTCATTAAAAACATCGGTAAGTTTGCTTAAACGCTCGTCAAAGGCAGGAATTCCTTCTATACCTGAAGTAAACACATAAGGCAGAGCCTCATCTCCGTGAATATCCAGATTAATATCAACTCCTACTTCCCTCATTTTTTCCTTAATGTAATACACCTCTGGTGAGGTTTCCTTGTCAGGATTTGCCCACTCACGATTCAGGTTTTTACCTGCTGCATTAGAACGCAAGTTTCCGTGTATGCTACCATCAACATTAATATTTGGAATTAAGTATAACTCAGCTAACTGCAATAATTTTGTAGTTGCAGGGTCGTTTTTGTCAAGCAGACGCTCAATTAAACCTTTCATAAACCACTCTGCCATACTCTCCCCTGGGTGCTGACGTGCTATTACCCAAATTTTCTTTTTATCTTTTGCTGGTTCGCCAATCATTAACATATCCATAGGTCTGCCCTCTACTGTTTTACCAATATCGGTAAGTATGCAATTATCTGCAAGTTGAGCTTTATGTATCATATCCAAATGTTGCTCATACGAAAATGGAGCAAAATATGCAAAATACACTGAATTATATTCTGGCATTATCTCAAACGACAACACTTGCCCATCGTAGTTTGTTGGCAACTGAAACCAATTAACTCGGTCGTACGAAACTCGCACTTTGTAATCCTTCCAGCCATCAGGATATGAGGTTTCGCCTGCATTAAGTATCTTAAATTTACAAGGATAACCCTTTGCATCTTGTACACGAAAATGAAACCATTGTAAATAATCTGAATTGGTATCCTTACGGATTTTTAACTGTATATCTTTATAATCAGAGGATGCAACTACCTCAATATTTCCTGAATCAAAATTTGTTGATATGTTCATTTCTTTAATGTTTAATTGTTAATGTTTTTTTTTAATGTTTAATTATTAATGTTCAATGTTTAATGAGGAATTTAAGAGAACTACTATTAATAATCAATTTCTCACACATCCTATTTGAAACAAAATACTCCATTTTCTTTCTGACAATAATCACATAAATGCAAACTGTCAAAACTAGTAACTTCATTAATAATTAATCATTAAACATTAATAATTCTTCCTAATGTTTTTCAAAGCCCCTGTTTCGGGGTAAAATTCTATAATAAATTTGTCTGTCATGTATGATTGTGGCAATGCCATTACTTCTCCTTTTTGTGCAATTGCCATTATCTGACGGATTAAAATTTTATTGTTTATTTTTAAGGTAAACATTGTTTCTGCTGGTATTCGGTAATATAAACCGTATGCAAAATCGCCACCTTTTGCCGACGCATCAAATGTTTTGATGTGTGATTTTGGCAAACCATTAGTTTTATTGACAATTAAAGTTATTGGCTGGGCACTTTTTCCTAAGTTCTTTTTCGACTGTTTCAACCCATAACGCTCAGAAAACCAACATATATCAACTTGCTCATTTTCATTATTTGCCGATGGGTAAAAATCAAAACTATAACTTTGCTCCGATTCTATCTTTTTGCCCATAAATAAGGATAAGTATGCTTGTTCCAACTCATTTAACTCCTTAATTCTTATTTGTAAAGACTTAGAATCGGACTCTACAACTTCTTGCGACATACCAAATAGTAATTTTGCTCGTCGTTTACGTATTTTACGTATAAAAGCTGCTGCCTCTTTGGCTTTTTCTTCTTCTGTAATAGACCTACTCTCAAGTTTTTTATAAGGAACTTTAACTATACCCGTATCCGTAGTTATTTTTTTGTATGTTTTTTCAGAAACTTCTTTAACAAATGGTTTTACTCCTAAATCGGTAAAAACAAACTCTTCATTAAGGTTATTTTCTTTTATAAGTTTATATGATTTATCATCTTCAATATTAACATCTACAAATTTATTATAGGCAACAATTACTCCATTAGGCATTAGGCTAATTAGTGGTGTATTGTCTTCATCAATATTATTAATTACATAAAAATTTGACGAATCGGCTACGCTATAACGCTTAATTTTAGCATTTAACAACTCGTAATATGTAATATCGGTAGCAACAATACCTTCGGATATGTTTAAATATTTTAAGGCGTATTGAGCATAAGGACCTTGTACTATCTGTGTTTTACGAATGTTGATTTTTATTTTAACTTTATTTTGTGGTAGGGCATAAAATATCTGATTGCCTGAAATTGAAAAGCTATCATTAATTTTATACACCCCTTTTTTATCGGAGCTTTTTTGTGCTAACAACACTATGGGTAAAAATAAAATAAAAGAATAGACAATTATTTTCTTCATCTGCTTAAAATTTGTTCGACCATGTTTAGGAGTGAGAGTAAATTAATCATATTCCCAGCGTGTCTCAATAACCTCAGACATGGTCTGTTTCATATTTAACTCGTTAATTGTTTAGTTGGCTAAATTAACATTTCTTTTTGATTCTATCTTTATTTTTAGGGTATAATATTTCCAACATTTTTTTCTGATTAACCATAGTGCGACTACTCTCATTCTTTAAAATTATTATAGTAGCTGTATCTGACGGAATACGCATAATTAATGATTTATATCCATGCCACCAACCTGCATGATATAAGATTTTAACGCTATCCTTAGTATGAAACATTCGCCAACCATATCCATAATTATTAGGGAAATATTTTGGTTTACCCATAGGCTTAAAAGCCTTCTGCAAAGTGCTATCTTGTATTATAATATTGTTATACAATCCTTGATCCCATTTAAACAAATCGATAGGACTACAATAAATTCCTTTATCGCCCAATACTCCGTCTAAATAATTATCTTCTGAAATTTTTCTTCTTGTTAAATAGCCTGTGGTAAGATTTGAATCAGCTGTTCTGTGAGGCGAAAGAAAAGTGTAGGAATGCGACATTCCTAATGGTTTAAAAATATTTTTATGTATATATTTATCGAAACTACAACCTGCAACTTTTTCCACAATAGACGCTAACAACGCATAACCAGTATTACTATACTGATAACGTCTATTTGGTCTGTAGTATTTTTGGGGCTGTTTAGTTACCATCTCATCAATTAACTGATAATTAAATACAATGGTATCGTAATAAGTTGGGATGTGTTGCAAAAAATAATGATAATTAGGCAAACCTGAACGGTGAGTCAATAACATGTGTATAGTTATTCCTTTGTAAGGAAAGTTTGGAATAAACTTATCAACAGTATCAGTTAAATTTAGCAAGTTTCGTTCATACAATTGCAGTATTGCTACTGCCGTAAATTGCTTTGACACAGATGATAACTGAAAAATAGAACTGTCAGTTAATGGTGTTTTTTGTTTTAGGTTAGCATATCCAAAATTACGCTTATAAAACACCGAGTCTTTTTGCCCAATAAGTACCGAGCCATTAAAAACATTATATCTAAATAATCTACAAAACAAGCTATCAACCTGTTCTAACTGATGTGTAGAATAAGTAAAATAGTTGCTTTTAGTAGATATCTGAATTATTTTTTGCGGAACTTCGATAGGCTTTTTTACCGAAGCTTTGTATAATAACACCAAAAATGGCATTATTCCTAACAACACAAAAAACTTATTTTCTTTTAAAGCCTGCATCATATTCTATACTCTTGATAGAGCTACTTGTATCGTATCCAACCAATCTAAATAATCTGTCATTGAAGCCTGTATTACCTCATGAGCCTCTTTACTATTATAAACGTGGGTTATCCGCGTATTAATATTCTTTTTACCAGGTATATCCTTATATGTAAGGAAGTAGTGTTTTAACCTATCTACAACTATTTTAGGAATTTCATCGATATTTTTGATTTCACCATAAGTAGCATCGTTACGTAAAACTGCTATGATTTTATCATCTGCCTCATTTCCGTCTAACATTCTGAAACCACCAATAGGAATTGCTTTTGCTAAAATGTCGCCATGTGTTATTGCTTTTTCGGTAAGAATACAAATATCTAAAGGGTCTTTATCGCCCATAATATCCTTCTCACCTGTTTTTTCCTGACAATATTTACCAACACGCTCACCGCAATAAGTTTGTGGTAAAAAACCATATAAGGCAGGGATTACATTTGAGTATTTTTGAGGACGGTCTATTCGTAAATATCCGCTTGATTTATCAACTTCATACTTTACCGTATCGGTAGGCACCATTTCAATAAAAGCTGTAACCATTTTAGGAGCTTCTTCTCCTAAATCGATACCGTGCCAAGGGTGCGATTTGTATCTTAATCCCATTAATCGTCCGATGGGATCCATTAATTTTCCGCTTATTTGCATAAATATTATATTAAGATTTTTACAAACATAATCTAATTTATCTATTTTTCTAAAAAATGTAAAAAAAATATGTTTTTTTGTGTTTTATTCATATTTTTATCAAAAAAAAATAATTGATTTGGAACTAAAAGAAAGCATTTCAAAAGAAGAATTAAACAATTATCCACTTAAAGGTTTTGAGGGCAAAATAGTAGTAATTACTACAGAACGCGATGCTAATAAAACTTTTGATTACTTAAATAATCAAGCAGTTTTAGGTTTTGATACCGAAACACGCCCATCTTTTAAAAAGCATGTGCAATATAAAGTATCGTTATTACAATTATCTACCGAAAGCACTGCCTTTATTTTCCGTTTAAACAAAATGGGACTTCCAAAATCTATTGCTAAAATATTAGAAAACAACGACATAACAAAAACAGGCGTTGCTATAAAAGACGATATTAACGCTCTACAGAAACTAAACAATTTTAAACCTTCGGGATTTGTTGAATTACAAGAAAAGGTTACAGATTTTGGAATAAAAAACTTTAGCCTAAAAAAACTTTCTGCTATTGTTTTAGGTTTTAGAATATCAAAAGCCCAACAAACAAGTAATTGGGAAGCCGAAACACTTTCAGACGCACAAATTAAATACGCAGCTACCGATGCGTGGGTTTCTTTAAAAATTTATAATAAGTTATTAGAGCTAGACAATGATTAAGGAAGACTAAAATGCTATTCAACAATCAAACCGTCTTGCATAGTAATAACTCTATCGCTTAATTTAGCTAAGCTCATATCGTGTGTAACAATAACAAAAGTCTGATTAAATGTATCGCGTAACGAGAAGAATAATTTATGCAATTCCTCTTTATTTTGTGTATCTAAGTTACCTGACGGCTCATCGGCTAAAATAACCTGCGGACTATTAATTAAAGCCCTTGCTACTGCTATTCGCTGTTGTTCGCCCCCCGACATCTCCTTAGGTTTATGATTAGCTCGATGTTGCATATTTAAAAATTCCAACAGCTCATAAGCTCGTTTTTCTAAAGCTGATTTTGATTGTCCTGATATTAAACCCGGTATGATAACATTCTCCAAAGCCGTAAATTCTGGCAATAATTGGTGCGACTGAAATACAAAACCTAAATTCTGATTACGAAACTTAGCCAAAGACTTTTCTTTAAGTTTAGATACATTTGTTTCGCCAATATATACACTCCCGCTATCAGCATTTAGTAAAGTTCCTATAATCTGCAAAAGAGTAGTTTTACCTGCACCACTTTTACCTACAATACTTACAATTTCGCCCTTTTCAATACTTAAATTTATGCCTTTAAGCACCTCTACCGAACCATACGATTTACAAATATTTTCTACTTTAATCATTTTAATATCAATATTTTATAAGGAAATACATATATGCAATATACGACAATAACAAAATAGCTCCATTAAATCTTGATAATTTTTTTTGTTTGCCTATCATAAACACTAATAACAATACAAATATCATTATCATACATAACATATCTACAATTAAATCTTTATTTATATATATGGGTTCAACCATAGCTGTTATCCCCAATATACCTGCTACATTAAATATATTTGAACCAATAATATTACCTATACTTATATCAGTTTCTTTACGTAAAGCTGCAATTACCGACGTAGCCAGTTCAGGCAAACTAGTACCAAAAGCTATTAACGAGATTGAAATAATACGCTCACTAACTCCTAGGTTACGAGCCACATTAGTTGCTCCAAAAACCAACCACTTAGCCCCAAAAACTAAACCTACACTACTAATGGCAACTATCAATAATGAATAATACCATGCCATTTTAGGCTCTCGCACCTCCTTATTATCTCGTCTTCCGCTAGATATTGAATGAATATTGTAATAAATTAACATTAGAAATAAGAACAGACCTGCCCAAAAATACAAAGCATCTGTTAGGAATGATATTGCTAATAAAATAAGACTAACAATCATCATTGCTACCCAGTCAAATTTTATTAGTTTTGATGCTATTGGTATAGGAAAAATAATAGCTGTTATACCCAAAATTAAACCTATATTAGCAATATTTGAACCAATAACATTACCCAACGATATATCTGGGTGTCCTGAAAAGGCAGCCTCTAAGCTAACCAATAACTCAGGTGCCGATGTTCCGAATGAAACAATAGTTAAACCGACTATTAATGTTGGTATCTTAAAGAAGTTAGCTAATTCGATTCCGCCAACAACTAAGTATTTACCGCTCAAAAACAGAACAACTAATCCTAATATTAAATATATTACGTCAACCATAAATATTTTTAAATATCTTTAATGAAAAACAGCTTTTTTGCAAAAACTAAGTTCACAAAAAAGCTGTTTATAATATGCTAAAGTAAATTATTTTCTATTTATCTTTTTTGTCTGCTGGTAAAGTATCGTAATAAATAGGCGATGCTATAAATAACGATGAGTATGTACCTATTACAACACCAATAAGCATTGCAAATATAAATCCTCGGATAACCTCACCACCAAAGATAAAGATTGTAAGTAACACTACAAATGTACTTAACGATGTACTAAATGTACGGCTTAATGTACTATTTAATGCAGAGTTAAGAACCTCACCAATCTTACGTTTTGGATGCAATATAAAGTACTCACGAACACGGTCAAATACAACCACGGTGTCGTTAATTGAGTATCCTACTACTGTTAGTATTGCTGCAATAAACGATTGGTCGATAGCCATTGAGAACGGCATAATACTATATAGTAATGAGTAAATACCTAATATAATTAACACGTCGTGAATAAGAGCTACAACAGCACCTAAACCAAAACGCCAGTTGCGGAAACGCATTAATATATATAAGAATATTGCTAATAATGCAAATACTATTGAGTAAACTGCCGATTTCTTAATATCACCAGCTATTGTTGGTCCTACTTTCTCCGAACTCATTCTGTGCTCAACAATAAAGTCTTTAAATGATGTTCCTTGTGGTAAGAACTTATCTTTTAATGCTAAGTACATTTTAACCTCAACAACATCATCAACCTCAGGCTCTCCTTCTAAATATTGAGTTGCCAATGTTATATCGTCTTGCGATGGTTTATCAACATCAATTAAATATTTAGTTGTAATTTTTACTTGATTGTCGCCACCAAAAGTTTTAACCTCAGGTGTAGTTTCAAAAGCATCTGATAATAGCGATTGTACCTCGCCTGTTTTTACATCATTATCAAAACGTACAACATAAGTTCTACCTCCAGTAAAGTCAACACTTTGATTTAAACCTCTGGTAAATAATGAAATAATTGCAACAATAATAAATGCCGATGATATAACATAATATACCTTTCTTGATTTAATAAAGTTGAAATTAACATTTTTAAATGCTCCCTCAGTTAATTTAGTAGCAAATTTGATATTCTTATTTTTCTTTAACAATGCTTCAAACACTAAGCGTGAAATGAAAATTGCTGAGAATAATGAAGATAAAATACCTATAATTAAAGTAATTGCAAATCCGTGAATTGGACCTTTTCCGAAGTAAGCTAAAATAACACCAGTAAGTAATGTTGTTAAGTTAGAGTCAATAATTGCCGAATATGCATTTTTATATCCGTCTTTTATAGCTATTTTAATACCCTTTCCACTTGCTAATTCCTCTCTGATACGCTCAAATATAAGCACGTTAGCATCAACCGACATACCTATTGTAAGTACAATACCTGCAATACCTGGTAAGGTTAATACTGCTCCTAACGAAGCTAACACTCCCATAATAAAGAATACGTTAGCTAATAACGCTAAGTTAGCAACCCAACCAGCTTGGCTGTAATAGAACATCATATATAATAACACTACAATAAATGCTATAACAAATGATATTAAACCTTTTTGAATTGCCTCTTTACCTAATGAAGGACCTACAATTGTTTCTTGCTCGATATGAGCAGGAGCAGGCATTTTACCTGATTTAAGAATATTTGCTAAGTCCTCTGCTTCTTCTACAGTAAAGTCTCCAGTAATAGAAGAACGTCCACCTTTAATTTCCTGATTAACACGAGGGTACGAATATACATAATCATCTAATACGATAGCTATACAACGCTCAATGTTATCTCTTGTTAAACGAGCCCAAACTTTAGCACCCTCAGTATTCATACTCATTGAAATCTCTGAATTACCTGTTGTTTGCGAGTAGTTTTTAGCAGCGTTTGTTATTACGTCACCTTCAAGGGCAGGACGTCCGTCGCGAGTTGTTACTTTTATAGCTATTAACTCAAAGAAGTTTTCTTCTTTATCAATAGCTTTAACAGTCCATAATAAACGTAAGTTACGTGGGAATAATGCTCTTACTTGTGGTATGTTCAGATACTCGTTTACTTTTGCAGTATCTTTAAAGTGGCTTATACCAACAGCTGCACCCGGTAATGGACGGTTATCACGCGAATAACGTGGCTGTAGTACTGAGAATAAAGGATAGTCTTTCATCATCTGAGCTCTATCCATTTGTTGTGTAGTATCAACAGCTGTTGTATCGCTTTCTAATTTGTCGATTAACGAAGATGCTTCAGTTGTATCTGTTTCTGCTTTTTTAGCTACTTCTTCTTTAACCTCTTTTACTTCTTCTTTTTTATCTTTATTTTCTAAAGCCTCTTTAGCTTCTTGAATTTCTTTTATTTTAGCATTTGCTGCGTATAGAAATTCTTGGATTTCAGCATTCTCGTAAGTTTCCCAAAATTCAAGGTTTGCTGTACCTTGTAATAATTTACGTACACGCTCAGGGTCTTTAATACCCGGTAGCTCAATAAGTATACGTCCTGAGTTACCTAAACGCTGAATTGTTGGTTGAGTTACACCAAAACGGTCAATCCTTGTACGTAAGATGTTAAATGAGTTAGATATTGCAGCCTCTGTTTCTGCTCTTAAAATATCAAGAACTTCATCATTTGTTGAGTTAAAGTTTACTTTCTCTTTAAGCTCAATAGTATTAAATATAGCTGCTAATTTTGCATTTGGGTCTATTTTAGCAAACTCCTCACCAAAAAGGTTAACAAAATTTGTTTGCCCCTCACCTTTCTGACGCTCTTTAGCCATTAATAAAGCCTTATTAAAAGTTGTGTCGGTACTGTAATTTGACATTGAACGTATCACATCAACAACTGATACTTCCAATATTACGTTCATACCACCTTTAAGGTCAAGACCTAAATTTAATTCTCTTGATTTACAATCACGATAAGTAAATTCCTTTATCCATAAAAAATTATAAACAGGCTCAGTAGATACTGAATCTAGGTATAAATTTTGTTTGAATAAATCTCCGTTTGCGTATTCTTTGGCTTCTTTTTCTACTTCTGCCGTCTTCCAAGTAAAGGAAAGTTGGTATAATGACACCAACGCGAACATGATAGCCAAAAATCTAATAGCTCCTTTGTTTTGCATTTGTTTATTTTTTTAATTTATTAATTAATACTTGTTTTTTATACAAATTCGGGCAAATATATTACTTTATTTTCTAAATGTGAAATGTTTTTAGGTAGTAAAATTAAATTTTAATATTTTTACCAAGATTTTTAGTAAAAAAAATAAATAAATGGATACTTTCGGTATATGCCTACAAACACTAATTCCGCTACGTAGCGAACCTTCGGAATCGGCTGAATTAGAGACTCAAATTTTATTTGGAGAATTGTATTCTGTTAAAGAACAAACAGAAAAATGGGTACTTATATGTTTAGAATCGGACAAACAAGAAGGCTGGATTGATAGGAAATTGCTAGTCAGAATTGATGATAAACAAAAAGAATCTTTAAAAAATAGCAAAAAAATAATTATTAGTGAACCCATTACTATAGCTTCGAAAAATGAAGAACCACTGATTTTAGTTGCTGGTAGCACGTTTTACTATAACCAACAAGATAGCTTTATTTTTAATGATGTAAAGTATTGTATAAACAATCAGCCAGCAAATAATGATATTATTGAAACTGCAAAAAAATTTATAAACAGTCCTTATCTATGGGGAGGTAAAAGCGCCTTAGGCATTGATTGTTCTGGCTTTAGCCAAGTTGTATTTAAAACATTAGGCGTACAGTTACCACGGAACGCATCGCAACAAGTAAATTTAGGCGAAACAATACAATTTATCGACCAAGCACAAAAAGGCGATTTGGCATTTTTTGGAAATGAGGAAGAAAAAATTACACACGTTGGTATTATTATCGATAAAAACACTATTATACACGCATCGGGTTGGGTACGGATTGACAGCATCGACCATAATGGCATCTTGAAAAAGGAAACAAATGAATACTCGCATAAACTAAGGATTATAAAACGAATAAAGAAAGCCGATAATGAATAATTTTAACTATATCAATCCTGTAAAGATTTTATTTGGTAAAGGAAAAATAAAAGACCTTACAAAAAATATAAATAGCAATTCAAAAATTTTAATAACCTATGGCAAAGGAAGTATTAAAAAGAATGGTATTTACGACGATGTAAAACAACAACTATCGGCTTACGAAACTTTTGATTTTGGAGGTATAGAACCCAATCCTACATACGAAACCTGCCAAAAAGCAATAGCGTTAATTAAAGAAAAGAACATTGATTTTTTACTGGCTGTAGGCGGAGGTTCGGTTATTGACGCAACAAAATTTATTGCTGCCGCTGCAAAATATTCTGGCAATAACGCATGGGATATTGTAGCTAAAGCCGAACGTATAACCGATGCTTTACCTTTAGGCGTTGTGTTAACTCTTCCTGCTACTGGTAGCGAAATGAATCCGTACGGAGTATTATCAAGACAAGAAACAAAGGAAAAATTATCGTTTGGTTCAAATTTATTATTTCCCAAATTTTCAATTTTAGACCCTGAATACACATTTTCATTACCTAAAAGACAAATAGCTAATGGCATTGTAGATATATTTACCCACGTAATGGAACAATACCTTACATACCCTGTAAATTCTCCTGTACAAGACCGCTTTGCCGAAGGCATATTATTAACCATAATTGAAGAAAGTAAAAATAATTTAGCTAATAACCCTAATTATGAAAGCCGAGCAAACCTAATGTGGGCTGCAACCATGGGGCTAAATGGACTAATAAGCTGTGGAGTTAAATCGTGCTGGGCAACACACTCAATTGGGCACGAGCTAACAGCTCTGCATCAGCTTGACCATGGCGTAACCCTTGCTATTGTTTTACCTGCATTACTTTCAGCAAAAGCTAAAGACAGAAAACTAAAACTATTACAATATGCCAAACGAGTATGGAATATTGACAAAGGTACTGATGATGAAAAAATAAAAAAAGCTATACAGCAAACAGAATTATTTTTTAATAGCGTAGGTATAAAAACACGCCTGTCGGATTATAACATAGATAGCAGTACTATTGATACTATTGTTACAAGATTTAAGGAAAGAGGATTGACTCATATAGGTCATCAGCAAGATATTAGCTTAGATGAAGTAAGGGAAATATTAGAATCAAGATTATAAAACAAAATATTATGAATGTACAAATAGAAGAATCGTGGAAAGCTGTTTTACAAGATGAGTTTGATAAAGAGTATTTTGTAAAGCTAACGGACTTTGTCCGCTCTGAATATAGCAAACACACTATTTATCCTGCTCCGAAAAATATTTTTAATGCGTTTAACTTATGTCCGTTTAGCAATGTTAAAGTTGTAATAATTGGTCAAGACCCATATCACGGCGAAAACCAAGCTCACGGATTATGTTTTTCGGTTCCTGATGGAGTTCAGGTTCCGCCATCGTTAAAAAATATTTTTAAGGAAATACATAACGATTTAGATATACCTATTTGCACAAGTGGGAACCTTACTCGTTGGGCTACACAAGGTGTGTTTTTGTTAAATGCCACTTTAACTGTTAAGGCTCATTTGGCTGGTTCGCACCAAAAAAAAGGTTGGGAAACTTTTACCGATGCTGTAATACAAAAACTAAATGCTGAGAAAGAAAACCTAGTATTCTTACTTTGGGGAGCTTTTGCCCAACAAAAAGCACAATTTATTGATAACTCAAAACATTTAGTTTTAAAATCGGTTCACCCTTCGCCCCTATCGGCTTCACGCGGATTTTTTAATAATCATCATTTTAGCAAAACTAATAAATACCTTGAAAGTAAAGGAATGGGGGCTATTGAATGGTAAGATTTTAATGATTAATATTTAATGTTTAATGCTTAATGAATAAACAAAAAGGCTTTCCCATTTAGGAAAGCCTTTTTGTTATGTTCTATTCTAAAAGTGATTACTTAGCTAACCACTCATCAATTAATGTTCTGATTTCAGCTGTTGAAGGACGTGGTGCATCAGCAGAAATAATATTTCCGTCTGCATCTAATAAGATGAAACGTGGAATACCTTTAATTGCATAAGCCTCAACAAATGACGACTTCCAATTTTTATCAGCATGTAACTGAATACCACCTAACTTTTGAGCCTCAACCATTGCTCTCCAAGGCTCTTCAGTTTGGTCAACCGACATACTTACAAAATAGATGTTCTTTCCATGATAATCTTTCTCTAATTTTTGAAGATATGGCAACTCACCTTTACAAGGTCCGCACCATGTAGCCCATACATCAATATAAACTAATTTTCCTTTTAAATCAGATAATTTAACCATTTTACCATCAATGCTTTTACATTCAAAAGTTGGTGATGGCTGTCCTTGTGCTAATTTTTGAGCTACACTTAAAAAGTCGTCAAGCGATTTTAGTACTTTTTCGTTAGTTGTTAAAGAACGGATTTGTTCTGCTTTTTTCTCTAAATCTTTAGTACCTAAACCTAATTGCTCAATTAATAAATTAGCAATATCTTTTTTGTATCGCTCAATTGTTGATGCTTTTACCTTTGCAATTAATGCTTCTTTATCAGCATCAGCTTTGTCGTATACCTCATAAAACTTACTAACTACTATATCTCTATAACTCTTGAAGTTATTGTAATCATCAGCAAGTTCATAATTAAGGCTTTCTAAATCTTTTGTTATAACCTCTGATGGCTCATACTCAGGGTCTTTTGCAAAATATCCGTGATATTGTTTGTAAAGAACTAAGTTATTTAAACGATTATACTCTAATGTTTTCTTTTCTTTATCAATAAATTTAGAAGGGATATTTCCTATTTCATTTAAAATAGATAATTGTAAATCTTTTATTTTTTTAACACTCTCGATAAAAGTTGCCTCATCTTGAGCAAATAAACCTCTGAATGTACCCATTTCCTCAGCTATTAACTTATCAACATCTTTTCTTGATTTTACAAGATACTCATTGATAGGCATGTTTTTACCTTCAATAATTGTTACAATATTGTCTTTGTTTTCTAAATCGATATTGATCTTAATATTATCGCCAGCCTCTAAATATAATGGATGCTTTGAACGTCCTAAACGGATAAAATATCTACCTTCAGTAATAGGTTTTAAGGTATCAATAAAAGTACCATCTTCATTGATTGTAATCTCATCTAAAAAGTCCTCTTCTCCATTTATTGGAAGCGTTTTAAGGTCTTTGGCATTTTGTACTGTTCCTGAAATTATTACTGCATCATTTGGCATTCTGTTACAAGATATTATGGCTGATGCTACCATAAGTAATAATAATACTTTTTTCATTTGTTTATTTGTTTATTTTATTTGTTAAATATCTGACAAAGATAATTTTTTATTTTTAAATAAGGGTGTTTTAGTTATTTATGTACACAATAAAATTAAATGCGAGTAATGAAATAACTAAAACACCCATAGCAGTTTTATACTGCCGTATCTAATTTAAAATAAGATACAATATCTTTCAATTCATTTGCTTGATTCATTAATTCATCTGCACCTAGCAATAAATCATCGGATACTGCAACATTATTTTGTGTTATTTGCGACATTTGCTGTATAGCATCATTTATCTGGTTAGCTCCTGTACTTTGTTCAACCCCTGCACTACTAATCTCTTTTACCAAACTATGTGTTTTTGCAATATCTGGGATAATATCCATTAAGCTCTCCCCTGCTTGGTGCGATAACTCATTAGTTTCCTTAGATAACTGAACTATCTCATTAGCAGCCTCCTTACTACGTTCAGCCAATTTACGAACTTCCGACGCAACAACAGAAAATCCCTTACCATACTGCCCTGCCCTAGCAGCTTCTACCGCAGCATTTAATGCTAAAATATTTGTTTGAAAAGCTATTTCATCTACCACTTCAATTTTATTTGATATTAATTCATTAGCTTCCATAGCCTTAGTGGTTCTCTCTTGTACTAATTTTAAATTGTCTTGAATGTTTGATGATAATTGTTCAGTATGTTTAGCATTTGATGTATTCTGCTCAATATTAGATACCATTTCTTCCATTGTAGACGAAATCTCCTCAGTTGATACAGCCTGTTCATTTGAACTTTGAGATAATTTTTTAGATATAAGATTCATATTATCACCCGACACAACTAACCCATTAGAGTGTTTTGTCAGGTTTTGTACAACATTCTTATTATTTTTCAATAATAAATATAACGAATTACTTAACCTTATTAATTCATTCTTCTTTTTATTATTATCATATTGTATATCTAAATCTAAATTGCCATCTGCCAAATATTCAATATTTTTAATATTCTCTTCTAATGGCATTTTTAATTGCTTATTCAATACTATTAATGAAAGGATTGAAAAAAGTAACATTAAAGGAAAACCTATAAGAGTACTTAAATATCCCATTGCCATCATCCTTGTAATATTAGTTGTTATCATTACCAAAATAGTAAAGATAACTCCTATCCTCATCAAGATTGAATTTTTAAGAAAAATTTTTAACGATATAAAGGCTACTACTGAACCTATTATCACTTTAAATAATTGTGTTAGAAAAAAAGAAATTGTCATGTTTTTAATTTTTTAATTGTTAATACTGATATTAATACTGTAAAAAAATCATAATCCAACTCATTTTTTTTACAGACATACATCCAACAAAATATGTTGATATGTCAAGATGTTAACGTATAATACAATTAAAAAATTAATTTGTTCGTAGTTTATTATTATTGTTATTTAGTTTACGCTTAGGCATTTGGATACATCTACACCATCAATCCCTGTATTTATAGGAACAATACAAGAAAAATTAAAACCATAGTATTTAGAAAGAATAATCTAAACCATCTCAAAATCTAACTGGCGTTTTTGCATATCAGCCGAAATCACCCTAACAGTAACGCTGTCGCCCATAGTATAGCGGTTTTGCGTATGTTCGCCAATTAGTGCGTATTCAGCCTCGTCGTATTCGTAAAAATCGTCTTGCAATGAGCGGACAGACACCATTCCTTCGCACTTATTTTCGTCCAACTCAACGTAGATTCCCCATTGCGTAACGCCAGATACAACGCCAGTAAACACCTCGCCAATGCTGTTTTTCATAAACTCCACCTGCTTGTATTTTATTGATGTTCGTTCGGCATTAACCGCCAACTGTTCCATATCGGACGAATGCTTACATTTTTGCTCGTACTCCTCGCCATTAAAGGAATTTCCACCATTAAGATAATGCTCCAACATACGATGAACCATCATATCAGGATAGCGACGAATTGGCGAAGTAAAATGTGTATAATAATCAAATGCCAATCCATAGTGCCCAATGTTTTTAGTAGAATATTCGGCTTTGGACATAGTGCGGACTGCCAACGTCTCCACAACAGTTTGCTCCTTATGCCCCTTTACGTCGGTTAGCAAGTTGTTCATTGAGTTGGCAATACGTTTTTTTGATTTCGTTTCCAAGTTAAAACCAAAACGCTTTATAAAGTTAGAGAAACTTTGCAATTTTTCCTTGTTTGGCTCGTCGTGTATTCGGTACACAAAAGTTTTGATTGCTTTTTTGCCATCTGGTTTGCCAATTAGCTCGGCAACTTTTTTATTTGCCAAAAGCATAAATTCCTCAACCAAACGATTACTTTCCTTATTCTCTTTAATATATACGCCCAACGGTTTGCCCTCATCGTCCAAATTGAATTTCACCTCGCTACGCTCAAATGATATTGCTCCTTGCTCAAAACGTTTTTTGCGTAGTAATTCCGACAAATCATATAATTTTAACACCGCATCGTCAATTATGCCATTTGTCTTATTTTCAATTATTTGCTGAGCCTCCTCGTACGCAAAACGCTTATCCGATTTTATTACCGTTTTGCCAAACCACGATTTTACAATCTGTGCCTTATCGTTAAGTTCAAACACCGCCGAAAAGCATAGTTTCTCCTCGTTAGGACGAAGCGAACAAATACCATTCGACAAGCGTTCGGGTAACATAGGAACAACCCTATCAACCAAATAAATAGAAGTAGCACGTTCATACGCCTCACTTTCCAGCAAAGTATTCGGACGTACGTAATGCGTTACATCGGCAATATGCACTCCTACCTCGGTATTTCCGTTTGGCAACATTTTGCACGACAGAGCATCGTCAAAATCTTTTGCATCGGCTGGGTCAATGGTAAAAGTCAGCACATCTCTAAAATCACGACGGCGTTTTATTTCCTCCTCGCTTATTGTGTCGCTTATCTTTTCCGCCTCCTTTTCTACCTTTTCAGGGTAGCGATATGGTAATCCAAATTCGGCAAGTATGGCGTGCATTTCAACCTCGTTATTTTCTGGTTTACCCAGAACCTCAACTACCTCGCCAACAGGATTTTTCTGTTTTTCCGTCCACTCAATAATTTTTACTATTGCCTTTTCGCCCGACTTAGCCTTTTTTAGTTTATCCAAAGGGATAAAAATATCGTAGGCAATCTGATTACGTTCAGGAATTAAAAATGCAAAATGCTTTGATACCTCAATAATACCGACAAAGGTATCTCGCTTACGCTGAATTATCTCCACTATTTCGCCCTCTACATGCTGACGTTTTTTGCGTCCGTAAACGTGTACTTTTACAATATCGCCGTGCAAGGCATGTTTAAGATGTTTTTGCGATATAAATACATCTTTCTCAATATCGTCGGACACGATATAAGCTGTACCTCGTGCTGTTAAATCAACCGTTCCTACAATATATGCCCCTTGCTTTTTCAATTTGAATTTACCTTTATAAACCTCAATTAATTGCTTTTGCTCGGCAAGTTCTGTTAAACAAACTGATATTAGTTTTTTTGTATTGATATCTTTAATATACAGAAGTTTAGCAATCTGTTTGTAGTTCAACAAACGGAAAGGGTCTTCATTAAAAAGGGTAAGTATTTTATTTGTTAAAGCATTTTTATTTATGCCTTTTGATTTTGTTCTTTTCTTTTTGTGCATAAGAATATATTTTTCACAAACTTACATAAAGTTTATCATTATTTAACAAATAATCAAAATCTTTATATAAAATTAAATTATACATTTAATCAGTAGTAAAAATAGTGTTTTAGATATGGTATATTATAGTTATTTTTAACAATAATACCATTTACCAACTTTCCCAAAAATGAAATACAGCTCCTTTACCTTTACCTAATTCATAATCTGCCCCACGCACTATTGCGTTATTTATAAATTGTTTAGCATTTTTTACTGCAACATTTAACTCTTGACCTTGTGCTAAAAACGAAGCTAATGCTGAAGATAATACGCATCCCGTTCCGTGTGTATTTTTTGTATTTACTCTACTAGCCTTTAATTGTAATAATTCATCTGTTTCGCAATTATAAAATACATCTGTTAATACTTCCTCGGATAAATGACCAGCTTTTAATAAAACAGAAACTCGATACTTTTTTCCTAATGTAGCTGCACAAGACAATAAATCAGATTTCTGATTAACTTTTGTATTAAGTAATACTTCTACTTCTGGTATATTGGGCGTAACCACTCTAACATTTGGTATAAAATTAATTAACTCTTTAATTGCATCTTCCGATAAAAGCCTTTTACCTGATGTTGAAAGCATAACAGGATCTAACACTATATTACTAACTTTATATTTTAATAAAGTTTCTTTTATGGTAATAATAGTATCTGCATTGTTTAACATTCCTATTTTTATGCTATTAGCCCCTATATCATCTAATACTGCACTTATTTGTTTACTAACAATATTTGTTGGTATTGAATGAATATTAAACACGCCTAATGTATTTTGTACGGTTACTGCAGTTATTACTGATGTTGCAAAGCATTTACACGCCGAAATAGTTTTTATATCAGCCTGAATACCAGCTCCTCCTCCCGAATCGCTACCTGCTATTGTTAATACTGTTCTGTATTTATTCATATTATAACAATGTATTTTATTACATTTAGGTAAAATGATTAAATCCTTTCTTATCTATTGTAATAGATTTACCATTTTTTAGCCAATTTATTCCTCTTTTAGTATTATTATTTGTGATTTGTCCTATTGGTATAATTTCTTTTCCAAAACAATTAGCATATTCAATTAGTAAGTTTGCTAAAGCGTCTTTATTTACAGTAAACAGTAATTCATAATCCTCACCTCCCGATATGGCAAAATTCAACGCATTTAATCCAAACTGATTGGCAAATAATTGTAATTGTTTACTTATCGGTATTTTCTCCAAATAAATATTGGCTGATTTATCCGATTTAGCTAATATATGCTCTAAATCTGAGGATATCCCATCTGATATATCCATCATTGCATGTACATCTTTATTATTTGCTAACCATAATCCTTCATTTATTCTAGGTTCGGGCAAATGATGCTTGTTTATAAGACACTGAAAATTGGAATGTGTTTCTAAACCTTTTAATAAAACATGTAACCCTCCTGCTGAATCTCCAATACAATTAGTAACACATATTATATCAGTATCCTTTGCCATTGAACGCAAACGCACATTATCTTTTGAGCATTTTCCAATAACAGCAACATTTATAATAAGCTTATCTGCTGATTTTGTTGTATCACCTCCCATAAGTGGCGTGTTATATTTTGCCGATAAAGTTTTATACCCATCCATAAAATCATCTAAATATTTAATGGGCATATTATTAGGTATCCCTAACGACAAAAAAGAAAATTTAGGTTCAGCTCCCATGGCTGCAATATCACTTAAATTTACAGCTAACGATTTATGACCTAATTCAGTGGCGGATATTTTATCTTTAATAAAATGAGTATCCTCAATTAACATATCGGTTGTAACAACATATACTTCCGTTTCATTGATTGGAATTACAGCACAATCATCACCAATACCAATAGTATCATCACCCAACATATTATCAAAATGATGCGATAAACGTTCTATAAAACCAAACTCTCCTATTTTATTTAAGCACATACTATTACTGTGTAGTTTTAATATTTTACAAAAGTATTATTTTATTTTAAACACTTCGTATCTGTTTTTATGCATTTTTTAACCTAAACTATATTTTGTCTATTTATAAAATATATAGATATTGTTTATAATATTAGTCTGCCCAAAATAATTAATTTAAATTTGCCGAATAACATAAAGAATAGGAGTGCCTTTTACAGGCTGAGATAATATCCTTAGAACCTGATACGGATAATGCCGACGCAGGAAATTCAATTTGATGCTATCCCACAAAAAAGGACTTCCCATTTATTTTTCATAACTAAAATAAATATCATTATGATAAATGTATTTGTTAATGAACAAAGACTAGAAATAGATGAGAATACTACATTAAAACAGTTTCTTCAATCAAAAATGGAAAACACAGAAGGAATAGCTGTTGCCGTAAATAACAAGGTAATAGCTAATGCTAATTGGCATACCCACACACTACTTAATAATGATAAAATTCTTATTATAGTAGCAACTCAAGGGGGCTAATACGTTTATTTAATAATACTACCATTAATAATTCCCAAACTTAATTCATGTAAATATTAAGATATATATAAAGATAAATAACTAAATAAGTAAGATATGCAGGACATCAATAAAATAATAACACAAAAACCCTTCCCCGGTTCTAAAAAAGTATATGTTCAAGGAAATAAATATGACATAAAAGTTGCGATGAGGGAAATTGAACTATCAAATACCAAAGACTTTGAAGGTAATGAAATTATTAATGAAAATATTATGGTTTACGATACTTCTGGCGCCTACACCGACCCAAATCATAAAATAGACATTAATGAGGGTTTACCTAAAATACGTCAGCAATGGATACTTGATAGAGGGGATGTTGAGCAGTTAAATGAAATGACATCAAAATATGGAAAAGAACGTTTAAATGACGAATCATTAAACTCCATACGATTTAAACATCATATTGACAAACCTTTACGAGCAAAGAAAGGAAAATCAATTACACAATACTCATATGCAAAGGCAGGAATTATAACGCCTGAAATGGAATATGTTGCTATTCGTGAAAATCAGAATATTCAGCAATACAACAAAGATTTACTGAAACAACATAAAGGTAATAATTTTGGTTCAATTACCCATAAAGAACCTATTACTCCTGAATTTGTACGTAATGAGATTGCTGAAGGTAGAGCTATTCTACCGTCGAACATAAACCACCCTGAAATGGAACCAATGATTATTGGTAGAAATTTTTTAGTAAAAATTAATGCTAATATAGGCAACTCTCCAACAACGTCGAGCATTGCCGAAGAGGTTGAAAAATCAGTATGGGCTATACGCTGGGGAGCTGATACTGTTATGGATTTATCAACAGGAGCAAACATACACGAAACCCGCGAATGGATATTACGCAATTCACCCGTTCCAATTGGCACCGTTCCGTTATATCAAGCTTTAGAAAAAGTAAATGGCAAAGCCGAAGATTTATGCTGGGAAATATACAGGGATACAATTATAGAACAAGCGGAACAAGGTGTAGATTATTTTACTATCCATGCAGGATTATTATTACACCATATACCTATGACTGCAAAACGTATGACCGGCATTGTTTCACGTGGCGGAGCTATAATGGCAAAATGGATGCTACACTATCATAAAGAAAACTTTTTATATACACATTTCGATGAGATTTGTGAAATATTATCGCAATATGATGTAGGTGTTTCGTTAGGCGATGGTTTACGTCCCGGTTCAATTTACGATGCTAACGACCGCGCTCAATTTGCTGAATTAGAAACATTAGGAAAATTAACAAAAATAGCCAGAAAGCATGGGACTCAAGTGATTATAGAAGGGCCCGGCCATATTCCAATGCAAATGATTAAAGAGAATATGGACAAGCAATTAAAACACTGTATGGAAGCACCATTTTACACCCTAGGACCTTTAGTTACTGACATTGCTCCCGGATACGACCATATTACCTCTGCTATCGGCGCTGCTCAAATAGGCTGGTATGGCACAGCTATGCTATGCTATGTTACACCTAAGGAACACCTTGGATTACCTGAAAAAGAAGACGTACGCGTTGGTGTTGTTACATATAAACTTGCAGCACATGCTGCCGACTTAGCAAAAGGACACCCAAGTGCTCAAGTTCGCGATAATGCATTAAGTAAAGCTAGGTTTGAATTTAGATGGCTTGACCAATTTAACTTATCATTAGACCCCGAACGAGCAATGGAATATCACGATGCTACTTTAAAAGAAGAAAATTATAAGGCTACTCATTTTTGCTCAATGTGTGGAGAACATTTTTGCTCAATGCGAACAACACAAGAGTTAAGAAAATTAGCTGGCAAAAAAACAAAATATTCCGATAAGGAATTAGATGAAAAATTATCATCACAAGCTGAAAAGTTTAGAGAAACAGGTAACGATTTATACAAATAAAATATGATAAGATATTGAATAAAAAATATAAACAATACACAAAATAAAACTATGCTATCTGCAATTTGCATATTAAATAATAAGCAAATGTTATAATGCAAAAAACTATGCCTAATAAAATAATATTAATATCGGAACCCGACTACAAAAACAATGAAGTTAATATATTAAACAATTTGTTTGAGTTAGGATTAACACAATTTAATATTCGTAAGCCTAGTTTTAATGCTGATGATATGCGAAACTATATAATACAAATTCCTAAACAGTACCATAAATATTTAGTATTACACTCACATTATTCTTTAGCTAAAGAATTTAATTTAAAAGGTATTCAAGTAGGTGCAGATAGGATAACAGATAGCATGGTTTGCAATAATACATTTGATTACATTGGATATTCAGCTCATAGCTTTAATGAGATAGAAAAATACAAAAATATATTTTCACATTTTTTTATTAGCCCAATATTTAATTCTATATCAAAAAAGGGCTATCATTCTAAATTTGATATTAATGAGTTATCGGAATTCGTAAAACAACATAATAACCTAAAGATAATTGCATTAGGAGGAATTGACCATAATACAATCAACCAAATAAAAGAAATAAACTTTTTTGCATTTGCTGTATTAGGAGCTATCTGGAATAGTGAAGATAAGGAAAAACAATTTATTAAGTTAATAAAACATTAAGTGATAATTTATACCAATAGTTTTTTTTTAAAGTTAGGACATATAAAAAACATACAAAATGAAAAAAATCCATAATAATAAATTGATGTTTATCACAAATTATCAATCAGCACACTCGCATTTAGAGCAGGTACACACAGCAATTAGTGCAGGTGTAAAATGGATACAATACCGTCCTAAAAATGTATCGGAACAAGATATTATTACCGAAGGCAACAATATATCATATTTATGCAGAAAAAATAATATTACACTAATATTAAATGATAGTGTACATCTTGTTAAAGAAATTAAAGCCAATGGTGTACATATAGGACAAAAGGATATGCCTGTTGATAAAGCACGAGAATTATTAGGTAAGGATTATATAATTGGAGGAACAGCAAACACTATAGATGATATTAATTCATTATACAACAAAAATGCTGATTATATTGGCTTAGGGCCATTCACCTATACTACAACTAAAAAAAATCTGAGCCCCACACTAGGTTTAATAGGATATAAAAATATTATTGAAGAGCTTAACAACAGAAATATACAAATACCCATATATGCTATTGGAGGTATAAAACCTGAACACATACAAGATATTATGAGAACAGGTGTTAACGGAATTGCAGTATCATCAGTACTAAGCGAAACTGATAATATGAAAAATATAGTAAATACAATTAATTCATTAATTAACAACTCTAACAATTAAACATAAAGCTAACCAACGCTAAAACACATATAAATATGAGTACATTAAATATAAAAGGAACAGAATTTAAATCACGATTATTTACAGGAACAGGTAAATTTTCATCTGGAAAAGTAATGCAAGAAGCTTTATTAGCATCAGGTTCTGAATTAGTAACAATGGCTTTACGAAGAGTTGATATTAATACAAAAAAAGATGAAATATTACCATACTTAAATGAAGCAGGTTTTAAATTATTACCTAATACATCGGGCGTTCGCAATGCAAAAGAAGCTGTTTTTGCTGCAGAATTAGCACGTGAAGCACTACAAACCAATTGGGTTAAACTAGAAATTCACCCCGACCCTCGCTACCTTCTACCCGATGGAGAAGAAACACTAAAAGCTAGTGAAGAACTAGTAAAAAAAGGATTTATAGTATTACCCTATGTACAAGCTGACCCTGTACTGTGCAAAAAATTAGAGGAAGTAGGCACCGCAACAGTAATGCCATTAGGCTCACCTATTGGTAGTAATAACGGCCTAAACACCCGAGATATGTTAAGAATAATTATTGAACAAAGTAATATACCTGTAGTAGTTGATGCTGGCATTGGAGCACCTTCGCACGCAGCTGAAGCTATGGAAATGGGTGCAGATGCCGTACTTGTAAACACTGCTATAGCAGTATCACCTAACCCCATTGAAATGGGAAGAGCTTTTAAATTAGCTGTTGAAGCTGGAAGATTAGCTTTTGAAGCTAAGCTAGCTGAAAAATCGTACTCAGCAAATGCAAGTAGTCCGCTAACCTCATTTTTAGATTAAAATCTGAAATAACACAACATAGATTATAATACTTTTACTAATGAACTTTAATCAAATAATAAATCAGTATAATTGGGAAGATATTACATCTGAAATTTATAAGAAAACAGATGCTGATGTGCAAAATGCCTTAATTACTAACAACAAAAGCCTTGACGACTTTATGGCTTTAATATCTCCAGCGGCACAACCCTATATTGAACAAATGGCACAACTTAGCCACCAACTTACTCAAAAACGTTTTGGAAAAACAATTCAAATGTACGTTCCTCTTTACCTGTCTAACTTTTGCCAGAATTATTGTGCATACTGTGGTTTTAGTGCAAACAATAAAATTAAACGTAAAGTTCTATCTTTTAACGAGATTGAAGAAGAAGTAAAAGCAATAGCAAAACTTGGATTTAAACATATACTTTTAGTTACTGGTGAAGCTGAAAGTAAAGCTGGAGTTGATTATCTGCAAAAAGCATTTGATATAATAAAACCTTACACTTCGCTTATCTCCATTGAAGTTCAACCAATGTCCGAGAAAGCGTATAAAACACTAGTACAAAGTGGATTAAATACAGTATATATATATCAAGAAACATATAATAAAAAAACATATCCTAGCTATCATATAAAAGGAAAAAAAGCAGACTTTGAAAATAGAATTAATGCCTTTGAGAATTTAGGTAATGCTGGCGTTCATAAAATAGGATTAGGCATTTTAGCAGGATTGGAAGATTGGCGAACCGACAGTTTTTTTACAGCACTACACTTATCCTACTTAAAAAAAACATATTGGAAAACAAAATATTCAATTTCATTTCCACGCTTACGCCCACACGAGGGTGCGTTTCAACCGAATTTTATTATGACAGATAAGGATTTAGCCCAACTTATATTTGCATACCGTCTGTTTGATGAAAATGTAGAAATTGCCCTATCAACGCGTGAAAGTAGAACTTTTAGAGATAACATGATAAAACTTGGAGTTACCTCAATGAGTGCTGAAAGCCAAACTCAACCTGGTGGATATGCTAATAAAAATACAGACAAAGATTTAGAGCAATTTGAAGTAAACGATAACCGAACAGCTAAAGAATTAGCCGACATGATTCGCTCACAAGGATACGAACCTGTATGGAAGGACTGGGACGGCTACCTGCAATAAGCTAAATACAATGGAACGATATAACAGACAAATAATACTACCTGAAATTGGCATACAAGGTCAACAAAAATTACTAGACTCCAAAGTTTTAGTTATTGGAGCAGGGGGCTTAGGTTCACCTGTATTAACCTATCTTGCCGCAGCTGGAATTGGCACAATAGGTATTGTTGATGACGACAAAATAAGTATGAGTAATCTGCAACGACAAGTATTATACAAAACCAATGAGGTTGGATTATTAAAAGTTGACCAAGCTAAAAAACACTTATTGAGCATTAATAATCAGATTAATATAAACACTTATAATACACGTTTAACAACCGAAAATGCAAAAACTATTACCAAACATTACAACATAATAGTTGATTGTACTGATAACTATAAAAGCAGATACATAATTGACGAAATAAGTAAACAATTAAATATACCAATGATTTATGGTTCAATAGCTGAATATACAGGGCAAGTTTCTGTGTTTAACCATAATGGTTCAAAATCGTATAAAGATTTATTTCCGACCCCACCCAGTAATAACTTATCTGATAAAAATAACTTAGGAGTTATAGGAACACTTCCTGCTATTGTTGGTAGTATTCAGGCTAACGAAACTATTAAAATAATATTAAATTTTAACGAAACATTAGTACAAAAATTATTTTTGATTGATGTTAGAACTATGCAAACAAATATAATTACGTATTAATAATATATACGTTCAATTAATATTTTATTTTATCGGTTTTATTAGCCCAATTATTAAATACCTCAACAGCTTGTTCTCTCATTATTGGATGAAACTCTATGGTTCTGTTTTCTATTTTTTTATCTAATTCATCATAGATAAATTGGTCGTCAAAATTTATTTTTGCTGCATCTTGCTTTGTACAAGCATAAAAAACCTTTTTCGGACGGGCCCAATATATTGCACCTAAGCACATCGGACATGGCTCGCACGATGTATATATTACACAATCATCTAACTGAAAGGTATTTAATTTTTTACATGCCTCGCGTATAGTTACAACCTCGGCATGAGCAGTTGGGTCGTTAGTTGAGGTTACTCTATTATGCCCTTCAGCTATTATCTCTCCGTTTTTTACTATTACACAACCAAAAGGACCTCCTGCATTTGAGTCCATACCCTTTTGTGCCATATCAATAGCTCGTTGCATAAATTGTTTATCTTGTTCTGTCATTATCGTAATATTTTAGTTTCTATTACAAAAGTAATTTTTTTTAATATACTTGATATATTAATGTAGTAATAAAATTATCATGTATACATTCACATATATTAATAATAAAATAAAATAGTAGTTGATTTTATGATGTAAATCAAAAAAATAAAAAACATATATCATAAACAATAAAAAGTAATTAACAAGTATAACCTAAAAAAATAAAAGATGTTTTATTTTTAGGAATTCAAAAAAAACAAAACATAACATATGAGAACTCACAAAATTCAAACAAAAATGCTACTGCTGTTAGGCTCAGCAGTTATACTAGGAATTGTAGCACTAAGTTATATTAATTCGTATTCCGTAAAAAAAGAATTAGTAAAATACATAACTCAAAAACATTTACCATCCTTTGTAGAATCGGTATCAAACCGAACTAATGTTTTTATAGAAAGCTATGTTACAGGAGTAAAACTATTAGGCTTAGACCCTTTAGTACACCAATGGTTTGAAAATTCAGAGAAGGATTCTGTTATGGGAAATTATGTTAAAGACAAGATTACATCAACATATAAATCAACTGACTACACTACTGTAATGTTAGTTAACGACAAAACCAAGAATTTTTGGATAGAGAACCACAGATTATTAGATATACTAAGCGAAAATGACCCCGATGATAGTTGGTATTTTAACTTCAGAAAATCGAATCAAGATTATGAATTTCACTTTGACTATAACAAAGAATTAGACCAAACATTATTTTTTATAAACCTAACTATAAAAGATAATAACGGAGATTTTTTAGGAGTATCATCGGCAGGCGTACAACCTGATGATTTAGCAAAAGATTTTTCAGAAACTAAGCTTACCGAAAACAGTCAGTTATGGATGATTGACTCTAAAGGCGAAATAAAAATAGCATACAACAAAGAGGATATGGGTAATAATATAAACAAATATATTTCAAAAGAAATATTATCAGAAATTACAGCCATAGCTCCTAAACAAATAAATGAAAAAATAATTGACAATAACAAACAAATATTAACCTATACCCAAATTGGTAATACTAATCATTTTGTTGTATCATTAGCCCCTGTTAATGAACTAATGTACATATTATCACCAATTAAAAATAATTCTATTATTTTCGGTTCTATAATACTAATTATCATTATCATATTAATAATGATGATATCCAAATCGATAACAAAACCTATAAACGAATTAGTAAACTTCTCAAAATTGTTGACAAATGGTAATTTAAATGCTAAAATACCTGATATCTTACTAAACAGGAAAGATGAAACTGCACTATTAGCAAAATCGTTATCCGATATGGGTAAAAAATTTCATGATATTATTGAAAATGTACAAGTAGCATCAAACAATACCATAAACGCTTGCAAACAATTAGATAGCATAACTGAAACTATTGTATCACAAACAAATACTCAAGCAGCCACAACTCAACAAATTTCAGCTACAACAGAACAGATAAACTCAACCATAGCACACACAACAGAAAATTCAAAACAAACTGAAAAATTTACAAATGCTGTTTATAAAGAGAGCTTAGAAGGACAAGATGCTATAAAAGAAGCAATACAATTATCAAATACAATAAATGAACATATACAAATAATAAAAGAGATTGCAAACCAAACCAACATACTAGCATTAAATGCTGCAGTAGAAGCTGCAAGGGCTGGCGAAAGCGGTAAAGGATTTGCTGTAGTAGCTAGCGAGGTTCGCAAACTTGCCGAACGCAGTAAAGAGGCATCAAATAAAATAACTGAATTATCAGAAAAAGGAGTAGAAGCATCGGAACATGCTGGTAATATATTTACAGAGTTATTACCTCAAATAAACAAAGCTAATAGTTTAGTACAGGAAATAAGTGCATCGGGCATAGAACAGGAAACTGGAGCTAACCAAATTGCAAATGCAATAATGAATCTGGACAAAACAACACAACAAAATGCTAGTATGGCAGAAAATTTCAAAGAGCAATCGGAACAATTATTCATACAATCGGAAGAACTTGACAAAATAGTTGCATATTTTAAAACTCACGAATAAGCACTAAATAAACCCACTAATTGGCAACAAAAATAATTTATACTATTTTTGTTGCTATGTTTAGTACCCAAAATATTACAAATAAAAAGAAGATTGTAAACGACCCTGTTTACGGATTTATAAACTTCCCTGCAAACAATTTCTTTGATATTGTTGAACATAAATGGTTTCAGCGTTTACGTAGGATAAAACAACTTGGTTTAACTGACTTGGTTTATCCGGGTGCTATACATACTCGTTTTCATCATGCATTAGGAGCTACTCACCTTATGCGTTTAGCTTTAGACGAACTAAAAAGTAAGGGGCAAAAAATATCAGCAGAAGAAGAAGAAAGCACTTTTTTAGCTATCCTATTACATGATATAGGACATGGTCCTTTTTCTCATGCTCTTGAAAATCATATTGTTAATGTTCATCATGAAGATATATCGTTACTATTTATGCAACGTATTAATGAGGAAATGAACGGAGCATTAAACTTAACTATTGATATTTTTAACAATAATTACCACAAACAATTTCTACATCAGCTAATATCCGGACAGTTAGATATGGACAGATTAGACTACCTACGTAGAGATTCATTTTTTACAGGGGTATCGGAAGGTGTGGTTAGCTCCGACCGAATTATAAAAATGCTTGATGTGGTTAACGATAATTTAGTTGTTGAAAAGAAAGGCATTTATTCTATTGAAAAATTTTTAATTGCTCGTAGGCTAATGTATTGGCAAGTATATTTTCATAAAACAGTACATTCTGCCGAGCAAATGCTACTAGCAATTCTTAAACGTGCAAAACATCTTGCAAAACAAGGGATAGAGGTATTTGCCACCCCAAGTTTGCAATTCTTTTTATATAATGATATTCTGATTGATGACTTTAAAAACGAAGAAGAAGTTTTAAATAAATTTGCCGATTTAGACGACAGCGACCTAATATCTGCCATGAAAGTTTGGGCAAACCATAACGATAAAATTTTATCTACTTTATGCTCAAGCCTATTCATGCGTAATTTATTCCGAACTGAAATTCAGGATAATAAATTTGACGACGACAGAATTAACAACATAAAACTTAAAGTAGCAGAAACATACAAAATTGATATGGATGATACCGATTATTTTGTAACGTCAGATATTATAAAAAACAGCACCTATCTGCAAAACGAAGATGAAATTTTAATAAAAGAAAAAAACGGCTCAATATCCGAAATTGTAAACGTTGCCGATATGATTAACATAAGGGCTTTAACAGGAACTATGAGTAAGTATTTTTTATCCTATCCTAAATCTTTAATGGTTTAGAAAAAACCACCTTTTTATAAAACTAAGTAGTTTAAACTTTTTCCCTCTATTTGTATGGGCAGTAGGCTTTTGGGCATTGGGCTGTTAGCTTTTTATACCTAACACCTTTAAAACAAAAGTCCAAAAACTGATGTGGATATTACCCACCTTTCAGTTTTTAGACTTTGTAAATAAAATAGTATTATAACTATATATTGTTAAAACTTAATATCTAATTACCACATTTTCTTACTACAACGTACTGGTAATAACAGTTTATCTCTATCTTCAACTCCAATTTTGTTAAATATTTCACTAATACTTACAAATACAAATCTAAAGTTACCATTAGAATTATCTCTCACTAACGCTACTAAGCCACCAATGAAATTACTATTGATAGCATCTGAGTCGCTATACCACCACGATGCAAGTTCTTTTTCATTAGCTGATAAGCCTAATAAATTATTAATATTTGTATTATTCCCATCAAAAGCTACCTCATTACCTTCTTTTTTTAGGTATTTGTGAGTGTAAGCTTTCATACTCAATTTTCTTGTATTTACTGGATATTGATTTTTTTCAATTTCCAGTTTCATATCCTCGCCCCAAGTATCGCCTTTTAATGTTATTAGTTGAGCTATTTTTTCAAGATTAATTGGGTTTTGAAGATTTACTATATCAAATCTTTCCAACACACCAATAAATTGCTCCTTTGTTAAAACCTCAAACTCTGAACCATAATATTCTTTACAATACTTTTGAGCTGTTTTATACTGATAATAAGTATTACCATCTTTTTTATTATTAAATGAAAATGTTTGTGCTGTACCTGTATTACCAGTTAGTTGTATATCAGTAGTATTTAATGACAAATTAGCATTTACCACTCCAATTTCACTACCTGTCATATAAAAAGGTATTACCTTATAAGTACTTCCGTTGGAAGCTGTCTCAATTTTATCAATCTGCTGACTTTCGGAACTATTAACCTGACCTGAACTTTCTACCGAAAATACAGTTTTAGGGTTTGTAATATTATCTTTTGACGTTTTTATCTGAAAGCCTTTAGAGTCATCAACTAGATTAAATACAGTTTCTTGTCCGTCCATATACATTAAATCATCGTTTTTACCCTCTGATTTAGAAAAACGAGTTCCTCGTGTTGCTATTGCAAAACCTCCGCGTAGTGCTTTGCTATTATCTTTATCGCTAACATAAAAACGTGTTTGTGAGGCATTTATATCTAACACATCGCCCTCAGCCTCACCTTTACTGTAATGCCCACGTGTTGCTATTGCAAAGCCTCCGCGTAAACTTTTATCTCCAGCCTTTTCATCGTCCACAATAACTTTTACATCTTTACCTTTTACGCTAAATACGTCTTTTGGCTCTTCGCCTTTACCAAATCCGCGTGTTGCAACAGCAAAGCCTCCGCGTAATGCTTTTGAATCTTTATCAACAAATACAGTTGCTCCGTTCTGATATACAGCAAATACAACCTCTCCTTTTTTGTTACGCACTTCAAATATTGGTTCGTCGTCGTTAGCATCTGGCTTACTTTGTATTAACCCTGCTCCTGATTGCTCTGCATATAAAGCGTAAGGTACCGATTGTAACATGGTAGGAGCTCCTACTTTTTTGTAATTGCTACCACCATCAGCATCAAGGTGCATTTGTACATACACATCTTTATTATTCCACTGAACATCTTTTAATGTTTTTCCACTTGTACTTACTCCATTACCTATAACTAATGAAAGCACTCCGTTAGCTGATGTCATTTTTTTATGAATTTCAGAATACAACTCTGTGCCATTAGCATCTTGTAATACTATTTTTACACTTACTTCTTTGTTTATAATACTTTGTCCGTTTGCGTCTTGAACTATTGCTTGATAGTTAAAACCTCGTGTTTGTGCTTGTGCAAAAGGTATAACTAAAACTAATACCATTGCCATTAATAGCACTTTTTTACTAAAATGTTTCATGTTTCTTAAATTTACAACCTCGTTTTAGTAAGTTAAATTTTAATAATTAAACAAGGTCTGGTTAATTTTACTTGTTAATTAATATTAATGTTGAATAATAACTTTTTGCTTAGCTATTTCTGTTCTACCATCAAATGCCTTTATAAAATACATACCATCAGGTATTTGCTCAGTAGAGATACTAAGTTTAGTACCTGAATATTGTTTTTCTAAAACCACTGCTCCGTTTATATTGCAAACGCATATTTTAACATTATTTACTAATTTGTCAAAATCAAGGTTTACCTCGTTGCTAGCAGGATTAGGGTAAAGTTTAACATACATTAGCTGATGTTCAACATCTTCTTTAATATCTACAAGAACAGACCCGCTGTTTATGTTTGATATAAGCGATACCTCATCTCCTGTTAAATCAACTAATAACTGACCAATTGTCCAATCAATAGACATATTGTCTACTTGTTGACTGTTACTTGCTACATTTACTTCCCACATTTCTACATTTTGCGAAATAGCTGAAAAATAAAAGAACACAACTACTAAAAATAAAAATCCTTTTTTCATATCTTTTAAATTTATGACCAATATACAATATTATATATGGTCGGTTTAATAAAAATTATTTTGTTTTGTCTTTGTTTTGTCTTTGTTTTGTTCGTGAATAATAAATTATAGATGTTGTAAAAGTACAACTTACACACCTATTGTCCAAAAAAATAATCAAAAATAATCAAGTGAATTAGAATACGTAGAGGTTTATTGAGAATACGTAGGCTTTCATTGAGAATACGTTTTTTTGATAATAGATTAGCTTTTAGTTATTGTCTTTTTGCTTTTAGCATTTTTTATCTTCAGATAATAAAATTGCATTACACAAACAAAGGCTTGTCAAAATAGCCAAATAAAAAAGGCTAACCAGCCAAAAGTAAATAATATCGTTTACTCAAAAACACTCATCTCTTGTTCGTAAATAGGACTATCAACCGAAAGAAAATCTAACACACTATGAAATACATTATGTTGCGAAAGTTCTTCGGCATTACGTGGCTGTTTACTATTGGCTGACGACCATACAATAAACGGAATATCTAACTGTTGCTTAGGTGCTATACCTACTGGTAATCCGTGCATATAAAGGTTATTCTCGCCTAACGACTCGCCATGGTCTGATACAAATAACATTGCCGTTTTATAGCCTTGCAATTCTTTTAATTTGCTAATTAAAGTGGACAACAGATAATCGGTATATACAATAGTGTTATTATATGCGTTTATTAATTCCTCTTGACTACACTCCGCCAACTCTACACTTTTACAAACAGGATTAAACACCTCAAATTCAGTAGGATATTTCTTATAATAGGTAGGTCCATGACTCGTACTTGTGTGCAATACTACTAATATTTTATTTTTTGTACTTTTCTGAATTTGCTCTTTTAAATCCACAAGTAATAGATCATCGTACTCGCAATGTTTTCCTTCGCATATCTGCTGTAAATCCTGACTTTTTTGATAGGTGTCAATTTTTACAGTAGGCTCGCCCCAATTGGTTGTTCGCCAAATAACATCAACATTATTACGGAACAGATAGTTAGGTAATATCTCGTAAAGCTTACCACTATGCTTATGCGACAGAATACACTTAACCCCTGCCGTAGTATAGGTTGCACACGATTCGGTTTTATAATGATGAACGTCTGACATCTGCGAAAGCAATGGATTGGTATTTTTCTGGTATCCGTATAATGAGAAATTCTCACTCCTTGCCGACTCACCAATAACCAACACCATAACTGCTTTTTCGTTATCGGTTATTGTTGCATCAGGAAGTTTAATTTGCTCTTTATTTTCTTTATGCTTATCACTGAAAAATCGGCACGAATTAACCACATACGACCAAGGCATAACCAATGCCCCTAAGGTTTTCGAATGTTTATCAATCCATAACCAATTTGATGAATTTACATAAGCAAAGGACGCTAAAAAAACTAAAGTTGCTCCTATATTTATAAAAAATCGTTTTAGTTTATCGGGTACTACTTCAACCTTAAACAACAAGATGCTAGGCAATACACCCATAAATAAAATATACAATATTATAGTAAATGAAAAATAACTACTCGACTCTGCAAAATTAGTGTTAAACACATTGCCCATCATTGATTTATCTACAATAATACCATAAGTTTTAATAAAGTAAACTGCAATAGCATTTAGGTTGAAGAATAAAACAAGTATCCATTTGGCAACAACCCTAAGCAAATATAAACCTACATAAAAAAAGAATGCGTTAAACAGTAATGCAAAAATAGTAAGACTAAAAAGCAAGAACATACCATTCCAACTTGCAACATCAATATTATTGCAAACAAATTTATAAAATGCGACATGGTAAACAACAAGGGTAAATGCACTAATTATCAGTGCCAAATAGCTTAGTTTTATTTTGTACATACGACTTTATTATTAGATATAATATTATAATCAACGAAAGTAATGAAACATAAAATATTGGCAAATTATTGGTAAGTATTTTTTGAATAAGGACAATACTCCACGCCAATGCAATAACCATAAATATAGGATAGTATTTAGGTTTATGTGCCCATGCTAACCATTGCGTTTTCTTATTAATAAGTATGCCTATTATTGCCAACAGATAGCCAACTATACTACCCACAAACACATCGCAAGGATAATGAGCTCCTACCGCTACCCTTGACAAACCGACAACCACACCTAAACCTAATATAAATGCCGACCACAATACCTTAGCCCAATTATTCTTAGGCATAAAAGCTAATAATACTATTGTAATAACAATAAATATGGTAATTGTATGCCCCGAAGGGAATGAATTATTCCCCGATAGTGTTCTACCTACAATAGTAAAAGCATCGTGCGATAATGCTTTGGCAGGACGTGGAACCGAAAATATTTTTTTTAACACAGCAGTTAGTATTAATGATATTATTGATGAGCTTACTAACGCCTCCCAAAATTTAGATGCACAAAATATAAATATAAGCACAATGGGGAAAACAATAAGCACATCGCCCAACTGGGTTAAGTTATATTGCAGATTAGGATTAACGGAAAGTTTTGCATTTAACCACAAAAATAAATCGGTTTGCGACGCAACATAAACATCGGTAAAGTCCCCTTGCCTATTAGCAAAAAACAGATACACAATAAATAGAACTACAAAAGCAGGAAAAAGCCACCAATATTTTACTTTTAGCAGATTACTAGTAACCCGACTATTTAACTCTTTATTTTCTAATAAATTTATCACTTGTTTAATGTGTTAATTTGTTAATGTGATAATATGTTAATATTTGTGGCAAAGATAATAAACATAACTAATGGAAATTAAGAATTAAGAGTTAAAAATTAAGAATGATGTTTTACATGGTACTTTTTAACTCCTAACTATCTCTTTGTTTTATAAAAAACATTAATTTTGTGTATTAAAGATATTTTTAGCTACAATATAAATGTCCAATTATTAATTAATAAAAAAAATGAATAACGGTAAATTAATAGTATTCTCGGCACCGTCAGGAGCTGGTAAAACAACAATAGTAAAGCACTTAATGGCTCAAGATCTAGACTTAGAATTCTCAATATCAGCATGTAACCGCAGTCCGCGAAATAACGAACAGCACGGTAAGGATTATTATTTTTTATCTACCGAAGACTTTAAAAAGAAGATTGAAAACAATGAGTTTGTTGAATGGGAAGAGGTTTACGACAATCAGTTTTATGGAACTTTAAACAGCGAATTGGAGCGTATATGGGCAAAAGGCAAACACGTAGTTTTTGACATAGATGTAAAAGGCGGAATAAATATAAAAAAACAATTTACCGACCAAGTATTATCCATTTTTGTTATGCCACCATCGGTTGAGGAGCTAAAACGCCGATTAGAAGGCAGAAACACCGACTCGGAAGAACAAATAAAAAAACGCTTAGCTAAAGCCCAAAAGGAAATTGAATACGCCAAGCAATTCGACTACATACTAATAAATGACAAGTTAGAAACCGCAAAAACCGAAGCCGAACAGAAATTACGTAGTTTTCTTGAAAAATAATTAAACACATGAATACAGTAGGTTTATATTTTGGCTCGTTTAACCCTATCCACATAGGGCATTTAGCAATAGCTAATTATATAGTGGAGTATGCAAACCTAAATGAATTATGGTTTGTAGTAAGTTCGCACAATCCATTAAAAGAAAAAAGCACCCTACTACCCGATTACCAACGCTTAGAGATTGTTAACCGAGCTATAGATGGTTACGATAAATTTAAAGCATCGTCCATTGAGTTTGGTTTACCTCAACCGTCATACACAATAAATACACTAGCTTATTTACAAGAAAAATACCCCAAACGCAAGTTCTGTTTAATTATGGGCGAAGACAACCTATCCACCTTACATAAATGGAAAAATTACAAAGAAATATTAAAATATCAGATATTAGTTTATCCTCGCCCTAACTGTAAGGTTTCGGAGTTTCATAATCATAAAAATATGAAGTTCCTATCCGCTCCAACTATGGATATATCAGCAAGTTTTATACGAAATAGCATTAAAGAAGGCAAGAACTTACAATACTTTGTACCACAACAAGCTTGGGAATATATTAATGAGATGAATTTTTATAAGTAAAAACATTTTTGCTTTTTATTTGTTTACAACTTGACATCTTACATTCCAAATTATAAAAATCTAAAACCTTAGTAAAATAAGGCATCTTCATAGGTAATATTGATAATGTCAAAAACCATATAAATAAAATCAATATATAAAAAATTGGTTATATGTTGGGTATTGTGTTGCTTTGTTAAAACGAAATAAGTAATATTTAAACCCATATATTATGACAACTATAGATTTTAACAAGCAATTAATAGCAATTGAGGATAAATTAAAGTTTTTTGCATATAGTCTTACCTCAAATAATGAAGAAGCAAAAGATTTATTACAAGAAACAATGTTAAAAGTTCTTTTAAATAAAGATAAATTCTCAATACCAAATAATTTTCAATCGTGGGCTTACACGATAATGCGTAACACATTTATTAATAACTACCGCCGAAACATCAAAACAAACTCCATATTTAAAGATGTTGAAGGAAATGATATCTTAACGATTAATCATCACATGTCATCACCTGAAGGCGAGCATATTTACAAAGAAATTAAAAATAAAGTAAATGCCTTAGATGATGATATACGACTTCCATTTAAAATGTTTACTAAAGGATTTAAATACAAAGAAATTGCAGAAAAATTAGACATGCCAATAGGAACTGTTAAAAGTAAAATATTTTTTGCCAGAAAACACCTAATGCAAGACCTAAAAGAGTATCAGTACGCATAAACCAAATAACAATGCCTAAATACTCAAACTGCAACAGAATAAACTAAACAACTATAAGTAGATTTTCAATAATCTTACTTATAATTGTTTTTTTATTACAAAGCCAATAACTACCGCCATATTACACTACCTTACTTGGCAACTACTACTACCTATACAAAATTACTTCCACTTAATATTGTTTAAAAATTTATTTTATTACTTTTGTACAATACAAAAGATATATATTTCTATATAACAAGAAAAAACATTGTATTAAACAAGACCTTAACAATTATTAATAGTTAATAAATAATTACAAACTATTTTTGTTATTAAATTGCTAATAAACAACTAACAACTCCTACTTTAAAGGATTAGATGTTATTAACTTTTAACTTAATTAAACTTGGTCGTAAATTTTAAGCGTATGAAGATTAAACTGTCCATTAAGCAAAAAATACAACTTTATGTTTTAACATTAACCATTATAGTATTTATACTTACGTTTGGATATATAGGGACATCTACTAAACAATCGATAATAGACAACACTATTAGGTCAGTAGATATTGAGGCTGAAAAACAAGCTCTTGCCATCAGCAACAATCTTAATAAAACAATGGATGTGCTTACAACACTATCTACAACACTACAAGCATACAAACAGTTTGATTGGCAAACATGGGAGAACTTTTTAATAGAAATTTACGAAGAAGTTACACGACAAAATCCACAAATATTTAGCCTTTGGGACAGTTGGGAATATTCAATTATTGATAGTTCGTACACAAAATCATACGGTAGAAAAGTTTTTTCTTTTTGGAAGGAAAATGGGGTTATAAAACATAAGGTTCATGACAGTAGCATGGATGGTGATTCTAAAGCTTATTCTAAAATAAAAAAAGAAAAAGTAACTTGTGTGGTTGGACCTTACTTAGATCAGGTTATTGGCGATAAAGCCGAGCGACTATTAATGACAAGCTTAATAGTTCCTATTATAGCTAAGGGTACTTATGTTGGTGTTGTATCCGCAGATATTACACTAAGAAAAATGCAATCTGATATAAAGAACATCAAGCCTTTAGAAGGTAGTTATGCTTATCTAATTTCAAACAATGGTATAATAGCAGGACATCCTCAATCGAAAGCTATAAACACTCCACTAAGCGACTATTACCCTAAAGAGGAAGAACAATACAAGATAACTGAAAAAATTAAAATAGGTGAATCACTTAGCTATAGAACAATTAACGCAAATGGCGAGGAATTATACAAAATATATGTTCCTATATTTATTAATGAAACAAACCTCCCTTGGGCATTAGCCATTGCCGTACCAATAAAAACAATAACAAAAGAGGCTGACAGTATTTTTTACATAGCACTACTAGTTATTGCAATAGGAATAATTATAATAGCCATTGTTATTTTCTTTATTGGCAGAAGCATAAGCCGACCAATAAAACTAGTAACAAAACGACTAATGAAAATATCAAAAGGCGATATATCAAATGACATGCAATTACAGATAAATACAGGAGACGAAGTAGAGAAAATGGCAGAAGCATTAAATATATCAGTAAAAGGACTATTGCAAAAACAAGCATTTGCAGAACAAATAGGACAAGGGAAATTTGACAATGACATTGAACTACTTGGCGAAAACGATTCTTTAGGAAAATCATTAAACTCAATGCAATACAATCTGCAAAAAGCAAAAGAGGAAGACGAGAAACGCAAAAAAGAAGACGACAAACAAAATTGGATAATGCAAGGTCAAGCAAAATTTGCAGATATTATGAGCTCAAATAATAAAGATATTAATATACTATGCTCTGAAATAATCAAAAACTTGGTTAAATATGTATCAGCAAATCAAGGCGGAATATTCTTAATAAAAGAAGAAGACGAAAAACAATATCTGGAATTAATATCTGCTTATGCCTATGATAGATACAAACTAATGAAAAAGCAAATTCAATTAGGTGAAGGCTTAATTGGCACTTGTGTTCAAGAGAAACAAACTACATACATTACCGATTTACCAGATAATTATATTGAAATAACCTCTGGTTTAGGCAACTCCAATCCTAAGGCATTATTAATGGTTCCGCTTAATATTGAGAACCATATTTTAGGAGCAATAGAAATAGCATCATTCAAAGAATTTGACAAACACGAAATTCAATTTATTGAAAGTGTAGCTAACAGTATTGCTAGTACTATTAATACCGTACAAATAAATTTACGAACAACTGAATTATTACGACGCTCACAAGAACAAGCACGCGAAATGCAAGAACAAGAGGAAGAAATGCGTCAGAATATGGAAGAGCTTAATGCTACTCAGGAAGAATCGGCACGTAAAACTTTAGAAATGGAAGGCTTAATAAAAGCTATAGATATTTCAAGTTTTGTTGTTGAATATGATATAAACGGATTAATTACAAAAGTAAATGACAACTACTTAAATCTGTTAAACTTAACTAGCGAAGAAGCTTTAGGTACCCATTACGCGGATAACTTAGAACTTGATAAAGAGGACAAAATGATATTTTGGGAAGACCTAAAAAAAGGAGAAGTAAAAAAACAAACATCAACAATAAGTATAAAAGGCAAGGAATATACTTTTGCTGAAACATACACTCCTATAAAAAATATTAATGGCGAGATTACTAAAATTCTGAAAATTTCAAATCTGTTACAGTAGTAATAGACACATATTAAAACTTATAGTATTTTATATTATAGTGTATATAATAAATTAAAATGTTAAATATTCTGAATATATACTATTTTTCCATATTTTAATAATATCCCTTTAGCTACAAAAGCTAACAATAAAAACAAAAACAATATTAGAATATGTTCTATGGGTCAATTATAGCAAAATTCTTTGGCGTATTAATTGTCTTTATTTTACGTTTTTTTTATTCTATATTAACAAGTAAGAAAATAAAATCATTTTATGAAATATGGGAGGGTTCTAAATATGATGATTTAGCAGATAACATCTCATATGAGATGATATATATTTTCATTGGAATTATATTTATATTTTTATCTTGTTGGTTTTTAATGACAATAAAGTTATAAAGATATTGGTTCAATATCTTTTAATTCTGAACGAACTGTATATTTTTTATGATTTATATAAACTAAAAAAAATAGACATACAACAATAACAGAAACTAACCTTGTAAAGGTAATAACTGTTAGGAAAGACCCATATGATTTACCTAATTTTAGAGAAACATCTAATACAAATATTGATTATTTTACAAAGCACAAGTTAAAATACTAATCAAATTTTTATTGTATGTTTGTGTTTTAATAATTATACTATAATAATATGAACAATACATTAAACGGTTTTGCTGTTGGAATGAGAGGCTTTTTTAAAGCTATTCCTTTTATTTTTAAAAATAATTTGTGGTGGGTGTTTTTAGTGCCTATATTATTAAATATAGGGTTGTATACAGTTGGTTTTTCGTTTACCGACATTGTTAGTGATTGGCTATCGGTAAAATTTGACTCTTGGATAACTATTGATGGAGAATCAAAGTGGCTACAATATATACCTGCATTCTTAAAAGGATTAACACACATTTTATTTCAGATAGCATTCTTTTTTGTATTTTCTTTTGTTGGTGGATATATTATTTTAATATTTCTATCACCTTTGTTTGCGTGGTTGAGCGAAAAAACGGATAATATTATCAATAATGCTGACTATCCTTTTTCGTTTGGTCAGTTTATTAACGATATTTGGCGAGGTATAGTTATCGCTATTCGCAATTTATTTTATGAGTTAGCAGTGTCGTTTGTTGTACTGTTAGCTACATTTGTGCCATTTTTAGGGCAATTGGTTAGCCCGGTAACATTTCTATTATATTTTCTGATAACCGCATACTTTTACGGTTTTTCGTATATGGATTACACCAACGAGCGTAATAAATTAAATGTACAGCAGAGTGTGCAGTTTATCCGAAAGAATAAGGGAATAGCAATAGCTAATGGCTCATTATTTTACTTATCGTTATTAGTGCCATTTATGGGAGTTATACTAAGCGGGTTTGTAGGTATTATAGCATCGGTAGGTGCAACAATATCTATTTATGATATGCAGAAACAAACGCAAAAATAAATACTTAAATTTTCGGATTCAGTAGCAAACATTTAAATATTTTTCACAAATGAACATTAAGCAAATAATATTATTGGTGTCGGTAATTATTATGTACTCGTGTGGTAACAGCAATAAATGGGATATTGATGTTAAACAGCAAAAAATAAACTTTGTATTTAAAGATTTTGCCAAAGATTTATTCAGCGTAAACCCTGATAGCGTATGGCAAGCCGTTCCTATTTTAAACGAAAAATATGGTACATTTTTCAATTTATATAATACACAAATAATAAATATCGGCAGTAGTAATATGTTTGATTATAACGAGAAGTTAAACTATTTTTTAACCGACCCTGATATTTATGGCTCGTACGTAATGTCTGAAAAATATATTGATAAGCAGAAAATTCAGAAAGAACTAAAACAAGCTTTTAAGCACTATGCGTATTACTTCCCCAATAAAATAATACCTGAATTTTATGTTCACATATCAGGATTTAATCAGTCAATAGTGGTTGATAGTGGTTATGTTAGCGTTGCTTTAGATAAATATCTTGGTAACAATAATAAATATTATCAGATGTTACGCACTCCAAAATATAAAATGGCAAATATGATTCCTGAAAAGATTGTGCCAGACGTAATGTTTGTGTGGGGACAAACTGAGTTTGTATTTGAATCGGAGAATGATGATTTAATAAGTAACATGCTGTATTATGGCAAGTTGCATGTGTTTTTAGATGCTATGTTGCCTAATTTGTCAGATACTATAAAGTGGGGATATTCGTCAGGTCAATTAGAGTGGTGTAAAAGAAATGAACAGCGTATGTGGTTGTATTTAGTTGAGCATAAGCAGATTTTTGAATCGAAATATAAAACCATACAAACTTATGTGCAAGATGCTCCGTTTACAAATAATTTCTCAAAACAGTCGTCGCCACGTACGGGTCGTTGGATTGGTTATCAGATAGTTAAATCGTATTTAAAAAATAACCCTAATGTAACTTTGCAACAGCTTATGTTAGACAATAATTATAGGGATATGCTAAATAAATCAAAGTATAAACCTTAATAAACTAAACTAATTATTATTGTAAATACTCTCGCACAATGTTAATTTATCTTTTAGGATATATGGGTAGTGGCAAGTCAACTTTGGGTAAGAAGTTAAGCACAGCTATGGGATATTCTTTTGCCGATTTAGATAAGATGATAGAACAATCTGAAAACAAACATATTCCTGAAATTTTTGAGCAGTTTGGCGAACCGTATTTTCGCAAGGCGGAACAACAAATATTACATAAAACATTTGAGTTAAAAAACACAGTAATAGCCACTGGCGGAGGCACACCTTGTTTCTTCGATAATATGCAAAAGATCAATTCTTATGGTGTAAGTGTGTTTATTGATATGCCTACCAAAGCTATTGTTGATAGGGTATGTAACTCCAAAACCAAACGTCCGTTATTGCAAAATAAAACTACCGATGAACTAATATCATTTGTAAATGAGCAGTTACATGAACGTAGAATTTTTTACCAACAAGCAAACGTTATTATTGACGGAATAAATTTAACTACGTCAAAATTATTCGATACAATTAATTCTTATAGAGAACAGCATATCAGATAAAAGATTAATGTTTAACGATACAATTATAAATATTGTGTTGTAACTCTTTCATAAAAAACAACTAAATGGGAACTAATTAAACATTAATGATAAAAAAATTGTTACTTAATAAAAAAATATGTAAAGTTGCATCAAACAAAAAAAACAACTGAAAGTGAATAAAACAGCGATATTTCCGGGGTCGTTTGACCCATTTACCCGAGGACACGAGTCGATAGTATTAAGAGCCTTACCTCTTTTTGAGAAATTAATTATAGCAATAGGCAATAACTCATCAAAAAATGGGTTTTTTACGGTAGAAGAACGCATCGAGCTAATACAAATGGTATTTAATGATATTCCAAAAGTAGAGGTGGTTGCGTATAGTGGCTTAACTGTTGATTTCTGTAAAGAGGTAAAAGCAGATTTTATTCTTCGTGGAATAAGAACATCAGCCGATTTTGAGTACGAACGTGCCGTAGCTCAGATGAATAAATCGATGTTACCCAATGTGGAATCAATAATATTACTAACAACACCAGAGCTTACGCCTGTAACATCAACTATTGTGCGTGATATTTTATTACATAAGGGAGATGTTAGTCAGTTCTTGCCACAAAAAATGGACATAAACAAAGTACTTAATAAAAAAAGTTAAGAGAAATTTATATGTTTAAATTTTGTAAACGAACATTAGGGTTGAGAACGAGGAACTTCAATAAAACTTCTTATATCAATAATTGCCTTATAAATAGCCTGTTACTATTTGTTTTTATTAGTAGTGGAGCGATGGGGCAAACTACCATAAAATGCACAAATAAAAATTATGCTAATCAGGAGATACAAGTTTATCAGCAAAGCGACTTTATTAGCAAAAAGTTAGATTGTGTAGGCGTTGATACCGCTGACAATAAGGGTAACTTCTTGATAAAAGCCGACATAAAAGATGCTTGTTTGTTGCAAATTCCGTTAGGTGTATATAATTGTTTATTGTATGCCGAGCCTAATAAAACCTACCAAGTGGAACTACCCCAAAGGCAAGATAAAACATTTGCCGATTCGTTAAACCCATATTTTCAGCCAACCATTTTTTATTTACAAACCACCAACAATACAACCGATATAAACAAACTGATTTTAGAGTTTGACAATATCTACTCGCAATATTTAGATCAGAATTATAAAATTATCACCTTTAAACCACGCAGAGACACCATACAATGGGGCATCAATGTTATGCGTAATGTATTTAAAGATGTTGATAATAAATATTTTAAGGAATATATGGAATATCGCTTTGCTGAATTAGAATATATTAGCTATAAGCGAAATACAATGTATGTGGCTAACGATTTTTTTAAAGAATCGCCAATTTTATACTACAATACAGCTTATGCTGATTTATTTAATAAGCTGTTTACCAACTATTTAAAATTTTATTCCTTAAAATCGGAAGGGCAACGTTTATATTCAGACATCGCTTTAGCTAAAAGCCCTGTTTTGGCAAAAGAAACCTTTACAAACAACTTAGTGCTTACCGAAGATAGTTTACAAGAGTTGGTTCTGTTAAAGGGAATTAACGATGCTTTGGGCGATACTTATTTCCCCAAACCAAGCTTAATGATAGTGTTAGATTCAATAGAATGTTGTTCAGAAATTGAACAAAGCCGAAAAATAGCACACAACATTAAGCAAAAATATAGTAAAACATTAAAAGGCAGTAAAGCTCCTAATTTCACTTTACTAACAAGTACCGACACTTTGAAAAGTCTAAGCGATTGGGAAGGTAAATACGTGTATCTGAATTTTTGCTCGGTTGAGAGTTTTGCTTGTCAGCAAGATTTAGAAGTATTGCAGAAAATTTACGACAACCATAACGATAAAATAAGTATTATTTCTATTAGTATCGACTCCGATTTTAATAAAGCTAAGCGTTATTTTCAGCAAAAAGGCTATAAATGGACGCTTATGAGTAGTTCAAAACAAAGGAATATTGTTAAAGAGTATAATATAAAATCGTATCCTACCTACTTTTTTATTGATATTAGGGGAAACTTAGTTATGTCGCCAGCTCCTACGCCAAGCGAAGAGTTTGAAGGGTATTTATTTAAGTATCTACAAGCGGTTAAGCATCGTGAAGCTCGTAAAAGGCGTTAAGCACATCAGCTATTGCAGGATAGGTGTTAGCTAATACCTTATCATGTTTTTTTCGTTTTATCCATTTAACTTTTGTAATACCCTCTTCGGTTTGTGGTGTACCTTCATAATTACCTGTGTATTCCATTGTAAACCAATGTACTTCTTTCAGTATCCTTGCCGATTGTAATTTATATGTATGGTAAGTAACTAAAAGCGGTTCTTTTATACTTAGGTTATTAATTCCGCATTCTTCTTCCACTTCGCGTAAAGCTGTTTCTTCCATGCTTTCGCCTTTTTCGGCATGTCCTTTTGGCAAATCCCATTTACCATTTCTCTTTATAAATAAAGACTTGTCTTGCTTGTTAATAACCAAACCACCTGCGGCTTTACGGACTTCAAAAAGGGAAGAAAATTCTTGCCAAAGGTTGTTTATATCTGCAGAATAAATAAAAATTTGCTTGTCGGAGAATTTTGCACAACATTTTAAAACAAAGGTTTTTAAATCCTTAGGATTGCTGTAAATATGTTTAATGAAATAATTAGTGCAACTATTTTCGTCATCAGATAAAAATAGAGCATTGCTGTCCATTATAACTTTGTAGATGATACTCATATTAAAATAAATAATTCATATTAATATACAATCCTTTTGTTCCGTCTTCTTTTTTATGAGGTATACCATAATCAACGCAGACAACAAAATTCTCATTCATGGCAATGTGTAAGCCTACACCGTAACTGATATGTGGGGTTTCGTTGTTACCCGAAAAATAATTTGACTGATTAACCGATGCTGGTATCTTGCTTTTGTCAATAGGGTAATCTTCAATAACCATTCCTGCATCAAGGAACGGACTTACTAATAAGTAGAAATTCTGATTAAATAAGTGAAATTTTACGAACTTCCACCTTAACTCACAGTTTGCAAACATTACACTTTTTCCTACCACTCGGTTGCGGATAACTCCACGTATGGTTTTTGCTCCACCTAATCCGTCGTTATTGTATGCTCGGTTGTAGGAGTAATGAACGTAGGGAAGTGCATAAAATGGTACTTTGCCCAATATCATGCTCTGATACGATAAGCGATAAACAAACGATAATTTATCCTTTAATAAGGTAAAATATTGCCTATGTGTGATGCCTAATTTTGTGTGGTTATTCTTTTTGTTAAGGCTTTGTAGAACAATAATTTCTGTCCAGATTCCTTTGGTAGCATTGGTTTCGTTGTTGCGAGTGTCGTATATTAATCCGCCTTTGGCGTAATTTAACCAACCACCTTTTTTTTCGTCTTCATTTATCAATCCCCAATTAACATATTCATCAAATAGCGTAGTGGTGTCGGGTAATATTTTGTCGCCTTTTTTGCCTTTGTTTAGTTTATCAATATCAACCGATGATATTCCTATCCTTTTACAGTTTACCCCTAACGACCAATTCAGATTCTTAATAGGTGATTCGGCTTGTAAATCAAATTTTATGCGTAGTGTTTTACGTTTTAGTTTGTAGAATACCCGTGTTTTGTAATTGTCCTTGTCAGGATTTATCCAACTTTTATTGTATGTTGTTTGATAACCATTAAATCCGTAGAAATCAAGCGAATGGTCTGTTCCGTACGATATGTCAAATATTGTTCTAAAATTCTTTATAAGATATTTTGAATCGTAAAACAAACGGTAAAGGTAACTACCCTTAGTGTATCGCGATGCTTCAAGATAGATTAAATGGTAATAGTCGGGGTAAATTTTACCGTCGCCAAAATAATATAGGTTTGACATTACTCCGTATTGTAAACCTAAGTCGCTATTGTACGATAATGTAGGTAGAATGCCTAAATTCCAATTAGTTTTGATAATATCCTTATTATCATTATCAGCAAATGAGCTAACGCTAATTGAGATTAGCAAACTTAATATTAATATTTTGAAAGAATTTTTTTTCATTTTCGGCACAATTATAAGTATTCATTTTGGTATAAAAAATTTTTTTTATAATTTACGTCATATTTTTCAGAATTTTAATTCTGAGGTAGAGCATTTTAAATAGTATAACCAGACTTTATATTACAATTATTTAGTTGAGTAGTACTTGTAATATTTCAGATAAGGTCATAAAAATTACACATATGAAAAAATCACCTTCTTTATGGATGGCATTATTGCCAGTAGCTTTATTAATTTTTTTATTGTCGTTAAATGTTATTTTGTACGGTGATGATGCTACAAGCGGAGCAAACCAAACAGCATTATTATTGTCAGGAACTTTTGCGGCTATTTTATCGGTATTTTTAGGAGTAAAATGGAAAGATATTAGAGTGTCTATCATTCGTGGTATATCAAACACAATGCAGTCAATAATAATACTTTTGTTTATAGGTGCTTTGGCAGGAACGTGGCTTTTAAGCGGAGTAATTCCTGTTATGGTTTATTATGGATTGCAGATTTTACACCCTAAAATATTTTTATTTGCAACGGTAATTATTTGTGCTATCGTTTCAATATCAACAGGAAGCTCGTGGTCAACTGTAGCAACTATGGGTATAGCTTTGCTTGGCGTAGGGCGTACGCTTGGTTTTAACGAGGCGTTAGTGGCAGGAGCTATTATTTCAGGAGCATATTTTGGCGATAAAATGTCGCCACTGTCGGACACTACAAACTTAGCTCCAGCAATGGCAGGAACAGATTTATTTACGCATATACGATATATGACTATTACAACAATTCCGTCAATAGTTATAACATTAGTAATATTCCTGATAATAGGATTCTCATCAACTCATGAGTATTCGCAAGAATCAATACAAAGTACTTTAGATGGATTAAATGCTATCTTTAATATAAATCTATTGCTTTTATTAGTGCCTGCAATATTAATTTATATTATCTTGAAAAAGATGCCTCCGATACCTGCAATATTTATAGGAGCTTTGGTAGGTGCTGTATTTGCAATCATCTTCCAACCAGAGTTGATAAAAACACTTATTGAGGGCGACTTTTCATATACTAAAAAGGCTTACTTAGCCGTGTTGCAATCAATGTTTGGCGATTTGAATATTCATTCGGATAACGAAACAATAAAAGAACTATTATCAACTTCGGGCATGAAGGGTATGCTAAATACTATTTGGTTAATATTATCGGCATTAATATTTAGTGGAGTAATGGAGGAGGCTGGTTTCTTACGCCGAATTGCCGAAGGAATACTTAAATTTGCACACTCAACAGGTTCGTTAATAGCATCAACAGTTTCTACTTGTATATTCTTTAACTTAACTGCATCGGAGCAGTACTTGTCAATAGTTATACCAGGGCAGATGTTTAAGGATATGTATAAACAACGAGGTTTAAAACCTGAGGTGTTAAGCCGAACTCTTGAGGATTCGGGAACAATAACTTCGCCACTTATTCCTTGGAATACTTGTGGTGCATACCAATCGTCGGTTTTAGGTGTAGGTTGTTTTAGTTATGCTCCGTATGCTTTCTTTAACATAATTAATCCTGTTATGGCAATAATTATAGGTTACCTTAATATAAAGATAAGACGTTATACTCCTGAGGAAATTGAACAAATGAAATTAGAAGAGGTAAAAATAAATAATGATAAATAAAACATAATTATTATATTCGCATAAATTTTAAAAACAGACCTCGTCTGGGATATTTATTGAGAAGCACAAAAGCATGATTAAACTTTATTTCACTCCGAAACTTGGTCGTAAATCTAAAAAACAAACAAAATAGACCTTGTCTGAGAGATTTATTGAGAAATACAAAAGTATGATTAGGCTTTATCTCACTCTAAAACTTGGTCATAAATTAAAACAAATAAAATGAAAAAAGGATTAATATTATTATTAGTATGTATGAGTTTTGGTTTAGTTAAAGCACAAGATGTTAAACCTGAAGCTCAAGTTGAAAAAGAGTCAAAAGTATCGTTAAACGTAGCCTTAAAAAACCGTCATTTATGGCGTTGTGGTCAAGGAATAAACGGTTTTAGTGTACAAAGTACCTTGTCGTATAATTTACCTTTCTTAAGCGTAGGAGCTTGGGGTGCTTACGAGTTAGGAGCTCAAACTTATGGCGAAGTTGATATTTTTGTTGAGGCATATTTCTTAAACTATTTTACTTTCGGCTTGTATGATTTTTATTATCCAGATGATTTTGGCGGTAGAAAGGTTAAGGATTTTACTGATTTGCAATCGCCAAACCACGTTATTGATGCTTTCTTAAAGTATTCAGGTACTGAGAAATTACCTCTTGGAGGATTGGTTGCTGCTTATGTTTATGGTGGTTCCGACCAAGATGAAAATGGCGACCAACGTTATTCTACTTATTTAGAGATGAATTATACTCTTACCCTAAACAAAACAAGTAACATTTTCTTTTATGTAGGAGCAACAACAAGTAAGAATAGTGCTTATGCTGCAAAAAAGCCAATTTATGCTTTAAATACAAAAACTAATGAACAAGAGTTAATGGGATACGGTGCAGCTACCGATTCTGATTTTAACATAATAGGACTAGGAGCAAAATATACTAAGAACTTTAAGATTGGTAAATTTGATGCAAATGCATCGGGAGAGTTCCTTTATAACCCTAATGTTGATGCTGTTTACATGGCTTTAGCAACATCAATTAATTTCTAGTTTAGTTAGACTTTTATTTTTCATATATAATCTGAACTACGCTAAGATATTAACAGATGTGTAGTTCAGATTTTTTATTTATCAATAAATAATATTTGCAATATGGACTTGTATTCTTATCATAGGTTTGAGGTAGAAATAAAAGATATTCCGTTTGAAGTAAATGCAGAAATATCTTATCCGCAAACAGCGGTGGTGTCATTCTTTGACGTTAATGAGGAATTAATGATAACAAAGGATTACGGATATCTGCCCGTTGAAGATATTTACAAGCAAATAAATACAAATAAAAGTTTAGAGGTAGATTATTGTTATGTTCCTAATTTTTCGTTTACCAAATACCGTACAATCTATAAAATAGGTGAGGATGATTTAATTGAATTAAAGTCTATATCTGCACAAAACACTTTCTTTTCAACTAAAAGAGAAATTGATTTCTCACATATAGTTGTTAATGATTATTCAGATTTTAAGAACTCGTTATTTGTGGGTAACTTGCTAAATTTTAGCAATGCAACAGTAAAAAATAATTTCTCTATTAACGATGCGTTTATATACATACGCTTTATCGATTTCTCGAACACTGTATTTAAGCATGGCGAGGTAAATTTTAAAAACACCATATTCCGCGACGGCGAAAAACGTTTTCAGTACACCAACTTTGGTACAGGCGATGTGAATTTTACAAATGTTGATTTTGGCGATGGTAATGTATCCTTTGTAAATAGTTTTTTTAATAATGGAAAGGTGCTGTTTAAAGTTGCTCGTTTCGGCAAAGGCGATATTGACTTCCATTATTCAATTTTTACAAAAGGAGATGTGTCGTTTGAGAATACAAATTTTGGTGATGGTATAGTTAATTTTAAAACTGTAGATTTTGGTGTCGGAAGAGTTAATTTCAACCGTTCAGTATTTGGTGCAGGAAATATACTATTTAATGGGACAACGCTAAAAGGTAAGTTGAGTTTTAAAAAAGCTCACTTGGGCGAAGGAATGGTAAATTTTGAGTTGGCAGAATTAATAAAAGCTGATGTTATTTTTGAAAAAGCTGATACTCGTAATATTTCCGCAACATTCTTTAAAGGTAAATTTAAGTCGATATCATTACAGCATTGCCATATACTTAACCATTTAGATTTAAGGGTTAAACGCTGTAATCAGATTGACCTTTCTGACACTATATCAACCAATATTATTGATTTTAAACCTTACGATGCTAAGGTAGATATCAAGTGCTTAAATATTTCGGGAATGCGTTTATTAGGTAATATACATATCGATTGGAAAGAAAATAAAGTGTTGGATATTATTAGTAATCAAACAAATACTACTAACGCACAAAAAGCTTATCAGTTTTTTATATTAAAAGAAAGTTTCAATAAAATAGGTCAGTACGATGATGAAGATGTTTCGTATGTGTGGTTTAAGCGTTATCAAGCTAAAGATGATTATGAGAAGATAACCGAAAAAAGTTTATTAAAAAAGATATACTATACTCCAGTACATTGGTTTCGTAATTTATTGTTCGACCATGCTGGTTTGTATGCCACAAGCCCTATTCGTGTTTTATTGTCTATGGTGGTAGCAATATTATTTTTTGGGGTATTGTATTCCTTAATGTTGGTTAGTGGTTTTGGCTCAATAAATTCAAGTATAGGAGGTACTCATGCCGAAATAGGTATTTTGGGGCGTAGTATTTTTCATTCGGGTATAACATTTTTCACGATAGGTTATGGTGATTTCTACCCAATGGGCATAGTGCGATGGCTATCTAATATCGAGGGATTTGTTGGTGTGGTATTAACCTCATATTTTACGGTTGCCTTTGTTCGTAAAATTTTACGATAATATTTTTGATAATTATTTTAGACTAAAAAACAACGTTATTGCATCTCATTAAACTTTTTAATAAAAAAAATAATTAAATTACAACTATACAAACCTCTATAAATCAGACCACAAAAGAAGTATAGCTATTTTTTTTACTTTTTTTTTTATTAAAAGATTGTAATTAATAAAATTTTATCTACTTTTGTCGCGGAGAAATGGCAGAGTGGTCGAATGCGGCGGTCTTGAAAACCGTTGTACGGAAACGTACCGGGGGTTCGAATCCCTCTTTCTCCGCCACTTCAAAAAAAACAGCCCTTACAAAAATTGTAAGGGCTGTTTTTTGTATATTTAAGCCACAATACTAACTAACCTTATTATAAATATATGAAAATACCACAATTCTTATATGTACCAAGAATAAACACCTAGATAATAGTAAAAGTTTAATTATTGAAACTAGAAACTCTATTTATTGGCAAGTTTTTGAATTTAATACAAATCAAGAACGTGCAAAATGGCATGAGGAAAATGTTATAACAAAAGAAATAGAATGTTTAAGTTGTACTTTTCATAAAAAATATCCAATAGCATTACTTTGCTTAGATGTTAGAAACGAAGTTAAAGAAGAAAGCTTAATAAAATTAGGGAAAATAGCATCAGATTGGTATATTCAATTTTGGTTACAAAATAAAAAAAGGGGCTAAAAAATAGCCCCTTTTTAACAACATTGTTGACCTACAAGGACTTGAACCTTGATAGGTTATTTTTTCTTTCTTTTCTTTATCAAATAACTTACTCTCTTTATTACATTTCGTTAATAAATAATATAAATTCATAACTTTATATTTATTTTGTTCTTATAAAAGAGAAATTTTATACAAAAATAATATTTTTTATGGATTTATAAACCTTTTATCAAAAAAAAATTAAAAAAAATGGACAAAAAAAATTTTTATGTAAATGCTAATGACAGCATTGTGAAAGCAAACTATTACAAATGGATGTCACTTCCTAAGAATCAAGATGATTCTGGAAAAAAAACTCTCTACAACAAATTATCAGATTTCTCATTCCCTAAAAAGTTTGAAGATATTGACGAAGACTGGCATTTATGCTTTACTATTTGGCTTAATCAACAAGAATACACTAAAAACTACATTGCCAAATTTACTAAGGATTTACTAACATTTATGAATTACACTCATAAAAAGAAAATTCATAATTCAGAGTTGTATAAGGATATAAAAAAAGACAGAACAAATTAACCACCCTTATCTATCCGCAAGAGAGATTAATGCTATTATAAATCTAGAAAATTTATCGGACAAACTAAATAACACTAGAATCTTATTCCTTTTAATGTACTACACTGGAACTCGTTATTCTGACATGATTAACCTTAATATATCTAACATTCAAAACGATATGCTTACCTTTTGGTGTAAGAAAAACGAAAAAAGGCAAATAATACCTTCTCACCCTTTTGTTAAAAAAAACATTTCTAAAAAACGTAATATTACTAACCAAAAGTTTAATGTTTATATCAAAGAATTATGCAAACTCGCAAATATTAAACAACCGTACACTGTTGAAAAAACAAAAGGGGGAAAGAGGGTCAAGATTACAAAACCTAAATATAAATGGGTTTCAGCACATACTGCAAGACGTTCTTTTGCTACTAATTTTTATTTAGCTCACAATGATTTACAAGCTACTTCAAAATTTATGGGGCATTCTTCTATAACTACAACAGAAAACTATTTAAAAAATTCTATTGATGAAATTGCTTTAAAATATAAAAATAGTGAATTCTTTTCTTAAAAATTATAACTAATTAAATCCTAATTAATATTGTATTTTTTACTATAAATAAACCTTAAAAATTTGGTTAATTATCTGATTTATAGTATATTTACATATCAATTAATTAATAATATTAACTTAAATTTTTTAGAAAAATGACAGTAAAAAAAGAACAGCAGGAAAAACCTGCACAGGACAAACAACAATCAGTTGTTAATAGTGGTAATGCAAAATCGCAAAATCAAAGCGATAGCAAAAAACCAAGTTACGAAGAACTTATAAAACGAGTTCAAGAATTGGAGAGCAAACAGAACAAGCCTAAGAGCATTGACGATGTTATTAATTTTTATGAGGAAAAGCGTAAAAAAATCACTCATTTAGAGCAATTTAAACAACACTTATCTGAATTAAAAATTGCCAAAGATGAAACTTCAAAAGATTTAGACACTACAGAATTTGAAGAGTCAAATTTTGCGTTAACTTTTGGGCAACAGAATTACAGTTCTAATAATGCCACATTCAAAATTTCAAATAAATATATAATCCTGGAATTTTGCGATTTTCTAATTAAGAAGATTGAAAGTAAAATTAAATTACTACAAATAGAAATACAAAAAGATTTTTAAATCTTAGCGTTTAAAATAAATAAGCACGATTGTTTTATCGTGCTTATTTTTATCAATTAATTAATTCCACTTAAATCAATAGAAAATAGAATTATGTCAGACAAAAATAAAAATAAAAAATTAACTTACGAAGAAAAACGTAAAAAACTTATAGTAAAGTCAAATGTATTACGTAAAATGGTCCTTGATGGCAAATTTAATACTATAAACGAAGCCTTACAACATTCTTACATGCAAGATGATAAGGAAATTACAGAATTTAATACATTCAACCAATGGAAAGAATTAGGATTTACCATAAAAAAAGGCAGTAAAGCATTTTTGTTTTGGGGTCAGCCGAAAAAAGCAACCCGCAAACAAAAAGACAAAAGGGAGGAAATGGGTCAAGATGATGAAAATAACAACAATTCGGGTTATGAGTTTTTTCCATTATGCTATTTATTTGCAAATACTCAAGTAGTAAATTTGGAAGAAACAAGAACAGAACGAAATGAGGAGCAAAGTAATGAAATTGAAGAACCTAATAATATTCCTGATTTACCATTTTAAATACTAACAATTAATTTTAAAGGCGACAGATATAACTGTTAGATGTCGCCACCAAAAAATGGGGTGCGGACAATCTTTTTATTTTTTAGCTTAATTACCCACACACAAATAATTATTTTTCACTCTAAAATTTACCACCCTACTACTCTATTACAAAAATTTTCTACGTAAAAAAGTCCCATATCCAATACACTTAAATTTTATTAAAAAATACTATTTTTATAATTTTAGAATACTGATTATTAATACCTTACGTTCTACATGAAATATTTTTTTACTACTCAAAATTTAGAAGATTAAAAAAAACACATAAAAAACCATGCTAATAACATTTAGTATAAGTATATTTGTAACATTAACATTAAATAATTATAAATTATGGAAACAATTCAATTACAAGATAACATTTCATCGGAACAATATGAAATGGCGGTTCGTGTATTAGAAGCGATGAATATAAAAGTTTATAAAAAAGAGCGAGTTCCTAACCATGTTCTGCAAGAAATAGAAAAAGGATTAGAAGATGTGAAAAATGGAAATGTAATACCGAGCGAAATCGTTCATAAACAAATGAGAGAATATGTACAGAATTGTTTGGACAACTAGAGCTTTAAAGCAATTACAAGATATTTTATATTTCGTTACAAATTTGCATCAATCTACATCTTTCGCAAATAAACTATTGGAAGAAATAAAAATAACAGAACAGTATATCATCACACAAAATATATCATTCGTTAAAGTAGAAGATACAAGCCAAGATATTCACAAAGCTGTTGTTTTGAAAAATTATTCCATGTTTTATTCTGTTTCTTCTGACGACCATATCATCAATATCGTATGTTTTTGGGATAATAGGCAAGACCCTAAAGAATTGAAAAAAGCATTATAATACTAAATACTGTCTCGTAAAAAGGAAAAGGAAGATAAGCTAATATCTTCCTTTTTTACATTTCACTTTTATAAAATAACTAAAAATTTGCTAAATCATTATCTACATTTGTTTTTGCATTTGCATTTTCAACATCTTCTTCTTTTTCATCTTCAAATTGAGGCGTTTGAACTTTATTTGCTTCTTGCATTTTTACACCATCATCAGAACTAGAGCTATTGACATCATTTACCTTTGTTTCATTTTTCTCCTTTGCGATATCAAATCTGCTTTTTTGCTGATTTTGCTGAGTTGCTTTTGTTACCTGTTTTACTGTCAATTCTGATACTTTAGATTTTTTAAGCGACAAACTTATTTTATCATCTTCTTCAGCTGAAGCTTCAACTTTTCGCTTTAAATTATTCAATCGATTACTTTCGGTTTTATTTGTGGTTTTACAGCCCTTTTCCTCCCTTTTGTCGGCACTTTCTATTTTAACGCTGTTTTTAGGGCTTAAAATAGATTTTAACATAATCTTATACCTAATGTATAGATAAATAAAATATAGGGCGGTTAAAAACGAAATATCGCCTATTTTAGTTGAAGATAAGGTAACAAAATTAATATGGTACAAAATATAAACATCTAGAATTATAAGAATGTAATTGATTTTTATTAATGTTTTTAATATCGTATTTTTCATAACTCTAAATCTTCATCTTTACCATTCATATTAAAGCCTTTTAACTTACTTTCTCGTTTTTTTATTTCATTTGCAAATTTACTATTTTCTTCCTTGTTTTTATCATAGTTTTCAATCTCCCTTATTCGTTTATTCAAAACATAATCAGCATATTTACTGTAATCTTGTTCTTCATAAAAACACAATATAGCATCTCTATATTTAAAAATATCTTCTTTTTTATTTGAATAAATGGGTATTATATCATTATTCATTAAAGTTATACTCTCAACCAAGCGAGAAATACGCTTATTCCCATCAATAAAAGGCTGTAATCTAGCTATATTACAGTGTAAAAAAACAGCTTGTTCAATTGGATTTTTAATTCTTTTACTATCATTTAAATAATTACAACATTTATAAGCTATGATAGAACTTCTATCTTCTGAAGGCATATAATCAGTTCCTGAAATCCTAACTTGCTCATTTCTAAACTTTCCAAGCTCAGAATAATTAACCAATTCGGAAGCAAGAGAACTGTGTAATGAGAGAATTTTTTGCTCAGTCAATTCTATTGATTTATTGTTTTTTATTTCACGCACACAGGAAATAAAAGTGTTATACAAATTCTTTAACATTTTTGCATCTACATAAGTTGCTGCACCTGATGTTGATGTTAAACCTTCGTTTATTAAGATATCCGTTTCCAAATAAGTATACGTACTTCCCTCAATTTTACCCGAATAATAAGTCCATAGAATAGCTAAATCCTGTATTTCTTTACTATGCAAGGTAGAAAATTTTGAATATTCATGATTTATTATAAAATCTGCTTTCTCTTTTTGTTCTTTGTTGAATATATTCATTTTCTAATTATTTATATAGTATTTTTTGAATTATTATTTATAAAAACCATTTAGGGTGATTTAATTGATTTAAAAATGACAATAAAAATTTATTCATTTCTATTGTTGTATTTTCATCACCATTATTTCTAAATATTTGACAATTATCTGCACACACGACACCTACATTTTCATCACAAAAAATTAATCTAGCATTTGGAGCTTCTATTTTAGTTAATTTATTTTCATTACATTGAATATATGTACAGTTAGTTTTAAGTTCTCCTTCTAAATTTTCTCCATTAATTAGAAGTAATGTTTTTCCGTTTTTTCTAGTTTGAATTAAACTCTTTTTTGTGTTAAAAAGAAATATCTTAGGTTCTATAATTATATTATGATTTAAATTTACTTCTTTTTCTTCTACTAAGTTGGGGCTTAAAATAGCATAATATTCATCTTCATTTACTAAAATAGAAATTATGTTTCGACGTATTTTATTTACAACTACATCTATTATTTCAATTTTTAGAAATAATAAAAAAGCAATGAAACAAATGATATATATTAATGATAAATGTATTTCACCTATAGATAATATATCATTGAAAAAAAGTAACAAATAAACAATACATATAATAGCAATAATAATCAAAGATAATAGCAATATTTTTCGTTTGTTTTGTTTAATTTCTTGCTCTTTTATTTTTTCAAACTCAGGATTGTCTACTTTTCTCCTTTCTATTTGATGAGCTAATTTTGAATACATCTCTATTTCTTTATTTGTCATATATTTATTGTTTTTATATTTGAAAGAATTTTTTATATTTGAAATATGAATCATTATGTTTTAAACACACTACATCCTTATAGTTATATAATTTTTTTAAATAATAATTCCAGAAAGACAACATTTCTATATACACAAATATTAAAACGATCATAAGCCATATAATTATAGCATATCCAAATTTTATTCTATTATATTTCATAAAAAAATGAAATATATTCAGCTCCTCATTGCTTAATGAATCAATGTATTTTTTATAAGGCTGATAATTTAATAGTTTGGGATTTTTTATATCCTCAAAATAAATAAGAAAATGGGAATAGTAGAATGATTCAATTTTACTTTCTTGAAACAACCTATTTCCTTCTTTTAAAAAATATTCTTCTTGTAATCTAAATGTTGTATTTTGCAACTCACTTGGAGCAGATGATGTAACACAATCATTTCTAACGTTTACTTTAAAAATAAACCAACAAAATAAAAAAAATTCTAATATAATAAAAATTATTTTCAGTCTATTTTTAAATTTTTCTATATTGTCTCGATATTCGTTTCCGTCTACTTTTATACTCTTATCCACTTCTTTTTCTTTACTATTCATCGTTACTCATACCTTTAAATTGGGGTATTATTTATGCTTTTTAATGCAATTCATGAAATCCATAAAATCGCTCTCGTTCATTTTTTCATCAAATAAATTCCAAAATTCATCCTCAATCATTATGGAATGTTTTTCTTGCTGGATGATTTGATTATCTAAACTTGCTTCATCATCTGCATTGTCTTTATGAATTATTTCAATATTTTTTTCGCCATTCTCATCTAAAATATTATCTTTCATATCTCATATTATTTATTTGTTAAAAATCGTGATTAATATAAGCATTATACAAGAGATTACTAACAATATTCGAATAAATATCTTTTTCCTTTTATGTTGATGATAATCTTCTACTGCTTTTACTAATTCAATTAGTTCTTTTTTTTCTTTTTCTTCACTATTCATCGTTACTCAACTTTCAAATTATCAAACTGCTCAAATATTTTTTTATACTTTTCTTGGTACAAAATTACTTCCAAAGCTCCCGTTATAATATCAACAACTTTCATACCTTCAAATTCCGAATCAGGTAACATTGTCAATATTTTACATTTATTGTATATATCTAACGGAATACTCACATTTTTTTTAGGAACTGCTTTACCTTTATTACTCTGCTGTTCTTTTTTTACTACTGTCGTAACATTAACATCATCAGCTGATGATGATGGTACATTACTACTACTATCCTTACTAACACTAGCACTAGTATTGTCATTTTCTTTATTTATTTTATCTTGCTTTTCTTGCAATTTTTGAAATGCAGTTTTAGCAGCATCTCTCCTATTTGGTTTTGCCATTGTTTAATAATTTAAAAAGTTCAAAATACTACTTAATAATTGTTCAAATTCATTTATAGTGTGTTTTGTTTTAAAGGTCTTACTTAATTCTAACGGTGTATGACCGAAATCTAAGGTCTTGTAAATTTCTCGGTTCATTATCGTTATTGGCGTATTATTTTCATCTTTCAGAATAACAACATTGTTATTGCTGTCAAAATGTTGCATAAATGCCTTTATAGTATCATCAGATTTATTTGTTTTCTTGTGATTATTGAAAAACAAACCTATCTTAATATCAAAATCCTGCTTACGCATTTCCTGCTGTATGCTTAATAGTGAATTAATAAATTCAACACCTGCGGAGATATCTGTATCTCCGTAACCCATTGGAATTATTGCGTATTCAATAGCATATAAAATGCGTTTTACCGCATTGTCGTGTCCACGACCTGGCATATCGATGAAGATATAATCAAACTCTTCTGATAAACTTTCTAAATCATCAAAGAAATCATCAGAATTTGCATTTAACTCTAATACATCAAACCTTACATCATCACCAGCCTCTTTAGCAATATTGTAAGCATCAATGATTGACTTTTGTTCATCACAATCTACTATTAATACTCTATTATCTAACTTTGCTAGAATGGAAGCTATAAAAATCGTCATAGTCGATTTACCTGCTCCCCCTTTTGAATTTGTTAAACTTATTATTTTTGCCATAATTCTAATTTTTAAGTTCATTTACAATATTTGAAATTTTCTCTTCCGATTTTTGCACATATTCAAAATGCTCTTTTTGAAGTTTTTTATAATCTTCTTGCAATTCTCGGAACATTTCACTTGCCTGTTTTTGTTCAGACATTAATTCTTGTATTTTTTCAGATAACATTTCCATTTGCTGTTTATGTTCATTTTGCATTTTCATGAACAAGTCTGCAAATTGTTTTTCTTCCCTTTGTGTCATTTTTCTAAATTTTAAATTTTAAACTTTTTCAAATATTATAAATTCAAAAATTTATTTTTTACACTTTTTAAATTTTACAAAAAAGCGTTACTTTCAAAATCACATACAAATAAATATTTATTTTTTTAAATAAACAAATTTTAATATATTAAATTTAATATTTTTTATCTTTTTCAATATTTAATAAATAAATATTTGACAAAATCAATATTTTTATTTTTAGATTATTTTATATTTTAAATATATACAATTATATATTTTTGCATTTTTATAAATATTAATTTTTGTATTTTTTAAATTTTAAACTTTTTAAGTTTTGCATTTTTATATGAAAATAAACTACCTAAGAAAATACCTTTATCATTTTATCATTTTGCCAATTTTATAAACACACGAATAATACATTATTCATCAATAAGGAATGTATAATATATAAAATACTCATTAATTAATGAGCATTATAGTGTTTTGGGGTCTTTTGAAAATTCTCCGTTGCCTACGAATTTTGCAAGATGTGTTTTAGTCCGACAAAAACTATTAGCCTATGCAATTTTACTGCGAAAAATGCGAATTTTAGAACCTATTTATAAAACCTGCTGTTTTAATAGGTTTTTATTTTATTTTTGCCGAAAAATAAAAAATGAGATTTTAGAATAAATAGAAAGAAACGACCCCAAAACTTACTATAACATAAACACACAAGCAAAAGACAAATAATATTTTTTTATAAAAATTCAATTTTTCATTTTTATAAAATATAACTTTTCAAAGTTTTTAAAAATATAAATAATATATTTTTAAATAATTATTTTTCTTCAAATATTAAATTTTAATATTTTATAATAATTTATTTTTTAAATAAAACTATATTTTATTTTTTTATTAATTTAATTTTTGTATTTTTGATTTTTCAAATATTAAAAATAAATAATATTGCATTTTGCTATTTTATAAATAATACAAAATTTAAAAACAAACATTTTTAAATAAATGTATTTATTATTTTTTTCAAAAATCAATTTTTAAACTTTTTCAAAAAGCGAGTTTAAAAAAACTTTCAAAATCACATTATGTAATAATATACAGTTTGATATATATTATTGTATATTTGCATTACATTAATTACTAATTATAAATTTAAAATTTAGAAAAATGAAAATACGTAGATTAAACACATTAGTAGTTACAGCTCTTACATGTTTATCATTAATTAGCTTTAACTCTTGTAAAAAAGATGATGTAGAAGATGAAATAAGACCATTAAAAGCATCTTTTGCTGAAGGAACTAATACCGATGGGTATGTTTTAATTATTAAAGGCGATGTAATGAATATTTACAAATCGTATGAGGCAACAACTAACCGTATATCGGTTGTTATTGAAAAAGATAGTGATGAAGTTTTAAAGGTTGATGGTTTAATTCAAAAAAACAACGAGGTTGTTTTAAATACTGAAATTGTTAATGCAAAAGATAAAGACAAAATAGCTGAATATGATGTACAAATAGATGATTTTAAATACAAAATTAAAATATCTTATCAATATACTAACTTTGATAAAGCTATTGAGTTAATTAAAGATAAGCGTTTTGTTTATTCTGATTTTGACATTAGTATAATGCCATCTCAAGAAGAAATTAATAAAACTCATAAACATTTTTTATATAGCTTAGACCCATCCAATCCTCAATATAATGAAGATTTACATGAAGCTTTCAAAAAACTTTTTGGAGATAATATAACATATCCAAGCTCTATTTTACCTGATATAACCAAATCAAAGGAAAATTATATCACATTCTCTAAAAATATAATTAAAGCTGAAAAAACAAAAAGTAATAATATGGAATATTTTTGTATGGGCTTAACGTCTTGTCCTTTTTATTTAAATTTCAAAACATCAAAACTTATTGAAGTACAACATTGGGTATCTCATACTGAAGAAAATAATAATAATACAACATCAATATTTGATGGAGATATAATAACATTTAATAATTATGCTTTTAATGATAAAAATCAAAAAGTAGAATTTGATAACTATATGGATTTTAATTACTCATTAGAAAAATTAGATGATGAAAATATTATCATTAGAATTGATGATGAACATCTATGTTCTTTAGGAGATACCCCTCAAAAAAATAATAATAACTATTATATAGGTTATTATATAAGTTATTATAAAGACTTTAATTATTTTAATGCAGAAAAAGATAATCAACCTTATCATATGAAAGAAATACCTCGTTCGCCAAGAACTAATAAACAGGAAAGTAATTATAAAGGATATCGCTTAGTTGAAGATAATTATACCAATATAATTTTAAATACAGAAACAGGCTTAATATCTTATGAAGTTGATTGTGGGTATGATTTAGATAAAACAAGATTTATTATTTATTTAAAAGCTGAATAAAAATAAACAAATACAAATTAAAGTAATATTAATTTAGTCTTAGATTAAATTAATATTACTTTACTCTTAATCTTCTTCAATCTCAATATCAAATTCACTTTTACCTCCCATTGATTGAACATAAGCCTTACTTCGTGGCTTTGTTTTTATATATTCTTGTGCTGCTCTTTTTTCCTGCGATAATTTATAATCAGCTATTCTTTGAGCTATAGCCTCCCTACTTGATAATATTTCATCGTATTTATTAGTAATTAGTGAAATAATATTATTGCTTTTACTTTCTATATTATTGTTAAATTGTAGTTTATGATTCTTAATATCTCGGCATATTATACGTGCTGATAATAAATATATACTTCGCTCTGTTTCACTACTTGCATTAGTAATTTTTTCTTTCATAAAGTTTTTAACTTTTTCTTCGTTATTTACCTTTATTAACGGATTTTGTCGCTCAATATTAAAGGTATCGCTTATATAATAATCAACAACTTCGCCAATGCGATAAGTGTTAAATTCTAATGCTTGTTTTATTAATTTTTCTTTTTCTTCAGGTGTTTTTGCAAGGAGTATATCGCTTAATTGTGCCGGGTTAAATCTAAACTCATCTAAATTATGCTTTTTTAGATTTTCAACGTGAGCTTCTTTATCATTTACACTAGAGGTTCTAAAATTAATATCACTCTTTGCATAACGCTTAAAATCATTAATTTGCAAATTATCAAAACGATATGTTATTTGAGCATCTTTATATTTCTTATGTAATAATTCATAATCAATAAATAATTTTGTCTTTTCATTAACAAACATTTTTAGCTCTTTAAAATCTTTTAAATACCTAATTGATTTATCTTTATCTGACATTTTTTCTTTGAATTGCTTTAGTTTTATATTTACTTCTTTACCTAAGTTCTTTTGTGTAAATGTAAATCCATTTTTTTCAAAAAGAATCTTTTTATCTGATTCTGTTACATAAATGTTAAATCCTTTTTCTTTCAAATGCTCTGAAAATTCTGAAGGTGTTTTTTCTTCAAAATTAAAAGTATGAATTAACTCTAACAAATCGCCTTTATGATACTTATCGCCTCTGTTCTGATATTCATTTCGCAACAACATATTTTCCTTTGTTTTAGCAAAAGATGATGTACGTATTAAATTGTAATTATTTTCTAATTCAAAACAAATACGCCTACCGTTAAATCGCTCGTTATTATCTTTTACCGCTTTGTTTGTTTCTCTATCGAGACGCGAAGCGATTATATGTATATGTTCGTGGTCGGTGTCGTTGTGTTCTACTATTACATAGTCGGAGTTTTGATAGCCTTGCTCTTGTAGGTAATATTTGGCTATTTCTATTTTTTTTTGAGGAGATACATGTTCATTTGGGTGGAATGATAAAATGAAGTGTTTACCTATGTTTTTTAGCTCTTTCCCTTTTTTATTTTCACCCTGAGCTAAATGAATTCTATTAAGGAATGAATTAATTATTTTATCTGTATCTTTACTAATAAGATTTGTGTCTAAAAAATTAGCTCTATCTTTATTTACAATATATTCAACAGAATTTTTAAATGCTGTTAAATTTAAAATTTTTTGAACCATTTTATTATCAAATTAATGCTTCAAGTTTTTTCAAAACATCTTGTACTTTTTCAATATTTGCTTTGATAACATTTTTTTCATGGGCATTAAAACTATCGTATAAATAACCTCTTTTCATTATCTCATTTATGTTATTTCCATACTTTTTTAGGTATCGTCCTATTTCTATATATTGATTTAAAAGTAATGGATTTATTTCTTCATAAAACTTTACTTCTTTATCTAACAATATATTCCGAAAATGACGACTAAGAGCTGCATTTTTATAATTATTTGTCATATATTTTTTCATTAAAGTCATGTATTCTTGCTCATTTAATCTAATATCAATATGATAAGTTCGTCTTAAGTTATCATTATATTTCTTTCTACCAAATTGCTTTTCTTCAAAAGCAACAGTACCATAAATATTAAATAAATGTTTCCAATTTTTAAGCGTACTTATAGGTATATTATTAAGCTTTGCTACTTTTGCTACTGGCATACGAAATGTTTGTTTTACCATTTCTATTTTATATTCAGGAGAATATTTAGTCTTTTTTCTATTTTTTTCTTCTTTTGTCATTATTCTGCTCTTTTAATAAAAAATTACGCAATACTTTTGATGCAGATTTTAAATTTGGATTGTTTTTAAAATGAATATCTTTTAATTTTTGGTATTCTTCATCATTAAATAGTATCTGTAATTTATGTCTTCTTTTTAATGATGGTTTAATACGAGCCTTCCCTGAAAGCTCAATAAAAGCTGTTTCATCTTCTTTTTTATATTTATTATTCCAAATATAAATTATAGTAGGTGTTATATTGTATTTATCTGCGATTTCTGTTATCACTGTATTTTTTAATTCTCCTTTTTCTAAATGAGAATAAACTTCTTTTAACACTTTTAGTTTAAATGCTAAGCTATGCTGTTTAAAATCTTTTGTAGGTTTTCTTCTACTTTTTGCCATCTTGTTTAATTACAATATTCTTCTGACTTATTCCTTTTAAATTATGGTTGTCAAAAACAATTACACTAATTTGATATGCTCCCTCTCCAGGAAAAGAATATTTTATTTTACTCTCTCGGCTCTTTAAACGAACCTTATTGTCGATTTGATAAAGGTATTTTACTATTTTACCGCCAAACTTATAATCCTGATCGTAAGAAGCTGAAGCATCTATTTCGTATTCAAAATTAGAAATTAAATTTACTTTTTCAACTTTAAATTTTGAAATAGGGGCTAATTTTTCAAACCCTGACACAAAAAATTCGTATGTAGGGGATTTTTGATTAATTCCGTCTGCTAGTTCTAATGTAAAATGAGCTGTTTGTAGCGTATTTTTATTGTTTGCATTAAAAATGACTATTATCTCTAATGTTTTAGAGTTACTAATTTTAGTTGTTGTTATTAAATCGTCTTGTATATCTCCATTTATAGCGATACGTGCAATATTTGATGTAAAGTTTTCAACTCTTAAGGTTAAATCAACTTTACCTTCATCTACTACATTAAACAAATATCTACCCATTAACTTATAATCTAATTTTATTGTATCATAAAACTGATTATTACTATTAACAAATAAATTTTCAGATGTCAGTTCAGGTGCTGCTTTATTTATATCTTCTTCTTTACAACTACTAATAACTACACTAAGTATTAGTATGATATTTATAATATTATATGCTTTTCTCATAATAATGGATTTTTATAGATTATTAATTATTAATAAGTAAAGATAGATGTTCAATAAATAAACATCATACCTTTACTTACATGATATTGGCAAGAATTTTTATTTTACAAAAATTTTATGAATGGTATCGTTAAACTTTATTACATAAATGCCTTTATTTAATTTTACATTAAATTTATTACAACTATTATCTGTATGTGATTCTGTATCGATAATTTTCATCTTTCTGCCACTCACATCAAATATTTCAATATCTGTAAGTAATGTAGCATTGTCAATATTTAAACTTTCATTAAAATACCATACTTTAGGCTGTATTAAGGTTTCTTTAAAATCTGTAAATTGAATTTTTGACTGTGAAACTGTACCTTTTTTTATTTCCCCTTCAGGTGTTTTTGCTAAAAATTCATCTTCTGAAGGAAGTACTGTTACATATTTATGTTTTTTTACCGATTTTGTACAACCCTCTGATGTTATATTTAATTCTACATCAAATTTATTATCGCCTACAATTTTGTATTCGTTCATTTTATATTGTGAGTTCCAGCCTACATATTCCCAATTCAAATAAAAATATTTATATACATCTTTTTGATATGAATAATCGCCGTCAGAAAACTGCCAATTATATTTTAATTGATTGTTTTCACTACTCTGCTGATTGGTTTTAGGCGTGAATTTTATCCATTCGCCATCTTTAATTGTTACATTATCATTTTCAGCTTTAAAATCAATAGGTTCTAATGAACGAACCGTTAAATATTTGTAGTCTGAAACCATACATGAATTAGGGAATTGATATTTGTAATCGATTATATAAACTCCTTCGCCTACTTGTTCAGGATAGAAAATATTATGTTCTATACCACGACCGAAAAACGAACCACCTTTTATATTTACATAATCATCTAAATTTAATGGCGTTTTTGTACATAGTACAGGAAAATCTTTAAAATTGAAACCGACAGCTCTATCGATTTTTATTTGTGCTATGGATTGGTGCTTACATCTACCCTCTGTTACTGTATAAATTATATCATTTATTCCATGTTCTAATTTACTTGGGTCAAAGTAATCATTTTGCACTCCTTTTCCTGTAAACATATATTTTTGTGTTACAGTATTCGGCTGATGGAGTTTAACAAAGTCAGGTAAAAAGATAGGCTTACTGTCTTTACATAAAACAGGCAATGAATCTATTATTCTATTTTTATCAATAAGAGCATCAACTGTTACTTCAGCTTCGTAAGTTGTACTACATTGATTAGTGTCTGTATATGTGTATTCTATTTTATGCGTTCCTAAACCTGCCTGACTTGCCTCAAAGAACCCATTATTATCCATTATTCCAATACCATTAAATGAACCGCCTTGTGGCAAGAAATATTTTCTAATATCGACTAATGAATCTCTGTAACATTGCACAGGTATATTTGCATATTTAATACGTGGTGCAGGTAATACATTTATAGTTGCTGGTAATACCAAACGACAACCTGTATTATTTTCACTTTCAAAAACAAAATTTATTTTGTGCAATCCAGGTCCTGTAATTTTAGGGTCAAAATAATCGCCACCAATACCACTACCTACAAATGAACCTTTATCGGTATTTACATAATTACGTAAATTTACAGGTTCATCGTTTGCACAAATATTAGGTATCTCACCCAACCACCCAAAGTGAGTAGGTAATAAGTCATTTATAATTAAGCGGAAACGCTTACTTTTTGTACAGCCCATTTTACCTACTGTATAGGTTATCTCGTGAATACCTTTACCTGCTAAATTAGGTATTAATAAGCCCTCTTTTGTTATTGCATTCGGTTTATCAAATGTATAGGAAGGCTCAAATGTTCCTTTGGGCGGAAATACATAAGGTTTTAAATCGATAGGCTTTGCAAAACAAACATCTGGAATATCACTTATCATGATATCGGCATAATTAACGCCTATTACTTCTACTATAAAATCAAAGGTATTAGTATATCCATCTTTTGTTAATGAATATGTTATATTAGCGTTTACTGAACGATTTAATAATAATGTTTCATCATTTATTATTATAGCATCTTCATCGTTATTTGGGTTATTATCGTCATCTGTATAAATACAAGTAAATGTGCCATCTCTATAACCCTCTTTAAACAGGTTTTTAAGTCTATAATCGTTTTTATCGCTTTTACATAAAACTAATTTATCGCCTCTTTGCTTTATTCGTAGAGTTGCTAATTTATCTTGTAAATCAAAGCGGTTTTCTTTTAAGGTTATTGTAAAGTTTTTTGTTTGATTTTCTGATAAGCAATCACTTGAAATGTTTTTATCCATTATTGCTTTTACACTTAAAATTATTTCATTACCAAAATCTAAATATTGATTAAGGTTATTGGGGAAAGTACCATTTAATGAATAATCAATATAACTATTACCTATTAAATCATTTTGAATATAATTTAAAAATGCTGTTTCTGTATATTCATTTAGTTCACTTATAAAAACAATATAATTATCTTTAATAATGCTATTTATATTAGGTGTTGTTTCTAAATTAATTGTCATTTCAGCTATTTTTTTACAATAACCTGAAGTTTCTTCATATCTTATATTATACTTTCCCTTTTGTTCTGTTTTAGGGTCAAACATGCCCGAAAATGGCACACCGTTTTTAAAGAATACACCATTACCAAGAGTAGCATTTTTTAACTGATAGCCTAAATTTAATGTTGAACTTTCAGAACATAATAAAATCTCCTTTTCAACAAATGATACTTCTTTTGAATTTATTATAACTTCTTTATTTAATTTCCCCTCGCATTGATAACCTGTTGTTACTAATAAATTGATTTTATTACGTTGCTTATTTAATAATTTTGTATCAAATATAAAAGTATTATAATCTTGTTCTTCGTCATTAAATTTGAACTCTTTTATTTGAGCATAATCAGGACTAATTTTAATTTTATCCTTTAACATAAATTTCGCATCTTCACAAAAATAATCAGGTAATGATGTTTTTATTTTAGGCTTAGAGAGGATTTTTACCTTAAATGTTATAAACTGTTTATTAATAATATATTTTATAGTCATTTCTCCTTCTTTCTTTGTTTTTACTGACGCCCCTGATGTTCCATTACCATTTAAAACGTCTGATGTTACATTTTCTCCCTTTAAAAACTTAAATTTTCCTTTCTGAAAATCAACTATAAATAGATTTGCTAAACGGTAATTACTACTTCCTTTACAAATATGTAATTCAAAATTTTCATCATCTACCCATATTACACCTGCTTGATTTACAACTTTATCTTTTAGCTTAAATCTATCTTCTATCATCTTAACTTTAATAGTCTTAGATAAATTTGTATTAACTCCTTCATTTAATTTTACTTCATATGTTTGTATATTTTCCATATCATAATCCCAATACTTTGTACTACTCCAATTAGGAAATTTATCAGGAATATTAGTCATATCTATATCATCTAAAAAAACATTATCTTTAAATTGTTCCTTTAATAACTGTTTTAAATTATTTCCATTATGATCTGAAGCATATATTTTATATTCTTCAAATGGAATAATCACATCTAAATTTTTTAACTTCTGATGTACAGTAATTTCCTTTTTATACTCTTTATTAAATAAGGTAAAAATTAACGTTATTTTTTTACTTTTTTCGTCTTTCTTGAATTCTACTTTTTGAGGGTCAAAAACTAATGATTTACCACTACCTTTTATACAATATGGAGAATTTATACATTTCACTCCAAAATAAGAACTTAGATTTTGTTTTATATATACACTATGATTTATAGTAATTAGTCCCATACTTGTTTCCCCAGGATAAGCATAAAACCACTCAAATTCGTTATCTAAAAAATCATATACTGAAATAGCATTCATTTGAGAATGAAACTCGTCATATTTTTTATCTTTAAACGTTAAAGGTACTACTAAACAACAATAGCGACCTGTATTATCATATCTTTTAAAACTACTAAGCCTCTCATCTTTTTTACTGTAACCAAACCCATGAAGAGTAAAATATTTTTTCATAGATGGTTTATGAAACATACAACTACTTAAGGATTTTTGCAAAAAATTAGGTAATCCATCTTTATGATATATATCATTTAGACTTGACCATGAATGTGTTTGAACACACCCTCCCATATCAACAACCCAATGAGTATTATTATCATTATTAGTAGTAAGCGTTAGTAAGCCTAACCAACTATAATTTCCATCACAATTACCCCACATATTTGTTTTCGTCCTACAATTATATTGCAAACTCTCTTTTACATCTTTTAAAGCCACACTTAAAGGTTCATTTACATATATCCATGCAGGAACATAATAAGATAAGTGTGCATAGTCTTTACAGTTTTTACCTTCTCCACCCATTGGGTAAACTTCTACATCCATTTTATGATGTAATCTAGAGCCATCTGCCTGCCCCCTAACAACCCCATTACTAACTAACAGCAAGGTAGTTATTACTAATATTATTCTATGTTTAATTATTGTTTTCATATTTATTAATTTTATAAGTTAATATTTTACATATTCCTTATTCTCTTTTTAGGAAAATAATATACTATTAAAGAAAATAAATTATCTATCTGCTTTTTAAAGGCAGAATTTACCGCAAATAGTACTATTATCGCAACGAAATAGTACATAGCACCCATTTTAAAAAATACAAATGGTATTAATAGGAATACTCCGAACTCTATCAGGTAAAGCGATAGAGTCCGAGTTTTTACATTAAATAATTTTGGTTGGTCTTGTAATACTGACATCGTTATAATAATTAGTTATTAGTTATTAAAATCAATACCAAACATTCCTATTACTAATTGGTCGGCAATTACCCAAACTATAATACCAAGTATTAATTTTTTTATCATACCACCAGCTTCTTCTCTTCCATTGTCGCCACCACCCCAATAAGCCATAGCAATACGCACAATAAAGAACATACACCAACCTGCACCACCAACATTAATAACGACTTTAAAAGCCTTTATAAATTTTTTCATATTTTCTTTCACTGGTTCAAAATTAAAATCACCAGATGCTTGTGCATAAATATACTGAATACCCAATACTAACACTATCGTTAATATTACTCTCTTGTCAATAGAATTTAAAGCCTTGACAAAACTTTTTCCTGTGTTTTTTAGTTTTAATGTAATTCTACTCATAAGTTTAATTTTTAAAGTTTATATTAAATTATTATATTGTTTACTAATTATTACATCATTATGCTTACACCTAAGGTTAAAAGCATATATGTATCTAAAGTTTTTGTATCATAAATGGATATTACCTTACCTGCGGTATATAAATAGCAATAGGTATTTAATTTTAGATAGGCTTGTAATCCTAATTTGCCTGATAGTGCATAATAGGTATTCCTTTTGCCTAATCTATAATCATTTTTATCTGCTGCACCCATTCCTAAACCTGTATCTAAGCGAAAATCAAATAAAGGTATTGAGAACAAGAACCACCTTGCACCACCCTCTAATAAATACCATTTAAAATATTTATTATCATCTTTATTATCTAGGTATCGCAATCCTCCGTAATATGATGTTTTGTTTTTCCTACTAATCTTGCTAAATTGTATTGAGTAGGTATTTAATCTAAATCTGTTCTTGTCAAAATATGCAGGTACAATTAAGCCTGTTTCTAATAACATTGATTTTGTACCTGATATATTAGAGTAATCAACTAAGCTGATACTCTTTTTATAATTTTGCTTTTTAGCATTATAATACTTGCGTTGATTAGCTTTACTTTTCTCTATCATTCTTTGACGTTCTCGCTGATATGTTAAACTATCTGTTTGCCCTAATGAAGTTAAAGTAAACAGCAAGAATAAACCAAATGCAAATGCTTGTTTTATATGTAATTGTATTTTCATTTCTTTTATATTTATTTTAAGTATTGTGTCTTGTAACTGTCTAATATCTATATTTACGGTCTTTTTTATCGACATACTTGTAAAACCAATCTCTAGGCACTTTTACAGATAGCAGCACTTCGTGTCCATCTTCTAAATCTAATGAATACATTTTCTTCTTTTTCATTGCCTTTACTGTCTTTTCGCTTGTATTTATGAGTGAAGATGTTATACTTCGTGTAAGTGCTATTTCTTCAGCTAATTTTGCGTTATCCGTTATTAGTTCATCGGTGTTTTCATCTTTTATTTCATCTTCATAATCCAAGATTAACAAACCTTCAGAATATGTTGCATCGTAAAGCTCTATCTCAAATTCAATAGGATAATCAGCATAATTATACAATGCTCTATGAAATGTACATGTAAATCGCCTTCCGCTTTGTTTTACATTGCCATAAAAGATTGTTCCACTTGGGAATGAATAGTTTGGGGTTTCAATTGATTCTTTACTTTTAACCTGGATAGACCTATCCACCTGAACCGTCTGACTGCCAAAAAATTCGCCATCAAAGAACATCGATACTAATGCTTGTTCTTCGTTGTTTTGTATTGTATCAGAATCAAAAAATGTACTATCCAAAGGTATTACTGTAGTATTAAATGCAACCTCTTGACGTTTCTTTTTTCTTGTTTTTTGTTTACGTTTTGTTGTTTTTTTCTTATCTCCAAAATTTAAAGCATACGTACTTCGGTTGCCTTTCCTTTTAACATTTTGCTTCTTATTTTTTGCAGGTAAAACCCTACCACAACAAGGGCATTTATTACCTTTAATACTATTTTGATTATTAGCTATACTTCCTTCAGATGAAGAATTTTTATCGTTGTTTACAGCAAATCCAAAAATATCGACAGCTGATGAATCTGTTTTTGTATTACCTGAAGCTGAACTACCCAAACTTGATGATGATTGCGATGTACTATTATCACTATTACCATTACCACCTAATCCGCTGAAGATATTATAACCATCTTCACTATTATTGGTATTATTAGCACTATTGCCATTATTAGGTAATAATTTATTTTCTTCGCCCCCCTTTTGCTTATCTTCATTATTACTTTTATTGAATAGATTAAATTTCTTAAATCTATTGTCGGTATTTTCAACATAATAGCCATTTTCATCATAATCAGGAGTTGCTACTAATGATTCTTCTACTTTATCTTTGTTTTGCTTATGCTGATATTCTTTGTACTTCTTAAATCCAATAAATATAAGAAGTAAAGCACCTATAATTGAGTATATTATTATTTCTTTCTTTTTCATATGTCTGTATTTGATTATTTGTATCCGAATAATATTTCCATTGCATTACCATTACCTGAATTATTTAATCTTCGCATTTCAGTAGAATATAAATCTAATTCTTCCATTAGTAATTGGTTATTTAATTTATTTTGTACATCTTCAGCATTAGCAACCTGTTTATCGTTTAGTTCTGCCATTGCTTTCTCAAGTTCATCTAGTATTGCAAATAAACGCTCTCGTTTTTTTTCTATACGCACCATCAAATAGGTGTAACCCTCTATCGACACTTGTTCATTTTTTAAGTGTTCATCGGTTTTTTGTTGCAATATCACTAACTCTTTATATTCTTGTTCTGCTTGATACCAAAGCCTATTTATCTTATCCAAAAGAAAAGCAAACTGTAAAGTATCATTATTCTTAGCTTTCAATAAGTTATCTATATAGTCTAATTCCTTATCTACTTTGTCTTTGTTTTCTTGATTAACAGATGCTATATTTTTACTAATCTCACTATATGAAGGCAATAATGCTTTATATAATCTCCTAACACTTGAATTAGTTTGGTTAGAATAGCCTGTTTTACGATTTAATGTAGAAATATCCCTATAAGACCAACCTAATTCATTATCCATATATTCAACTATATTAGGGTCTTTAAATGCATCAGGCATATAATTAGCAGGGTTAAGACTTTCCCCTAATACATATTCACTTGCCTCCCATAAATCAGTTAGTTGTGCATTTTCGTAAACATCTTTAACAAAACGATAATTCTGTTTTAATGGAACTATCTGATTATAATATACTGAATCTAACTTTTCCTTACTCTTTTTTAAGGTTCTTAGCATCTCTGCCGTCTTAACTATTATTTCTGCTGATTTACTTATTTTTTCAACGTGATGTCTTTCATTATTTACTTTGAATATTGTAAATTGAGCTGTTAAATCAGGAACTGACACTACAGCTTGTGAATAGCTTTTCACACTTATGCTAAAAAACAATGCTATTATTAAATATACTTTTTTCATTTTTTTACGGTTTACATTTTACATTTCACTTAAAGCTTTACTTCGTATTTTTTGAATTTGACTATCTAAGCCCTTAATATGTTTAATATTACGTTTTGCTTGACGCTTTTCAGAAAAAGCAGCTGCTCTACCTCTTAGGTTTTCAGTAATAGATTGTTTATTTTGCCCTGCTTTACCTCGAGCTGAGCCAGCTTTAGACGATAGACGTTGCATAGCCATTACTTTATTAGTAACAAACGCCATTCCTGCGGACATTACGGTTTCCATGCCTGAACTTTTAAAGAAAAGTTTAGTTATAAATGGAACCATGAGGTATAAAAAGAGCATTAAAAGAGGAACTAACATAGAACTTATCATACCGATTGAGCCTTTTTTTAATCCTGAACCTACTTTTTTACCTATTCTTACAATTTTCTTCAACTTGGTTACTTCTTTTATGGCTTTTGTAGTCTTTTGTGTGGATTCACTAACTTTTTTATATTTAGCCATCATTTTTTTGCCTTTTGCATAGTGTTTGGCACTTATGGCTGTACCTGCTCCTGCGGTTTCTGCTGGGGCATCTAAAATCATTGCTTGTAGTGAGCATATTACTAATACATCAACTACAAATATGCTTAAACTCCACAATGAAAACCAAAAAAAGTAATGAAACCATGAACTAATAACTTTTCGCCAAGCTGGAATGATTGAAAATAATAATGCCCAAGGTCCTACTAGTACTAATATTGTTTTAAAGAAAGTTTGTACTGATACTACTAGGCTTTGGGCAAAGCTCATTAAAAAGACTGCTAATTTAGCACCTCCCAATGTACCCACTGAAAGAGCTCTACTAATATTACCCGCTAGACCAGATAAAAAATCTAAAAATCCTTTTGATTTTTTAAAGTCATTCCAATCAGCACTAAAGCCTTCGGTATATAAATCCCACAATCTAGCAAGTGATAAATCTACTGGAGGTAAAGCTCCAAATATAATATCCAAGAATTTATTTAGGTTTATAATTAAAATGTCATACGAAAATAAACACAGTACGAGCATTAAAGGCATCATAATATTACGTATCAAATCTAAGTCTTGATTCTTATTTGTCCACATTTTAAAAGCTAGGAGTATAAAACAGAACAATAAGAAAGCAGGTGCTAAAGCCTTTGCATACGCTAATGTTATTTGCATATATGGTAATGCAAACCTGAATAAGTTATCTGATAAATTTTCCATAATTTTTAAGTTTATTTATTTTCCTCTAACTCTTTTGCTTTCTTTTTAGCTGAATTATTTATTCGGTTTGTGGCCCTTAATGCAAAAAACATTACTATAATTAAAATGGCAATTACATAATGAAAACTGTTAATTATCACTAAACTATTAGCCTTTTTGTACCACGCATTATATATCACTAATGATAGAACTAAAAGAAAAGTTACAAACGTGAAAAGATGAAATGTTCTTCTTGCCGATTCATAATATTCCTCTAATCCATAAGTGAGATTATTTATGATATAAATATCTAACTCATTAATCAATCGTTTAACCTTACTAAAAAAGCTCTCTTTTGTAGTAGTGGTTTCTTTATCCGTTTTCATAATTTAATACTGTTTAAGTTTTTTTTGTTCATCTTTTATATACTGTTCTTCCTCTAACAATAGGTATTTAGCATATTTAGTGATGGTTTTGCCATACACCTTAAATTCTAAATTTCTATTGCCTGAATATTCTCTGAACATTACTTGTAAGTAGTCTTTTGATTTTAGCCCATACATAGGCAATGCAAAACTTATTTTTTGACTTTGTCCGCCATAAATAGTTTTTACAGGGTTATCGCCTAAAATCATTCCTACTGGTTCTCTTTGTAGTTCGGATTTTTTGAACAAACCTTTTTTAAGTTTCTTGACATACGATAAATCAATGTTAGCAATATGAAAATCTAATGTAGAATTGTTTTGTACTTCAAAACTCAAATACATATTACGCTCATCGATACGGATTACACGTAATAGCATTATTATATTTTCCTTAAAATCGCCAACATCTTTTATATCAACACTTTCATTATCCAACAGGGATATTTTGCGTTTTACTCGGTTGATATATTCTTGTTGTTTTTGCTTCTTTAGTTCTGCAATATCTACTTTAGGTTTACCAAAAGCATCTCTTTTATCATAATGAAACTTTATACCCTTTTTATCGGTATATTTCAATAATGCAGAATAATATTCTATCTGCTTATCCTTTTTTAGAAACTGAATAATTAAACTTGTTTCATCATTGTGTTTAGGGTAATGTTCAGGCTTTAAGAATAAGCTATTTTTATACACTTGCGTTTTAGCAAAATTTGCTTTTCCTACATCTATTGTTGTTATTTGCCCGGGTACTATAATACTTGTTGTTACATTCCGGGATAAATAAACAGTGTCTGCACTCTTTTGATGTTGCTGTCCTACACTTATTCTATTGATAAATAGTAATAATGCTAGTAGTAAAAATGTTCTTTTATCTTTCATAATATTTATTTATTTAGTGTTTAATTGTTGTATCATTTATGTTTAATTGCTTTTTTAATTCTATTAATTCAATTTTCATATCGTATAAATTAAGGTTTAATTGATGTATCTTTTCTTCCCTTTCATAAGTACGTTGCATATGAAAAGCTAAAAGACATAATAGACCTATTAATCCAAATATATTGACTAGTGATTTCATGAAATTTATAATCCTCATTTTACCTTCCATACTCATAATCTTCAACTTTTTCTGATTTAGTATTTAATTGTTTAAATTCATTTAATTCTTTTTGTAACTCTTCCTTTACATTTTTAGGAATATTAAAATCTTTATTGTTTAGTAAATCTTCTAAATGTTTTGGGCTATCTTCTTTTAATTTATATATTGCTACTAATTGCTCAATTACATCATTAGAATATAAGGCGGTTGATTTCAGTTCTGAAACCTTATTATTAGCAAGTATTCTATTATAATTATAGTCAATGATTGGTCTATTATTTTCTATCTGTTCCGCTTTAATAAGTAAAAGCGTAGCTATTAAAACATCATTTTCTTTCTTTCCGGCTTTTTCTAAAATATTTGGATTATCAAGTTTTAAAGCTACTTGTAAACGAACATTAGGGTTTGGCGAACACTCTAATAAGAATTTTAGTTTATTTCTATCCTTATTATTGTCTTTTGACGATATATATTCATTAATAGGTATTTGCTTATCATTGATTTCTTCTAAAATCATTTTATTAGTTAGGTCGTCTTGCCAATCATTATTAGTAGGTACTTGTGCCGAACATGAAACATTTTTCTCCTTACAAACATCTTTTACTAATTGAGTAAATTCTCTGCCTTGCTTATCATTATCAAAGCCTGTGTATAGGTGTTTGATTTGTTTCTTTTCTAAGAACTTTGATAACTCATTTAAAAAGCTTGTTCCTACCGTACCGCCTGAATGTAAATAAGTAACCTTACTTACATCTTTACCTTTTAGTTTCATCAACTCTCGGTGGCACAAAGCATCAACAGGCTGTTCGCACACTATTGCATAAGGGTTATTTTCGTTTTCGGTTAATATTCCTAATACTCTTTGGCTATTTTTTTCAAAAACTTTTTTACCGTCTGTCTTATGGTGGTATATTCCGCAAACCTTTAATGTATCGGTATCTTTACTAAACTTGTAAAAAGGAAAAACCAAAGAAAACGAAGATTCTTTTATATATCCTTTATTTGCAAGTGCATTAAAATTATCCTTACTAATTCCTATCGATGAAACTTTTTCAGAATATTTACCACGCCAATACTTTTTAAATTTATCTATGCAAATCTGATTATCTGCGGAGCTGTCTATATTCGGATTTGAATTATAGCCTTTGTTCTGCACTGGTGTTGGTGTAGATATTGTTTTATCAAGATATTTATCAGCAATATCCTTAATGCTCATATTCTCATGATTTTGTAAATAGTCTATTATTGTTCCTTTATATCCAAAGGAAGACCATAACACATAATCGCCATTCTTATTTTGGTGCGTAACAATGCGTTCCCCTGTAGCTTTATTTTCAAATGCTGGATATTGCTTACAAGTCTTTTTCCTATCAATTTCATATCCTTGTAAAAAATCCTGTACAGGTACTTTCTTTAAATCATTTAATGTTTTAATTATCATAGCTATATCTTATTAAATATCTATTCATTAAACTCATGAGGCGTAGGAACATCAGCATCTGTAAATGTTTCTGAAACTCTATCCGCAATCTCATCTTCTTCAGGGTTTAATTCTTTTAATTTAGCTTCCACTAAACTTTTAACATCTTCCTTAATTTGCTTATAATTAGCATTTACTATATCTTCAGTTATTTCTGAATTAAACTCAATCGGCTCTTTGCCATTCTTTATTACCTCTGACATTTCAGGTATTCCGGGATAACCTGTATTTGGAATATGTTTTTTTCCTGAATAAAGGCGGAATAAGGTTTTAAACCTTGCGTGATAACGCCTTTCTTTTTTACCTGTCGATTTTACGCCAACTCCTTCACCCTCTTGAAAATTCAAAATATCTTCAGGTGGTAAATATTTTTCCTTAGTTACTGAAAAATTACTACTTGCACTGTCTTTCCTTTCGCCCCTACTTTGGCTTTCCTGTATTTTTTCAACTTCGCCCATAAGGTTACTCATATCTTGCTGTGTATCTTTGTCGGTAGCTTTAAAATAGATTTTGTTTAATAGGTTCGCACACAAGGCTTTTGTTAGCTTATCGCCATATTCTTTAATCAACTGCGACATATCCTGTATTACACACATTATTCCTACTTTATTACTCCTACAAGTAGCAGGTAAACGGTCTATATCATCTAAAAATATTTGTGGAAATTCATCAAACATCGCTAACGATGGATAACGTCCTTTTTTATTCATTGCATTTAAGCAAGTCATTGCTATTATTGATGCCAAAGGACTTAGCGACTGTGCAAACTCTTCATCAGTTATTAAGAATAATAGTGTTGGCTCGTCTTTATCGTTTAAGGCAAAGTTTATATCATCGCCACTTAGTACCCAAAATATATTTGGATCTACTAATTGTGATAAAGATGATGATAAAGATGCTGCTATACTTCCTGCTGTTTTATCAGGTGCTTTCATATACACGTCTGACACCATTGTTACATCTTCATCGCTTTCAAAAAGTGTCTTGATTGTTTCTGTTTCTATCATTGTTAAGAATGTTAGAATATGTGGAAACGTACAGTAATCAGGAAAATGCTTTTTGAAAAACAAAAGCCCACCCTTAAACAATGCCACAGAACCGTTGAACCATATATCCTTTTTTTCTGCATCGGCTGGGGATAGGGCTTTTAAGAATTTCTTTATTATACTATCGACTTTAATTAAATTATCAATAATGCGAGGTTGCAAAAAGTTTACCCTATGGCTACATTTTGGGTTTAGAAAATCTACTATTCGTATTTCTAATTCTTTGTCAATTAATGTTTTTATGTTTTTTTGCTTTCTTTGTCTTTGATGATATTCAACATAAGCTAACATCTGACTTGTAAGCTCCCAATTCTTAAAATCGAAAATCAAACCGCACATGTTTTTTTCTGCCATTTGCCACATAAAAGGCTCTATTAACGAAACACTTTTACCACTACCAGCACCACCACTACCGAAAAAACCTTGAAATATATTTGGATAGTTTACCCAGCCTTCATTTGTTGCCAATGAGAATATTGTATTATCAGGTGCAGATTGCTTCTTTCGGTCAAAATCAAAAACTAAATTTTTATCTGTTTTTAAGCTATGTTTTTGCTTATAGGCAGTCGCTATCTTTGGCATCAAAATAAAAATCGCTATTATACATATGGTTGTTGTTAAACTTATAGGATTAATATTTGTTAGTGATAAGACTCTAACAGGAAATATATAGTAACAACCCAATGTATAAGCTAATAAACCAGCTGTAATGATATAAGTTATCGGTTTAACACCTTTTATTTTTGACACATTAGCTTTTTGCTCTCTACTCGTTAAGAATAAGAAGTAAAAAACATATAACAGTAATAAAGCTGTAAATTTATACTTCACTCCCCATTCGGCACTATTAGCATATAATTTAACCTCATTCACTTTTAATAAACCGTTTAATGCACTTAAAATGATTGGGTTTATTACACTTGAATAAATTAAATATACTACTGATGAAAAACTAGCAGCTAATGTTAATGTAAAACTATCTATGTCGGTGTGTTTTCCTGCCATAATATTTTTATTTTACTGGTTTTAGCCCTTTAATTTTCAATCCGTAAGGATTTTCCTTACTTTTTGATACTACTTCTAATTGAAATTGAAATTTAGCGTGGCTAGTTTTAGGTTCTTGAGCTTCAAATACATATCTCATATCGCCCTCGATGTAACAATACAATCCTGATGCTTGAAACTTAAATTCTGTTATCTCAAAACTCATTCGTGCATCATAGGTCTGATACATCTCAAAAAGCGTTAAACCCTCTGTAGATTCACTTTTTGTGTTAAAACGACTTACTATATAGTTATAGCTTTTTCTACGAAAAAAATGCTTTGCTGTTTCTAAATTAGCTAAGTAGTTATATTCATCGTGGTTAAACAGATACGCAAAACCTAAATTTGTAAAACCACGTGCAACATTTTCTGTTATTTGTTCTGTCTTTACTGCCTCGTAAATCTTATTATCCACTTGAACAAATAAACGATTATCCATATCCTTACGTAACATCATATTTGTTACTAATAAATACACAGAAGTTACTGCAAAAAATGCTATAAGTAACAACATAAATAAATTTAATCGCCTTGCTATTATTCTGTAATCTCTTACTAATATTTTACGGACATCAAATTTTTTATCTCCGTCTAAAACAGTTCTTTTCTTTTTATTTTCTTTACGTGAACTCATATTTGTTATATTTTGATGATTATGCTATTAATTTTTATTCTTTTTAATTCTTAGCTTCCATAGCCTTAACCCAAAGGTTTATTGCCTCAAACACACATTCCCTTTTTAGGTCTATTATTTCCATTTGGCTAAGTCCTTCCATTTTTTCGTGTATTTTACGTTCGCTTTCAACCTGTTTAATTAAATCGTTAAATAAATTACGCTCTTCGGGGTCTGAGGTTAAAATTGGTTTAACTTCTAAAGGAACTTTTAATGAAACCACTTTTCCTTCATCTACACCTACTCTTTTTATAAACATTTCCCTTCCTATTCTTAATTTGTCATTTTCTTTACGCATACTTGAAATCTTACCTATTTCTTCATCACTAAGATTGAACACTCTTGCTAATGCTGTTGGCGGATTATTTCCCTGATTAAGTATTTGTAATAAATGAGAATTACTAACTAATACATCTCCAATGGGTGATTTTTCTAAGTCTAATGCACTCTGTGTAATTACAACACCTCGTCCCTTCATTTTACGGATTGTTCTATAAACATACTGCATAAATTCACCCATTTCACCCCCAAATAAAGCCCAAGCTTCATCTATAATTAAGTGTTTTCTTAGATTTGGATATTGCCTTAAAAAGTCCATTACTAATTCTATAATTAAAAGAGTTACTATAGAGAATAAACTTCTATTACTAGCAATTCCATCCATTTCAAAACATATTAGCTTATGTTCGTCTAAACGTGTAATCTCTGTTGATGAAAAAAGGTTTTTATATATACCTGTAATATAAGGTCTCATACATAGCTTAAAGCTCATTAAATCAAAAAACTTTTTATCTTCTTCGCTATCACTATTTTCTGAAACAAAATCTACAAAACTTTCTAAGGATGGATGAATATTGTTATCCTTAGTATATACATAAAATCTCTCTATTTTATCCTGAAGTAATGCTTTCTCTTCCTTGCTTAATATTATTTCCTTTTCGGTTTGTTTCCATAAAACTTCAAGAAGTGTAGTTAAAAATTCTATTTTATCAGCTGTTAAATTATAATTACCATCTTCTTTTCTAGATAAGAGAAAAGGATTAAAACTTAATGATGCAACATCTGATTCATCATATTCATAATATTTACCACCCAAAGCTGTAATTACATTCTTATAAGTCTTTCCTTTATCTATTATTACTTGAATATCTCCTTCCGAATATGAAGTTGCAATACTATAACCTGAATCAAAAGACTTTCCACTACCTGTTCCTCCTACTTTTAGTCCATTCTTAGCTTCCATTAATGGATGAAGAACATCTAATGTTATAGCATTACCTATTCTATCAGTATAAAAATAACCTTCATCATCTTGGTCATAATTTCTTGTAAAACTCATTAAACAAGAAGCTTCTGAAGTAGGCATTACTATATCTCTAAAACAATCGCCATTTACTCCAGGTAACGACGAGAAAAATAAGTTTGCTATATCAAAACTTTCCTCATTATACTTACCTAAACACGATAATGCTTTTTTTGATAAATTATAAGAATTGTAAGATTCTTCATCGTCAGGATGTGACCAAGTAATTACAAGATGATTATATAAAACTAAATCATCATTCATCTTTTGCAAAGCATCTAATTCTTCTGTTATTGCTTCTGCTTTTTTCATATAGTTATCAATCAGCGGAGAAGAAATACGCATATTTGTAGCTGTTTTTTCTAACGAAAATCGCCTATCTACATTTTTACGTTTTTTTATGGTTTGTATAGTTATATGTTCACAATCTAAAAACTGTGAAGTTGGGAATGTAGCAAATTGGGCTATTGCCACATCATTTTTGTAAAATTTTGCTCCAAAATTATCTGTTTCATTAATTTTTTGTAAGGTTAAAATATTTACTTTTTTCTTACCCAAATTCAAAAAACGAGGGTCTGAAAAGTCTATACCACAAGAAAAATAATCCTTTTGAGATTTTGAAAAATCCAAATTCAGAAAAGAATAAATAAGATTATTGATTGCTGTATCTTCTAAACGAGTTAAATGAATTTCACTAGGAAAATACTGAAGAAATTCATCAGCTATCTGATTTATTTGTTTTATTCTACTACTATTTTTCGATAATGATTTTAGAGTGCGATTTAATGCTAATTTGGCATATAATGTTTTATACTCTATTGGTTTTCTATCTTTGGGTTTATTTAGAGTTAAAACCAAATAACTTTTTTGCTTCAAACCTTTATATTTAGAAAACATTTCTGCGGTTTTACCTACAAAAAACCCTGATTTATCATAAATTGCCTGAACTTCGTCTGATGTAAATTGATGTTCCTTATAATATGCGTCTATTTTTATTATATCTAAGCCATCAGGCATTGCCTTAATAGTATCTTCAAATTTGTTTACAAAAGAATCAAAATCAAGAGCATTCCAACTGTCTAATTCTATTCCTTGTACTTCAAATAATACCGATACCCTACCATCTCGCAATATCAAAACTTTATCCTCTATTGTTTGATAGGGTAAAATATCGTATAAATGAGTATATTGTTGTTTTATTTTTGCCATAATTGTCTGTTTTGTATTTAGTACTTAATTTAAATAAGAAATAATGCCATCTGAATTTATTAGATCAAAAGGATAAGATGCTAATAGTCCATAATAAGCATAGTCACCTGAATGTAATTTCATTTTATCGAAGGAATATTGTTTCTCAATAAAGCGTATAAAAAAAGATTTCCTATACTGTTCATTTGGTAAGATTATTTTATCAATAAATTTAGCATTAGTCTTTTGTTTATAATCATTTACAATTTCATTCATCATTATTCTTATTTTTTTTCCTGTTCTATAAAACAAAATAGTAGTAAGTGTAAACAGAGTGAAGAATGAGCCAATATCCAAATCTAAGAATGGAAGAACCATTACTAAAACAACATATGTAATTAAAAAAACATTAGGAATATAATAGGTTTTAATTCGCATATTATTAACTGCTATTATTTCACATTTTTGCCTGTTAAGATTATTATATCTATAATAATCTCTAATGTAATCTCTCATTATTTTATCTCGGTCTTTATTTATTTGAGATAATAACATATACTTAATTATCTTATTCATAATTCCTTGAATCATTTGATTTTAAAATTGGAAATATTATTTAAGCACCCTTCAACGTGACTTAATACCTGATAAAAATCCGATAAACTTATTTCTTCATAGTCTGCTATATTTTCTGTTTCTTGCAGGTATAAAGCATCGCTAATCACTGAAAAATTACCATTTTTACGTAATTCTATTTTTATATACAAACCTTTATCATCAAGAAACTTTTTATATGAATTTTCTTGTTTATGCTTTACACATAAATCTTTTCTTATCATTAACTGGTTTTTCATTATATAGAATTATTGATTTTTATATTTTATAAATTATAATCGATAGCATCAAAACCAACAGCAATAATACCCTTAAACAAATGGTTATCTTTTTCTTCTTTATTGATAGGCTTATCCATAATATATGCTACATACTTTGCCTGTACTCTTGCTTTCTCTTCACAAATAGGTTCACCTACTAAAATAAAAAATCCTAAATCAGGGTATATTTTAAATATTGATTCTAGTCTACTTAAATTTTCTTTAGAAAAACATAATTCTAATTCAGAATAAGGGTCATTATCTAATTTCCCATAAACTTTATGTGTAAAGCCCTTTTCATCTTTTCTTTTTAATTCTGTAAGTGACAAATATTTTGAACCTTTTTTATTGCTTGGTATATGTAATAAATCTTTAAATCCTTTATAATCCAAATAGATTAAATATTCGGATTTATCTCTAGGTAGATGGTCTTCATAACAGGTATAATCTTTTTTTAATATTGCTCTGCTTATTTCTTTAATTTCACTAATAAAATTCCACCTCTCATTATCCAAATCACGATTTTTAACCTTTTGCCTATAATCTTGAACTTTTAATTCACCATATTTATATTTTAAACAAGATATTTTAAACCTCAAATGCGTTAATTGCCAATCAATTGAAGTTGAATTATAGAGGTCATTTATATTCTTATTCTCTTTTTCTAAAACTTCTTTTTCCATTAAATCATATAAAAAATCATTTAAATCATTTGTTAATGAACTTATACTCTCTTTTATATCTTTATACATATTATATTCGGTTGTTCTTAGCATAATTTTGGTTTATTTTGTTACGTTTTCTACTGTTAATGAAAATTCTACATCTGCTAAATTGTCTTTCTCAGATAAGTCCTTAATTATCCCATTGAAAACTTTTAATAAATGCTCTATAATTTCATCATCTGCATTGTCTTTATTAATTATTTCAATATTTTTTTCGCCATTCTCATCAAAAATGTATTTTATAACTACCCTTTTTGCTTTTGCTTTTTCCATATTATTACCTTTCCTGCTCATTATTCTGAGTTTTCTCTTTATTCTGCTCTTGATTGCGTTGTTTTTCCGCATCAAATCCAGCTCCTATAAAGGTTGTTTTATTCTTATCTTTATCGTATTGATAGATAGAATAATCTGCATTTATATTCTTTTCGGCTTTTTTCTCTGCGGAGATTTCCGACACATAAAAATTCACATACTGTTTATCAGAGTTTTTACCTTGAGAAACTTGCATTTTCTCTAAGTTTTCTTTTGAAAAACACAGATTAATTTTTGAATATTTATCATCTTTTATCTTCTTATAAATAGAATGGGTATTACCGTATTGGTCAGGTTCTTTTAACTCTGATATTGCTAAATATTTTGAACCTTTTTCACTACTTGGTAATGCTTGGAGTTTATCATAATCTATTGTTGCTGATAAGTAAGTTTTATTTATATTTTTCTTACTTACTTGTTCTTTTGCATTACCTATATATTGCTTGGTATATTTGTTGTTATTTTGGCTTGTACTGTTTGTTTTAGTCATATCTTTATATAAAGACATTAACCCAACATTATACAATTTATCAATGGTTTCTATTTTTTGAAGTAAATATTCAGGATATGATTTTTTCTTTTCATAGTTTTCATCAATTTCTAACGTATCTTTTGCAAATTGTGTTTTATTATTTTCAAAATTTAACTGGTCTGGACGACGTATATATACATTTGACTTATTATCTATACCAAATATAAAACACTTACTTAATGAACGGTTATTCCAAAGTTCTTTACTTTGTTCATATACATTAGCAACTCCTTTAACTGTTAAATCATCTTCAGCTATTAAACCTAATTCTTCTCCTTTTTGGTTTTCGCCCTCTAATACAAAAGCATATATTTTATTTTTTTCTAATTTACCATTATTATCAATACAATCATTTAAATCAACCTCTTTTCCCTCTGGTGTTTTTAAGGTTGCTGTATATTCTTGTTGGGGTTGTTTTTCTTGTTCATCATATTTTAATTCATCAATCAAACAATAAATATTATCTGATATATTTTCTTTAAAATCATCAAGTTTAAATTCTTTTTCTTCATCATGAGTTATAGTTCCATTAACAGATTGCTCAATAATAGATTTTAGTTCTTGCCCATATTCAAATTCATTAACAAAAACTGATGATTTCCAAGTGCCATGACTTTTCCAACTCTTCTGAATAGTCAAAAGGTCTTCGTTTTGATTTTTAACAAGTTCATCAACAAATTTATCTATCTCAGATATTAACTCTCCTGTTTTCAACTCTTCACTTTTTGCTTTTAATGCTTCAAATTTTGTTTTCATCTTTATAGGTTTATGAGTTAATATTTACCTTTCTTGCTCGTTATTCTGAGTTTTTTCTTTGTTCTGCTCTTGATTGCGTTGTTTTTCTGCATCAAATCCAGCTCCTATAAAGGTCGTTTTATTCTTATCTTTATCGTATTGATAGATAGAATAATCTGCGTTGATATTCTTTTCAGCTTTTTTCTCTGCGGAGATTTCTGCTATATAAAAAGACACATATTTTCGTCCTGTTTCTTTACCCTCATTATCCTTTGCTTGAAAGGTTTGCATTTTCTCAATATCTTTCTGTGAAAATGTAAGGTTGATTTTTGAATACTTATCATCTTTAATGCGTTGGTGGATAGTGTAATTATTACCATAAGCATCAGGCTCTTTTAAATCTGTTAGTGCTAAATATTTTGTACCTTTCTGATTACTTGGCAATTCTTGTAACTTATCATAATTGATTGAAGCTGTTATATAAGTCTTAGCCTTATCATCTTTTGTTTGCTTAATTTTAGCGTTCCCTAAATAGTTCTTCTTAAACTTTTCGCCTCTCTCATTCTGTAGGTCTTTGACATCTTTTGAAATCTCATCAAGTTTATTATCATTGGTTTTTCTATAATCAAGAGTTTCTTGTTTAAACTTGTCATAATCTTTTTTAAATGCTTTAAACTCTTTTTTTGTCTGCGACATATCTTTTTGTATAGATTTTATCTGTTTCATAATCTCATCGAAACGTTTTGCATTTTCTTTTTGAGCTTTTGCTAATTCATCTAAATTCATTTTTTTATCCTCCTTATTTGTTTGGTTAGTATTGGTTTTATTTTTTTCTTCATCTAAAATATTTATTACCACACCCGTATCACACTCTATATTTTTTACTTTCTCTTTTTCAGGCATATTAGGTAAATAGATTTCCTTTAATTGGTTATTTCTACAATTTAAAAAGTGTGTTTCAGGCAGTTTCAATTCGTTTAAGTTATTACCCTGACATTTAACATAGTTAGCCTTAGGTAAGTCTAATTTTTCAAGTTCATTATTTTGACATTCAACCTTAGTAGCGTTAGGTAATGTTAAATTTGTTAATTTGTTATCTTTACAATCAACTAATTCAGCATTGGGGGAATTCAGTTCTGTTAGCTGATTAAAATCACACGATACTTCTTTTGCATTTGGAAGATTTAAAGTAGTTAATTCATTATTCCCACAATCAACAACCGTAACTTCAGGAAAATTAATTTGATTTATTGAATTATGCCTACAATGAACCTCCATAGCACAAGGTAAATCCAATGCTTTTAAATGATTATGGTTACAATCGACATGTTTTGCAAATGGTAAGGATAATTCTTTTAATTTATTGTTATAGCAATAAACTCTTTCACAATTTGAAACCAATTTACCATCTAAATTCATATCCGACACATCTAAAACCCCATCTTTTATATATTTATTTAGTTTTATATGAAATGAGCCATCTGATGGCACTAATGTTGCTGAATATGCTTTTTTATCTGTCATTTTATATTCCTCCTTAATTATTTAATTTTAAATACTTATTATTTCTTTTTCCCTTTCGTTTTATCAAAAACAAAAGCATATTTTAATTTATGTTCCGCATCATTTCTATCAATTTCAATTTTTACTTTAGCTGAAAACTCCTTACCCTCTTTATTCTTGAATTTGATTTGGTTGCTTGTGCCACCCTCTAACATCTTTTCTAAAATCTCCGCAGAAAATTTTTTATTAAGCAACGTATTAAAAATAGTTGCCTTACAGTCATTATTCATACAGCTATAATTCATATAATCTTTACCTGTTTGTTTTACTTTCCCCTCATACTTTCTCATCAATCCATTTTTACATACAGGACATTTTACTGTCTTTATATTGGAGCTGATTTTTACACCCTCTTTTTTAAAGCGTTCAGTTAAGTTTTGTATCATTGTCAAAACTTTACCTTCAAAATCTTCACTTTGTAAATCGCCTTTTTCTATTTCCGCAAAACGCTCTTCCCAAAGCACCGTTAAGTCAGGATATGTAAGGGTATCAGGTAGTATATTAATTAGTTCTATACCTGTTTTGGTAGGCACATAATTTTTGCCCTCAAAAGCTATAAAGTTCCTATGTAGTAACTTATCTAACATTGAGGATTGTGTGGCTGGTGTGCCTAATGCAAAATTTTCTAATTCTCTTTCTTTATTCAGAAGATAGCGTTTTGCATTATTTATAGCTGTTAATAGTGTGCTTTCCGTAAATAATACAGGTGGTTTAGTTAATTTTTCTGCTATCTTTAAAAAATCTTGCTCCAACAATATTTTTTCGCCATCAGTAAAATTACTTAATGATTGTTTTTGTGTTTCAGCTTGTGTTTTCTTTTTGACAATATTATAATTTAAGATATTCCAGCCTTCGTCTAAAATATCTTTTGAACTTGCCTTAAATTGCAATTCATCATTTACTGGTAATAATACTGTTGTTTCAGCATATTTCTGTTTTGGTAAAAATTGCTGTATATATCGTAATGATATTAATTCATATAGTTTCTTTTCCCTATCTGTTAATTTATCAAAATCTACAGAGTTACTATTTGGGATAATAGCAAAGTGTGCTGTAACCTTTTTTGTATTCCAACTAACAGATTTAATATTAACATCAATCTTATCCCTTTTGTCAGCTAGATAAGGTAGATTTGTTAAAACCTGCTCTACAACATTTTTGCTATCAGAAAACTGTTCATCAGGCAGATATTTACAGTCGGAACGTGGATAAGTAATTATTTTATGTGTTTCATATAGAGATTGTGCAATTTCTAATGTTTCCGAAGCCTTTAAACCCAAATAGTCTGCCGATTCTTTTTGTAAAGTTGCTAATGAATAGCAAAACGGATGATTTTTTTCCGCCTCCTTACTTTCTTTTTTAACTGTAACCTCTTTATTTATAAGTTTATATAATATTTCTTGAGCATAGTGTTTATTTATTATTCTATTTGCATCATCTAAAAACTTAATATCTTTTAACAGCTTATTCTCTAAGTTAAATTTACAGTTATTTACTGTCAATTCTAAATCATAATAAGGTACAGGCTCAAAGTTTTTTATTTCTTTATATCTCCTAACAACAAGAGCTAATATAGCTGTTTGTACTCGTCCTACACTTATTACACCTTGATAGTTCTTTTGCTTTGCTAATATGCTTATTAATCGGCTCATGTTAATTCCTAACAACCAATCCGAATGACTTCGGCATTTTGCTGATTGGAATAAATTAAAAAACTGCCCATTATCCACTACCTTTTGTAAGGCTTGTTGTACTCCTTTGGGCGAGGTGTCGGCAACCAAAAGGCGTTTTGTTTCCCCTGTGTACTCTAAATATTCTAAAACTTCATCTACCAGCATTTGCCCCTCACGGTCAGGGTCGCCAGCGTTCCAAACTTCGTCGCACCATTCTAACAAATCTTTTATTTTATCAATAAGCTGTTCTTTGCCTTTCGATGGCTTTAGCTCAAACTGATCAGGAACAATAGGCAAGTCGTCTAAATTCCATTGCTTATAACTAGGTTTATAATCTTCAGGGTCATATAATGATAATACGTGTCCTGCTAATTTTGCCACTCTAAAATTACCGCAATCGATATAACTACCTTTATCTTGATATTTTATAGGCAGTTCCTTTGCTATCGCTAAAGCTAGCGATGGTTTTTCAGCTATTATTAATATGTTATTTGTAGGGAAATTCATAATTATTATCTATATTTATATTCTAATATTTTAAATTGAGGAAAGTACTTAGTAAACACGAACCTAAATAGGTCTTTATCCATACAAAGCAGATTCTCTATATCATCATATTGATTGTAATATATAGAAATGTCTATTGTTAATATTTGCTTATCTTTACAATAAGTTGCTGTTATTTTTTCATGGTTATCTTTATCCTTATTATCCTTATCCTTATTATCCTTATCCTTATTATCCTTATCATCAACACCAATTTTATTTACAAAAGCTTTTGCAAATTTGAAATCTATTGCTGATAAGCGATTTTCTCCGTTTAATGTATTTAGATACTCTCTTACTGCCTCTCTAAACAGTGTTGTATCATCGTAATGCTCTAAAAGATTACCTTGTTTCGGTACTTTATTGCTTATTTTATAAAACCTAAAGGCAATAATTTTTTTATTTTTTACAATTGGCTTATATTCAAAAGAAAACTTTGATTTATTTGAATTAAGAAAATCTTGAAGGGGTATTATTACTTTTCTTACAATATCATTAGAACGATAGCTATCAGGAACACATAATGATTCTCTAATTTTCTTTACAGAAATCACACACTCTTTTTTAAACTCATATACACTTAATACCAAATAAAGAGCTTTAGTATATTTTCCAGGTATATTTAAAGATTCTTGTAAAAAATATTGATGATATTTATTTTCAAACCCTCTGAAGTGTTTCATGTATAAAGGGTTTATACTAACAGATATTAGTTTACGTTTAAAATCATAAGAAGCATCTGTAAATAATACGGAATAACTTATTTTATCTTCTCCATTAGTTTCTTCAACATTCTTGATTTTTACATTTAATAAATCTTCTATGTTTCGTGATAAAGTATTTCTATTTTTGGTAAATGTAAATTCAGGTATATTATGAGGATTAAAACTTACTTCATTACAATGAATATCATATTTTTCTGAATAGGTAGGTTTATCATTATACTTATTTAATAAATGTATTAATATAAGATAGACATTATACTGAAATTCAGATAAGGGAACTCCAACCAAAGAAATATAGTTACTTTGGCAATTAACTAATTTATTAAAATTAGCAGGATTATTTAATTGACTTCCGAATGTTTTTAGGTTTGCACTCTTATTTGACATAGTTTTATCTCAAAGTGCTGATTTTCAGACGCCTCAAAACGTTGCAGATAAATATAAAAAATATTCTGTGTAAAATGCTGATTTTGAAGTTTTTATATTTGTTGTTGTTTTATTTCCTCAAAACGTCGCAGATAAACACTAAAAACATGCAACATAAACGCCTTATTGTCAGCGGTTTATATTTTACACATTTTCATTTCCTCAAAACGTCGCAGATAACGCATACTATTATCTCCGCAATAAATTGGTTTTAAGTTATTTACATACACATTATTTTCACTTCCTCCAAACGTCGCAGATAACACAGTAAAAAAACTATTATAAAACCTTGATTTTAAAGGCTTTATAGCATGTGGTTTTTTACATTCCTCAAAACGTCGCAGATGACCATTAAAAAAACTTTTGTATTTTGCTAATTCTAAGTTAGTTATACTCAGATTTTTTTTATTTACTCCAAACGTCGCAGTTGTTCCTCCAAACGTCGCAGATAACGCAGTAAAAAAAACATTATAAAACCTTGATTTTAAAGACTTTATAATATGCGGTTTTTTACATTCCTCAAAACGTCGCAGATGACCATTAAAAAAACTTTTGTAATTTACTGATTTTGTGTTATTTACACTAAAAGATGAAGTATTCCCTAAATATATATTAAATATATTATAATAAAAAGGAGTACGCAAAAATAAATTATCATGTATTTTTGCTTGCGAATGACTAAGAGAGTTTAATTTATTTGAAGTGTTAAAAAAAGTAGTTGACCTACAAGGACTCGAACCTTGAATGCCTGAACCAAAATCAGGTGTGTTACCATTACACCATAGGTCAATTTTGTCATTGCGGTTGCAAAAGTAGAATAAAATTTTTATTTCGCAAATAAAATGTACAAAAAAAACATCTTAAAAATAAATTTATATTATTCGGCTAAAATATTCAACAATATATGACCTTTAGCATATTTTATTTTGATATATATTATTAACATGCCCTATTCCATAAAAATCCTATAAACAAATATTGCTTGTAACATTTTATTTATGCATATTTACATGTTAAACTTTGTTTGCATTCAAACAATAAGGAAATTCACAATATTAAAAATTGACAATTATAGAACAAATAGTTTGTAATGGTACAATACTTATTTTCTTAATACTGTTACATTAAACAAACACCATTAATATGAAATTAAAAAGATATTTTTATACAACTATCCTTATTATTTTATACTGTTCTGCTTTCTCAAATCCTTTCGATACAGAAAGACAGCATTATATAGACAGCCTACTTAATAATGTAAAACAATATAAAATAAATACAGGATTACGCTACCAAGCACATCTTGATGTTATTGATTTCTACAGAGGGTGTGATTTTAACAAAGCATTAGAGCATATTAACATAGCATTAGATGAAGCTATAAACAGCCAAAACAAACAATTAGAATATCTATTCAGATTTGAGATAATAAAAAACATGCTTGAACAAGGCAATGTAAAACAAGCCGAAACCGCCCTATATGCACAAGCCGATTCTCTAATACAATTAAAAGATAATGATTTATTAGGAAGATACTACTTCTTAGAAAGTGGCATATACCGATTAAAAAACAAACAAATTGATGCCGTTGAAACACTATTTATCTCAGCAGAATATTTTATGGAAGCAAACAACATAATAGCATTAAGTTACATATACAACAACATAGGCGTTAGCTATTCCGAACTAGAAAATACTGAACTAGCAAAAGCCAACTTCCTAAAAGCGTTAGACTACGCTAAAAACACAAACCACCCTAGAATATTAATATATCTATACAGTAATTTAGGGATAATTGAATTTAAATTAAACAACAAAAAAGGAGCAAAACAATACCTTGATAAAAGTATAGCCATAAGTAAAAAAACATTTAATCTATTCGGATTATTTTACACATATAGCTCTATGCTTGAATATCTTGATGACATTGAGCAATTAGAAACCCTACACAAAATGGCTGACGTTGTTAAGCTATCAAATTCAAAATCATTTTACACAGAAACATTACAACAATTAGCCACGTCATATAACAAAATGTCAAAGTCCGATTCATCGGTATTTTATCTAAAAAAAGCATTAAAAATAAGCAAAAAGAATAATGACACTATAAACATAGTAAAAACCAAAGTAATGTTAGCAAACATATATTCTGAGGAACATAATATAAGAAAATCAAAACAATACGTTGCCGATGCTTTACAATATATAGGAGCAACTAACGATATTTACATAAAAAAGGACATTTACTCAATATTAGTAAACATAAATAAAGAAGCCAAAAACTACAAACAAGCCTACAAATATCTAAACCTATTAAAACACATAAACGACAGTTTAAATCGCATTGAAATAAAGAACAGCAAAAAACAATTAATAGAACAAATATCATTAAAAGATAAAATAAAGATATTTGAAAAAGAAATTCACAATAATAAAGAAGAATATCAGGAACAAATAAACAAGCAAAGAACTCGTTTAATAATTATACTAGCCATATTAATATTAGCGGTTATTTTCGGAATTATTTATTTTAGAAACTACAAAAAACAAACAGCAAAAAACAAACTATTGCAGAAGTATAGCGACAAAATAAAAGAACAAAAAGCATTAGCTGAGATATCAAACATAGAGTTACAAGAACAATATTTATTTACCGAAACCCTACTAAATGTTATACCCAACCCTATATTCTACACCACAAAACGCGGAGATATAATAGGAGGAAACTACGCATTCTTAAAAGTAGCAGGTTATGATAAACAAAGCATTACCGAAAAAAACATAAACGATATACTAAAAGCTAAACCATACCACGATAGTTTTTTGTGCAATTTTACATCGTTAGAAGAAACAACCGACACACCTTATTACGACAAAATACAATACAACAAAAACGAAACAAAACACATATTCTTGTATAAAAAGAAAATTATTGACCAATACAACAAAACACAAGCAATATTAGGCATTGTGATTGATGTTACAAACATAAAAGAAGCCGAGCAAAAAGCAACAGAAGCGTTAAACTTTAAAAACAAATTCTTTAGCATTGTAGCACACGATTTAAAAAACCCATTTAATAGTGTATTAGGCTTATCTGAAATACTACGCGACGAGCTAACAAGCATGACTACCGATGAAATTAAACAATACACAGTTTTAATTAACCAATCGGTAACCCAAATATATAGTTTATTAGAGAACCTATTAGATTGGTCAAGATTGCAAATAGGTACAACTAACAAGCACTTTGTTTCGTTTGATGTAGATGTTACCATTCAAGATACATTAACATTACTAAAAAATGGATTTGCCGATAAAAATATTGAATGCCAATATAATAAACAACACACAAACAATCTATTTGCCGATAGAAATATGATACAAACAGTAATTAGAAATATCATATCAAATGCTATAAAATTCACTCCTGAATACGGCAAAATAACTATCGAAACCTATGAGCAAGATGACAATCTAAATATAAAAATAGCAGATACTGGTGTAGGAATACCAAAAGAAAACATTGAAAAGATATTTCATTTTGATGAAAGCGTATCAACAAAAGGAACTAATAATGAAAAAGGCACTGGGCTAGGATTAATTGTAAGTAAAGAATTTATTGAAGATAATGGAGGTACTATAAATGTAGAAAGCGAGGTAGATAAAGGAACAACATTTATAATATCGTTACCTATTTGTTCTACAATATCATGATTATATGATATTTAGCACATTATAATTTGGAAAGTAAAAATAAATATATATTTTTGTTTATTAATTATAATTTTTAAACCGACTTTTTTAAGTCATAAATATTTAAACATATGAAAAAAATACTATTAGTTGGGATAGCGTTATTATCCTTATCTCTTATGAGTTGTCATAAAGAAAGAGAATGCAAGTGTACAACAACCTATGGACTAAGTGGAAGTGCTGACATTCACATTGTAAAAACAAAAGAAAAATGTTATGAATTAGATAGTGAATACTTAGATGACAAAGGAGGAACAGCACATAAAACTACTTGCGAAAAAAATAAGTAAAAAAAACTTAAAAGGCTCAATAATAAAAAAATGAGCCTTTTGTTTTATTTTAGACAAAAAATAAGTTGTTTAACAACAAACAAAAACTTATATTTGTAAAGTACTTAAAAAGTATCAAGAATAAATAATTTTTTAACAATTAAAAACAAAACAAATTATGAAGAAAGTAATTTTAGTATTAGCAGTTTCGGCTTTTGCTTTTTCAAGCTGTGATAAAGAAAAAACTTGTAAATGTGATTTAGTTGCTAATGGCAATGTAGTTACCACCCAAGAAAAAACTATTGATTCTGGTAAATGTAAAGATTTAAATGGTGAAGAAACATACTTATTACAAAAAGTAGAATTAAAATGCAAGAAAAAATAAACAATACTATTTTTTTATTAAGAACAAGGCTTATTTTTTAAGCCTTGTTTTTTTTTGTTTTAAGAGTTGCTATTAATATTATACATTATTTAACATTTTAGCTAACAATTATTACAAAAACAATTACATTTGCAGTCATTAAAAGAATACAAAAATTACAAACAGGAGAATAATTACAAGGTCGGAAGACCGAAAACTTAAGTAAAACGAATATTCCGACAATTCTCGACTTTTAAAAAATTAACAATATTATAAACAGATGAAAAAAATAATTCTATTAATTAGCCTTTCCATATTTGCTTTTACAAGTTGCAATAAAGAAAAAAACTGCGAATGCATTGTTGACAAAGAAGGACAAACAAAAACCGAGAAAACAATAATAGACGAAGGTGAATGCTCCGACCTAAACCAAGAAAAAGACACCAAATTAGGAAAAATAACATTCACTTGCAAAGAAGATTAATAGGCTGATAATATTAATTAAGATGTAAGAATAACAAATTATTTGTTTTAACAAAGGTCTTAAAGTTCATTTAGTATTTTCTTACCAAACCTTAAATTACTATTAATTAGCATTAAAATGTAAAAATAATATTATGTCATTTTATAAAAACACAATAAATAAAATACACAGCTTTATTACTTACGAAAATACTTTTGTTACAATCACTCGCCTACTTGCAAGTTTAGCATTTTTAATATCTGCCATAGGCAAAATAATTGCTATTGATAATTTTGAGGTTTTTGTATTTAGTTTAGGATTTTTTAGTTTTGATTTTTCAAGCATAGCCACTCGCCTACTTATTGGCTTAGAGCTATTTTTATCACTAGCCATATTATCAAGAATATACAACAAACTCATTAATGTACTTACCATAATAATTTTGTTAGGTTTTACAGCCTTTATAACCTTAAAATTAAACAATTCATCGGAACATTGCCATTGTTTTGGCGACTTAATAGAATTAAATAATACTCAAACTATAATAAAGAATATTATTTTAATAGGATTAAGTATAGTGCTTATAATATTCGGAAAATCAACAAAATACAAATTGCCTTATACATTAATAACTACTATTTTGTTATTTGCCATTCCTTTTATTGCATCTACACCAGATGTGTTTATCTACAATCAGCAAACTGAAAATAATGTAAGCAATGTAGAATATAACCCTGAGGTATTTTACGAATACTATAATAGTAACGATAGCCTAAAACAATACAAGATAATGTGCTTTATATCAACAGGATGCGATTTTTGCAAATTAGCTACAAAAAAATTAAATGTAATAGCCAACAAAACAAACAGCACCAACAAGATACATTTTTCACATTGGAGTTCAAATTCACGCATAAAGTCATTTTATAAAGAATTAAATGTATCAGACTATACTGCTAATACCATCGAACCCAACAAATTATTACAAATAACAAAAGGGTCAATACCTCGTATATTCTTAATAAAAAACGACACAATATTTAAAGTATACGGACTGCGAGACATGAATGAGGAAATTATAATTGAACATCTAAGAAATTAATATTAAATGCTAATAGAAAACACCGATTACCGAGAAGAATTTTTAAACCTTAACAATCCATTTGATGTAAAATTAGTTAAGGAATTTTTGCATAAATTAGATTTTAATTTTATTCCAGAATCTGTTGATGAAACAATTATACTATTTACATTAAACGACGACATTGTCGGTACTGGTTCATTACAAAATAACGTACTAAAATACATTGCTGTTGCCCCCAAATACCGCGAAACCGCAGCTTTTGCTATGATTGTTTCGCAACTTACCGAAAAAGCAATTGCCAACTACAACACATTATTTGTATTTACCAAACCTCGCAACGTGATATCTTTTAAAGGATTAGGCTTTAAGCATATAGCTACAGCCGAACCATATTACTCATTACTGGAATATGGCACAAAAACGATAAAACACTATCAAAATAAGATTTTGGAATACAAGCAGGAAACAAAATCGGACAATGTAGCCTCAATAGTAATGAACTGCAATCCATTTACTAATGGACATAAATTTTTAATAGAGCAATGTTCAAAAGAAAACGAAGTAGTTTATCTTTTTGTAGTTGAGGAAGATTTATCGGTATTTCCATTTAAAACACGCTGGGAGTTAATAAAAAAAGGCATATCTCACTTAAATAATGTAGTTATGATTCCAGGGGGCGATTATATCGTATCGGGCAAAACATTCCCAAGCTACTTTCTTAAAGGTATTGATGAACAAGAAATTGCAAAAAACCAAAGCAAACTTGACATAAACATATTCTGCCAATACATAGCCCCTACCTTAGGCATAAAGAAACGATATGTAGGCACAGAAACATACTGCCAAACAACAGCACAATATAATGACACTATGCGTGAACTACTTCCGCAATCGGGCATTGAATTAGTTGAAATTGAACGAGTAACCGAAACTGTAAATTCCGAACAAGAATACATAAGTGCCTCAAAAGTACGACAAGCTATAAAAAATGATGAATTAGAAAAATATTGGAATCTAATTCCAAAAGTAACCCAAGATTTTTTTAATTCTCCAGAATCAGATACCATAAAAGAATTAATAAAAAAATCGGATTCAAGACACTAATATTTTTTAAGATTAAAACTAATTTTTAACAGATAAAATAAACATAATAATTCGCTTATAATCAAGTATTTAACCCTGATACTCAAAACTAAATACTCAAAACCAACTACTCAAAACTAAAATAGCACAATAAAATCTTTGTAAAAATTTGTAAATCAAACACAAAAGATGTTTCTTTGCAATCTTAATTTTCTGTATATAGAAGGCTATTTAAAGAAAACACAATATATTGTGCTATAAATCAGAGCATTGCTAACATCTAAAATATATTATTCTGAAAAGATGCCTTACTCAATATAATGTCTAATTTATTAATTTTTTTAAAACTTAAATGGAAAACAAAAAAGAAGAAAAAAAGCCTATTGAAAATTCAGTAGAGCAAAATGAGGAAACAAAACAAACTCCTAACCAAGCAACTAATGTCTCACCAGAAGAGTTTGATTGGGATGCTTACGAGAATGATTCAGTATCAACAGATGCTGACCGCAAACAACTTGAAAGCCTTTATGATGACACTCTATCATCAATAACAGAAAATGAAGTTATCGACGGAACAATAGTAAGCTTAAACAAACGTGAAGCCCTTATTAATATCGGTTACAAATCGGAAGGTGTTGTAAACATGAACGAATTCCGTTACAACCCTGATATAAAAGTTGGCGACACTGTAGAAGTTTATGTTGAAAGCCAAGAAGATAGCAACGGACAACTTGCTTTATCTCACAAAAAAGCAAGAGCATTACGCTCATGGGATAGAGTAAATACTGCTCTTGAACAAGACGAAATTATTAAAGGATTTATTAAATGTCGTACAAAAGGTGGTATGATTGTAGATGTATTCGGAATTGAAGCATTCTTACCAGGTTCACAAATTGATGTGAAGCCAATCCGCGATTACGACTTATTTGTGAACAAAACAATGGAATTTAAAGTGGTAAAAATTAACCACGAATTTAAGAACGTTGTTGTTTCACACAAAGCACTTATCGAGGCTGAACTTGAACAGCAAAAGAAAGAAATTATATCGAAACTTGAAAAAGGACAAGTACTTGAAGGTACTGTTAAAAACATTACTACTTACGGAGTATTCATCGACCTTGGAGGTGTTGACGGTTTAATACACATTACCGACTTATCATGGGGTCGTATATCTCATCCAGAAGAAATAGTACAATTAGACCAGAAATTAAATGTTGTAATACTTGACTTTGATAACGAGAAAAAACGTATTGCATTAGGATTAAAGCAATTAACTCCTCATCCTTGGGACGCTTTAGACAAAGACATAAAAGTTGGCGACAAAGTAAAAGGAAAAGTTGTTGTTATGGCTGACTATGGTGCATTTGTTGAAATAGCACCAGGAGTTGAAGGATTAATCCACGTATCTGAAATGTCTTGGTCACAGCACTTACGTAGTGCTAACGAGTTCCTAAAAGTGAACGACGAAATTGAGGCTGTTATCTTAACATTAGATAAAGAAGAAAGAAAAATGTCGCTTGGTATCAAGCAACTAAAAGATAATCCTTGGGAAAAGATTGAAGAAAAATATCCTGTAAACTCAAAACATACAGCTAAAGTAAGAAACTTTACTAACTTTGGTGTATTTGTTGAAATAGAAGAAGGTGTTGACGGATTAATTCACAAATCTGACCTATCATGGACTAAGAAAATTAAGCACCCAGCTGAATTTACATCAATAGGTGCTGATATTGAAGTTGTGGTACTTGAAATAGACATTGAAAACAAACGCTTACGCCTAGGACACAAACAATTAGAAGAAAATCCTTGGGACGTGTTTGAAACAATGTTTGAGGTAGACTCAATACATGAAGGAACAGTTATTGAAGTTAGCGAAAAAGGAGCTGTAATATCATTACCTTACGGAGTTGAAGGATTCTGTACTCCAAAACACTTACAAAAAGGAGACGGAACATCTGCTAAGTTAGATGAAAAACTAAACTTTAAAGTAATTGACTTTAATAAAGAAGGTAAGAAGATTATAGTAAGCCACTTACGCGTAATTGAAGATGCTAAACGCTCTGATGAAGAGGTACAAAAAGCATCGGATAGCAAGGCTGCTAAGAAAATTTCAGATAACATAGAAAAAACAACTCTTGGAGATATTGCTGAATTAGCTGCTCTTAAAGATGAGATAGAATCATCAGAAAAAGAAGAAAAGCCAAAAGCTAAGAAAACAGCAAAAAAGACAACAACTAAAGCTAAAGCTTCAACTAAAAAGAAAGAAGAAAAAGCTGAAGATGCTGACAAAAAAGAGGATAAAAAATCTGAAAAGTAATAAGAACGTAATATTATAAACGTATAATAAAAGGGGCTGTCCAAAAAAAATATTGGATAGCCCCTTATTATTTATAGAAGCACACAAAAATTTATTAAAATAATAAATTCTAAAAAAATTAAATTTTTCTTTTCACATAGCCCCTTGTTTTTTGTAAAAAAAGTTTAAATTTGTGAAGAAATAAATGTATTATCAATCTTTGATGAGTTTTATAAAGTTAAGAAATTATAGATTATGGAATTTAAAATCGAAAAATTAGACGGTTACACACAAATTGACGTAGTAGTTGAAAAACTTGACACCAATATAGCTCCTTCTTTAAAATCGGAACTTGTTCTTATTTCAGGAGGTGGCGAAAAAAATATCATTCTTAATATTAGTAATTGTAAATATTGCGATTCTTCAGGCTTAAGTGCTATTTTAGTAGCCAACCGCTTATGTAAAAATGCAAACGGAACATTTATCTTATGTGGCTTACAATCAGCTGTTGAACGCTTAATTGTTATATCTCAACTAGACTCTGTACTAAATATAACCGAAACGGTTGATGATGCTAAAAAACTTATGTTAGGAGAATAACATGATTAGATTTTATCTCACTCCGAAACTTGGTCAAAAATTTTAAATAGATGAAGTTCTCTCTGCAAATATTAGGAAGTGGATCATCTATGCCTATGCCCGAAAGATTTTCAACCGCTCAAGTATTAAATATCCTTGAGCGTTTTTTTTTAATTGATTGTGGCGAAGGAACTCAAATACAATTTAAAAGATACAAAATAAAAAAAGCTAAAATCAACAACATCTTTATCAGCCACTTACATGGCGACCACTTTTTAGGATTATTCGGCATAATAAGCTCATTTAGTTTGTTGGGCAGACAACAACCTCTTACCATATTTGCTCCGTATAAGCTAAAGGAAATATTAGATGCTTACACAAATACCTTTGACCACGGATTAGGATACGAGATTATTTTTAAACCTCATACTTACGATAAAGGCAAAACCCTTCTGTTTGAAGATGATAAGGTACAAGCATACAGTTTTACGTTAAACCATAGAGTGCCTACATGCGGTTTTTTATTTAAAGAAAAACAAAGACTTCCAAACCTAAACAAAGACCTTGTTAGGGAGCTAAATATACCTATAAAATTAATGCAAAGCATAAAGGAAGGTAACGGTTTTACTACCGATGACGGAACGACATACTCACATAAGCAATTAACAATACCAGCCCCTGCCCCACGTTCGTTTGCCTTCGTTTCAGATACTGCAAAATGCGAACGGATTATCCCAATAATAGAAAATGTTGATTTGCTTTATCACGAAGCAACCTTCTCACATAAAGATAAAAAAAGGGCTAAACAAACAGGACACTCAACCGCTGTACAAGCTGCTGAAATTGCAAAAAAAGCAAATGCAAAAAAACTAATAATAGGGCATTTTTCAACTAAATTAAAAGATGTAAATCCTTTGCTTGAAGAGGCTCGTAATGTATTTGAAAATACGTATTTAGCAAAAGATGGCGAATTATTTGATATTTGAAAGCACATTGACTAATTTTACATGAATTTAATTTATTTAGTGTTGAAAGACTAAGGTCAGAAATAAAACTGAAAAGTCTGACAGTTTAAGGTTTTTGTTATATTAACAATATTATCGCATTAACACATTAAGAATTTATAAACAGATGAAAAAACTATTATATATATTACTACTAATATCGCCTATAATTGGCTACTCTCAAACAATTGAGGACTTAACTAAACAAGCCGACAAACAAAGCGACGACAATAAAAAAGCAGAGTTATATAACGAGGTTGGTATAAAGTATCGCGACAAAGGACAACTAAAAAAGTCGATTGAATACCATAATAAAGCCTTAGATATTTTTAAACAGCTTAATAACCAAAATGGACAATCGCTATCGCTATATTATTTAGGTGGAGCATTTTGGCGTAAAAATGATTTTGAATTATCGTTGAAATATTATTCGCAATCGTTACATTTTATTCCTAACGATAGTATTAAGGACAAGGCTAAAGTTTTGGATAAAATGGGACTTGTTAGTAGCAATTTAGGTCAATACAAAAAATCGTTGAACTACTATTCTCAGGCATTAGTTTTTTGGAAGGATTTAACTGACAAACCTAAAATTGCCTCAACAATCAATCAGATAGGTAATGTTTTTTTGAAGAAAAATGATGTTGATTCGGCTTTATTATATTATACAAAATCGTTGCATTTACGCCAAGGGTTGCATGATACCGTTGCTATTACATCGTCGCTTACCAATTTGGCTATTCTGTACAGAAATAAAAAAGATTATTACCAAGCAATAAAGCATCTTAATCATGCAATAGAGATTTTACTAGATTTAGATGAACCTGAAAAATTAAGCAACACATATAATATTTTAGGTGGGGTGTATTGGCACGAAAAAGAATATAAACAGTCATTAAATAATTATATAAAGGCTTTGGATATTCGTGAAAAATTAGGCAACAAAAAATTAATTGCAGGAACAATTAATAATATCGGTTTAATTTATCGCGACTTACAGAATTACGATAAAGCATTGGAATATTACAATAAATCGTTGCAACAATATAGGCAAATGGACGATAAGTTTTTAGAGTCTAACGCATTAAATTTTATTGCTGGAGTGTATTGGCAACAAGGGAATTACAACGATGCATTAAAACAATATAGGCAGTCGTTAAAATTGCGTGAGATTGTTGGTAACCGTAAACTACAAGCACACTCTCACAACAGCATTGCTCTGGTTTTCAAAAGTATGAATATTATGGATAGTGCTTTAAATGAGTACAATACCGCCCTATCAATCTTTACCGAAATAGACGACGCTAAAAATATGGCTTCAACATTAAATAATATTGGAAACTTATATCTGAAATTTGGACACACGGATAAAGCAATGCAGTTATTTAATAAGGCATTAACTATCCGAAAAGATATCAACGACAGCTATGGTGAGGCATTATCATCATCCGATTTGGCAAAAGTATATTCAGAAAAAAAACGCCCCTACAAGGCTGAAAAACTATATCTTCAAGCATTAAATATTGCTAAACAAACAGATAATATTAATCTGGAATTGCAAATACAAAAAGGCTTGATGCAGGTTTATAAACATCAGAATAAATACAAAAAGGCATACCAATGCTTTATGCGTTACGACACTTTGCAGAATAAAATAATAAGTACCGAAAGTATAAAGAAAATAGCAGATATGCAGATTAGGTATGAAACGGAAAAAACTGAAAAAGAACTGCAAACAAAAAAACTTCAGTTAATTAAGGAACAGGAAAAAACTAAACGCCAAAGCATGTTATTGTATTATGGGTTAGTTTTACTTATTGTTATAGTTATCTTTTCTTCGTTTATAGTTCAGAAGAACAAAAAGATAAAAACAAAAAATAAATTATTAGCTCTGAAAAATGCAGAGATACAACAACAAAACGAGGAAATACAAGCTCAACGCGATTCGATAGAACAACAAAAAAATAAGATAGAACAACAAAAAAATAAGATTACCGATAGCATTGAATACGCTAGTAGAATACAAAGGGCGGTACTTCCTCCTAAGGATTTTATTCAGCAAGTTTTACCTAAGCATTTTATTATGCTTCAGCCACGCGACATTGTTAGCGGTGATTTTTATTGGGCTACTAAATTAGACGACAAATCTATAATTGTTACTGCTGATTGTACTGGACATGGTGTACCTGGGGCTTTTATGAGTATGTTAGGAGTGAGTTTAATAAACGAGATTGTAAACAAACAACAATGGAAATCGGTTGCCGATATTCTTAATCAGCTACGTACAAAAGTTAAGATGGCATTGCACCAAGAAACAAACGAAGAAGGTACATTTGACGGTATGGATTTAACGCTTTGCATGATAGACAACAAAACACAAAAACTATATTTTGGCGGTGCAAATAATTCGTTATATCTAATAAGAAATAACGAACTTACTGAATACAAAGGGAATAGTATGCCTATTGGCTTAAATTTAGTTAAAGAAAAAGATTTTACCGATATAGAAATAGACATAAAAAAAGGCGATATGCTTTATACTTTCTCTGATGGGTATCGCGACCAATTTGGAGGCGAAAAAGGAAGAAAATTATTAACTCGTAATTTTCAGAAAATACTTTTAGATATCCATACGCTTGAAATTGATAAGCAAAAAGAAGAGCTGGAAAAAAGATTTTTTGAATGGAAAAGGCATTATAGACAAATTGACGATGTATTAGTAATTGGAATACAAGTTTAAGATACTGTAAAACCTGTAGGAAGTAGGAAGTCAGAAGTAAATAGCTATGTAAGTCACAAAAAAACGAAACTCATATTAAACACAATAAATATATGGATTACAACAACTTAATCATAAAAAATCACGATAAGGTTTTGCATATCATTCTTAATAGAATTGACAAATACAATGCGTTAAGTAATGATTTACTGAATGAATTAAACCATGCTTTCAATTCTGCAAAGAATGATGATTCTATTAATTGTGTTTTTATTTCAAGCTCATCGGAAAAGGCTTTTTGTGCTGGTGGCGATTTAAACGAAATGAAATTATTAAACAAGCAACAAGCCGAAAAACAAAGTCTATTTGTTCAGGATACTTTTAAAATTCTGCAAGAAATAAAAGTACCTGTTATTAGCTTTATATCAGGTATTTGTTATGGTGGCGGATTGGAACTTGCTTTACATACAGACATTCGCATATGTACCGAAACAACTGTTTTTGCTATGCCCGAGGTAAAATACGGAATTATGCCTGGTGGTGGCGGAACAGTACTTATGCCACAAACAATAGGAGTGCAAAATGCAATGTATTATTTATTATTAGGCAAGGAGTTATTAGTTGACGAAGCCAAAAATATGGGTTTAATTCAGCAAATTATACCTCAAAACGAACTGCAAACAAGCATAGATAACAATATTAAATATTTTGCGAATAGTTGCAGAGAATCATTAATATCAATAAAAAAAATGTTATATAAATCATCAGTAAACAATAACAATTTATATAACACGGAAGCTAAATTATTTGCTGAACTTTTAGATAATGGCGGTACAAAAGGTATTGATAATGTTTTTGTTAAGGGTAAGAATTAACCTTAATAATAGATAATATTATTTTAAGTTACTCATAAACTTATCAAGATCAATTATGTAGCGTATATGCTCCGATGTTCCTACAACATCATCACTATCCGATACTGTTATTTTAAAATGTATTTTTTTATCATTAACTTTTATCACCTCCGATTTACAGGTTAACACTGTACCTATCTTAGAGGCTTTTAAATGCTTTACATTAATTTCAATACCTACCGATGAAAATCCTTTAGGCAAAAATGGCTCTATGCTTTTATGTGCTGTATTCTCCATTAAGGTAACAAGCGATGGTGTTGCAAAAACCTCAGCTAACCCCGAACCTATTGCCGCAGCTGTCTCTTTATATTCAACAGTAAGTTGGGCTTCTTTTAATAATCCTTCTGTTATTTTATGTTCCATGTTTATTTATTACGTTTAGTGAAATCAATTAATTTATGAGCAAATATAATATTTAACGATACTCCTTTATCGCCTTTATTACTTATACTAACAAAGCTCTCGCCCTCTCCTATTGTCCAAACTCTTTTTAATTGTTTGTTTTTTAGCGCTATAATATCATCAGTATCCCAAGCTGATTTCCCATTTTTATCAGCTCCGTATATTTCAACCATTTTTTCAACTAATGATTTAACAGCACCTTCATCATTCATAGCCTTTGACGATACCAACTTTACATTAACAATGTTATCGGTTGTTATACTGTCTTTGTCAAAGAATATATGAAATTGAATTGTATCAAAAACGTCAAACTCTAATTGTTGCAGTGTCTTTTGATACACAATCATTATTGTAGCTACTGTTTCCTCAGTATATAGCTCCGTACAATTATCTTCACTAAAATTCTGAATATTGTAGTTAATATAATCTAATATGCGTTTTTTCATTTATATTGTATTTATTTTATGCAAAGATTAACTTATTAAATACTAATAAGTTAAAAGACAGTAGCAAAGAAACTACTGTCTTTTAATGTAATTGTTATGCTTTATCCATTTCTATGGTAAAGTGTCGCATAATTGGAGCTTCCCAAGTTATTTTATATCCTGATTTTATCGACTCACGACGGTCGTAAATATTTTTTACTGCAACAGCTATTACGTCCATATGGTTGTTTGTATATGTACGACGAGGTATTGCCAAACGTAAAAATTCTGCTTTTGGATATCTGTTCTCGCGAGTATTTGGGTCTCTATCGGCAAGTAAAGCACCAATTTCTACACCACGGATACCTGCTTCTAAATATAGCTCGACTCCTAATGTTTGTGCCACAAACTCCTCCTTAGGAACATTTGGCAACATCTTTTTAGCATCGATAAAGATAGCATGTCCGCCAACTGGCTGTTGGATTGGTACTCCAAATTCTTTTAATTTCTCGCCAAGATACTCAACTTGCTTAATACGTGTTTCTAACGAATGGAACTCTGTATTTTCGTCTAATCCTTGTGCTAATGCGTTCATATCTCTACCTGACAAACCACCATAAGTAACATAGCCCTCATACATAATATTAAACATACAAGCCTTACGGTAAGTCTCTTCGTCCTTAAACCCGATGAAACCTCCCATGTTTACAACTGCGTCTTTTTTGCTACTCATAGTTGCGTAGTCGGCGTATTTGTACATTTCAAGCACTATTTCTTTTATTGTCCAGTCCTTGTACTTCTCATCTCTTGTTTTAATAAAGTAAGCATTTTCAGCAAAACGTGCCGAGTCGAACAATAATTTTACTCCATATTTGTCGGCAAGTTTACGAACTTCTTTAATGTTATCCATTGATACTGGCTGTCCTCCTGCGTTGTTGTTAGTAATGGTTACAACTACAAATGGTATCTTTTCCTTTGGAGTTTCTTTTAATACTTTTTCTAATTTTACAACATCTATTCCACCCTTAAATGGTTTAACAACATCAGAGTCAAAAGCCTCATCAACAGTGCAATCAACCGCTGTTGCTTTACGGAATTCAATGTGTCCTTTTGTTGTGTCGAAGTGTGAGTTACCTGGAACAATGTCGCCCTCCTTTACTAAGGTTGAGAATAGCACGTTTTCTGCTGCTCGCCCTTGGTGAGTTGGTAAAAAGTAGTCAAAGCCAAATATCTTTTTAATCATGCCCTTCATCTTATGGAATGAACTTGCTCCTGCATACGACTCGTCGCCTAACATCATCTCCGACCACTGACGGTCACTCATTGCTCCTGTGCCTGAGTCTGTTAATAAGTCGATAAATACTTGGTCGCTACTTAATTTAAACAAGTTATATTTGGCGTCTTTCATCCATTTTTCACGCTCTTCTCTTGTACTGCGGTAGATTGGTTCTACCATTTTTATCTTATACGATTCTGCAAAAGGTAATTTCATATATCTTTAATTTTTAGAACTTTGTATGAGAAAGAGATATAAACATGTAGAATGTATCTATACTCGCATCTCAAACATAGTTTGGTTATTGTTTTATGTTTTTTATTTATTTGTAAATATATTAAATGTAAAATATTGATTTTCTGCTAACAAAAGCCGTTAGAAACATAAAAAGGCATCTCTGTTTTTTATGTTTATAAATTTTTTTATAGGAAGTATCTGAAAAAATAATAATACATTCATCATTTATTTTTTTTGTAAAAATAAAAAACTTTAACGTGAATTACATAAATTATAGTGTGTTTTTTGTGAAGATTTTTATTTTGGTTTGTATTATGGAATGAGTATTAGTAATTATTTTGAGGAATGTTACATTTATATAGATATAAATACTTGTATATTTTGGGTATAGTCTATTATTTATGGTTACTTTGCTTTTTAGCAACATACTATTGTTTATGTGTGTAATTTAATTTAATTTTGAGAATATTTTTAATTGTATATTGAACCCTAAATAAATGCAAACTGTAATAAAAGCATCAAATAGATATAGGTTAGATTTTAAGGAATTATTCCAGTATAAAGATTTACTGTGGACTTTAACTTATCGAGAATATAGAGTACGTTATGCTCAAACATTTTTGGGATTTTTGTGGGCTTTTCTGCAACCAATGGCAACGTTAGTTATTTTTACTTTCATATTTGGTAAAGCCATACATGTTGATACTGGCAATGTTCCCTACCCCGTATTTGCATTGAGCGGAATGGTTGCTTGGACGTATTTTAGCTTTGTGGTAGGACAAGCTGGACGAACGCTTATTAATAGCCAAAATATGATACAGAAAATTTATTTTCCTCGTATTATTTTGCCTCTTTCTCAGGCTTTTGTGGGACTGGTTGATTTTGCTATCACTTTTATTATGCTAATTATTGCAATGTTTATTTATGGGGTTTATCCATCGGCAAATATCGTATTTTTGCCTTTATTTTTGCTACTTGCAATAATTTCTGCATTAGCTATCGGTATTTGGATTAGCGCTTTAACAATTCGTTATCGCGATTTTATTCATGTAATTCCGTTTGTTGTTCAGATAGGCTTGTACGCCACACCTGTTGCATATTCCTCACTTTATATTCCTGAAAAATATCATTTGCTTTATTATTCGTTAAATCCTATGGCTGGGGTTGTTGAGGGTTTTCGTTGGAGTTTGGTAGGACACGGTGCTTTGCATAGTTATACTTTTATCTCGGTTGCAATTATCTTGATTTTATTTGTTTCTGGATTGTACTATTTTAAAAGGGTTGAACGTGTTATGGCGGATATTATTTAATGTGGTAATGTGATAATTTGGTAATGAGTTAATAGATAATATAAATATTTATGAAGAAACGATTACTTCCAGATATAATAAAAGAAGGCGAAAGTATTTTGCAAGAATTTAAACTTACTTTTAATCAGCAAGTTATAGAAACTCTTGTAGCTTTTGCAAACTCAAAAGGAGGTAATGTATATATTGGTATATCGGACAACAAAAAAATTATTGGAGTAGATTTATTGCCAGAAAGCACACAAAATTGGATTAACGAGATTAAAACAAAAACGGAACCTGCTTTAATACCAGATGTTGAAGTCATTGAATATAATAACAAAAATATAGTGGTGTTATCGATACAAGAATATCCTATAAAACCTGTATCTGTAAAAGGCAAATATTTTAAACGTATAAGTAATTCAAATCATTTGCTTACCCCAAATGAGATTGCTAATTTGCATCTGAAAACTATAAATGAAAGTTGGGATTATTATCCTGATAATATTCATGATATATCTGTTATTTCAATGGACAAAGTACAAGCGTTTATTGATAAAATACAGCAACATCAAAATAAAAAAATAGAATTAGACCCCATACAATTTTTGCAAAAACAGGATATGTTAAGGAATGGTAAACCAACTTATGGAGCTTATTTGCTATTTGCCAAAGAACATACCACGCTTAGCGAGATACAAATAGGACGGTTTAAAACGCCAACGCATATAATTGATTCTTTTTCTACTCGAAACGATTTATTTTCCGAAGTTGATGAAATAATGTTTTTCATAAAAAAACACTTGCAAGTAGAGTATATTATTACAGGTAACCCTCAACGTGAAGAACGTTATAATTATCCGATAGAAGCCATTAGAGAGATTGTTCTAAATATGATAGTGCATCGTGATTACACCAAAAGCGGAGATAGTACAATTAAAATATTTGATGATAAAATAGAGTTTTATAATCCTGGTAATTTGTATGGTGATTATGATGTTAATGACTTGTTTTTAGGAAATTACAAATCAGTAGCACGAAACAAACTAATTGCTTTTGCTTTTAAAGAAGTTGGTTGGATTGAACGTTATGGCTCTGGAATTATGCGTGTTATTAATATGTGTAAAGATTACGATATTGATACTCCAACCTTGCAAGAACACAATAGTGGATTTATGGTTACTATTTTTAGTTCTAAACATAAAGACGGTTTAAAAGACGGTTTAAAAGACGGTTTAAAAGACGGTTTAAAAAAATTAAATCACAATCAAGAAAAGATAATTGAATTAATACAAAACAATCCGAAAATTACAGCTCAAGAGTTGGCTGAACAGATAGGTATAAATAAACGAAATGTAGAAAATAATATAAAAACCTTAAAAAATATTGATATTTTAAGGCGTGTAGGTGGGCGTAAGGCTGGATATTGGGAGGTTGTAAAGGATTGATTTAAAACAAAATGAAATAGTAAATGAGCGATACCATAATAAAAATAGAAAATCTGAGCAAAAAATACGTTATTGGCAAGCAACATAGTGGTAGCCTTCGTGAAACGTTAGCTAATACCTTTGGTTTAAGTAAATCAAATACTGAAGAATTTTGGGCATTGCGAGATATTAACTTAGAAATAAAACAAGGCGAGGTTGTTGGGGTTATTGGTAGAAATGGAGCAGGTAAAAGCACTTTACTAAAATTATTAAGCAAAATTACATATCCAACAACTGGAAATATAATGCTAAACGGAAGAGTATCGTCGTTGTTGGAGGTTGGCACAGGGTTTCATGCTGAACTTACAGGTAGGGAGAATATTTACCTAAATGGAACAATTCTCGGAATGAACAAAAAAGAGATAAAGAGTAAGTTTGATGAAATTGTTGATTTTTCAGGCATTAAGAAGTTTTTAGATACACCAGTAAAGCGATACAGTAGCGGAATGTATGTGCGTTTGGCTTTTGCGGTAGCTGCCCATTTAGAACCTGAAATACTGATAATTGACGAAGTTCTTGCTGTTGGCGATGCCGAGTTCCAAAAAAAATGCCTTGGCAAAATGGGCGAGGTAGCTAAGGGCGGACGTACTGTTATTTTTGTTAGTCATAATATGGGAGCTGTGCGGAGTTTGTGTAATAAGGGGGTGCTACTCAATAAAGGCACTTTAGAAGATGTGGGCGAAACAAATAATATTATTGATAGGTATATTTCAAATCAGGATTTGATAAGCCAAGATAATGATATTTCAAAAAAAATTAAGAAAAATAGAATTAACTTTTCGTCAAAAGATGTTGAATTAATTGATATTAAATTTGAAAAAAATCAAAATTTATTTTGCCAATTTGCTACCGATGAGGACATAATATTGAAATATACAGTTAAAGGGAATAGAAAGGTTAATAATTTTAGGATTAACGCAACTTTGTTTAATAATGAAAATATAGCAATAGGCTCTTTATCTTGCTTAGATACTCATAATATTAACAATGGAGAGATAAAAACTGTATTCTTAAAAATAAATAATCATAATTTAGCATTAGGAAATTATTCCATAAGTACATCATTAGGTGTAGGTAATTTTATTAACGGAATGAGTGATTTTGACATTATCATGAATATTATAAACTTTGAAATTAACAAATACAAGAAAAACAATAGTACAGATTTCATGAAATGGGATTATAATTGGGGCAATATTGTATTACAAGCTAATAGTTATACGTTATAATGACATCACACATTACAAATATTAAAGATTACGATTTAAATTTTAAAGAATTTAAAGACAACCCACAAACTATAATCTTTAAAAACTGGATAAATGATAATTCTAATATTCTAGAATTTGGTTGTCATACAGGATTACTAGCAAGGCTATTATCAGAGGATAAAAACTGTTATGTAGATGGCATAGAGGGTAATACTATAGCCCTAAATAAGGCTAAAAAATGGATTAATAAGGCATACTGCTTAGATATTGAAGATATTAAAAATTACCCTGATATAGATAAGCAATATGACTATATAATCTTCTCTCATGTATTGGAACATTTACGTAACCCTCATGAAGTTCTAAAAAAATCACAAGATTATCTAAAAAATGATGGTTATGTAATTATTGGATTACCAAATGTTTCAAACATAATACAAAGACTTGATATGCTGAAAGGAAAATTTGAATATACAGAAACTGGAATTATGGATAGCACTCACTATACCATGTTTAATTATTATACTGCTATAAAAATGATAAATGAATGTGGATTTAATATTGAGGAATATAATTATCCTTATCGTATTAGTCCTATTAAATATATAATATCTAAAATACCTAAGATATGGCATATTACAAAGATATTACCAGACAGTTTTTTATTTGCTAAAGATAGACATAATCTTACCGACCCTATAATTTTATTTAAATGCACAAAACAATAGCCATACTACTATCAACATATAATGGTGAAAAATATTTAAGCTCACTATTAGATTCATTAGTTCAGCAAACTTATACCAACTTTACCATATACATAAGAGACGATGGCAGTTCTGATAGAACAATGCATATAATAAAAGAATATGTATTAAAATATCCTGACTATTTTTACTTAATAGAAGATAAATCGGAACATTTAGGCGTAGAGAAATCCTTTAGAAAATTAACCACTATAGCAAATGCTAAATATTATTTCTTTTGCGACCAAGATGATATTTGGCACCCTAACAAAGTAGAAGAAATAACAAAAGCTTTTGATGAAACTACTAAAGCCGAACTTATTTATTCTGACTTTATCCTAATAGATGAGAATAACAACGAACTTAAAAACAAACCACATTTTAATGGTGCAAAAAAGATAGATAAAATAAACAAAGGTGCTTTTGTAAATTTAATTCCTGGATGTTGTATGGCTTTCAATAATTTAGCGAAAGAACTTTTTCTAAACTATTATAACAACTACCATATACATGATGAATTAATATTTATATTAACATCGGTATACGGCACAATTAAACGAATAAATACACCTTTAATCAAGTACAGAATACATAGTAATAATACTATCGGATTAAATAAAAGCACCATTAATTGGGATACTTACATCAAGATATTTGCAAAATATTTATTTAATAATAAAGGCTATAGAAAAATAAGATTAGAATCGTACTTTTTACTTACCGATACAATAAGAAAAATATTACCTTTGAAAAATGATTTCTTTACAGAGGAAGAAATAAATAAATTAAATTATCTGTCAAGAAAAAGGTGGTTCTACAAACACTTTTTCCCGTTCGATACATTAAATAAAAAAGAAGGAATACAACAATTATTATTAATATAAACCTCTCAATAAATGGATGTCTCTATCATTATAATAAATTACAACACATTTCGGATTACTTGCAAATGTATAGAAAGCATTTATAATCATATTAATAATGTTAATTTTGAAATTATATTAGTTGATAATGCATCTACAGAATGCCCCTCTAATTTATTTTTACAACACTTCCCAAACATTAACCTTATAACAAGCAAGGTTAATTTAGGATTTGCTAAAGGTAATAATTTAGGTATTGAAAAAGCAAAAGGTAAATATATACTTCTATTAAATAGTGATGCAATGTTCTTAAATAACAACTTAAAAATAGCACTACATTATTTTAAAGAAAATCCTAATTTAGGAGTATTAACAGGTCAGCTTCAATATAAGAATGGCATAATACAAAATAACTGTCAAGCATTTCCTTCTATATTTTTAAAAGTATTAGAAATATCTCGTCTTCACAAACTATTAAGAAGAAAAACACGAGCAAAATTATTTTACGGGGCTTACTTTACACATACAGAACCTATTTACCCCGATTGGGTATGGGGTACATATTTTATGTTTGATAAAAATATACTTAAGAAATTTCCAGAACACAAGTTACACGATGATTATTTTATGTACATTGAAGATTTACAATGGTGCTATTATATCCGAAAACATCTAAAAAAACAAATTTTATTTAACCCTGACATAAAAATACTACATTTAGTAGGAAAAAGCGGAGCATCTAAAAATGAACTAATGAAAAAAAACTATAAAGATTTTATAATAAAACAACATTCAGTTATTTACTATAAGATATTAAACTTATTTTCTTAATAATATGGAACAAAAACCTATCATATCAATTATTGTACCTACAATATTAAATTCTTTTTGCAAAAAAACATTAGATTCAATACAATCATCTATCAATAAAGATGATATTGAAGTTATAATAATCATCAACAAAAAAGGTTATGACAAAGATATTATCCCTTTATATAATTTTCAGTTCTACGAGCACTTAACCGAGAGCGTTGCTTCTGCAAGGAATTTTGGTGCTAAAAAAGCAAATGCCAATTTCTTACTATTTATTGATGATGATATGATTATTAATAATAAAAGCATAGAACATTGCTTAAACTTCATAAAAAGCAACCCTAACGATTGTTTAAATGTAAATTGGGATTATCCACCAAATTTATACAACATTATTAAACATAATCCTTTTGGCAGATTTTTAATCCATTTTGGCTTTACAAGTTCTGAAGGTTGGGCTGGTGTTAAGTTTAATAAAAATCAATTATATCAAACCAACTTACTTGCAAGTGCTTTTTTATTAATACCTAAAACAACATTCATGTTATTAAACGGATATGACGAAACATTTAAGTTTGCTGGATTTGAAGATTACGATTTTCCTGAACGCCTAAGGCAAAATAATATAAAATTCTTTTTAGATACAAGGGTATTAATATATCATAATGAGGAGAATAAAATTTATTTAAAAAATTGGATGCTACGAAAAGTAAAAGGTGGAGAAACGAGGAAAACAGCAGTAGACCTTGGATACAATGAATTAAAATTAAATTACAATATATTTAAAAAGTCGGTTTACAGATTTTTATCATTCTTCTATTCTACACTAATAAAATTAGGCGAAAAATTACCAAATATAAAAATATTGGACAAACTACACTTCAAATATTTTAAACTATTACTCGGATTAAGTATATTTATGGGATATAAAAAACTGCATAAAACAAAATGAAAAAAAATATTTTAATAGTAGGCTCACACATACATAATGCCATAGGGCACGAATGGGTTGTTGATAAACTCAATCATAATATTTTCAATATTCATTTTATATTAATGAATTCAACCGATTCTGTATTAGAAACATACTTACAAAAACATAACAATTGCCACTTTAAACGAATACACTACAAATCCAAAAAAGACCTGTTGAAATCAATTTGGATTATAAAAAAGTACATAAAACGAAATAATATAGACGTAATACACACTCACTTAGTTGATGCTTCATTATCAGGACTAATTGCAGCTAAATTATCAGGAGTGAAAATCAGAATTCACACACGCCATCATTCCGACTATCATCATAAATATCATAAACATGGCATTATTTACGATAAAATAATAAATCATTTATCAACAAAAATATTAGCTGTATCTTCCAAGGTAGAAGAAATTCTAATAAAAAAAGAAAAAGTACCCACTAACAAAACATTAGTAGTTAATCATGGATTTGATATTGAACATCTAACAAATGTATCCTCTGAAGGTATATATCATATAAAACAAAAATATAAACTAACAAATTCTTATCCTATTATTGGTTGCATATCAAGGTATGTTGAATGGAAAGGTTTACAATACTCAATACCTGCATTTAAAGAACTACTACAAACATACCCTAATGCCGTTTTAATATTAGCCAATGCAAACGGAAATTACACTAAAGAGATAAAACAAATATTAAAAGATATACCTGAAAAAAATTATAGAGAAATACGTTTTGAAGATAACATAAAAGCATTATATAAAAATTTTGACATCTTTGTACATACTCCTATTGATTATTATTGCGAAGCATTTGGTCAAATTTATATAGAAGCGTTAGCTTTAAAAGTACCATCTATTTTTACCCTTTCTGGGGTAGCCAATGATTTTGCTAAACATAAAAATAATTGTATTGTTGTAGAACATAAAAATACTGAATCTATAATAAACGCTATACTATTATTATTACAAAATGATGACATCAAGCAACATATAATAAAGGAAGGTTTTAAATTAGTAGAAGAAAGATATACAATAAACAACATGATTTCTCAATTAGAAGAAGCATATTTATTATGAAAAGCACACCCTTAATAACAGTATTAATGCCATGTTATAATGCTCTACCATATTTAACAGAAGCATTAGATTCTATTGTCAATCAAACATATACAAACCTTGAGGTATTATGCATTAATGATGGCTCTACCGATGGTACTGCCGAGGTGCTTAAAGAATATGCAAAAAACGATACACGAATAAGGGTTATTCATAATGAACAAAATATAAAATTAATAAAAACACTCAATAAAGGTATTGATTTATCAAATGGTAAATATATTGCCCGTATGGATGCTGATGATATATCATTACCTAATAGAATTGAAATATTATATAATAAAATACAAGAACATAATGTAGATGTTATATCATCAGGATATTCAGTTATAAATGAGAATAACCATAAAATAAACAATCATATTCCTATCTGTACCTCATCTAAATCAATAGAATACGCCTCTTTTTTTGTTACACCTATAGCTCATGCTTGTAGCCTAATAAAAAAAGATTGTTTAAATGAAGTAAGATATAGAAATAAAGAAAAATATTTGCATACTGAAGATTATCGCTTATGGACAGAATTATTAGAAAAGAATAAAAAAATAATAAATATTACAAATATTTTATATAAAATACGCAATAACTCCAATAGTGTATCGCATAAATATGAAGATTTACAAAAAAAGAATTTCTACCATACACTACAAGAATATAATAATACAATGGGATTTAATTGCAATATTAATATTGCTAAAATTATAGGTTTACGTATAGACAAGCGAGTTACTCCCAATGACCTAAAATTAGCTATAAAACATAAGAACAATATTACAAATTCATATACTAATGAAACAAATAATAATGAACAACAGGAAATTATAACATTTCATAAATATATTAGTTTATCTATAATCCTTCAAGCTATAAAACGAGGAACTATAAAAGTTAAGTTCTTTGCAATTTATTCTTTTATAAAACAACCCATATTCAATATATATATATGGAAATTAGTATGTAACAGAATTAATTAACCAACCAAAACCTACTTATTCTTATTATACAATCTATAAAAGAACAAACGTGTACGAGCAAAAACAGTAGGTTTTATCTGCGATAAAAACAGACCTACAATAACAATAGCTATTCCTATTACATTAACCACACTCAAAGGTTCTTTAAGGATTAGCCATGCAAATACTGCTGTAAAAACAGGTATTATATTTGCCATTGCATTTGCCTTGGTTACCCCTACTTTACGCACCCCATATATATAAAACAAAAATGCTAACGACGATGCAAATAACGAAAGTTTAAGCAAAGGAACAATTGTTTCCACTTTAAAACCTACTTGCTTAAAATCGGCAAAATCGGTAATCATAAAGGTTATAAAAAACCATACTATACCAATAGTATTCTGATAAGTAAGTATAGTATAAACATTATAATCATCGGACATTTTTACCAACATAACCGAATAAAATACCGATGCTATTACGGGTAACGACAAATATAACAATCCTTTAGTGCTGACCACCAACTCAAAACTATCATTCATTAATACCAAAATAATACCTAAAATGGATATTATTATTCCTAAAATATTGAATACACTAATTCGTTCTTTGATAAAATAGTACGCCGCTATTGGACTAAATAACGGAATGGTTGCAACAATTACCGCGGTAATAGTACTCGATGTATAATACAAACCATGAGTCTCTCCAATAAAAAATAAGTAAGGTTGCAAAAATGATAGGAGAACAATTTTCCAAATATCTTTTAACCTAACCCTTTGCAGACGTTTTAATATCAAGCCTAAACTAATAAGAAAGAAACTTGATAATATTAAACGAAAAAATACAGTTGTTACAGGCTTATAATATATTAAAACTTGCGATGACCAAATATAACTAATACCCCAAAACACCATTGAAAGCAACATTGCTACGTAAATGGCTAATGTATTATTCTTCATATTTTTTCAATATTACAAAAAATTGATAATGGAAAAATAAAATTATACTACTCGAATCCAAATAAATAGGTTATAGTTCCTTTCTGACGCACAGGAACATTTTTATCCATATTAAATTTAGCTTTTAGTGCGGCTTCCTTAGCCACTTTTAACAGATTAGCATCTGTAATTGTTGTACCTCGCACCCCCGGACGTGCTGATATTACATTTCCATTTTGATCAACCGTAACCTCAACCACTACCCTACCTTCGGTTTGGTGTATCTTAGGTGGTGCTGGTAACGAACGCGAACTCCTACCATTCAAATTAAACGATATTCCATTTCCTCCACCGGCTCCTCCTACTCTATTTTTTGAATTAATATCTCCCTCAGGAGAACCTTGGTTACCTTTACCATGCGAGTCGCCCTCGCCAGTATTATCGCCTTTAGGATTTCGTCCGCCAAAAGCTCCAGCTGCTCTGGCATTTATCTCTTTTTGTTTTTGCTCTTGTGCCTTACGTTCTTGCTCAGCTTTTTCTCGCTCTATGCGTTCTTGTTCTAGTTTTGCCAAACGTTTTCTTTCCTGCTCTTCCTTTAGTTTCTTTTCTTTCTTTTTACGTTTTTGCTCCTCTATTGCAGCTGTTTGGTCAAAATCCTGAGTCATTACTTGCTCCTCGTTATTGTCGGAACTAACAGGCTCTGAAATTGTCTCTTCTTGAGGAGTAGGTTGCGATTGTTCAGGTTGTGATGCTGGTTTAGGTTCAACCAAACCCTCCCCAAAATCATCTGTACCAAAATTTATTAAGATACCCTCCTCCTCTGGTGGCGGATAAGGTGTAGAAAAACCAAAAAACATAAGCATAACTAACATTATGATTGTGCAAATCAAAGTGCTTACTATTCCAAATTTTTGTTCCTGCCTTATCATAGTAGTTTTGAGTATTAAGTATTGAGTATTAAGATACAAGATGCAAGTGACAAGATTCAAGTTACAAGTACTACTTGCTTGTTTATTTTATTTGTTTATTTGTTTTATTAATCCGAATATCATTCTTGATATTTCCTCTGTTAAATTATATAAATTATTATAATCTTCTTCAGATAATTTATCCATTTCATAATATAAAATAAGCATTGAACGTACTTCGCCACAAGAACCCTTCGCTATAAATAAAAATTACCTAAACTCTTTTGAACTTTGGCGTTCAAATCCTTCCGCAATATTATTCATTATTGATACTGAAGCTCGTTGTATTTGGTCTTTAAAACTATAATCCTTACTATTTTCAAATACTTTATATATCTGCAAAGTAAGCAATTTTGCTTTCTGCCATGCTTTTATATCCTCAAACCTCACAATAAATAACTACTTATAAATAATTAATAAGAAACTCCTTTCTTGTATCTTGAAACTTGTCTCTTGTATCTTGAATCTACTTCTCTGGTCTAGTTGCCAAAATAAGTCTGTATTTATTGCTTTTTGCGATATTCATAACCTTAACCACATGCTCCATTGCAACTGATTGGTCAACATGTAAGGATATTGTTGGCGGTTCGTCGTACGAGCTTGATGCTCCTACTTTACGTACAATCTCCGATTCTAATTCAGAGAAACGCACAAATCGTCCTTCAACAGCATACTGTAACTCATCGGTAATTGATACTGTTGTAATGGGCTTAGTTGCCATTGTTTGATTACTACTTTGTGGTAGCAATAGTTTTAAGGCATTAGGAGCAATCAGCGTTGATGTTACCATAAAAAATATCAGCAACAAAAACACAATATCCGTCATCGACGACATACTAAACGATGCACTAACTTTGCTTTGTCTTTTAAAAGCCATAGTATTTTAGTTTACAGGTTCGTTTAATAAATCCATAAATTCGGTTGTACTTGCTTCCATTTTATGCACAACGCTTTCAACTCTTGCTACAAGATAGTTGTATGCAAAATATGCCAAGATACCAACAATTAGTCCACCTACGGTTGTTACCATTGCAGTATAAATTCCGCCAGATAATAACGAAACATCAATATTGTTACCTGCTTGCGACATGTCGTAAAATGCTTTTATCATACCTATTACTGTTCCTAAGAAACCAATCATAGGTGCTCCTCCTGATATAGTTGCTAAGGTAGGCAAGCCTTTTTCTAATTTAGCAATCTCTAAATTACCAACATTCTCAATGGTTGTAGTAATATCATTTAACGGACGACCCAAACGGCTAATTCCTTTTTCAATCATATTAGCAATAGGATTATTTGTTGATTGGCACAACGATGTTGCAGAGTCAATCTTACCATCATGTATGTAATCCTTAATACGATTCATAAAGTTTTCATCTTCCTTAGATGCCTTTTTTATTGCCATAAAACGTTCAAAAAATAAATAAAACGTAATAATGCAAAGTATTCCTAATACTAACATTATCCAGCCTCCTTTTATGGCTAAATCTAATGCCGATAGGGTTTGCTCGGTTTGTGTTGCTATCTCTTCGGCAGCAACTTCTCCAGCTTGTTGGTTTACTGTTATTTGCAATAATGCTGATTGTAACATAAGTTTATTTTTTATAGAAATTTATGAAATTAATTCTTCGCAAAGATAATGATATTTTAAAATAACAATTATTAATTAGTTTTATTGTTTAATAACTCAACTTTTAATGCGAATTAAGAGTTAAGAATTAAGAATGAAAAATTATTTTTTAAGAAGTTCATTAGCAATTTCTTTTAAAATTTTAATAAAATTTAACATTTAAAATAATTATTTATAGTATGATTTACTTCATTCTTAATTTTTCATTCTTAACGCTTAATTGATATTTTTAACTTGAAACTTAATGTGCCACACCTTGTTGTATTACTATTTCAGGGAAAGTAATAACATGGCTTAACCACTCGTTAATTTCTGGCATATAATAAGTTGCTATTAATCCTGTTAATGTTAAAACTATAGTGTAAGGCAATGCCATTTTTACCATTTTAAGATACGACAAACGAATAAGCGGAGCTAATGACGATGTTAATAAGAATAAAAATGCTGCTTGTCCGTTAGGTGTTGCCACACTTGGTATATTTGTTCCTGTATTAATAGCTACTGCCAAATTAGTGAATTGCTCAGGCGTTAATCCATAAGTACCTGCATCAAAAGCCATTTTTGTTTCCGATATATAAACTGTTGCAACAAAAACGTTATCGCTAATCATTGATAGCACTCCGTTAGCTAAATAATATGCTACTAATTGCTGTTTTCCGTCAAGTGAAAGCACATAATTGATTATTGGCTTAAACAGATGCTGACTGTGAATAACTGCAACTATCGAGAAGAACACAACTAAAAGGGCTGTAAATGGTAAGGCTTCGCGAAAAGCGTGTCCTATTTCGTGTTCATCGGTTATACCGTTTATTGCTGTTAAAAGAATGATAACTGACAAACCAATAATACCAACCTCAGCAAGGTGGAACGCCAACGCAAATACCAACCATATAGCAACAACTACTTGCGATATTAGTTTAACTCTCATTGAATCGGTCATTATTGCATCTTCCTTTTCAACGCTAGTTTTTAATATGTTATACACATTTTGTGGTATCTGATAACCATAACCAAATAGCTTAAATTTTTCAAGAAGAATAGTTGTTAAAAGTCCCATTATTAATACAGGCATTGATATTGGCAATACATGTAAGAAGAAATCGGCAAAGTGCCAACCCATTACGTGTCCGATAAGTAAATTTTGAGGTTCGCCAACCAAAGTACACACGCCACCAAGAGCTGTACCTACTGCTGCGTGCATCATTATATTACGTAAATATCCGCGGAACTCTTCTAAATCCTTATCATGAATTGCTGACAATGAGCTATCGCTATCAATCAATTTTGAAATCTCATTAGTATAAATTGAATAGAAACCATAAGCTACGGCTATAACTACGGCTGTTACTGTTAGTGCATCTAAAAAGGCTGATAAAAATGCCCCCATAAATGTAAACATAAAGGCTATCATTATTTTTGATTTTACATTGATAACCAAGCGTGTAAAGGCATAATGTAATAAATCCTTCATAAAATGAATACCAGCAACCATAAACATAAGTAGCAATATTACTGGGAAGTTGTGTAGTGCCTCTTCGTAAACGGTTTCGGCACTTGTCATATTCATAATTACCGCCTCAATTGCTAACAGTCCACCTGCTGGTAGCGGATAACATTTTAATGCCATAGCTAATGTAAATATAAACTCAGCTATTAAAATCCAACCGGTTACAAAAGTACCTGCGGTAAACATTAGTATCGGATTTAAAACTAAAAAAGCAAGTATAGTTGCTTTGTACCATTGGGGTGCTCCTCCCAAAACATTTTTTCCAAATAATTTAAAGAAATTTCCTTTCATCTGTTTAAAATTTACGACCATGTTTCAATGCGAGATAAACTTTTAATTATTGCAATTATGTATCTCGATATTTATCTCATACATAGTCTGTTTTATCTGTTTAAAATTTACGACCTTAATTTAATTATCAATATCCTTTTTTTTGTTTATATATAATAGATAATTAACTCAAATATAGTCAGTTTATTATTTATTTAATTAATATTAATACTACTAAACCTCAATCACTTACAATAGCTTATTATTTATAATATTTAAAAAGAACACAAACCTACATAAAGTTTACAAATACACAAAAAAACACACTTTTTTTTTAGTTAAAAATATTATTCTTTATTTTACAAGATGCTAAAAAATAAAAAAATAACATTAAGAAATATAGCTATTATAATTAGCCTATTATCGTTAATTACATCATATACAGTAAATAGCATTAACCTTACAGCTCTAACTAAAAACAATATAGAATTACGCTGTGGCGAAACAGTTATAACCTCTGACGATATTAGCTATATATCACCAGCTTTAAATCTGATTGACAAAGGTACATTAAAAAATAACACCGCAGGTAAAGGTGCTTATTTTTCACGCACGCCGGGGTATTCTTTAATTATCAGCTCATTATATTATTTTTTAAGTTTAAAACACACGCTTTTTCTATTAAAGATAATTCAATTATTATTATTCGGGTTATCGGTATATTGCTTATTTTTTATAGCCTATAAGTACCTAAATTCTAGGAAAGGGGCTATATTTATTACACTATTCTACGGAATATCAAATATTGCATCTAATTTTATTTTTTACACCTTAACAGAAGGCGTAACTCCACAATTATTAATATTTTACACCTTCTTTCTGCTAAAAGCTAAAGGTAGCAAACAACACAAAATATTATTTTATTATCTATCGGCGGTAATATTTGCATTTATATTTATAACCAGACCTGTATTAGGAATTTTTGGTTTAGCAATGCCATTTTTCTTAATTTCTGATTACTGGCAAAATAAAAAGATATTGATAAAGCAAATGCTTATTGTTGGTTGCATAGCAGTTAGTGGAATGTTTTTGTGGCAAATACGCAATTATAAATTAACGGATAACTACGTGGGTTTACACCCTATTTATTATAGCGAGAATAGCAATTCGTGTTTCAGACCAACTCACCAAAAACTATGGTCTTTATGCAAGGGCTGGGGCGAGATAGGTAGTAATTTTCACTCGTACATTCAACCTTTTTGGCAATCGGCAATTAGTGGCAATCCTACGGATAAAGATATTGAAAACATTATAAGCCAACTACCCCAAAAAGTAGTAAAAAAGCTACAAAAAGAACGCTTTGTGCAGATGTTTAAAACATATCAGCAATCGGTTTTATATCAAAAATATTTTTACGACAATAATCTGCCAATGCCAAATATTATTCCTCAAAAAGAACAGGAAACAATTAATCAAATAAACAACCTAATAGCAGATTACAAAAAATATTTTTGGTTTGATTATTACATACTTAGCCCCTTAAAAGTTTTTAAAGAATTAACGTTCCACTCTAACCTATCGCTTTATATTTTTCAGAAACCATTTAGGGGCAATTGGCTAATGGAGTTTCTTCGTTTTATTTGTTTTGTAGTCCATTCCTTAGCTTTTGTAACTATTTTGTTTAGCCTATTCTTTAAAAAGCCTAATTACATAAAATCAGCGTTTGTATTCCCCACTATAATTTATATAGGATATCTAATATTTATACAACGAGGAATTGAGGAACGTTACACCCTACCTATATTATGGTTAGCTTTGCTTAACTTTGCTTATTTATTTAACAGTTTCAAGATTCAAGTGGCAAGATTCATGAAGTTTTGAGTTTTAAGCTTTTAGTGTTGAATATAAAAAAGACCTCAGAGGTTTCAGAAACCTCTGAGGTCTGTAATAGTTTAGTATTAGGGCTAACACGTGGGTTTGCCCCTACATTATTTTACTTTATTGTTTTACAAACTTTATAACCTCATTGCCTACTTTGGCTATGTAAACACCTGCTTGTAAATTGCTAACATCTACAAACTGCTTTTGGCTTGTTAGTTTTATGGTTTTTACTTTTTTGCCTGTTAGGGTGTATATTTCTAACAGACAGACCTCAAAGGTCTTTGAGACCTTTGAGGTCTCTACTACAAAACCATTGCTTACAAGAGTTGGGTATATATTTATATTGTTTGCAATATTATCATTTATACCCGTAGCTTTGGTTACTGTAACCTTGCATGTTGCTGTAAAACCTCCATCTTCTGTGGTAACAGTTATATCGGCTGTTCCCTCGGCTATGGCGGTTACTAGTCCGTTTTCGTTTACTGTGGCAACGTTATTATCGCTACTGCTCCATGTTATATTTTTATTTGTTGCATCTTCTGGCTGAATTGTAGCTGTTACTGTAAATATATCGTTTACTTTTAGCTCTTTGGTTGGCTCACTTATA
>PDWI01000253.1_pt1 | contig 125172 bp, 118 predicted proteins | sample 1430891 | NCBI WGS metagenome assembly PDWI01 (sample SAMN01162508, study PRJNA174530) | Oral metagenome, whole genome shotgun sequencing project. | biome: Marine environment; feature: Marine mammal; material: Swab sample of the gingival sulcus; isolation source: swab sample of gingival sulcus...
ATCATGCTCCTGATGATCCCGTGACTCGGTCTTCTTCAGGCTCACTTCTCGTTGGAAACCGATCCCCCGTTCAGGCTCATGTGTCGTTGGACAATGCTCACCTTGTCGCTCTCGCTCCTGTTGCGGTAGAATCATGCTGTGTCCTGCACAGTGCCGGTATAGCTCAGTTGGTAGAGCAACTGATTTGTAATCAGTAGGTCCCGAGTTCGACTCTTGGTGCCGGCACCATTTTCTCTTTCCTCTGTTCCACGGACGTTTTCCACACCGCGCCCTCGGGTCAGTTCCGCCATCCGGCAGGCGCTGTCGTGGGCATCACCACAAGGCCGGCTTCAGGCAACACCGTAGGTATTGTCCTGACAACTCTTGAGTTCCGCCAATCGCTCGGCGCTGATTTCGGCGCTGATTTCGGACACGCCGCGCAGAACGAGCAAGGGGTCACGCACGACGTCGGCTCGCATCAGGTTCTCGAGTATTCGGGATTCACCGCCGGTGATGACGGTCGTGAGCGGGCCAACCGCTGCGACGGCTTCTTCGACCAGCCGGTCGATGGCGCCGACCGATGCATAGCCCGTACCTCCCGCAACGCCACTGGCGGTGTTCCGCGAGAAGGGCTCGATGATGCCGTCGGCCGCAAAGAGCGCAGCCGTGTAGCGGCCGAGCGAGCGACGCATGGTATAGATGCCGGGGAGAATGGCGCCTCCGATATGCTGCCCGTCCGCGTCGATGACATCCACCGTGGTGGCAGTTCCGGAATCGATCACGCACAGCGCACCATCGAACTGCGCGCGCGCTCCCGCCATGGCCGCCCAGCGATCCACGCCGAAAGTGTCGGGAACGCGATAGGCGTTCTTCATGCCCTTGAACTCCGCTGCCGAGCGTATCGCGACCGGGCGAAAATCGAAGTGCTGACAGCACCAGGCCGCCATGTTCGGCAGCAGCCGATCCCCGGCAACGTTCGACACCATGACGCTCTCGGGCCGCCGGCTGCCGAGGGCATCGAGCCATGTTTCCTCGAGCACCTCGTGCAGGAAGACATCGTGCCAGGCGAAGGCCTGCAAGGGGTGGATGCCGCTGTCGTCCTCGAAGGCAGACTTGCAGCGGGAATTGCCGATATCGACAAGGATTTTCATGCGTGCGAAGAGAATGCAGGAACGGCAGGGACAAGAGTATGACGCAAATGCCCTGACATCGGCTGGAACCACGTCAACATTGCCTCCACAAGGGAATGAATCCACTCCTCGAGGAAGCGAATCGACTCCTTGCGGTCACTGACGATCAGGGCTGCAGATCTGCTGCTCGCTGTTTCGATCGAACTGGCCGCATGTCAGGCCTTCCGGCCCTGTACCCAAGCGTCTTGACCGTGTGTCCATCCGTCTGGCACCGTGTCCATCCGCCTGACCCCATGTCCATCCGCCTGACCCCATGTCCATCCGCCTGACCCCATGTCCACCCGTCTGGCCCTGTGTCAGGCCTTCTCGCCATGCATCGACCCTTCCGGTCCTGAGTCAGTCATCCGGGCCGATTCGGTTTACCGAGCCGCACCGATACCTCTCCACTGTAAACATATTCTGTCAACGAGCTGCCATCCGGCAGTTGCCGTTCCAGCTTCAGGGCACCGTGAGCATCAACGCCGCGCGCGATCCAGTGATCGCCTTTCCCATCACCGGCCGAGCGAGCAATCAGGCGAACGTCTCGATCACGCAAGGCATCGACATCCGGCCACACCTCCGCAAACGCGGCCCAGCCCGCTGCATCGAATCGTTGCCACGCCTCCAGCACGGCCGCCACGCAATCGACCAGCAGACGATCGCGCAGCGGCCGACCGGGATGCGCCTCGTTCGGACGCTGTCGCTCTGCCAGGTGCCGACACTCGCGCGCCTGCAGTGACCAGTGCCGTTCCAGCGAAGTGGCCCCCATGCCCAGCTCCTCGTGTGCGTCTTCATGCACCATGTTGATGCCGATACCGGCCAGCACGCGAGTCTGCGGACGTGGTATCGAAGCTGCCGCTGCGGAATGAACCGTGCAGGTGTCCGGTATCGGCAGCACATCCATGAGGATACCGGCGATCTTGTGGTCCTCCACGAGTACGTCGTTGGGCCACTTGACGAGGGCTTCGACGCCACATTTCTGCGCGAGCGTCTGTGCGATGGCGATACCCGTGACGAGGCTCAGCCCCATGAGTTCCGGCGCGGAACGCGGGCTTTCGTGAAGCAGCGAAAAGGTCAGATTGCCTGCCGGCGTCTGCCAGTGCCTGCCACGCGTGGCAAGCCCGGCCTGCTGCCAATCGGTTGCACACACGAAGGGTGCGCGGGCAGCGCCCTCGGTGATTGCCGACTTCAGCCAGGTGTGCGTGGAATCAAGCGTATCGTGCAGTGAAACACCTGCATTGCCGAGGCCACACGCCGCAAGGCGCTCGCGGATGGCAGCGGCGTCGAACCCGATCACGCCGTCGGTTTCCCGAGTCGCGGCGCAGAAAGTGGTGCCCGAGGAACAACAGGGCGATGATTGCCTGCCGAACACCCTGAACTCACCGCGCCGGAATGGACAACGACCGACGGGCTGAATGCCGGCCGGTCGCTGTCTCTGACGTGACGCTGCAATGCTGTTCGACGGGCGTCAGGCTGCCGCATCGAGCAGATCGAAACGATCGGCATCCATGACTTTGGTCCAGGCCGCAACGAAGTCGTTGACGAATTTCCCGGCGTTGTCGTCCTGTGCATAGAGTTCGGCGTAGGCACGGAGAATCGAGTTCGAACCGAAGACGAGGTCGATGCGCCTGGCCGTGAACTTCGTCTCGCCACTGGCACGATCGACGATATTGTAGCTGTCGTCACCCGCCTTCTCCCAGCGGTTGTTCATGTCGGTGAGGTTGACGAAGAAGTCGGTGCTCAGTACGCCTTCGCGGTCGGTGAACACGCCATGCTTCGTACCACCGTGATTGGTGCCGAGCACGCGCATACCACCAAGCAGCACCACCATCTCGGGCGCGGTGAGCCCCATGAGCTGGGCGCGGTCGAGAAGCATCTCTTCGGGCGTGACCACGAACTCGGCCTTCTGCCAGTTGCGGAAACCGTCGGCAAGTGGTTCGAGCGAATCGAAGGATTCGGCATCGGTCATCGCGTCGGTCGCGTCACCTCGACCGGGCGAGAAGGGAACCTTCACATCGAAGCCCGCGGCATGCGCCGCCTGCTCGATGCCGCAGTTACCGGCCAGCACGATGACATCGGCGATGCTTGCACCGGTTTCCGCGGCAATGCGCTCGTAGACGCTCAGAACACGTGCGAGGCGCTCGGGTTCATTGCCTTCCCAGTCCTTCTGCGGGGCAAGCCGGATGCGCGCACCGTTGGCACCACCGCGCATGTCGGAACCGCGATAGGTACGCGCACTGTCCCAGGCCGTGGCAACCATGTCCGCCAGCGACAGCCCGGCAGCGGCGATCTTCTGCTTCACCGCGGCCACGTCGTAGTGCGTGTTGCCGGCGGGCACGGGATCCTGCCAGATGAGGTCTTCAGCCGGCACTTCGGGGCCGAGGTAACGGGCCTTCGGGCCCATGTCACGGTGCGTGAGCTTGAACCAGGCACGGGCGAAGACGTCCTTGAAGTACTCGGGATCGGCGCGGAAGCGCTCCATGATCTCACGGTATGTCGGGTCCATCTTCATGGCCATGTCGGCATCGGTCATCAGCGGCATGGTGCGGATGGCAGGATCTTCGACATCGGAGGGCATGTCTTCTTCCTCGATCTCGACGGGCTTCCACTGCCATGCACCTGCGGGGCTCTTCGTGAGTTCCCATTCGTGGTCGAACAGCATGTCGAAGTAGCCCATGTCGAACGTCGTCGGCTCCGTGGTCCAGGCGCCTTCGATGCCGCTCGTGTAGCTGTCGCGACCTACCCCCCTGCCGTTGCCGTTGGCCCAGCCGAGACCCTGCGCTTCGACCTCACCGGCTTCGGGCTCGACACCGACGAGATCGGGACTGCCGTTGCCGTGCGCCTTGCCGACGGTGTGACCACCCGCCGTCAGGGCCGCGGTTTCTTCGTCGTTCATGGCCATGCGCGCGAACGTCTCGCGCACCTGCTCGGCCGTCTTCAGGGGATCGGGCTGCCCGTTGACGCCCTCGGGGTTGACGTAGATGAGACCCATCTGCACGGCGGCAAGCGGGTTCTCGAGCGATGCCGGTGCGTCGACACTGTCATAGCGGGTGTCGGACGGCGGCAGCCATTCCCTCTCGGCACCCCAGTAGATATCCTTCTCGGGGTGCCAGATGTCTTCGCGACCGAAGGCGAAGCCGAAGGTCCTGAAGCCCATGGATTCGTAGGCGACATTGCCGGCGAGAACCATGAGGTCGGCCCAGCTGATCCTGTTGCCGTACTTCTTCTTGATCGGCCAGAGCAGACGGCGGCCCTTGTCGAGGCTCGCGTTGTCAGGCCAGGAGTTCAGCGGCGCGAAGCGCTGGTTGCCGGTGCCGGCGCCACCGCGGCCGTCGGCGAGACGGTAGGTACCGGCGGCATGCCAGGCCAGACGCACCATGAGGCCTCCGTAGTGGCCCCAGTCGGCCGGCCACCATTCCTGGCTGTCGGTCATGAGGTGTTCGAGGTCCTTCTTCAGCGCCTCGACATCGAGCTTCTGCACTTCCTCGCGGTAGTTGAAATCCTTGCCCATCGGGTCGGGCCTGGTATCGTGCTGGTGCAGGATGTCGAAGTTCAGTGAACTCGGCCACCAGTCGGTCACCGAGCGAGAGGTCATGGTGTTGCCACCGTGCATTACCGGGCACTTGCCTGCTGTCATGTCGTTCATTGCCTGCCTCACTGGCGGGCCATGTCTGGCCCTGCTGTAAATGAATGGAGTCCGAATGACTCGGTTCATTGATTCTGCCGAGGCCGTCATCATTTGTATAATTGATTGTTTTTATCAGCGTGATAGGCTCTGCCTATGAATCTCAGAGACCTCGAATACATACGGGCCGTTGCCCGGCAGGAACACTTCGGCCACGCTGCCGAGGTCTGCCACATCAGCCAACCGGCCCTCTCCACCCAGGTCAGGAAACTCGAGAACGAACTCGGCGTGACCCTGTTCGAGCGGGACAACCGCTCGGTTCGGGTAACCGAGATCGGAGCGAAGATCATCGCGCTGGCCGAGGAGGCACTGACCGTTGTCGATGCCATTCGCCTGACGGCGAAGACGGCACACGATCCGCTCTCGGGCGAGCTGGCCGTCGGTTCGATCCCGACCGTCACGCCCTACCTCATTCCGCACTTCGTGACGCTCTCGCAGGAACAGCTGCCGCAACTGCGCCTGAAGTTCCGCGAAGAGATCTCGGCGCGACTGAATCGCGCCCTGCTCGAAGGCTCGCTCGACGCCGCGATTCTGGCCACGCCACCGGCCGACCCACGCCTCGATGCCATGGAACTCTATGACGAGGACTTCTGGGTGGTGCTGCCCCGCGGACATGCGCTCGAAGCACACCCCGCCATCGACATCGACGACTTGCCGGTCGACGAGTTGCTGCTGCTCGCCGAAGGGCACTGCTTTCGCGACCAGACACTCGATCTGCTGCACCAGCCGCATCGCCGCGATGCCGACGACATCAGCGCAACCAGTCTCGAAACGCTCGTGAACATGGTGGTGGCGGGGCAAGGCATCACGCTGGCACCGGCCATGGCGCTTTCGGGAAGCTGGACCAACGATCACCGCATCGGCATTCGCAGGCTCACCGACAACAGCGCCTGCCGGCGCATCTACCTGACGTACCGGAAGAGCTTTCCGAGAAAGATACTGCTGGAAAAACTTGCAGCTCTGGTGCTGGAAAGGCCACCGACCTGCACCGAGCTGCGTCAGACGAGCACGGCTCGGGTGTCAGGAGCCTGCAGCTGCACCGCCGAGCCAGCGTTCCAGCAGTGTGGCATCGGTAATCGCGAGCCTTGCTGTATCGGCGGGCGCTGTACGAATCGGCAGACAGCTCTCCATGATCATGCCGTCCCGGAAGTAGTGCAGCGGCACCGACCCGGCATGGCGCTCACGCTCGAGAAGCAGTGAAAGATTGCCACCGTTGACCGCACGCCTGCCGATGGCGACGAGCGTGTCACCGCCGGCAAGCCCTGCCGCTTCTGCCGGACTGCCGTTGATCACCTGCTGTACCAGAAGGCCACGCGGCGATGCCGCCGTGGTCGCACCGAACCAGATCACCGGAGGCCTGTTCTCGTCCTGAGTTGGCTGCGACGCCGCCCTGTCGTCACCATCGGCAGCCCCGCCTGGCCGGAACATGCCACGATCACCGTCGCCACCACGGGGCACCCAGCGAAGTGACACGCCGAGACTCGCCAGAGCCTCGACCAGCGGCAGTTCTTCGGTACCGTGCAGATGGCGCGCAAAGAAGTCGTCGAGATCGATACCGGCAATCTCGGCAGCGACGGCTTCCGGCTCACGCTCACCGACACCTTCGCCACCCGAATCCAGCCAGCGCTGCCACAGCACGCGCATGATGTCATCGAGACTGCGTTCACCCTGCGTGGCCTCGCGAATACGCGCGTCGAGACACAAGCCGATCAAGGCACCTCGCGCGTAGTAACTGACGATGGCGTTGGGCGCGTTCTCGTCCTGCTTGTAGAACTTCGTCCACGCATCGAAGCTCGATTCGGCCACGCTCTGCGTCAGGCGCCCCGGACCACGCTGCACGCGCGTGAGCGTCTTCGCCAGGAGATCGAGATACTGCGCGTGGCTGATCAACCCGCTGCGCACCAGGGCAATGTCGTCGTAATAGGAGGTCATGCCCTCGAAGAACCACAGCAGGCTGGTATGCACTTCACGATCGAGCCGGAAGGGAATGAAGCACGCGGGCTTGATGCGCTTGATGTTCCAGGTATGAAAATACTCGTGGCTGCAGAGACCGAGGAAACGGATGTAGTGATCGTTCTTGTCATCGTGCACCGTGGTGCCCGCCGCAGGGAGATTTTCGGGCATGGCAAGGAGCGCTGTCGAATTGCGGTGTTCGAGTCCGCCATAGCCTTCACCGACGATCGTCGTCATGAAGAGGTAGCCATCGACCGGCGCTGGGCGGCCGAAGAAATCGATTTCCCACTCGCAGATGCGCGCCAGATCCTGCGACAGCCTCTCGGCCGCGAAGCTCACGTCACCACTCACCACCATGCGATGCGGCACGCCGCCAGCCTCGAAATCGATGGTGGCGAAGTCGCCCATCTCGACCGGGTGATCGATCAGTTCGTCGTGACTTGCCGCCCTGCGGCGGCCGAAACCCGCATTGTCAACCTTGACCACGTCAAGCATCGTGGCCACGCGCCACGTGTCGGCATCGAAGCCGTCGGGCCGGTGCAGATCAACCGTGACCGGCATGTCCTCCTGCCCGACCACGGCCAGAAAGGTGCTGGTGCCGTTGAAGAAGGCATGGCTGCGGTCGACGTGCGCCGATCGCACCGAACGGTCCCAAGCATAGACGCGCATCGACACCTCGAGTGAGTCAAGCCCCGCCGGCGCCTGCCAGCTCGACTTGCCGAGCTTCTCGAGGGTCACCGGCCTGCCGTCTCCGACAGCCGCCATCGACACGATATTCCGCGAAAAGTCCCGAATCATGTAACTGCCCGGAATCCAGCTCGGCAGTGTCAGACGCTGACCTTCGGGGGCGGGCGAATCGATGGTCAGGGTCACATCGATCAGATGTGCGTCGGGGTCGGTGATGCGGACGTCGTAGTGGATGCTCATGTGCAGGGCAGTGCCGGGAGTGTTGTTGCCGCGAATTGCGTGTCGGGGGCATCAATGATACCGGCCCGGCACCCGACCTTACTGGTTCTCGACTGTCGCGACAGCGCATCCGGCCGTGACGAGTCGGAGCGCGCCGGGAAGCGCGCAACGGAACGCATGGCGGAACGCATGGCGGAACGCATGGCGGAACGCATAGCGGAACGCATGGCAGAGCGCCGGAGTGCGAATCCATCGCCCCCTGGCTTCATTGTCTTCAGTTCACGACTCGACACCGGAACCCTTCAGTTTCGACCGGATGCTGCCGCCAAGGGGCAGGCGCAGGATCTGCGCACCGTGCGCAAGTGTCGAAAACACCCTCTGCACGCTTGCATCCACTCCGACTTCAGTAACGGGAGCATGAAAGCGAACCTGCCATTGTCACCTCAGGTGGACTGGATCTGCACCGAGATTCTCTGCCACGATGGGCGAGGATTGACATGCGACTCGGCGAAGCCGGTCTCCAGCGGGCGGAGTGTATCCGGCACTTTGCTCGTTAACGCGCTGGTGGTGCTCGCCCTGCTGATGCCTTTCACGGTGCGCGCCGACACTACCTTCCAGCAGATGAACGCCGATGGTAGCGTCACCTACAGCGATGTGCCGATGGCCGATGGCGAACTCCTGCGTACGAGCTATCGCACCAGGGCGTTGCGAAAACACACCGGAGCCGACTGCGGCAACAACACCGAAACCCTGATGGATCAGCGAGCCCGGCACTGGCTGCCGGCCATGCGCACGGCTGGCGAACGCAATGGTCTCGATCCGCTCCTGCTCCTCGCCATGGCGCGGGTCGAGTCCTGTTTCGACCACAAGGCCGTGTCACGCGCCGGTGCCCAGGGGCTCATGCAGTTGATGCCCGGCACCGCGCGCGAGATGAACGTCAGCGACAGTTTCGACGCTTCCGACAACATCAGCGGCGGCAGTGCCTACCTTGCACGCATGCTGGCCGAGCACAACGACGACCTCGAACTCGCGCTGGCGGCCTACAACGCCGGGCCGGGCAACGTGAGGAAGCACGGCGGCGTGCCACCGTTTCCCGAAACCCGGCGGTACATCAAGCGGGTGCTGGCGGTGCGAAAGCGCTATGCAGACCTGGCGTTGCTGGACTGAAGGCGCCGAGCGCAGTGTGCATCACGTTCTTCGAAGCCATGCTCGGAAGTCCGTTTCAGAGCTGACTTCAGAGCTGACTTCTGGCACGAATCATGCGCCCTGATCGGACAAACCCACCGACAGGATCACATCAGACCATGGCATTCCGATCAACGCGCATCGCCCCCACCCTGCCCTTCGCGATGGGAATCCTCACCCTCGCACTGTCAGCCTGCAATTCGTCCAGCGATTCCTCGACACCGATCGTTGCCCAGGCGGTCGACGGTTACATCGTGGGCGGTTCGGTGCGATGCGACGAGATCGCGAACGGCGGTACGGCCGCAGGCGGACGACTGACCTGCCCCCAGGGCACCGAACTCATGCACGTGAGCGGTGGCTCCGACGTCGGTTTCGACGCAAACGCCACGTCCGGCACCATGACATTTGCCGGCCAACTCGTCGCCCCGTCGTCGCTTTCCTGGGTAACGCCCCTGTCGACGATGGCCGTCGCCATGGCCAGCAATGACGGCAACTTTGATGCCGGACGTTTTCACGCGGCCGAACGGGCACTGGCAACGGCGCTCGGCGAACCCGAACTGGATCTCGACGCCAACCCGGCGGAAAACATGCGCAACACTCGACTGAATGCGCAACTGCATCAGATCATGACCGCATTCGCCGTCTCGCCGGATCAGTATGGCGAAGTCGCCGGCGTGTTCGCGGAGTTCTTTGCCGAACGAGCAGCCTCCGGACTCGCCATTGATCTCGGCACCGGTGCCGGCGACACCATGAACGCCATCAATCAGCGTCTCGAGCGCGACTCTTCAGCACTGGCCATCGAGCAGGATCAACTTGACCGGATCATTGCGAGCGTCACGTCGACGAATCAGCAACTTGCGGCAACCGGTACACCGGATGGCGTTGTCGACATCGCCATCGCAGCTGCCAAACCCAGCGTGATGGGTCTTGACAGGGAAGCCGATGCGGTCTGGTTCAAGACCCACGACACTGCCACTTTCCGGGCTGAAAGCATCGACGGTCTGGCGTCGAATCGGCGTATCGATGGTCAGTACATGACGGTCATTCCGGCCGATATCGCCTCCGTCAGCCTCAGCCCCGTCGCCTTCGACATCTACGAAGACCTCAACCGTGTTCCCGTGTCGATGGCCTTCGAACTGACCTCGACCGACAACGACGACCCGCGTGGCATCAGCGCCGCCATCGAAGGCGTGAAACTCACTGCCTGGCAAGGGGAATCGGGCACCTTGCGTGTCGAGGTTCCTGCCGGCACCGACATCAATCTGACGCACACCGACAGCAGGGGTACGCTGACGCGTACCTTGATCGACATCGAGAATGGCAAGCTTTTCGACGCGATCGATGGCGAACTGAGACTGCGCCTGGGCGAGTTGCGCGATGCACTCGAAAAGCATGATCTCGAAGACATCACCGACACGGATGGCAACTACCGCCTGACGATGGTCATTGGTGGCATCGCCTTCGACATGATCCGCAATGGCAAGGCTTCACCCGCGGAACGCTACACGGTCGATGCCGGTAACGTGGCGGTTACGGGCTCGGGCCTGCAGGGCTACGTGACGATCACCGAAGGCTCCTTCTGATCGAAGCCGGACCTCGGCAGATCAGGCCTGGCACGACAACACGATGAGCGGTTGCGCGCTGCTGAAACGGGGTGGCCCGGGTGGTGAACGCCCGGGCCGGATCATGCCCGTCATGGCCCTGGCAACAACACTGCTGGCCGTGCCTTCCGGCGCAGTCAGTGCCGCTGGCCCCTTTTCGGATCAACTGGCAGCGCCTTCCGGCATCAACGGACTCTTCATCCACACGAGCGGCAGCGGCGACACGGTCGATTACGCGCCGAACATCGGCGGTGGCGAGCACGCGCCGGCAGAACGCCGGCAACGCTATACCGAGACCGGTGCCGGCATCGTCTGGTCGCCGCTTGCACCACTCGAACTGTCTCTGTCGTTCGCGCGTCGCCACCTCAACGGCATGCGTGACGCCTACGAACTCGATGCCTGGTCGGGTGAACTGCGCACCCGGCTCACCCCAGAGGATTCAAGGACACACGCTCACCTTGCCATCGGTCTCGCGACCAACAAGAGCGACCGCCTCGTCAAGAATTCCTGGACACGCATCAACGGTGCACGGCTGACCGAAGTCAGTCTGCAGGATGCGCGCGACCGTACCCTTCACGCGGATCTGACGACAACCACACCGCTCACCCGCAACATCACCGCGAGCGGGCTGATCGGTATCGGCCGCGTCGCGGTCGAGCATGCTGCGCTCACGGGTTCCGGATCGGATGCGCGCGGCTGCGAATACGACTTCAGCTTCACGGGTACAAGCGGCCTGCTGAAACAGCCTCGCCCCTGCGGCAACATCCTTGCGTTCGAGCAAACGTATGCGAGCGAAGCCGCCATCGACGATCGCTTCGGTCTTGCTCCGTCGAAAGACATCGCCTGGCAGGGTGACTACTGGCGCATCGGCGCCGGCGCAAGTCTTGCGCAGGGACGTTTCGACGCCAACGTCGGCGTTCGCTGGCGTTACTGGCAGGAAAATGACCTGATGGCCGCCATTCGCGAACGTGGCAATGGCCCGATCACCATCAGCAGAACCGCATGGCTCGGCATGGGTTGGCGGCTGTCACCATCGCTTCGCATCGGCGCGGCTGCCGTCTGGCGCAGCGCACCGCTACTGAACGAAGCTCCCGTGCTCTACAACGCCCTGTCGGTGAATCGCTATCACGGCGAGGCGATGACCTTCACTCTGGGAGTTCAGCTGTCGCTCTGAATCGCGGCCGGTTTCCGCCCTCGTTCCCTTCGACGTGGGTTCGGACGGCCAGCACACGGCATCGGAACGCGAGTTCGCCAGCGGGCAGTCCCACGCAGGACATTGGAATTGACTGCCCGAGGTTCATATAATCCCCTCCCTGTTCCCGTTTTCCCGAGCACCCCACCCCATGGCCAGCAACGAACCGGCCCCGGCGAGCAATTTCATCCGCAACATCGTGAAAGCCGACGTCGCGAACGGAAAGCACGACGGGCGCGTGCTGACGCGCTTCCCGCCCGAACCGAACGGCTACCTGCATGTCGGTCACGTGAAGTCGATCTGCCTGAACTTCGGCATTGCCGAGGAGTTCGGGGGGCAATGCAACCTGCGTTTCGACGATACCAACCCCGGCAAGGAAAGCACCGAGTACGCCGAAGCCATCGAGGAAGACGTGCGCTGGCTCGGTTTCGAATGGGCCGAGCATCGTCATGCCTCGGACTATTTCGAACAACTCTACGACTACGCCTGCCAGCTCATCAGGGATGGCAAGGCCTATGTGGACAGCTCGACGGCCGAGGAGATGCGCGAGATGCGCGGCACCCTCACGGAGCCCGGCACCGAGAGCCCCTGCCGTGATCGCCCGATCGAACAGAACCTCGACCTCTTCGAACGCATGCGCGCCGGTGAATTCGAGGACGGGGCGCATGTGCTGCGCGCGAAGATCGACATGAGCGCGGGCAACATCAACATGCGCGATCCGACACTCTACCGCATCCGCAAGATGGACCACATCCGTACCGGCGATGCCTGGAACATCTACCCGATGTACGACTACACGCACTGCCTTTCGGACGCCATCGAGGGCATCACGCACTCCCTCTGCACGCTCGAGTTCGAAGACCATCGCCCACTCTACGACTGGGTGCTCGATGAACTCGAGACACCCTGCCACCCGCAGCAGATCGAATTCGCGCGCCTCTCGCTCGAATACACGATGCTGTCGAAACGGCGCCTGATCCAGCTCGTCGACGAGGGTCACGTGCAGGGCTGGGACGATCCGCGCATGCCGACCATCGTGGGCATGCGCCGTCGCGGCTACACGCCGGCCGCCCTGCGGGACTTCTGCGAACGCATCGGCGTCACCAAGAACGATGCCTGGATCGAGATGGCCGTGCTCGAAGGCGCCATTCGCGATGATCTGAACGTCAATGCCGAACGCCGCATGGCCGTGCTCGACCCGCTGAAGGTCGTGATCACCGACCTTCCCGAGGATCATGAACAGATACTCGATTTTGCCAATCATCCGCAGAACGAGAATGCCGGCCGGCGCGATGTCGGTTTCACGCGCGAGATCTTCATCGAGCGCGAGGATTTTTCCGACCACCCGCCACCGAAGTACCAGCGCCTGGTCGAGGGTGGCGAAGTGCGCCTGCGCGGCAGCTACATCATCCGTTGCGATGAGGTGATTCGCGATGACGCGGGCAGGATCATCGAACTCCGCTGCAGTCATGATCCTGATACCCTCGGCAGGAAGCCCGAAGGGCGCAAGGTGAAGGGCGTGATCCACTGGGTGTCGGCGAAAACGGGCGTACCCGCCGAGGTGCGCCTGTATGACGTATTGTTCACCGAATCGAACCCGGCTGCGGCTGCCGATGTGGCGAGCGTGCTGAACCCCGAATCGCTCACGATCGCGGAAAACGCCATCGTGGAACCGGCGCTCGCCGCTGCCCTGCCCGAGACCCGTTTCCAGTTCGAACGCCTCGGTTACTTCGTGGCCGACCGGCATGACCACACGGAATCACGTCCCGTGTTCAATCGCACGGTATCGCTCCGGGATACCTGGGCAAGGTAGACCGCCGTCCGTGCCGCCTTTCCGAAGGGGCCGCATCGTTCGCGTCGAGGTCATCGGCCTGCACTCACCCGAACTATCCGAAATACCGGTTTGACGGGACGCCGATCAGGGTCTATCTAAAGAGGTGTCATGTGCGTCGGTTCGACGGCACCTCAACGGCTGCGGACGATGGCCGACGGGTGCTCCCGAACCAATGCGCGCAATGAAACCTTGTTCCCTGGTGAGAGAAACCCATGCCGAAGACGACCCATCACATGTTTCAGCACAGCATCATCGCTGCTGCCGTCATTTCCCTGTCTGCCTGCTCGACCACGCCGCGCAACGACGGCATGGAGCCGACAGGCCCCGTGAAGGTGGCCGCGAACGTCGCCCGCTCGACCATCGACGTCAGCGCCTGGACCATCGACAAGACGGTTTACATGCTGGGTTTCAGCGACAACGACCCGGGCAGGCTGAGTGAGCGCAACACGCACCGCGCCCCGACTGACGAGTCCGGCACGATCGTGGCCGGCAACGACACCAACTCACCTGCGGAGACGGTCGTCACCCAGAGCGTCGAAAGCGCCGATGTGCGCGTGATCGGCAGCGTCAGCGACGAAACACTCATGAGTACCGGGCAGACCACGGAGGCAGGAAACAAGGTGCCTGCGCTCGATCCCAACGTTCCTGCCGCGACTCAGGCTGCAGCCGATTCCGGTGCAGACGCCGGGCCGCCAATCGCCGAAAACGCTGCATCGAGCATCAACAGGAACATCGCCTGGAATGATTCGATTGCCGTCGCAAACGGCTTCGAGGCCATCCCCGGCAGCGACCGCCAGTCGCCGGTACCGGCGATGTACGAACACAAGGTGGGCGGCAGTGAAACCCTCTGGGACATCGCCAAGGCCACCACCGGCGACGCCACCAACTGGCACATCATCGCCGATCTCAACCAGCTCGGTCCGAATGCCACGGTCTTCCCCGGCCAGAGTCTCGAGATACCGAGCGACATGCTCCGCCCCGAACTCCGCCAGGCAAATGGCACCGACGTCGCTGCGGCCGACACAGGTGCACACACCGATGCAACCCCGACCGCTGTCGACACGGCAAGCGATCCCACCGGCAAGCTGGTCGCAAGCAATGGACCGGCCGCCCTGCATGAAAACGCCGATTCGCCCCTGACCGGAGAGACCCTGGCATTGGCTCGTCAGAACGAAGCTGCTGCCGCACATTCAATGAGCGCCGCTGCGACGCCGGTTGCGCCCATTGACGACGCTGCCATGATGAATGCGCGCTCCGTACCCGGCAAGACCTTCGAACTGGGCAACCGGGAAACGCTCTGGGACTTCGCCAAACGCACCACCGGTGACGCCACCAACTGGCAGGCCATCGCCGTGCAGAACGGCTGGGACGACGAGCAGGCCAGAAAGGTCTTCCCCGGTCAGCGCATTGATGTACCGGCCTCGCTCCTCAAGGCCGAACTCCTCGACGGCGACGGCAAGGTCGCGGCCGAAGCTCCCGTGAACGACACGGGCGACGTCAGCGAACCGGATGCCGCAGCTGCGATGCTCCGGGACAGCGAAACCGCCGTCGAATCTGCCACCGACACCCTGACCGGGGGCGTCGTGATCGAACCGGTCGCCGACGCGCTCCCCACCGACGATTCCGCCGCCGATGCGACGGCCGCGGTGCTCGCCGGCAGCAACAATCAGGAGGAGATTCGCATCGTCGAGGCCACCTACCGCAGCGAGGATACCGTCGAACTGCCAATCGAGACCGAGACCGATGCAACTGATGCAACTGCAGAAACCACCGCGGCCACCGCGCCTGCCGATGCAGACGCCCTCACGACCATCACGGTCAGTGGCACCTACTACCCGAAAGCAGTCTACAACGATGCCGACTTCTCCTCGAGCCTGCTGATGCGCGTATCGCCCGGCGAGGAACTCTCGGTACGACGCGTGGACAATGGCTGGTATGAAGTGGAAACCGGCAAGGGCACGGGCTACATGCACGAGCGCGACATCCAGTAGAGCGCAATCGGCACGAACCCCGGCACACCACCGGAATTCGGCGCCACAACAGCCCTCCTTTTGAAGAGGCCCGGCCAATCATTTGGCCGGGCCCTTTTCTTTGGGCGCTCGAATTTGCACAATAGTGGAGGCTGTCTCTCGCTTTGACAGGCAGCTTTCCGATCACTGTCTCATTGTGCCGGGCGATGACGCGTGACAATGACCGAGGTCGAAGTAAACAAGCCGCCAGCCGGTATTCAACCAGAGTGCGGCCAGGTCGGACAAGAACATGCATACAAGTACCTGCACGAACACCATCCTTCTGCTGCTGGCGATGACGCTATCGGGCGGCTGCGCCTCACTAGGCAGCAATGCAAAGTCGGAACCCGACCCCATGTTGACCTATGTGGTCAAGCGTGGCGACGTTCTCGGCAACATTGCCGAGACCTTCACCGGCGACATCGGCAACTGGCGCGAAATCGCCGCCATCAACGGCATCAAGGACGCACGCATGCTGCGCGTCGGCGACACCATCCAGATTCCCGTGGCGATGCTCGAAAACGCACCCGATGACGATGAAGGCGAAGTGGCGCTGTCGGGATCGGGCACCCACGACAATGCCGGCACGAACCAGCGGAGCGCACGTCGTGTTGCTGCGGGACGAGAGGTCGCCGATGCCAGTCAGGGCACCGCCGGGAAGCGATTGCCCGCCCAGGCGATTGCCGTGGAACGACAGGCATCCCCCGGACAGACCCGCACTCGTGTGGTACCGACGGCTCGCGTCGAACTGAATTCGGCCAACGCCAACCGTGAGTTCGACCTCGTGCCGATGGAAAACGGCGAGCCTGCCGAACGCCATTCACGGGTGCGCGTGGTCGGCAGCTACACGCCCAGGGGGCTCTACGAAAAGCCCGCCAGCTGGTCACGCCTGGTGCGGCGCGTGGCACCCGGCAGCACCTTTGCCGTGGAGCGCGTGAGCAATGGCTGGTTCCTCGTCGAAACCGACAACGGATCTGCCTGGCTCAGGCCCGACGACGGTGAACTCGTCGAGTAGGTCTCTGGCTCTCTCGGGCACCAGCATCTGCCGATCGTGTCAATTCTGCGTGCGGTTGCTGCGTGCCACCACACTTGAAGGACAGCTCACCCGACACCATACTGCAACCCTACTGAATCCGAATCCCGGAGTACCCATCGCATGAACACCCTGTCCGGAGCCGGCAGACCCGCACTTGCCGCCGTCACGCTTCTTGTCGTCGCCGGCTGTACCCAGGAATCACAGAACAAGATCGGCCGTGCCGTTCAGAACTGGACCGGTACCGACGGCGTCATCGAAATCTACGCGGGCAACAAGCTCGTCAGGCGCTTCATGAACATCGACAAGATCTCCACCGCCTCGAGCACCGGTGGCGAGATCGCGGCACGCCCCTATCGCTTCGGTTACGGCCACATGGACATGAACCTCGATGGCACCATCGACCGTGAAGAGCGCGACAAGGGCAAGGTCTATTTCGAGTTCAGTGACTACTCCACCTCCTACGTCTTCTACGAGAATCCCTGATCGCTCCATTTTGCAAGATGCTGCATGATCGCGTCGATTATCGGCACGTTGACGTCAGTAGACTGGCGGATCGGGAAAAAAGCCCGTTACAAGCCTTTACAGGACAGCAAAGCAAGCTACATTCATTGCACGTGATGCAAGATTGAGTCTGGTGTCACGTTCTCACCCCCAATCTAGGGCCCGTTTCCGCGGGCCCTCTTTTTTGCCCGCGGTATAATCGCCGACGCCCTCCCCCTTCCGGATTGCCACCATGCGCATGGACTACTTCAGCGAGCTCGTCAGCAAGGCCATCGACGGTGCCGACGCGGAAGTCACGGGCGATGGCAGCCAGTTCGAAGTCCGTGTGGTCAGCGAGCGGTTCGACGGACTCTCGACACTCGATCGCCACAAGCTCGTCTACGCCACGCTCGACGAATACATCAAGTCGGGCGCCATCCACGCCTTGTCGATTCGTGCCTACACGCCGGCGGAATGGGAAGCAGCAACCAGCGGCGCCTGAACAAAGCCGGGAAGCCCCATTTCGGAATGGGCTGACGCGGGTGATGATCACCTTGTCTCGCGCGAGACTGTGTCGATACCCGCGCGGGCGGATGCCGATGTCTCGAGCGCACGCCGCCCTGCCACATCCCGCGCGAACTGCGCCGCCACACGGCCACTCCGGTTACCGCGCCTGAGCGCCCAGCGAAGCGCCTCGGCACGAAGTGCCTCATCGAAGCCGGTGACGCCATGCCTGTCGAGCCACAGCGCCACCGCCTCGAGGTAGGTATCCTGCGAGAAGGGATGGAAGCTGAGCCAGATGCCGAAGCGTTCGGACAGCGAGATCTTCTCTTCCACCGCCTCGCCGTGGTGCAGCTCGCCGTCGACGATGCGCGAGTGTTCGTTGTCGACGAGTTGTTCAGGCAGCAGGTGACGGCGATTCGACGTGGCGTAGATCACGACGTTGTCGGGTGTCGAGGCTGCCGAGCCATCGAGAGCGGCCTTGAGGGCTCGGTAGCTGCCGTCGCTCGCATCGAAGGAAAGATCGTCGACGAAGAGGATGAAGTGCTCATCACGGCCGGCGAGCGGCGCAACGATCGAGGGCAGATCGATGAGATCGTGCGCATCGACTTCGACAAGCCGCAGTCCCCGGTCGTGATGGCGTTGCAGCATCGCCTTGACGAGCGATGACTTCCCCGTGCCGCGTGCGCCCCACATGAGCACGTGGTTTGACGGAAGCCCGGCGAGAAACTGACGCGTGTTGGCGTCCACCGTCTCGAGCTGACGCTCGATGCCGACGAGATCCTCAGGGGCAATCAGACGGATGTTCTCGAGCGGCTCGAGTCTGCCGACGTTATGACCACGCCAGCGCCAGGCCAGCGCATCACCGTCCATCACGAACGCCTCTTCTGGCCTGAATATCGCTTGCAATAGCATCACGAGACCGTCCAGACGGTGCAGCAGACGTTCGATTTCCGGCGTGGGCTGAGTGGTCATGGCGGGGGATGGTCGGCACGTCGTGGTTGGCTGGGAAACGCATGTTAACCCGGCTGATCAACCCGGCGAAACGCCAGCAAACCGGCTCCTTCGGGGAGCGAGACGCTCAGAGCGGAACACCGATACAGAGAACAATGCCGAAGCCGAAAGACGCGACAGGGGATGCCACAGGCCCCGTGGAGCGAATCATCACCGAACAGGCGCGGAGCCCGGGACTCAGCCAGGCGGCGCTCCGGCGTCCCGAACTTGCCGTGACCCTGCCGGGTTTCGACGACAGTCTGACGCCGGCCGACTGGCTGCAACAGATTGCCGCGCTCCTGCAGCTCAGCAGCACGCGCACCGAGTCGAGCATCCGTACGACACTCTCGGTCGGCATCCAGCGCGGTCGCCTGACACTCTTCGTGCCAGCTGACATGGCCAGCCTGCAACCGGCCAGCCTGCGCTGGCTGACGGCCTTCGCCGGGGCGCACGATCTACGCATGGTGGAGGATCGCCGCCAGGTCGATGTGAGGCCACTCCGCGAACAACGACTGAACGAGGGACGCGAACTGCCGCTCGGTCTCGCCATGCTCCTTGCCGAGACCGGCATGCCCGGCAAGCCGCGAAAGCCCTCTTCCCCCGACCGCCTCGGTGCCGGTAACGCCGCCCTCGATCTGCCGACGCTCGTGTCGGCCGCGGCGCGCTCGATGATGGACAGCAAATCCGTGAGCCTGCCCGCGAACCCCATGCTGGAAAAGGCACTCGGCGACGACTGTGGCGAGGTGAAGGCCTGGGCCTGCCGCCTGCTGACCAGCGAGATGACCACGATTCTGAGCCAGTTCCATGCAAAGGGTCTGCATGCCATCGGCTATTCGACGGGCAATCAGTATGCCTTGCAGGTGCTGCTGGCCGGCGGCAAGCTCGATGAGGGTCGATTCTGGTGCCCACCCGCCTCGCTCTCGCAGCACCGCATCGGCTTCCAGCTCTTTCCCGGCAAGACCCCCGAACAGGATGTCGGCATCCTGCACGTGCCGCATTTCATTGACCTTGCCGACAGTCCCAACCCCTGGTGGTTCGAAGCGGAGAAGGTTTCGGACTAGACTCCCTGCCTTGACGGGCAACTTCGGGAACGACAGTTCGATGAGCGACGATTCTGCACGCGTACTCCTCGGGAAGGGCGACAACCACGTGGCGCTGCTGGCGCGTTATGCCAACCGCCACGGCATGATTGCCGGCGCCACCGGCACCGGCAAGACCGTGAGCCTGCAGGTGCTCGCCGAAGGGCTCTCGCGCGCGGGCGTGCCGGTGTTCATGGCCGACGTCAAGGGCGATCTTTCCGGCATCTCACAGCCCGGCAAGCCTCACCCGAAGATCGACGAGCGGCTCGAGGTCATCGGCATCGACGACTACGCCTTCGCGGGCAACCCCACTCTCTTCTGGGATCTCGAAGGCAAGAGCGGCCATCCGATCCGCACCACCATCACCGACATGGGCCCTGCGCTCCTGTCGCGACTGATGGACCTGAACGAAACCCAGGAAGGGGTTCTGAGCATCGCCTTTCGCTTTGCCGACGACGAAGGCATGCTGATGCTCGATCTCAAGGATCTGAAATCGACGCTGAACTTCATCAGCGATCACGCCGACGAGTTCCGTGATCGCTACGGCAAGGTCTCGAGCGCCAGTGTCGGCGCCATCATGCGCCGACTGCTCGTGCTCGAGGACGAAGGCGCCGATGAATTCTTCGGCGAACCGGAGCTTGATCTCAGGGACCTCATGCGCACCACGCACGACGGGCTCGGTTTCATCAGCATTCTCGATGCGCGTACGCTCATGACACGCCCGCGCCTGTACGCAACCTTCCTCATGTGGCTGCTGTCCGAACTCTTCGAGGAGCTTCCCGAGGTCGGTGACCTCGACCGCCCGAAATTCGTGTTCTTCTTCGACGAAGCACACCTGCTTTTCGAGGATGCACCGAAGGCGCTGGTGGACAAGATCGAAACCGTGGTCAAGCTCATCCGTTCAAAGGGCGTTGGCGTGTTCTTCATCAGCCAGAACCCGTCGGATGTGCCCGACGGCGTGCTGTCGCAACTCGGCAACCGCATCCAGCACGCACTCCGCGCCTTCACGCCGCGTGACCAGAAGGCGGTCAGGGTTGCGGCCGATACGCTGCGCCCGAACCCCGCTTTCGACACGCGCGAGGTCATTGCCACACTCGGCGTCGGCGAAGCGCTGGTCTCGACCCTGCAGGCCGACGGTACGCCGGGCATCACCGAGAAGACGCTCATGAGCCCGCCACGCTCGCGCATCGGTCCGGCCACCGACGCCGAACGCCGAAAGGTCATCGAGCGCAGCCCCGTGCAGGGTGAATACGAGGAAGCGGTGGATCGTGAATCGGCCTACGAACTGCTCGAGAAGCGCGTGCACGAACAAGGTGAAAAGGCACGCAAGGAAAAGGAACTTCAGGAGTTCATCAAGGCACAGGAGAAGCAGCGCAAGCAAGCCGAGAAGGCCGCAGCAGGAGGCTCCCGCGGTGGCCGCCGTCGCCAGAGCATCGGCGAAGCGGCGGCCAGGACCTTCGTGCGCTCGATCAGTTCGCGACTCGCGACGCGGGTGGTGCGCGGCCTGCTGGGCTCACGCCGGCGCTGAGCGCCCCGCCCGCCGATCAATCGTCGATCGGCTGCAGCATCGCCTTGCCGAAAACACTCGGGCGCATCCAGGCTTCATCCCTGCCCGCAGGTGCCCACCAGCCCCACTTGGCATCACGATCCCCGCCGTCGTCATCGTCATTGAAGGCAACATCGAACCCGAAGGTATCGCCCGGGGCAAGATCGATCGAGTCGAGATCGACGCGGATTTCATACTGCTGTCCGTAGATATAGTCATTGTTGTTTTCGAGACGGTAACTGGTGGCGTAGTCGGTGATCATGCCGCTGGCCGAGTGGTAACCATCGATGGTCGGCTCATCCACATCGTCCTTGAAACGGAAGATGCGCTGATAGTCGTCATCGCCATAGTTGTCGAGTTGATCGTAACCGACGTCGATGTAGATCTCGACCGAGTCGTCATGCCAGATGTCGCTCGAGTCGCTGAACCAGTTTTCGAGTTTCTCGTTCCCGATGTAGACGCTCATGTAGAGGTACTCGCCGTCATGCATGAGCTGGAAATAGTGACCGCTCCACCACTCGTATTCGGAGAAGCGGCCAGTGGTGTCGATCTGAAGATTGCCCAGCATGAGTTCGTTGTCGAGCGAATCGAATTCGGTGGCCTTGGCCCATTCCATGTAGCGGTCGTCGCCGATGTAACGCGTTTCCTCGACACCATCGAGCACGATGTTCGCATCATCGACATAGGGAATGATGATCTGCGCGCCTTCGCGAATGTCAGGGACACCGTCGTTGTCGTCATCCCTGTCCTCGTTGTCGCCGATGCCGTCGCCGTCGCTGTCACTGGACTCGTAGGGGTCGTTCGGAAAGCGATCGACCGAGTCGGGCACACCATCGTTGTCGGAGTCCTCCTGATCGTCCGGAATGCCATTGCCGTCGGCATCGGCATCGTGGTTGTCGCCAATGCCGTCAAGGTCGGTGTCGGCGACTTCGCCGGCATCGAGTGGGAAGGCATCGTTCTCGTCGATTACACCGTCGTTGTCATCGTCGTTGTCGGCGATGTTGCCGATGCCGTCCCCATCGGTATCCTCGAATTCCTGCCCGTTCAGCGGAAAGGCGTCGCTGATGTCCGCGACACCATCGTTGTCGTCATCCTGATCGATGTCGTCGGGCAGACCGTCGGCATCGTAGTCGGCACTGGTGTCGACGGCCGAGGTCCCACGTTCGACTTCGACAACATTGACAACCCCGTCACCATCCTGATCGAAATCGTAGTCGAAGAGTTCTTCGGGAAAGACCAGATCGGTTGCACCAGCATGGGTGAAGGCATTGACGTTGGCCGCCCCGAGCAGCAGTTCATCGTCGGTGCGATATACCGACACATAGACCTGGAAATGGCGATTGGCAGGCAGTTCGATGTCGCCGTCGAAACGGCTGCCGTCAGTGGTCATGGGGACGATCTGCCCACCGGCAATCACCCTCGCGTCGAGCGCCGTACCGAGGTTCAGGAGACGCTCGGGTATGTCGAAGCTGACGCGCAACCGGGCATTGTTGCGGTTTGCGGCGTCATCGAGCCCGTTGTTCGTGACCGGAACGCCGTTGCCGGCTGCGCTGGCGCCGGCCTCGGAACCGCCGCCACCACAGGCACCCAGTGCGAATGCGCTGGCCACCATGAGTGCCAGAGGAAGCTTCCGGAAATGGCCTTCCGGCCTGTCAGTGGCAGTACCGGACGCATCCGGCCATCCCGTGTCTGCAATGCGCATGCTGCTGTCTCCGATGGGTAGAAGGTACGGGCGGTTCGCGTTACCACGCGCCACCGCTCGCGCCATTCTCTCCAATCGGTAATGTTCAGCCGGTTACTCCCACCACCTGCGAGAGGTGAATATTCACATGCGCCTCAGCTTTCCGCGCGCAGCAGCAGAGAGTGCCCCTCCATCGACTCGGGCTTCGGCAGCCCCATCATCTGCAGCAGGGTGGGGGCAACACAGGGCAGACCGTTGCCGTTTCCGAGCTCCCAGCTTTCGCTGTCGTGGATCACGCAGACAACGGGAAAGGTCGTGTGCTGTGTGTGCGGCTGGCCGGAGACGGGGTCCTTGAGCATGTCGGCGTTGCCGTGATCGGCCGTGAGCAGGATCGAATAACCGGCTTCGGTCGCCTTGTCCCACATGCGCCCCACCATCGTGTCAACGGTTTCCATCGCCTTGACAACGGCCTCGGGCATGCCGGTGTGTCCGACCATGTCGCCGTTGGCGAGGTTGACGACGATCAGTGCCGCCTCGCCCTTGTCGAGTTCCTCGAGAATGCCGTCGGTCACCGCCTCGGCACTCATTTCGGGCTGGAGATCGTAGGTCGCCACCGACGGTGAAGCGACGAAGCGGCGACGTTCGTTCGGCAGAGGATCATCACGCCCGCCATTGAAGAAGAAGGTAACGTGGGGATACTTCTCGGTTTCCGCCGAGCGCACCTGCACGAGCCCGGCATCGGACACCACCTGACCGAGTGTTTCACCGGGTTCATCGCGCGTGAAGGCACACGGATAGGCATAGTCGCTGGCGTAGCGCGTCATCGTGGTGAGCGCAACGCGTGGCGCGTCACCCCGCTCGAAGCCGTCGAACTTCTCGTGGGCCAGCGCTTCGGAGAGTTCGCGCGGGCGGTCGTTGCGGAAATTGAAGAAGATGACGGAGTCGCCTTCGGCCATGCCACTGTAGTCACCGATGACCGTCGGCAGGATGAACTCGTCGCTTTCGTTGCGCGCAGCGGCGCTTGCGACAGCCGCTGCGGCGTTCTCTGCCCGGTGTTCGCTCTCACCGAGCAGCACCGCCCGCCAGGCCTTTTCGACGCGATCCCAGCGTTGATCGCGATCCATGGCGTAGTAGCGCCCCGACACGGTGACCATGCTGCCGCCGTGCTTGTCGAGCGCCGTCTGCACGTCAGCCACAAAACCCGTTGCCGACCCCGGCGCGGTATCGCGGCCATCGGTAATCACGTGCACGAGCGGCGTGACGCCCTCGGCCGCAGCCAGTTCGATCAGCGCAAGCAGATGCTCGATATGCGAGTGCACGCCTCCATCGGAAACCAGACCGATGAGATGTACGGGACGCCCGGCCTCGCGCGCCACCTTCATTGCGCCCAGCAGAGCCTCGTTTTCGGCGAAGCTGCCGTCATCGATGGCGTCACTGATCTTGACGAGATCCTGCTTCAGCACCGTGCCGGCACCGATCGTCAGGTGCCCGACCTCGGAATTGCCCATCTGGCCCTCGGGCAGGCCGACAGCGCGACCCGAGGCCTCGAGCACGCAGGTGTTGTGGGTCGAATAGATGCGATCGAGGTTCGGCGTATGGGCCATGGCCACGCCGTTGTCGAGGCGCGAGGGATTCACACCCACGCCATCCATGATGATCAGCAGGACTGGCCTGCGGGGTACGCCGGATGAATGTGTCATGGTCTGTCTTCCTTTGAATCGTCTTCGGTTTTCCTGTCGGCGATGTCTTCGCTCTCGTTCGTGCTTTCGTCATCGAACGCAGCATGAAGGTCATCGCTGCTGTCGTCGGCACGGACACTGCCGACACTGATGTCGTCGTCGGCTTCGCGCTCGGCTTCGATATCGTCCACCGACGCTTCCGTCTCGGCGTGCCCGGGAAATGCGGCCGCGCCGGTTTCGTCACCGGCCTTCGGCTCGCCGCTTGTACTGGCATCGACATCAGCATGAGGCACTGCCGTCGAACTCGTGCTCACGGCCTTGTCCGAAGCGGCGCCAGTGGTTCCCGCCCCGGTCCCGGACGCAGCACCCGCAGCACCCGCAGCAATCATCGCCTGTTCTCCCGACGCTCCGGCAGTCTCGTCGTCGTCGCCACCAAAGGCTTCCCTGATGCGGTCCTTGTAGAGACGCGAGAAGACTATGCCGACTTCATAGAGAAGCCACATCGGAATGGCGAGGAGCGTCTGCGAGATCATGTCGGGCGGCGTCAGGAACATGCCGATGACGAAGGCCGCGACGAACACGTAGGGGCGTGCCTTGACGAGTTGCTCGGGTGTCGTCAGCCCGAGTGCCACCACCAGTACCGTGGCCACCGGCACCTCGAAGGCGAGGCCGAAGGCAAAGAACAGCGTGATGACGAAGTCGAGATAGCTCGAGATGTCGGTGTTGACCTCAACCCCTTCGGGTGCCACCTGCACGAAGAAACCGAACACCAGCGGAAAGACGACGTAGTAGGCAAACAGCACACCGAGATAGAAGAGCAGCGTGCTCGACACCAGCATCGGCAGCACGAGACGCTGCTCGTGACGATAGAGTCCCGGGGCGACGAAGGCCCAGATCTGGTAGAGGATGTAGGGCACGGCCAGGAATATGCAGAGCATCAGCGTGAGCTTGAACGGCACCAGAAAGGGGGACGCCACCTGGGTGGCAATCATCTGGCTGTCCGGCAGATGCTTCAGCAGCGGATCGGCCAGCGCCGTGTAGATCACGTCGCGCTTCCAGAACAGTGCGGCAAACAGCGCCGTGATGACGAGCACGATGCGCAGCAGTCGATCACGCAATTCGATCAGATGCGAGAGAAACCCTTCCTCCTGATCGATGTGCGAATCGTCAGGCGACGTCATCATGACGGGGTGCCGTCCGTGCCGGTCGCTCGGTTGTCACTCGAACCCGTGGCATCGGCATCGGTACCGTCGACCGCAGTTCCGGCACCAGCGGATTTCACCGTCTCGCCACTCACGCTCTGTTCCATTGACTCGACCTGACGGCGGGTGCCGCTGACGATCTCGTCGGCATCCCTTCGAAAATCGGACTTCGCCTCGTTGACCATCTTCTTGAGTTCATTGATCTGTTCGCGCTGATCGCCGATCAGTTTCCTGAGATCTCCCGATTCCAGTTCGCGTGTGAAGTCGGCTCGCACACCGGTGACGAAACGGCGCACCCTGCCGACCCAGGTGCCCACCGTGCGGGCGACGGCGGGCAGCCGTTCGGGCCCGATCACGATCAGCGATACCACGCCGATCAGCATCATTTCGGTAAAGCCGATGTCAAACACGCTTCAGCACCACGTTGCTTTCGTCCGTCCCGACCCTGCTCCACAGAACCTGCCACGGTAACCGGCAGCAGCGTGACGGCCCGGACCGGCCGGAGAGGCAGCAGCCGCTCAGACCGACTTGTTCTCTTCGGCCTTGTGCACATCGACCGAATCCTTGCCGTCTTCGATGCGCGCCGACTCGCCTTCGCCAGCCTTCGACTCGTCCTTGACGGCATCCTTGAAGCCCTTGACGGCGGTGCCGAGATCGCTGCCGACGTTGCGGAGCCGTTTGGCGCCGAAGATCACCACGACGATGACAAGAATGATGATCAGTTGCGGAATGCTGGGCATACCCATTGTGGTCGATTCTCCTCAAGAATCCTGACGCGCGGCCTTCTCGGCATGACCCGAGACGCCTTCGCGACGTTGCAATTCGTTCAGTACGTCATCGAGCGCCAATCCGCGGGAACTCAGGAGCACCATGAGGTGAAACAGAAGATCCGCGGATTCGGCGACAAGATGCCGGTTATCCTGATTCCCGGCGGCAAGCAGTACCTCGACCGCTTCCTCGCCCACTTTCTTCAATATGGCCTCTTCGCCGGCATTAAACAAGCTGGCGGTATAGGAGACCGACGCATCCGCTCCCTTGCGGGATTCGATGTTCGCGCTCAGGCGCTCGAGTATCTCACTCATCGATGCTGTTCCGCAGTTTGTTGCCGGCCACCGCAACGTCCGCCGAGACGTCCGTATCCGCGCTGTCCGAGCCGCTGTTTCTGCCGCCAACAGCGCTGCCGTAGATGGCCTCGGGCGAGCGCAGTACCGGCGCGACTTCTCGCCAGTTGCCGCTGTCGTCGAGTTCGCGGAAGAAACAGTGAGCACGACCGGTATGGCAGGCGATACCGCCGATCTGTTCCACGGAAAGGAGCAACACGTCACCATCGCAGTCGAGGCGAATGCTCTGCACGCGCTGTCGATGCCCCGAGGATTCGCCCTTGCGCCAGAGTGTCCGGCGGGAGCGTGAAAAATAGACAGCCTGGCGCGTGGCCACGGTTTCCGACAGCGCCGCGGCGTTCATCCAGGCCACCATGAGCACTTGCCCCGAGGCCGCATCCTGGGCGATCGCCGGCACCAACCCGTCGGCGTTGAAGGTGACGGCCTCGAGCCAGGCAGGAACATCGGAGGTGTCGGGGGTGGTCTGCACAGTGGTGGCGTGGCGCGCTGCCATGGTTGGATCGGCAAGCGCCGAACGCTGATTCTAGCACCCGTGTCCCGAGGGAATCGGCGACTGCATCACCCTGTGCGTGATTCGCACCACCGCCGAAAACCCGAAAGCCTCGTTGCAGGATCGAACCGCTCAGCCGACCGGCCGTACCGCAATACCGGCCTCGGCCATGACGGCCTTGGCTTCGGCAATGGTGTATTCACCGAAATGGAAGATGCTGGCCGCGAGCACGGCACTGGCGCCACCTTCGCGCACGCCATCACAGAGATGCTGCAGATTGCCGACGCCGCCCGAGGCGATGACCGGGATATCGACCGCGTCACTGATGGCTCGCGTGAGCTCGAGATCGAAACCGTCTCGCGTGCCGTCACGATCCATGCTGGTCACGAGCAGTTCGCCGGCACCGCAGGCCTGCATGCGCTCGGCCCATGCAATGGCATCGATACCGGTCGGACGCCGCCCGCCGTGGGTGAAGATTTCCCAGCGCGGTGGCTCGCCGGCGGCGCTGACCCGTTTCGGGTCGATGGCGACGACGATGCATTGCGAACCGAAGTAATCCGCTGCCTCGCGCACGAACTCGGGTCGGGCCACCGCCGCCGAATTGATGCTGACCTTGTCGGCGCCGGCGTTGAGCATGCCGCGCACGTCCGCCACCTCACGGATGCCGCCCCCGACCGTCAGCGGTATGAAGACTTCGGCCGCCACTTCCTCGACCATGTGCACCATGGTGTCACGTTCGTGATGGCTCGCCGTGATGTCGAGGAAGGTGATCTCGTCGGCTCCGGCCTCGTTGTAGCCGCGCGCCACGCTGACGGGGTCGCCGGCATCGCGAATGTCGAGAAACTTCACGCCCTTGACCACGCGCCCCTCATCGACGTCGAGACAGGGAATGATGCGCGTGGCAAGTGTCATGCGCCGCTCCGCGCATCGAGGCGCGCCTGCGCCGACGCGAGATCGATGCCACCTTCGTAGAGCGCGCGCCCGACGATGGCGCCGACGATGCCCGTCTCGGCGCGAGCCAGCAGCCGATCGAGATCATCATCGCTGCTGACGCCGCCCGAGGCAATGACCGGGATGCTGATGGCCGCGGCGAGTTCGGCCGTGGCCTCGACGTTCGCGCCCTGCATCATGCCGTCGCGGGCAATGTCGGTGTAGACAATGGCCTGCACACCGGCATTCTCGAAGCGTCCGGCAAGTTCGATGGCCGCGACGCTCGATGCTTCCGCCCAGCCCTCGGTGGCGACGAATCCGTCGCGCGCATCGAGCCCGACGATGACCTTGCCCGGATGCCGCCGGCAGAGTGCGTCGACGAAGGCAGGCTCCTTGACCGCCTGCGTGCCGATGATCAGAAAGCTCACGCCGGCCTCGACATAACTGTCGGCAATCTCGTGGTTGCGGATGCCGCCACCGATCTGCACGGGAAGTTCGGGGAAGGCCGCGGTGATCGCCATGACCACTTCGGCATTCCGCGGCTTGCCGGCGAAGGCCCCGTCGAGGTCGACGAGGTGCAGTCGCCGCGCCCCCGCTTCCACCCACTGGCGAGCAACCGCCACGGGGTCGTCGGAAAACACGGTGTCGTCTTCCATGCGGCCCTGGCGAAGACGCACGCAGCGCCCTTCCTTGAGATCGATGGCGGGAATGATCAGCATGTGGCGTTGACTCGCTGCAGACGGGCAGGTTTCATGGTGTCCAGTGCGCGAAATTCGCGAGAAGCCGAAGGCCGTCGCGCGCGCTCTTCTCCGGGTGGAACTGGCAGGCAAAACTGCACCCGTCGGCCACGGCAGCGGCAAAGGGGTGGCCATGGGTGCACTCGCCACTCACGAGCGTGGCATCGGCCAGATCGCACCAGTAGCTGTGTGCAAAGTAGAAGTGAGCGCCATCGTCGATGCCCTGCCAGAGTGGGTGGTCGAGACACTGCCTGACCGTGTTCCAGCCCATGTGCGGCACCTTCAGACGCTCGCCCGATGTGGGATCGAGATGGGGTTCGGCAAAGCGGCGAATGTGACCGCTGAAGATGTCGAGACACGTGGTGCCGCCATTTTCCTCGCTGTCCGTGAACAGCACCTGCAGACCCATGCAGATGCCGAGAAACGGCTTTTCCTGCTGCGCACGCCGCACTTCATCGTCCATGCCGCCGTTGACGAGCGCTGCCATGCAATCGGCAGCGGCACCCTGTCCGGGACAGACGATACGGTCCGCCGCCGCAAGCACATCGGCATCGGCGGTGATCACCACCTCGGCATCGGGTGCGGCCTGCTGCATGGCACGCGCCACCGAGCGCAGGTTGCCCATGCCGTAGTCGATGATGGCAATGCGTTGCATGAGTGGCTCTGTATCGGGAATCTACAACACACCCTTGGTGGAGGGCATGGCGCCCGCGGCGCGCTCGTCGATGCTGCAGGCCATGCGCAGGGCACGACCGAAGGCCTTGAACAGGGTTTCGATGCGATGATGATCGTTGACGCCACGAATCAGGTCAAGATGGAGCGTCGCGCGTGCATGGTTGGCAAAGCCCTGAAAGAATTCCGGCACGAGATCGACATCGAAGGTGCCCACCTTGTCGCGCCGGAAGTCGGCATGGAAGAAGAGCCCGGGGCGCCCCGAGAAATCGATGACCACCCGCGACAGTGCTTCGTCGAGCGGCACATAGGCATGCCCGTAGCGGTTGATGCCGCGCCGATCGCCCAGCGCTTCGGCAAAGGCCGCGCCGAGCGCGATGCCGACGTCCTCGACGCTGTGATGATCATCGATGTGAGTATCACCGTCGCAGTCGACACGGATATCGAAGAGGCCATGCCGCGCGATCTGATCGAGCATGTGCTCGAAGAACGGCACGCCCGTCCGGAATTCACCCTTCCCGGACCCGTCGAGATCGAGCGTGATCTCGATGGCGGTTTCACTGGTCTTTCTGGCAATGCTGGCGCGTCGTTCGGCCACGTTGTGCTACGTCACGGTGGGGGAGACACCCAAGAATACCAACTGCATCGGGGCAGCAGCTGAACAGGATGGTGGATCGCTCTGACGAAAACGGTTCACGTGAACCGTCAAAGGCCGGTTTTCGTGATGCCGATCACGCTTCCTGGACGAAAAACGGTTCACGTGAATCGGAAAGTGCCGATTTCTGCGAACACGGTCACGCTGCCGAAGCCTGTCATGACAAGGTCATCAGTCAGCTGCCATCGATCCGGGCGATGTACTCCCCGTACCCCTCGGCTTCCATCGCTGCCTTCGGCACGAAACGCAGCGACGCCGAATTGATGCAGTAGCGCAGGCCACCGCGATCACGCGGTCCATCGGGGAACACGTGCCCGAGGTGACTGTCACCGTGCAGAGACCGTACTTCCACGCGCTCCCTGCCGAGCGAGGTATCGCGGTGTTCGGTGACGTGACTCGTTTCGATGGGTTTCGCAAACGCCGGCCAGCCACAACCGGCATCGTACTTGTCGCTCGAGGCGAAGAGTGGCTCGCCGGAAACGACATCGACATAGATGCCCGGCTCGAAATGCGCATCGTATTCGCCCGTGAACGGGCGCTCGGTGCCGCTTTCCTGAGTGACGTGATACTGCACGGGCGTGAGCCTTGCCAGTGCTTCGGGGGACTTTTCGTAGCTCATGTCGTCACTCTCGCGGTATTCGATCGTCTCCGGCGATGCTACTGGAAACACGACCCGGCAGATACCCCGACATGCCACGTCAGCGGCATGCGCCGCGGCAGCCGTCGATCAGGCCTCGACTCTGGCGGCTGGATCCTGCGAGAACCATTCCGACAGCAGGGCGTAGACCTCGGGCAGGGATCGGCGAAGGTTCAGCGGTTCGATGAAGAAGCTCTCGCACATCACGGCAAAGAACTCGGCCGGATTCTCGAGAGCGTAGTCGTCGACGGGCAGCGCGGCACCTGCATCGTCGAGCGCATCGAGCCGATCCCAGGCATGCTGGAACACGTCGCTCCAGCGTGCGGGTGACATGTGCGCGGGCATCGGCGGAAAACCGTTCATGCGGCCGTTCAGGGCGTCGAGCTTGTGCGCGAATTCATGGATGACGAGCGAGGTTCCCGGCGGCGGGTCGAGCACGTCATCGGCCGCCAGTACCACCGGACCCTGCTCCCAGGCTTCGCCCGAGCGCGGTTCGCTGATGCGGTGCTCGATGCCGTCCTCGTCGGTGTAGCTGCCGGTGGCCATGAAGCCCGACGGGTAGAGAATGATGGTGGCCACGTCATCGAACAATGCGGCATCGAGTTTCAGCACCATCAGCGTCGCTTCGGCCGCAATGCGCCATTGCAGTTCGGCAAATTCGTCGTCGTCGGGCTGCCAGCCTTCGGCTGTGTACCATTCGCGCCCGGCCACGAAACGCCGTGCCGCCGCGTACAGATCTCTCCACTCGGCAACATCCAGCGCAGCCAGCGCCGCAGATGGCTCACAGGCGCGATCGAAGGCTGCCGGACGCACTTCATTCCAACCCGTAATCGTCATTCGTGGGCGGCAAGGGTAATGTCAAGGGGTATCCATCGGTTGGCGATGGACAGGCTCATTTCGGAGGTAATCATGAACCGTACACACCTGATTCTCGCGAGTACCCTGACTCTGCCCATGTTGCTGGCTTCCTGTGGCGGCGGTGGCGGCGGCGAAGGCAGCAATGCCACGGTGGACGCATCCGCAGACGTTGCCAGCAGCGTCGAGGCTACCGGCAACGCCGTCGAAGATACCGCAACCCAGGCGGTCGAAGCCACCGGAGACGTCATGGACAATACGGCGGCCCAGGCGGCCGAGGCAACGGGTGACGCCGCTTCGGCCGTCGCCGGTGGTGGCGGCGACGACATGATGGATCGCTGGCAGACGATCGACTGGGACACCGCCACAGCCAGTGCTCAGGCGAGGTGGCAGGACATCAGCCCCGAGGAACTCATGGCCGTGCAGACCAATCCCGAAGGCATGGTCGCGCTGGTCCAGGACCGATACGGGCTCAGCGAAGAGGAAGCTCGAGCACAGGTCGAGGACTGGCTCAACACCTTGTGATCCAGACCCTCTCGGCTTCAGTGTGAAGGTGGCGTCGTCGTGGACGACGGCGTCACCTCGAGCATGAAGGTCACCGGGCCGTCGTTCACCAGTGACACCTGCATGTCGGCTCCGAACACACCTCGGCCCACGGGCTTCGCCATGCGTTGATCGGCAAGTTCGCAGAGATAATCGAAAAGCCGCTCCGCCTCGGCGGGAGTCGCGGCACCGGAAAAGCCCGGACGCCGGCCCTTGCGCGTGTCGGCAACGAGGGTGAACTGCGACACCAGCAGCAGTTCACCACCAACGCTGCCGATATCGAGATTCATGCGCCCTGCGGCATCACTGAACATGCGATAGACACACAGGCGCTCGAGCAGGGCGGCAGCGCTGGCTTCATCATCATCCCGTTCGATACCGATCAGCGCCAGCATGCCGGGGCCGATCCGTGCCACGGTTGTCCCCGCCACACTCACGCCGGCAGTGCTCACGCGTTGTACCAGTGCCTTCATGGATCAGAACTTTCCTACAAGACTCGACATCGATTCCTACATTCCCTGGCGTCGTATTCCGACCGAATCTACCGCGATGATCCGATAGCCATCGTGCACGATACAGCGGATACTGTATCTCGTGAACCGGGATTGTTCACACTCATACGAGAATGACGGACGCAGAGATACAGGGTGCCCTTCAAGGGGCAGTATCGCAGAGAAGGCAGCTACCCCATAAGGCCTTCTGAACGGACTCTCTCCCGGCCACGGATGGCCGGGCATTTTCCATCGCTCGTGGGCACAACACGAGAACCCAACCGAGAGCACGGAGGATACGCCTCGGTTAACATGGCGGTTTCCTCAGTGACAGCCACCGCCCTTACGCTTCGATGACCGAGAAACTGCTGCGATTTGCCGCACGGCTGTTCGCCGCACTCCCGCTTGGGCTCAACCGTCACATCGGCGCCGGCATCGGTCATCTCAACTGGCTTTGCGGCAGCAAACTTCGCTACGACAGCCAGAGCAACCTCCGGCTGGCCTTTCCCGACATGCCGAACGACGAGCGGCGGGCACTGGCTCGGGCGAGCCTCGTCGACACCGGACGCATGCTGGCGGAAACGCCCTGGGTCTGGCTGCGGCCTCCCGAACAATCGCTGGCACGCATCCGCAATCTCGAGGCGCTCGCTACCCTGAAGGAACGCCTGGCAGAGGGTCGCGGCGCGATCATTGCCACGCCCCACATCGGCAACTGGGAACTGTGCAGTGCCGTCATGGCAACGGCGGCGCCTCTCGTCTACTTCTACAAGGCACAACGCGATGCCGGCATGGACGCCTTCGTCAGCGAATCGCGTGCTCGCATGGGTGGCCGCGGCGTGCCGCTGGATACCGGCGGAATCCGCGAAGGTCTCAAGTGCCTCAGGCGCGGCGAACTGCTCGGCATACTGCCCGACCAGGAGCCCGAGAGCGGGGTGTTCGCACCGTTCTTCGCCGAGCCCGCCCTGACCATGACCCTCATCAGCAAACTCGCCCGCAGGAGCGGCGCACCGGTCATGTTCTGCGCCATGGAGCGCGAGCATGAGACAGGCGGCTGGCGTCTGCACCTGCTCGATGCCGACCCGGACGTTGCCCACGAGGATGACGTCGTTGCCGCTGCCGCGCTCAACCGCAGCATTGCGCGTTGTGTCGCCATCAATCCCGTGCAGTATCTCTGGGACTATCGACGCTTCACGCACATGCCCGACGGAGGCCATCGCGACTACCGGGGTGCGCGCAAGAGCATCGAATCGCATCCCTGAGAACAGGGCGTCATCGTGCCCGGATCCACGGCACTTGCATCGACGACACAAAACCCGCACACTCATCGATAACAGCCCGATGACTCAACGGGGTGCCCTGTTTCGGGCTGAGAGATTGTCACGACAATCAACCCGCTGAACCTGATCTGGCGAACCGCTCTGCCGGTTCCACCAGCGTAGGAATTGAGTTGACACGCCTTGTTGCGTCATCGACCGCATTCATCCACGGAGAATCCGCTCGATGCCCACTTTCGCGACCGCTCGCCCCACACCGGCCTCTCTTTCACGTCGCCGCGCACTGACATGTGCGCTGACCATGGCCACACTGGCTCTGGGCGTCGGCGTCGGCCACGCCGAGGACAACAGCGGCAAACACGCCGAAGACAACAACGGCACCACGCTGACGGTCTACACCTACGAATCCTTCCTTGCCGAATGGGCTCCGGGTCCTGCCATCAAGGCCGGCTTCGAAGCCGAGTGTGGCGGTTGCACGGTGGAGTTCGTCGCGCTCGACAGTTCGGCCGGCATCGTCAATCGCGTGCAGCTCGAAGGCAGCAACACGCGCGCCGACGTGGTACTCGGACTCGACACCAACCTCATGGCCATCGCCGAAGATACCGGGCTTTTCGCACCTTCCGGTGTCGACACCAGCGAACTCGAGTTGCCGATCGCCTGGGAATCGGACATCTTCGTGCCTTACGACTATGGCTACTTTGCCTTTGTCTACGACACCGAGGCATTGCCGGAACCACCGACGAGCTTCGAGGCACTGCTCGACGCGCCCGATGACGTGAAGATCATCATCCAGGACCCGCGCACCAGCACTCCGGGGCTCGGGCTGCTGCTGTGGATGAAATCGGTTTACGGTGACGAGGCCGCCGAGAAGTGGGCGGCCCTGCAGCCACGTATCCTGACCGTGACCAAGGGCTGGAGCGAGGCCTACTTCTCGCTGTTCCTGAACGGCGAGGCACCGATGGTACTGTCCTACAGCACCTCTCCGGCCTACCACATGGCGGTGGACGAAACCGATCGCTATCAGGCGGCGGCCTTCGAGGAAGGACACTACCTGCAGGTGGAAGTGGCGGCGCTGCTCGAAAGTTCACCGCACAAGGCACTCGGCCGTGAATTCCTCGCCTATCTGCACAGCCGGAAGGCGCAGGAGAGCATTCCGCTCGGCAACGTCATGTATCCGGTAACGGATCTCGGCGACGAACTGCCCGAGGCCTTCGGCAAACTCATCGAACCCCGCGAGACGCTGCTGTTCTCGCCCGAAGAGGTTCGTGACCGGCGCGAGGCCTGGATCGACGAGTGGCTCGAAGCATCCAGCCGATAGTGGCTCGAAGCGTTCAGCCGGTTGCCGAGCCATCGCGGATGGCCCACCGATGAACAGCCTGCCGTCGCTGTCCAGCCTGCCCTGATCGTGTGGCTGGCAACAGCAGCAGGTGATGACTGCATGACAGACGGCAAACGACACGGCGCACGGCGATGACCCGCAACAACTGGTGGCTGCCGGGGCTGAGTGCAAGTCTCCTGATCGCGGCACTCACGCTCCTGCCCTTCGCTGCGATGATCGCCAGCGCCGGCCAGCTCGACTGGTCGTCGCTGGCCGGGGACACCTATCTCCGACGAGTGGTGCGCTTCAGTTTCCTGCAGGCGAGCCTCTCCACGCTGCTCTCGCTGACACTGGCAATACCACTGGCGCTGGCGCTTGCCCATCTGCCGCGTTTTCCCGGCCGCGGGCTCCTGCTGCACGCGATGTCGCTGACGCTGGTGCTGCCGACTATCATCGCCATCTACGGCCTCGTCGCGGTGTTCGGTCAGAAGGGGTGGCTGGCGAGCTGGCTGGCACCACTGAATGTCGAGCTGCCGTCGATCTACGGCCTCGGTGGCATCCTGCTCGCACACGTCTTTCTGAACATGCCGCTGGCCGCGCGCGTGATGTTGCAATCCATCGAAGCCATTCCCTCGAACCAGTGGCGCCTTGCCTCGCAACTCGGCATGCCCGAACGCACCGTGCTCAGGCATCTCGAATGGCCAGCCATCGCCGGCATGCTGATCCCGTTTGCGCTGCTCATCTTCACACTCTGTTTCACGAGCTTCGCGATCGTCATGACGCTCGGTGGCGGGCCTCGCGCCACCACCATCGAAGTGGCCATCTATCAGGCCGTGCGCTTCGACTTCGATCTCGCGCGCGCGGTGGCCCTCGCGCTGCTGCAACTCGGTTTCTGTCTCGTGCTGATGCTGCTCGGCACCGCGGTACGATCCCGCGATGTGACATCCGGCGCAGTCGGTGATGCCGGCAGCCTCGGCCTGAGCAGCACCTTGTCCGGCGACACGCATCACTGGCGACAACTGCATCCTGCACTCAGACGCTCGCGTACCGGACGTTCGCTCAAGGCGCTCTGCGTGATGCTCGCGTCACTGTTCATTCTGCTGCCACTGGTGGCGCTGGTGGTGTCGGCGATCAATCCGCGCACCCTTGCCGTCATCACGGACGACAGCACGCTGCGTGCTGCAGGCAATACGCTCATCGCGGCACTCGCGGCCAGCACGATTGCCGTGGGGCTGGCACTCGCGCTGCTCACGAGCAGTCGCTACCTCAGCGTGCGACGCCGGCAGGTTCGCGCCGGGCACCGGCTGCAGCTTGTCGGCAACGTGATTCTCGTGCTGCCACCGCTCGTTCTCGGCACCGGCCTGTTCCTGCTGCTGCGGCCTCTTGCCGATGTGTTTTCCCTGGCGCTGATCCTCGTGATACTCGTGAATGCCTTGATGGCGCTGCCTTTCGTGCTGCGCATTCTCGAAGCGCCTTTCATCAATGCCGCGAAGCATCAGGACCGGCTGATACAGTCGCTGGGAATACAGGGGTGGTCCCGCTGGCGATGGCTGGACTGGCCCGTGATTCGCCGTCCGCTGGGCCACGCCTGCGGTGTCGCCGCTACCCTCGCGGCAGGCGATCTCTCGGCCATCGCACTCTTTGGCTCGACCCAGTGGCAGACGCTGCCGCTGCTGCTCTACCAGCGCATGGGAAGCTACCGTCTCGACGAAGCCGCGGTCACGGGGGGCATGCTGTTGCTGCTGTGCATCCTCCTGTATCTCGGCCTGCAACGCATCGTCGGCGGCAGGGCCATGCCTGCAGTCGCAAAGTGAGCACCGGGGACCATCGATCAACACGTCATGCTGCAATTCGACAAGGTAACGCTGGAACTCGGCGAAGCACACTGGCACTTCGACATCGGTTTCGATACACAGGGCTGCTACGCCATCATGGGCAAGAGCGGTGCGGGCAAGAGCACGCTGCTGAATCTCGTTGGTGGTTTTCTGCACCCGGCCGCCGGCGACATCCGCTGGCACGGCGCATCACTCCTGCCGTTGCCACCGCACCAACGGCCCGTCACCACGCTGTTCCAGCACGACAACCTCTTCGATCATCTCGACGTCCGGCAGAACATCGGGCTCGGCATCGACCCCGCGCTGAAACTCTCTGCGGGCAACTGGGAAGACGTCGACGCCGTGCTCGACGACGTCGGCCTGGCCGGCTATCAGTCACGTCTGCCCGGGCGTCTCTCGGGTGGCGAGCGCCAGCGTGTGGCACTGGCGCGCTGCCTTCTCCGTGAGCAACCGATCCTGCTGCTCGACGAACCCTTTACCGGGCTCGATCAGGAGACAAGGGAGTCGGTCACCGAACTCATGCGCACGCTCATCGACAGGCTCAGGCCCTGCGTGCTCATGGTCACTCACGACATCGACGAAGCACGTGCGCTGTCGGCCGAAGTGCTGCGCATCGAAAACGGGCGCCTCATACCGCAAACAGTTGCGAGTCGTCCGCAAAGGCCTTGAATTCAAGGGCATTGCCGGAGGGGTCGAGCAGAAACATGGTGTGCTGCTCACCGGGCTTTCCTGCAAAGCGAACCCGCGGCCGGATCACCCAGCGCGTCTCGGCATGAGCTTCGAGTCGCGCTTGCAGTGCCTCGAACTGGGCAATGGTGAGTACCACACCGAAATGCGGCACCGGCACGGCGTCACCGTCCACTGCATTGGCAGGCGCTTCAACCGCCGCCGTACCGGGCAGGAGGTGCGCCACCACCTGATGCCCGTAGAGATCGTAGTCGATCCAGTGTTCGTCCTCGCGCCCCTGAGGGCAGCCGAGCACGGTGCCGTAGAAATGCCGCGCAGCCTCGAGATCGTGCACGGGAAAAGCCAGATGAAAGGGTCGGAGGCTCATGAGCGGATGGTTTCCGGGTTGCAGTCAGAGAGGCTGATGATGACATCGGCCAGCAACGAAAACAGCTCTGGCGACGGTTCGGCATCACTTGCGCTCACGTGTCGAGACCACGAGCAAACACCTCGACGATGGTCGGCAAGGCGCCGGACGGAATGTCGCGATGCAGCACGATACGACTCCAGCCCTGTCGCGACAGGCTCAGACGAAGGCCGGCTTCGGCTGCCGCCGCGAGAACACCCGTCACCTTGTCCTCGGGCAGAGACAACCAGACCATGTTGCTCTGCAACCAGCCCGGGCGCAAGCTGATGCCGGGCAGCGGTTCGAGCGCCGTGGCGAGTTCCCGTGCCTTCGCGTGATCGTCGGCCAGAGCGGCAGGCCCCTCTTCGAGTGCAATGATGCCCGCTGCCGCCAGCACGCCTGCCTGACGCATGCCGCCACCGGCAACCTTGCGCCAGCGCCGCGCTGCCGCGATGAACTCGGTGCTGCCGACCAGCATCGAACCGACGGGAGCACCAAGGCCTTTCGAAAGACACAGCGACACACTGTCGAAACAGCGGCCGATGTCCTCGAGCGAGACACCCAGAACCACCGCGGCGTTGGCGGCACGCGCACCGTCGAGGTGTATGGCCAGCGCATGGGCGTGCGCAAATGCCCGGGCCTCACGAAGGCTCTCGAGAGACTGCACACGGCCATGCTGCGTGTTCTCGAGGCACAGCAGCCGTGTTTTCGCGAAATGCGTGTCGGCCCGGTCCTTGATGACGGACGCCACCGCGTCGAGCGGCAGCCCGCCATCGTCGCCGAAGGGCACGGGCTGCGGCTGGATGCCGCCGAACACGGCAGCACCACCACCCTCGTACCTGTAGGTGTGTGCGTCATGACCGCAGATGTACTCGTCGCCACGCCCGCAATGGGTCAGCAGAGCTACGAGATTCGACTGCGTACCCGAGGGCATGAACAGCCCGGCCTCGTGACCAAGGCGCTCGGCCGCCATGGCCTCGAGCCGGTTGACGGTCGGATCGTCGCCATGAACGTCATCGCCGACCTCGGCGTCATGCATTGCCTTGCGCATCGCCGCGGTGGGCTGCGTGACCGTATCGCTTCTGAGATCAATGATCATGGTCCTGTCTCCCGTCAAGGTTGCGCGCGGGATCCCCGGCGACCAGCATCACCAGCAACCTGCCCGCACGCACCTGCACGCTGACGACGACGTTTTCTTCCTGCCCGGTTTCCTGTCCGGCTTGCTGCACGGCGGCCAGGTCAGCGATACCGGCATGCTCTCTGTCGCTGCCGAGGGACGTTTCTTCAGGGCCGGAACACGCCCTGTCAGGCACTCGCTGCGGGCAGGCAACACGATTGCTGAGCCCGAGTGTATCGCCAGCCCGGAGCCGCTGCTCGTCGAGTGGCCAGAGCAGCCCGCCGGTGCTCACACCCTCGGCCTGAAACAGCGGCAACAGACTCACCGTCCGCCCCGTGGCAAGTTCACGCCTGAATGTGTGCTCGGGTGTCACCACAAAGGCCTCGACCGTGGCGTCCACGAACCCGAGTTCAAAAGGCCAGTCCTGCAGTGCCGGCAATTGCCAGTTGAAGAGCATGTGATCGGTTCGCCCACCCGACACACCGACTACCAGCACTTCGGCAGACCGCACCAGCCCACGCGCCTCGAAGGCGGCAATGCGTGCTTCTCCCCGGAGATGAGCGGCAACGAGTTCCAGCGCGAGTTGCAGATCGCTGGCATTCTTGTTCACGGGGAACTCGTGACGTTCGATGCCCGTGTAACGCTCGTCATCGAGGAATTCGGCACCGACGCTGTCGAAATCACCGATGAGAAGGTCGGGGTGCAGACCGAGGTTCGCCGCATGAACGAGCCCGGCATCGACGCACACGATCACGTCAGCGGTTGCGGGTTGCAGGCCATCACGCGCCTCGCACGGATATTCACCGCCTGCGAACAACCAGACGCGCATCGGTGCTTCACTCATTGCACGTCGTTCACTGAATGTACTCGTCGGCGAATTCCAGCGCCCGGGTGATACCGACGAGCGTCGCCTCGAATGCCTCGCCCGTCTCGTCATCGACATTGTCGAGCAGGGTAACGCCCATGCTGCTGCCGCGCTTCAGCTTGGGAATGATCTCGCCCTCCACGAAGGCAGTGTCATCAACAAGCTGTCGGGTCCCGTCCGCATCAACGCGGATCACCGAGCCGACGATGTCGCCCATCTGCCAGTTGTCGATGCGCCAGCGGAATTTCGCCGGTGAATCGACTTCTCGCCCGGGGAAATTCAGGATCACCATGCTCCTGCCCGCCTTCAGGCGGCGGATCTGCAATTCGGGCGAGGCATTGCCGATTTCGGTCGCGCCGTCCTCCTCCGGCTGGAACTGACTCGAAAGCGTGCAGACACGATCGCGGCGCTCGACCGCACAATCGACTTGCCAACTACCGAAATAGGCAACCAGTGCTTCGCCCTCGGTCGGAGTCTGCTTGTCACCCGTTGCGGTGATCGGTTGCGCCGCATCTTCACCAAGGGCCACGAATCCGTCGGAGAATGCAGCCAGCGCGTCCTCATCGACAGCATCTTCATCGACAGCACCTTCATCGCCGGTGCTTTCGTTGCCCCCACCGCCATCGACAGGCAGGTCGCTGACGTCAGGCACCGGACACACGTTTTCATCGGCCTCGGCATCATCACCTTCGGGCACTTCGCTGAGCGAGCGCAGCCGCACCACACCGGCAAGGTTCGTGTCGAGTTCGGCGTTCTCTTCGATCACTCCCCGCAGTACCACCTCGACCGGCTCTGCACCGCCGCCACGCGAGGCCAGATACTGACGCAGGGCCGCAAGGGTGGCAGCGTCACCACCCAACTGGTAGCGGGAATCACGACCGCAGGCCTGGAACACACGACGGCTACCGACGTCCATGATGTGCCCGCGCAGCGTGACCGTCGAAGCACTGACACCGTTGATGAGCGTGCGGAGTTCCGTCAGCCGTTCCCGTGACATGCGCGCAAGGCAGTCCTTGGCCACCTGTTCGGCAATCGAGCGCGGCTCGGTGATGTCAAGATACCAGAGGCAGTTTTCCTTGCGATAGCTGACAAAGGCCTCCTGTGCACGATTGAAGGCAGCGAGCGCATCACCTTCCAGCATCCGCCGCACACGTCGGTTCAGTTCCGCCATGTCGCTGTCGGCCGTGTCGAGGATATTGTCGAGGCAGTTGTGGATCTCATCCTCGTTGTCGGTAAGTGCCAGGCATTCGGCCAGCACGGAATCGGGGGCTGCCCGCAGCGGCTCGTGGATCATCATCACAAGCAGCACAGACAGCGGCAGCAGCCGGAAAAGCCACCGCGACTGTCGAATAATCGACGTCAATGACGCCGTTCGGTCGAGCTTTGAAATCAATGAGTCCATTGCTACGATCCTACCGTGTGTCGCTGTATCTGTTACCAAAAATCGGAAATCCCCCCTGAATGTCCTGCAGCACTGTCAGACAGCGCCCGTGCCGTATAATTCATGGTTGTCCATCACGCTTTCACAGGTTTCTTCTCGACGTGCCTTCGTCGCCATTGCTCAAGCGTTCACGTAACCGCCAACATCAAGGCTCGGCCGTACTGTGGCTGTTGCTGTGGATCAGCTCCACCGCAATGATCGGACTGGCAGCCGTCAACTGGGCAGCGCCAGCTTTCGAAAGCCGCCTGCGCACGGCAGTGGAGCAGGAGGTAGGCCAACTGAGTGGCCTGGATCCGAAAGCAAGCGTCAACGTCGAGGGGCGCGCCGTCACGCTGCGTGGCGAAGTTGCCAACGAAAGCCAGCTGCGCGATATCGTCACCGCTGCTGCCGCCATCTCGCCCTTCACGGCCATCGACAACCGTCTGACGCTCACGCAGCACGGCGCAACAGCTCCGGCTGAAGCGACACGCGATGCAGCGTCACGCAACTCCTCGTTCGCCCTGTCAACGAGCGGCGCCGACCAGGCTGCCGAGCGGTCGCCGGCCAGGCTGTCCTTCGAAGTCGACGGCGGCATACTGAAACTCAGCGGCGAGATGCCCAGCGAAGCGCCACTCGATGCATTCATCGACACCGCTCTCGCTCTGTTCGAACTCGATTACGTACACAACGAGCTGCATGTCGCGGAGGACGTTGCAGCCGCTCCCTGGTTCGATTCGCTGGAAGCGATGCTGCCCATCGTGGCCGGACTCGACAGCCCCGCCATCTCCATCAACGGTCGTCAGGTCACGGTTCGCGGCAGCACCGACAGCAGCCAGAAAGAGAAGCGCGTTGTCGGCAAACTGCTCGGGCATATCGGCAGAATGTCACTGATCGAGAAGATCAACGTGATCGAAACGATACCGGTACCGATGCGCGAGGCAGGCATGCCGGTGACGGCCGCAGCCACGCTGGCCGTCGACGCCGAACCGGAAACAGACCCGATATCGGCAGTCACGATGACAGCGACATCCGCGACAATCGGCGACTTGGCACGGAAATCGAACGAAAAGACCATCGACCCGAGCCGCCCGGCACTCTCGCGTGCATCACTTGCGCTGCTGAACGAACTCGACAAGCTGCCCGTTGCCGACATCGGTTTCGACAGGGAGCTCGAGGCAGTCAGCGACGACAGTCTGCCCATCATCGACGATGTGGCCGCGCTGCTTCTCGCGCATCCGGACATCGAGGTATCGGTGGATGGCCATTACCGCGACGCGGCCCGTGCAGGCGAAAACCTCGCACTCAGTCAGGCCTGGTCAAGCTCGGTACGCGAACGGCTGGTCCGGCAGGGAGTATCGGTATATCGCCTCCGCGCCCGCGGTTTCGGCGAAGGGGTTCCGCTGCCCGAAGGCAAACCCGGTTCGGGCAACCGCATCGAATTCACCATCAGCGACTGACGGAGTCCTGCATGCCAAGCCTCTACTACGAAGTTTTCGTCTGCGTCGTCGTTGCCAGTCTGGCCGGATTCTTCTGCGGATGGATGCTGCTGCGCAGCACGAGTCAGCGCCGCATCACCGGTATCACGCGCCACTGGGAAAACAAGTACACCGACTTCGCTCACAGCAGCGATCTCGAAATTCAGGAACTCGAAGCGCGCATTGTCGAGCTTGGCGATGAACTGCGCGAACAGAACGACATCAACAGCGAACTTCGTGGCACCGTACGCCTTCTCGAGAACCAGTCCCGTCAGGCCCAGGACGAGGCCATTCGCACCAACAAGGCCACCACGGAAGCTCAGTCCCGCATGCAGCAGCTTCTGCATACCAAGGCTTCGACGTTGCTCGCGGAAAACGCCATGGAAATCGAAGCCGATACCTTCGACCAGACGGTACGCATCGACCCCGGCCAGCGGCACACCACGACCATGCCACCGATCGACGAGTTCGACGACGAACAGCTCGATGCCACCACGGCGCTGGCCGACAGCAGTTTCGACACCGAGGAATCAACCATCGCACTCGATCGCGAAACGCTCGATGCACTGAGGCGTTCTTCCGAGGGTTGATCGACTGATCGTCGAGTGTTGCGCTTTCGCACTGCGCAACCGGTCACAGGCTGCCGCATTCACCCTGTCCTCGTTTCCTTCTTCGCCGTTACCGGTCGGACCAGTAACGTCATCGGCGATGGAGAATGGGCGCAGCAACATGTTTCCCCGGCAGTCTTGCCGCTGCATTGATACTGCTCGTCAGTTGTTCGGGCCAGGGTGGTACGCCGCAGTCGGAACCTCAGTCGCAGCCACCGGCGGCAGCGCCGGCACTGCCGGCGAGCGAGGTTGACAACGCCTTCCCCGACACCGATCAACTGTCACTGATCGATGCCTACCGTCTGCTCGATCAGACGACCTTCGGGCCCGCACTCGCCGAAATCGAAGCCGCAGCCGACATGGGTCCGGGGGCCTGGATCGACCGCCAGATGCAGTTGCCGGCGACCTACCTCCTCCCCCTGCTGATGCAGTCGGACCGGAGCCGCTGGAACGAGTACGTGAACACCTGGTGGCGCCGCGTCATCCAGTCCGACGATCAACTGCGTCACCGCGTGGCCTTCGCGCTCAGCGAGATCTTCGTGGTCTCTGCCAGCGATGGCCTCGGCGAGGAGCAGGAGGGGCTTGCGAACTACTACGACATTCTCCTGAGGCATGCCTTCGGCAACTACCGCGAACTGATCGAGGACATCACCCTGAACCCGATCATGGGCGAGTTCCTGAGCATGAAGGGAAATCAAGGTCCCGACCCCGAGCGCAACATCCAGCCGGACGAGAACTACGCGCGGGAACTCCTGCAACTCTTCAGTATCGGGCTCGTGCGCCTGAACCCCGACGGCACACCGATACTCGATGACAAGGGTGTCCCCGTCCCGACCTACGATCAGGAAATCGTCGAAGGCTTCGCCCGGGTCTTTACCGGCTGGCACTTTGCCAATGCGGAAGACTTCCGCTGGCCGGACAACACGGACTACCTCTCGCCCATGACCGCCTGGCCCGAGTATCACGCCAGCGGCAGAAAGACGCTCCTGCGTGGCCGCGTGCTCGAAGCCGGCGGCACACCGGAAGATGACCTCGAGGCCGCACTCGACAACATTGCCAACGATCCGAACACAGGGCCCTTCCTCTCGAAACAGCTGATCCAGCGCCTGGTCACCAGCAACCCCTCGCCCGGCTACGTGCGTGACGTTGCTGCCGTCTGGGACAGCAACGCCAGCGGCGAGCGCGGCAACCTCGGCAGCGTGATCAAGGCCATCCTCATGCACCGCGAAGCACGCCTTGGCCATCTCGAATCACCAGAGAGCTTCGGCAAGCTCAAGGAACCGCTGCTGCGCGTGGCCCACCTCTGGCGTGCCTTCGAGCCCGCGTCGATCCACCACGAATTCAACTACGCCTGGGCTGAATCCGACCTCGCGCAGGCGCCACTGTATTCTCCTACGGTATTCAATTTCTTCCGCCCCGACTATGCCCCTCCCGGCGAGATCGCCGACGCGGGGCTCGTTGCCCCCGAATTCGAGATTCACGACGACAGCTCGATCATCCGGATCACGACGCGACTCCTCGCCAACAGCCTCTGGCTGCACAACCACGATGACAGCAAGGAACCGGAGAATCTCTACATCGACATCGACAGGGAAATGGCCCTGGAGCCCGACCAGGACGCCCTGATCGCGCATCTCGATCTGCTTCTGACCGGCGGGCGCATGAGCGAAGCGCTCAGGAATGATGTGCGCGCCTTGCTGGCCGAGCGTCCCTGGGAAGACGAGGCGGCGACACGCGTGGCCGAAGCGATCTTCCTCGTGATCACTTCACCCGAGGCCGCGGTTCAGATCTGAATCTGCACGCCGCCGCCCGTGGAAAAGGACAGGAACAGGAAACAGGAACAACAGGGACAAGCGCATGGCCAGGCACAATCACAGCCGACGACGTTTTCTGCGAACCGGGAGCCGCACCCTTCTCGGGGCCGGGCTTGCATTGGGCGCCGACCCGATACTGACTCTCGCGCATGCCGCCGACGCGCCCGCCGTCGATGCGAACGAATACCGGGCGCTGGTCTGCCTCTATCTCAAGGGCGGCTGCGACGGCTTCAGCCTCGTGGTGCCCCTCGGCGGTGAGCGCCACGATGCCTACGCGAATTCGCGCGGTGATCTTGCCGTCGGCCAGCAGCAGCTTCGACCCTTCGCCAGGGCTTCTCTCGGCCATGGCATGCATGGTGCGGCAGCCGCGCTGGGCGAGCTCGTCGACGATGGACGCATGGCCATCGTTGCCAACGTGGGGAACCTCATCGAGCCCACCAGCAAGATGCAGTACGAGGAACGCGCCGTAAGCCTTCCGGCGCAGTTGTTTTCCCACAATGATCAAACCATCCAGTGGATGCAGCAACAGGGAGTCAACCGTGGCGATCAGGGCTGGGGAGCAAGAACGGCCGGTTTTCTGGCTCCACTGCAGGAGCGGGACTACCTCACGTCCATCTCGCTCGATGGGTCGAACCACTGGCAGTCCGGCTTCGGTCAGCGCCCCTATTCGATCACCGCACGGGGTGTGCTCAGCTACGATGGCATGGATCCGGACTCCGCATGGGAGCGGCCGCGGCGCGAGATCTTTCAACGCACCCTCACTCACCCACGCCGCCATCTGTTCACCCGCACCTATGCAGAATTACAGCAGCGCGCCATGCACGTGACCACCGAACTCGGCCAGGTGCTCGAAGCCAACAACGGATTGATCACGGAGCCACCGGGAGAAGAAACCCTGTCGCACAAGTTCGCCATGGTGGCGAGGCTCATCGCTGCTCACGACACGCTCGGCATGCGCCGGCAGGTGTTCTACCTCGACATGGACGGCTTCGACGTGCACGACAAGCAGAATCGCGAGCTGCCCGAACTGTTCAGCGAGCTTGCCGACGGCCTTGCCTTCTTCCAGCAGGAACTCGCGAACATCGGCATGGAACACCAGGTCACCACCTTCACGGCATCGGACTTCGGACGTGCGCTGACGAGCAACGGCGACGGCACCGACCACGGCTGGGGCAACCATCACCTCGTCATGGGCGGCGCCGTACAGGGCAACGCCATCTACGGACAGGTACCGCTGCTGCACAAGGACAGCGACGACTCCGTACAGAACGGTCGCATACTACCCACCACGGCTACCGCACAGTACGCTGCCACCCTGTTGCGCTGGATCGGCCTCGATGAAACACAACTCGACACCGCGCTTCCCAACCTCGCCAACTTCGGGACGCGGGACCTCGGCTTCATGGGCTGAACGGGGGTAGTCAGGGCTGAAATCAGGTCTGAAATCAGGGCTGCCGGCAGGATGTGCAACAAGGTGCAACACCGAACCCTGCTCTGCCTTGCGATGCACTGAATTGCATGATCCTGCAATCATTCGTGAATACCGGCACCAGCAGCATGCGCGGGTGCCGAAGGATTGGCACAGCCTGATATGATCAGGGGGTCGCCAACGTCGGTGCAGTCCCGACCACCCATGTTTTCACAGTCCCCGGCCAAACCACACCCGAAGCCAATCCGCACACCGCGGCACAGCGAGCGTCGTGGTCGCGGGAACCGGCTGGTGTCCGCCGTCCCGAGAATTGCCCTGCTGCTTGCCGCATTGCTCGGTACCGCGCAGTCGATGGCGCTGGAGTATCAATGCTCCGTGCCGCATGACACCCGTTACATCCGTGTCGACATCCCCGGTGAAGACTCGCTCTGCGATGTCAGCGTCACCTACTCGGGCACGGGAGAGAAGCGTGTCATGTGGTTCGCGCAGAATTCTTCCGGCTTCTGCCTGGAAAAGGCCGAACAGCTTCGCAACAAGTACACGAGCGAATGGGACTTCGACTGCCGTGACTGGCCCGACAACGACGGCGTGGCCGAACTTGACGACGTCCAGCGGCGCAGCTTCGATCAGTCCCTGCGACGGCTGCTCGACAACGAAGACCAGCGGCCGAGTGCCGTGCGGGCAATTGCCAGCCCCTCAGGCAACAAACTTGCGGTTCAGTACTTCTTCGACGAATCCCCTTCGAGCAGCGGCAAGTCGGACCGTACCGAGCTGCTACGGATCGATGACGACGGCGCATGGCGGAGAACCCGGACGATCGACGATCTCGCCTCGCATGTCGTCAGTGACCCACCGGTCGACAGCGCGCTGATCGACAGCCTCGGGGACGACGACACGCTCGGCGTGCTGACCGTGGTGACACCGGACAATGTCGGCAGCAACATGATCTGCCGTGGCAAGCAGATGCTGCAGGCCGACGGCAATTCAGGTGAGCTTGTCGTTCGCACCCCGCACCGTTACAGCTGCGTGGCCACGTTCCAGTAAGGCCGGAACCGGAATTCGAGCCGCGGACTCGCCCTGGCGTCACAGCGGCAACCGATATCCGCGTGTCCCGCGCAGACAGCCATGGCAACCCCGACCACTCCGGCCTTGCCATCCGTCCACATTTCCGTCACGCAGCAAATGACAACGGGATCGCGCTTCGGCCGACTCGCCCGCGCACGTCGCGTACAGCCGCACAAATCCCCTTGATGAGTTCTGCATGTCGCGCCCGGCAGGCCGACATCAGCAGCACTGCCCGTGCGGGTTCCGGATCACGCCCGAAAGGCTGTCCGGACCCGGACGACACCCGCCAATGCAGAAATCAAGGTTGCCATCGTGAAAAGAATCAAGCCCATTGCCCTCTGTGCCGCCCTGGTCAGTGCTGCCCTCACTGGCTGCGCTGCAGACAATTCGCATCGTAACGCCGGTATCGGTGCAGCCGTGGGCGCGATCGCCGGTGGCGTGATCGGTCATCAGGTCCATGACGAAAACGGCCGCTATGTCGGCGCTGCCATCGGTGCACTCTCGGGCGCTGCCGTGGGCAATTACATGGATCGGCAGAAACGCGAACTCGAGCAGAATCTGCGCGAGGAACTCCGTGACCGCGAGATCAGCATCGTCCGGCACGACGCCGAAACGCTGCGCCTCGACGTGGCCAGCGAAGCCAGCTTTGCCGTGAATCACGCCGACATTTCACCGGACTTTCGCCACAGCCTGAACACCCTGGCCAACGTTCTCGGCAAGTACGACAAGACCGTCGTGCACATCGTCGGCCATACCGATTCCACAGGCACGCGCAGTTACAACCAGGATCTCTCCGAACGTCGTGCCGAGTCGGTCTACAGGCTGTTCCAGTCAAACGGCCTTGCCGACCAGCGTCTGCGTCACACCGGCCGCGGCGAAGACATCCCGGTTGCGACCAACGATTCGAGTGCCGGTCGCAGCCGAAATCGTCGTGTCGAGATCTTCCTGAAACCGATCGTGGAAGGCAGGCAGAGCCAAGCCTACGTCTCTCCCCGCTGAACCGACAGGCATCGGACGCGAACCGACTCTGACCGTGGAAAGGTGATGACGCCTGGCCTGGGTGATGACGCCTGGCCGGGATGATCAAGCCTGCCCGGAACGCACAAGGACGGTATCACCCCTGCGTGGGATGATTCTTGCTGGGGCCTGTGACAACAGGCCCCGAACCCTTCCCATGCCCCAGCAACCCTCAGACCTGCCGACGATCGAGTACACCGCTCCGGAAACCGCGCCCGGTCACGCCTCCGTCGACATCGACCTCGCCAGCGCCCGACCCCTGAGCAGTTTCGATCTCGGTGAAGCGTCGCTGAGCGTGTCACTGGACAGGCCCGGACGTCAGAACGGCCACCTTACCCTGCCAAGAAGCGACTCGCGAGCCGCGATCGCACAATTGCAGATCCCGCTGACGGTACTCGTCGGCAGGAACGCGGGGCCGACGGTCCTGCTGATGGCCGGCGTACACGGCGACGAAGCCGATGGGGTGCTCTGTCTGCAACGTCTTGCCCGCGAGATCGCCATCGACGACGTGCGCGGACGCATCATCATCGTACCGGCCCTCAATCTGCCCGCGGTACTCGAGAACCGCCGTGGCACGCAGGACGACGGCGGCAATCTCGATGGCTGTTTCCCGGGTGGCCCCGAAGGCAGCACCGGAGAGAGGCTGGCACACGCAACCTGTCGCCTCCTGCTGGCCGAAGCCGACCTTGTCGTCGATCTCCGCGCCGGAGGCCAGTCCCTGGCCTTTGCGCCCATGGTCGCCATCAGGCGCACCCCGAAATCCGACGCCTACACGCTGGCCGAACAGGCCATGGTGGCCTTTGGTGCACCGAACAGCGTCTACCTGCCATCGGAGCTTGCAGCTGCCGCATTGCCCGGCCTGCTCGAGCGCGACGGTGTGGGCTATGTACAGGCCTCGCTCGGCGGTGCGGGTGATGTCACGCTCGATGCCCTGAACATTGCCTACACAGGCTGCACGAACATGTTGATCAGCCTCGGGGTACTGGCGGGAGACATGCAGCTTCGCGCCACACGCACCCTGGCCCTGCCGGGAAAGAAGGCCTGGGTCTTTGCGCCCGCCAGCGGCCTGCTGGAACCACGTGCACGCCTCGGTGCCGAGGTGTATCGCGGTGACCCTCTGGCCTGCATCGTCGATCCCGAACAGAGCGGCGGGGCGGTGAAGGTCATCGACGTCCCGCTCAACGGTGTACTGCTTGCACGGCGCGCCGGTACGCACGTACGCGCCGGTGACCTTGTCGCTCTCGTGGCCGACGAAATCCAGCCCTGATCCGCAAACGCCATCGGCTAACATGGCAGGGCCTCGAACCGCATCTGCCAGCCCTTGCCGGACAATCCCACCATCACTGCCGTCATCCCCACCCACAACCGGGTGGCAAGTCTGCCCTCGGCCATCGACTCGGTGCTCGGGCAGATTCTGCCGGTCGAGGAACTGATCGTCGTGGACGACGGCTCGGACGACGGTACCGCGGAGATGCTGACCCGGCGCTACGCTCAGGAAACACGTCTCAGGGTGCTGCAGCAAGCCAATCGAGGTGTGTCGGCGGCTCGCAATCTCGCCATCCGCCAGGCCAGAGGTGACTGGATTGCGCTCCTCGACTCCGACGATCGCTGGTACCCCGGGAAACTCGAGCGACAGTTCGCTGCACTGACTCGCGCAGAAGACCATGACGGCGAGGTCTTTCGCTTCTGTCACTGCGACGAGAACTGGACAAGGAACGGGCGTTTCGTCAACCCGAAAACCCGCCACCGCAAGCCCGGCGGCGATGTCTTTGCCGCAAGTCTGGCACTGTGTGCAATATCACCATCAGCGGCCGTCATCGCCACTTCCCTGCTCGACGAGACCGGCCTGTTCGACGAGACCCTGCCCGCTTGCGAGGACTATGATCTGTGGCTGCGCATCGCCGCACGCGAACGCGTTCTTTACGTGGACGAAAAGCTGCTGGAAAAAACCGGCGGCCACGCCGATCAGCTGTCCAGACGCTACCCGGCAATGGATCTCTTTCGCCTGCGCGCGCAGGCGAAGCTGCTGTTGTCGGGCATTCTGGATACCTCGCAGACGACACTGACCAGAGCCAGTTTCCGGGAGCGGTTCGTCATCTACGCCAGGGGAGCGCTTCGCCGCGGGCGGAGCGATGAAGTCAGCGATCTTCTGACAGAATGGGAGTACTGCCTCGGCAACGCGAGAGAGCAGGTACGCGCGGAACTGGAAGCATTCGATGCCAGCCTGAATGCCTCCCGAACGGATCTCCGGGCAGGCGCCGGAACACACCGCAACAACTGATTCCACATGGCCACACTGCTGTTTCGCCTGCGCGGCGCTCCCGAAGACGAAGTCGACGATATCCAGACGCTGCTCGATGACAACAACATCGACTGGTATGCCACCGACGCGGGCAACTGGGGCATCGCCATGCCGGCAATCTGGCTCGAGAACGAGAGCGATCACCAACGGGCACGCCTGCTGATCGATACCTATCAGCGCGAACGGCGTACGAGAGTGCGTGCGGAGCAGGCGCGCCTGCGCGCGCAGGGAGAGCTACCGACGCTGGGCAGAAAGCTGCGCGAGAAGCCGCTGGAAAGCGCCGCGATCGTCATCTTCTCCCTGTTCGTTCTGTACGTGATGATCAAGCCCTTCGTCGATCTTGCACTCGCCGATTGAACCCGCGAGGCAATTCGGGTTTCCCTGTCACTGACGGGAACGGTGGTTTTCGTACCATCGTCACCGACGCGTATCGGCCGGTTTTCCAATGCACACAGAAACTGCAGAACGTGCTGGCACAGTTGTTCCTTTCAGGCTTGTAACCCCACTGCGCAACATTGCCGAATCCCTGACGCATGATTACAAGCACTTGATAAACAAACGTTTTCACGGATCTTTCCTGTCAGAAAAAGTGTACTATATTACATGTCACGGGTGAATGACGAGATCTTTGCGTTAACGTTAACAAAAGGGGCTTCTAATGCCCCCCTTCCAGCGGCTAAGGTCGGGCTCCTCTGCTCAAAGAACTCGAAGGTCAAACCACCCATGCGTTTTCTCTTCAGCCTTTCCGTGCTTGCCGTGGCAAGTATTGCAACCCCGGCACTCGCCGACAACCAGCGCCCCTCGACGGTCAACAACGTCAATGCCAGTGCCATCAACGGTTCCTCCGTTCGCGTGACGTGGAACAAGCCATGGGACAACGTCGGCATTGATGGCTACAACGTGTACCGCAACGGCAGCTATCTGAACACCGTTTCCAATACCGTTTTCGTCGACCACAACGTTTCCGATGGTCAGAGTTACCGCTATCAGATCACGGCCTTCGACCGTGCACGCAACTATTCCTCGCTCTCTTCGACCTCGGTGGCAACGCCCGGGGGCAACTCTTCGAAAGCCGGCTCATCGGCTTCGGGTGATGCACTGAACCCGCCGTCCACCCTGTCGCACAGCAAGGAGGGCAACGGCATTCGTGTGAGCTGGGATGCACCTTCCGACGCCATTACCGGTTACAACGTCTACCGCGACAACAGTTACGTGACCACGGTGCACACCTCGAGCTTTCTCGACAACTCGGTGCAGTCCGGTCAGACCTACCGTTACCAGGTCGTCTCACTGATCAATGACCGGTACTCGAGCAAGTCGCAGGAACACGTGGTTACCGTGGATGGTAGCGCGGGCAATGCCAATGCCAGTGCCGCCTCCTCGGACAGCGTCAGTGACATGTCCGGGGACATGTCCGGGCGCGGCGGTTCCGCCGTGCCGTCCAACTACCGCATGGTCTTCAACGATGACTTCAACGGCTCCAGCATCGACGGCAGCCGCTGGAGTTCACGCTACCGCTGGGGACCCTGGTGGACGATCAACGGCGAATCACAGTTCTATGTCGATACCCTGAGCGAGCCCGACTTCGGCCACAATCCGTTCAGCTTCGACGGCAACAACCTCATCATCACGGCGTCGCCGACACCCGACGACCTGCGTTCGCGGGCGAACAACAAGCCCTACCTCTCAGGCGTGCTGACCACCTACAACAAGTTCCGCATGCGCTACGGCTACGTCGAGATGCGTGCTCGCATGCCGCGTGGACGCGGCCTGTGGCCGGCCTTCTGGCTGCTGCATCAGAACGATCACGAAAACCGCCCCGAGATCGATGTGGTCGAGATGCTGGGTCATCAGACGGCGACGACCTATCAGACCTACCACCATTACACCGGTGGCTCGTTGCAGTCGACACCGAGCTATCAGGCCTCGGGTTCCGACTACGCCAACGACTTCCACACCTACGGCATGCGCTGGGAGCCCGGTCGCATCATCTGGTACGTCGACGGGCAGGAGACCAACCGCTACGAGAACGACAACGTCGCGAGCGAAGACATGTACCTCCTGGTCAACCTGGCTGTCGGCGGCTGGGCCGGCCAGCCCGACGGCAGCACGTCCTTCCCGGCAAGCATGACGATCGACTACATCCGCGCCTGGACGCCCTGAGAATCGTCTTGCGCCCATCGACGTAACCGTCACGCGTCGGATGTGGACGAACAGCCCCGGCCAGATGACATCTGGCCGGGGTTTTTTGCGTCTGCAACTCGCTCGCCGGTTTTGTGACAACGGGCCACACGACCGACCCCACCGATCCCGTAGACTTGGCGCTCCTCGATTGACGAGACTAGGGATGCCTTTCCACCCCACAACGAGTCAGCTGCTGCCCTGCTGCCCTGCCGTCACGGCCCTGCTGCTGGCCAGTACGCTCGTCGGCGCCTGTGCACTGCCAACCCCCGACGACCGGCAGGCGGCGTCCGCGCCACGTGAGGCAGGCTCGACGGAACCAGGCAACATGCACCAGAATGGCGTCTACTACGACAGCGGTGGCACGCATCGACATGCTCCGCCCGACAATGACATCGGCCCGTTGCTTGTCGAACTCGAAGCAGCATGGGAGCCTGCGCGCGAACTGGTCGAGGCCGAACTCGACATCGCCCTTGACGATGTATCACTCGTGCTCACCACCGACGCAATCATGCTGAACGAGGTCGAGCGCGAGACGCGCCGTCTGGCAAACAGCCAGTTCACCAGTCCTCGTTTCGCCACACGCTTCACCCGACAGCTCGTCGACCAGTCGAACGGCACCTATGTGGCCCTGTACACCGCCAGGCAGAAGCGCATTCTCCTGAGCCGGCGTCTGCTCGGGCACTATCTGAACAGTCTCGACAGCTTCAACGACAGCAACACGAACGGGGACGCTCCCGGAGGCGGTGGCCTGGCCACGACCGGCAGACGCCACTCATCCCGCCACAGCGCGCTGCTGAGCCTTCTCATCCATGAACTCGTTCACGCCGCCGACGACAAGCGCCACGGCACGCACGCAAACCGCGCGCTGAACTTTCGTGCTTCCTTTGCCGAGTCCGCCACTTTCGAGGGTCATGCTCAGTACGTGACGCGCAGGATCTGCCGGCAGGAAGGCTGTCTCGACGGCCTCGAATCGCTCGACGAACTCATGTTCGGCACGGCGCGTTCTCCCAACCGCATGATGCAGCCGGTGGAAGCGATCAGTCGCAACGTGCTCGAGTATTCCTATGTGGAGGGCGAACGTTTCATCACCGCACTGGCCGAGCGCGAAAACGGGGCAGCACTGTTGCAGACAATCCTCTCCGAACCACCGACCGACCCGATCCAGATTCTCGCGCCGGCAAGCTATCCCGACACCGCCCGCGAGAACCGGAACCAGCGGCTCGTCGACACGGCCGTCGGCACGGCCAGACACTGGCAATCGGGAAACTGGCAGATGGTGGAAACATCGCCGCTCAAGGGCGTGAACCTGCGCGCCGACCCCGCACGCCGCGAAGCGGCCATCGATGGCTTCACGCGACTGATCACGGCCATGGTGGCAATGCAGCTCTACGACACCGATACCCCCGATGCGCCACCGGTCGAGATATCGATCCTGCAGACCGAATCGGATGTCACGGCAGAACTGTTCGCCGAGTCACTGTATCGAAACTCGATCCTCGCGGGTGCGTTACCGGGACCTGGCTGGTACACCAGTACGTTCTCGAGTCACTCATCGGTACTCAGGGCAGCCGGAACAGACTGGCCTCTGACACTGCGCCGTACCCATGTCGATGGAACACCGCCGTACCGCAGCACCATGGCCTCGGCTGGTCAGTACACGATTCAGGTGAGTGCCGCCGTTACCGATCCCGCCATGATCGAGAACTATGCCCGCCGACTGCTCTCGGCCCTGCTCGACGCGGCTACCTGATCCAGCTTGCGTTGCGCGAAAAGCGCGAGCTCAGGAAATCCATCTGATCAGCCAGCACATCGCGATTGGCAAGGTAGAAGTATTCGTGGCGGTTGGGCGCGAAGGGCACGGCGAGGAGTTGCATGCCGACTTCCTCCGGTGCGTGATTGCCCTTGCGGTTGTTACAACGTCGACAGGCCGATACCACATTGGTCCAGATGTCACGACCACCTTTCGAGGTAGGTACCACGTGGTCCCGCGAGAGCTCGCGCGAACGGTAGTGCTCGCCACAGTAGAGACACATCTGGCGGTCACGCGCGAACAGCAGCGTGTTGTTGAGCGCCGGCGTGAAGGTGCCATCATTCACCTTGCCGCTGCAGGCAATGATCGAAGGCAATTCGATGCACGAACGCTCCCCGGCCCGGTTGTAACCACCGTGCAGCGTGCCGATCGATGTGCCCAGCGTCCAGATCACCTGATCACGAACCAGCAGCGTTGCCGTCTGTTGCCAGGTGAGCCAGGCGATGGGAACGCCAGCCTTGTTCAGTCGTAGCACCTTGGATTTCATCGGAACTCGTAGGCTCAGAAGCCTGTCGCACAGATATACCACAAGGCTGCAACAGGCAGAAGAATCTGTCATGAAATCAGCATCGACTGTCAATGCACGGAGGCGCCATCACACCCGAAATATTCTCGTGAAACTCACTCATAAGTGACTCGAGACGGTACAATCCCCAGCCCGATATCCGAATTGTGAATTGGCGAGCCGAAGGGAGCTGATGGACAAGTACACCGAAATGCTGGTTTTCTCGAAAGCCGCCGATCTCGGCAGCTTCTCCGCTGCCGCGCGCGATCTCGACCTCACACCCTCGGCGGTCAGCAAACTGATCACCCGCCTCGAAGACCGCCTCGGTGCGCGCCTCTTCCAGCGCACCACGCGCAAGCTCAGTCTGACTGCCGAAGGGCATGCCTTCAACGAACGCTGTGGCTCGATTCTCGAGGAAATCAGCCAGGCGGAAGACGCCGTCATGGCACTTCACGATCGGGTCAGCGGCACCTTGCGCGTCACCACCATCTCGGCCTTCGCACGCCTGCAGATGGTCAAGCTCATGCCCGAATTCATGTCACGCCACCCGGACCTGCGCGTGGAACTCGAACTCAGCGAACGCGAAGTCGATCTTGTCGGCGAAGGTGTGGACGTGGCCATCGTGCTCAGCGACGGCCTCACCGATGAATCGCTCGTGGCGCGACGTCTTGCAGTCAACAAACGCATCATCTGCGCCTCGCCCGGCTACCTGAAGGAGAACGGCACCCCGGAAACCCCCGAGGATCTTTCGCGCCACAACTGCCTGACGCATTCCTCGATCAGCCATTTCAACGACTGGGAATTCAAGACCGACAATGGCGTCAAGGTTCAGCGCGTGAAGGGAAACTTCCACACCAACAGCGCCTCTGCCCTGCACGAGGCCGTCAAGGCCGGCCTCGGCATCGCGCGTCTGGCTAACTACGTGGTGCAACCCTCGATCGAGAAGGGTCTCGTGATACCGATACTGCAGGAGCACAGCGTCGACAGTTCGAGCATCCAGCTCGTGTACCCGCACCGGCGCCACCTCAGCAACAAGGTGCGCGCATTCACCGATTTCATGGTGGAAAAATTCACGCCCAACCCGCCATGGGAAAACGGCGAGAGCTGAGTTGATGCGTCCGAGGCAGGTTGCCGCGCCGTTACAGCGCCTGGGCACCTTCTTCGCCGGTACGAATGCGGATGACCCGCTCGACCTCATCGACGAAGATCTTGCCGTCGCCGATCTTGCCGGTATTGGCCGCGCGAATGATGCTCTCGATGCAGGTATCGAGAATCGCTTCGTCAACCACCACTTCGAGCTTCATCTTGGGAATGAAGTCGATGACGTATTCTGCGCCGCGATACAGCTCGGTATGCCCTTTCTGGCGCCCGAAACCCTTGACTTCGGTGACGGTGATGCCGGCGACGCCGGCAGTGGCCAGTTCCTCGCGCACGGCGTCGAGCTTGAAGGGCTTGATGATGGCGGTGATGCGTTTCATGATGTCTATTTGCCGAAACAGTTCAGGGCTCAGTTTACCGGTTGCCGAAGGCGCTCCATGAGCAGTTCGCGCTCTAGTGCATGCAGGTGACCGAGTACGGCACTGGCCTGATGATCGAAACAGACCAGCTGACGTTCAAGTTCGTCGACATCGCGCCGTCTGCGTTTCTCGAGGAGCAATCCGCCCAGTTCGATACCCGCGGCGTGCATGTGGCGCAGCGGCGGTTCGATGTCGCGAAACAATGGCGCAGCGGCCAGTCGCTGACCGACACCGAAATACCAGTGACCGATGCGCGAATCGGCCACGTCCTGATGGCAGCGCCGTTCGATGACGCCACGCAACGACGGCGAGAGTTCGTCCGATGAGAGGTACAGGGCATCGACGAGCGTCTTGCGGTAGCGCAGGAGATCGAGCGCTGCCTGATGCAGAAGCCCGATCTGCGAACCACCCAGCGGCGTGGCCGCCGCACAGAAATCGCGCAGATCATCGAGCGACATCGGATGCGCGAAGAAGTATCCCTGGGCCTCCTCGCAACCATTGGTGGTCAGCAGTTCGCTGGTAACGGCACTCTCCACACCTTCGGCAACCGACACCATGCCGAGTTCGCGCGCCATGGAAATCGACGAGCGCACCACATCGAGACTCTGGCGGGATACGCTCATGCGCTTGACCACACCCTTGTCGAGCTTGAGGAAGTCGAAGGGCAACTGGCTCAGGCGGTCGATGGACGAGTAGCCGGTACCGAAGTCGTCCATCTGCAGACGAAGCCCCATGTCGGTCAGTTGCTGCAGATCGTATTGCACCTTGTCGATGTGGCTCATGATCTCGGCTTCGGTCACCTCGATCTGGATGTCACGGTTGCCGATGCGGCCACTGTCGAGAAGCTCGCCGATTCGCTGACTGACGAGACCGGACTCGAGTTCGGCCGGCGACACGTTCATCGACACGGGCAGGGCCGAACCTCGCCGATCATGTCGCTCCCGAACAGCGTCCTGATCGGCATGCGACGCTTCGCGTGCCGCGTCGTCCCTGAGCTGCTCGCAAGCACGTGCGAGGTACTCGAGCAGGCGCAGGGTCAGTTCGGGCAGAAGCCCTGTCTCTTCGGCCATGGGCAGAAAGGCATCGGGGGTCAGTACCTGATTCCTTCCCGGCCAGCGCACCAGTGCCTCCGAACCCACCACCTGGCCACTCAGCAGATTGACCCTGGGCTGGAAGTACAAGGTCAATTCGTCGTTGGCGATGGCCGCTTCGAGTTCGCGCGCCGTGACCGGTGGTGCCGGTTGCATGCTACCCATGAGCGCGATTCGCGGACTATCGGCCAACGGCCTTGAGGTAACGCGAGCCAAGGGCTTCACGCACGGCGATACTCGCCGGCGGCGCTGCCAGCCACTCGAGTTCGAATGCGTCGAGTGCCGCGCGGGCATTGCCCGCACCACCGCTCATCATGCCTTCCTGCAGGTGGGCAAGCTGGTACTGCATGCGCCGTGCCTTGTCATCGGCCGGCGTATCGATGCCCGCGGCCACTTCCATGCGCACGAGAAGATCGCGCCGGGTTTCCTCGGCTGCCGCGTAGTCGGGCTGCGTACCCGCATCGAGATGCGCGAGAGCCGCATCGCGCCGCGCCACGAGGACACTTTCGAGTTCTCGCGGCACCGATGCCGTCGCCTCGCCCCATTTCTCGAGCGTGTCTTCACGCAGGCGTTCCGTGGTCGCACCCGATTCGATGGCCTGTTCGAGTGATTCACACAGCGAGAGCAGGCGCTGCACTTCATCGCGCGAGGCCTGCTGCCGGCGATCGTCTTCCTTGCGACGCGCCGCCGAGCAGGCATCGAGCGCCTTGCCGAAATCACTCATGAGGCGCTTGCGCGAGTTGTCCGGGAATTTCTCCAGGGCACGAAACTCGTCATTCAAGGCCTGCACGCGGGTTTCGTCGACGTGACTCTCGCGCGAGAGCTTCCTGAGCTCGCCGATGATGTCGCGCGCACGATCGACGTGCGCGTAATCGGCCTTGCGACGCTCCCTGTCCTGTTCTCGCTTGCGGTCGTAGATGGAATCGATGTGCCCCTTGAAGGTCTGCCAGAGTTTGCCGTCGATCCTGCGGTCAGCCTGGCCGCTCTGCTTCCAGGCCGAAAAGAGATGCCGCGCCTGGTTCACCGTGTGAGCATTGACCTCACCCGCAGCCAGCGCTTCGGCCCTGGCGATCAGCTGCTCCTTCTCTTCCTTGCTCGAAGACTGCATCGCATCGAGTCGATCGCGAAACGGCTGGATCGTTTCGGAATACCGTTTTTCCAGTTTGGCATCCGCGCGCACGCCGAATACACGTGTCGCCTTCCAGTCGCGTACCGAACGGTTGACGATCCTGCGCACGGTGCCGATGTCGGTGGCATCGTCGAGCTTCGCGCGTTCGGCTTCGAGTTTCTCGAGTATGGCAACGCGTTCCTTGCTCTTGTACTCGCGCTCCTGCTCCTTCAGTGCCAGCCAGTTGCGATAGGGCTCGTAGGCCTTGTCACCTGCACTGTGGAAGCGGTTCCAGAGTTCGTTGGAGGCACGGCTGACGCCCAGATCCTTCCAGCGTTTCTGCACATCGCGCACCTTCTTCGCAAGCTCTCGCGGCTCGAAGATGCCGGCGGCCAGTGTCTCCATTTCCTCGCACAAGGCTTCGAGCTTGGGGCGTGCGGCAAAGTCCTGCCAGTCGGCCATCTCGCGAAGCTGACGCTCGAGACCATGAAAACGCTCGTCGAGCGGCTTGCGCTCGTTGCTTTCCATCTGTCCGATCTTCTTCTGCAGGCGATGGAACAGCGAATTGGCGGCCGACCACTGACCATCGCGGATGTGGGCATCGAGTGTGTCGAACTGCCTTTCGGTGGCACGGCGCCGGTCCTGGGATTCCTGCTTCGCCTGCGGCAGCCGCTGCACCAGCGCTTCGCGATGGGCAAGGAGTTCCGCGAACCAGGCATGGTCACGAATATCGAGCGTTTCCGTGGCCAGCGGTGGCGCTACATCGGCAACAGCGAGCAGCTTGTCGATTCGCTGCCTGCGCTCCTCGAGCGCCTGCGGACGACCCTTGCGCGTGTTGAAAGGTGGGTCGAACATCACCGCCACCGATTCGGCGTAGGCTTTCAGCGGCGACGCCTCGGGGTGCTCTGCAAGGCTCTCGATCCAGGCCGGCAGGGTTTCGAGGGTGGTATCACGCGAGCGCTCCCAGTCGCCCTTGAAGGCAGCATCGGCGAGCAGCGACCTGGCTGTCTCCTGTGCTGCGGGATCGCTCGAGAGCGCTGGCGCAACAGGCGCCTCGGCAGCATTGCCACTCGAAGCAGAGCTGGCTTTTTCATCAGCTTTACTGTCAAGGATCGTTGCGGATCCGGCACTGCCCGCAGCTGCCACATCAACGATTGCTGCCTCAGCGGGAGATGTCCCAGCGGGAGCTGCTTCGGTGGAGATCGCCCCAGAGGATGCTGATACAGCAGAACTTCCGACGGAGGCTACCGCAGTGGAAGCTGCCGCAGTGGAAGCTGCCGCCGTGGCGGGCGCCGCGTCGCCGCCGGCAGCGCAAGCGGGCGCCGGTGTCTTCGAATCACCCGCTGCGGACCCGCCGGCAGCGGCATCCGGCGAATCGACAGCGACGCCCGGAGTGACACTTGCGGGGCGGGCTTCTGCCGCTTCGGTGCCTGCCCGCGATGCCGCTTCGGCCACCTTGTCCGCCACGCGCTCGTGCGCCGCCCGGTAGCGCTTTTCGAAGGGTGCTCGCTCGGCTTCGGGCAACTGCGCCCAGCGCGTGTCCAGCGCGAGCAGGCGCCCTTCGGTCTGCGGCGACCACACCGAGTCGGCCAGTTGTTCGATCTGTTCAAGGGTACCGACCAGTGCGTGCTCGCGCTGCCGCTCGCGTCGTTCAGCCTCGGCTGCAGCATCGAGCCGTTCCTGCAACTGTCTCGCCACGACCTTGTCGCGCTGACGAATCTCTGACACGAGTTCCCTGAGGAGTTCGGGATTCTTGATTCGAGCCGCAGCGCGCTCGCGATCCTCGTGGATGCGGGATTCAACGACCACCTGTGCAAGCTCGCGTTCATCGGCGATCGTGTCGATTGCCATGTGGCGCTGTTCGCCATTGGTGCCATTCATGGCGGTGTAGAACGCCAGCGCCTCACCCTGCGACGTGAGCAGTGCGCGCAGGGCAATCGCACTGACCTGCCCGAGACCGATGAGCTGGCGCAACCGGTCGATGGCAGCATCCGAGAGGATGCGCGCCTCTTCGTTGCCACGCGCGTCGGCCAGTTCACGCAAGGGCAGCAACTCATCGAGTTGCTCGATGGCAGCCTTGCGCACGTCGAGCGATTCATCGTCGAATGCCAGTTGCTGCACGATGCCGCGTTCGGTCTCATCCGGGTTGACAAGCAAGCGCAACCATTCGGCCCGGACTTCCGGATCGCGGTGCTGATGCCGGGGTGTCGACTTGAGGAAATTCTTCACGTGAGCGGGAGTGACGGATGCGGCCTGCAAGCCGTGGATGAGCAGTAACCACATTATACCCGCAGGGCATTCGGGTCTGCGCCCGGTCAAAAGGTACAGGACGGAAGGCAGGGGCCGTCAAGCGGATGGCAGATTACGGGTTCCCGGTCTCAGTTCGGACAACCGTTCGGACACAACCGGCAGCCACGGACACCGAATTGTCCAGGGATGGGCGTGATCGGCCGCTATCAGGAGAATCGGTCATGCCACCTCCTGCACCCACATGAAAAGCTCCGCTGCCGCACAACCGCCCCCCGTGGGTTCCGCACCCGAACAGACCAGCGGCAGCAGAGCAGCGCTTGCCCGCAATGCCCGCGAAGCTGCCACCGAAATCAGCGCGCTCACGCGCTTCCTCGACGGTGTGCTGCTCGGCAAGGAGCGGCAGGTTCGCCTGGCCATTGCCTGCCTCATCGCCCGCGGTCATCTGCTGCTCGAAGACGTGCCCGGGGTCGGCAAGACGACGCTGGCGCAGGCACTCGCGACCGGCCTCGGGCTGCCCTGGAACCGCGTGCAGTTCACCAGCGATCTGCTGCCGGCCGATGTGGTGGGCGTGTCGATCTGGAATGCCCGAAACCACGCCTTCGAATTCCGGCAGGGTGCCGTGTTCACCTCCGTGTTGCTGGCGGACGAGATCAACCGCGCACCACCGCGCGCGCAGAGTGCACTGCTGGAGGCAATGGAAGAGCGTCAGGTCAGCATCGACGGCGACACTCACAAGCTCGACGCTGACTTCTTCGTCATCGCCACGCAGAACCCCGTCGACCAGCTCGGTGCCTTTCCGCTGCCCGAATCGCAGCTTGATCGCTTCCTGCTCGGATTGTCACTCGGCTACCCCGATGCGCGTACCGAACGCCAGTTGCTCGCCGAAGGTGACAAGCGCGAATCACTCGCCGCCCAGGCGCCACTGGTGGCACCCGGGGCACTCGCCAACTGGTCGCGGCTTGCCGCAGCCGTGCATGTCGCCGACACCCTGCTCGACTACATTCAGGCGCTGCTGGCCGCAAGCCGCCGCGAGCATGCCGGGCTCAGTCCACGCGCCGGTCTGTCGCTGGTACGCCTCGCCCGTGCATGGGCGCTGATCGAAGGGCGCGAGCACATGCAACCCGACGACATCAAGGCCGTGTTCGCGGCACTTGCCGGACACCGCCTCACCGGGCACGTCCGGAGCGGTGAAGCGGCAGCCGAAGCCATCCTGCAAGCCGTACCCATGCCCTGAAGGCAGACATGGCTCACCCCATTTCCCGCTTTCGTCAGCGCCTGTTCCGGCACCGCCCGGACGATACCCTGCCAGCCGTCGTCACGCATCAGCGGATCTACATCCTGCCAAGCGGTCGCGGCTTCACCTTCCTGCTGGCGCTGCTGCTGATGCTGGTCGCGGCCATCAACTACTCGCTGAGCCTCGGCTACGCACTGTGCTTCCTGCTCATGGGACTGCACGCCGCTGCCCTGATCGCCACCTACCGGAACCTCGCGGGACTCTGCATCGAATCGATCCGCAGCGGCAATGTGCACGTCGGCGAGCTGCTTGTCTACGACATCGCGCTGTCGAGCGGTGACGGCACGCCACGCCACGGCATCGAACTCCGGGATCGCGGCGGCCACGGCGTCGCGCTCGACGTGTTGCCCGCGCAGGGAGAGAACCGCGCGACGATCGAGATACCGGCAGAATCACGCGGCCCGCACGCACTCGGGCGTCTGACGCTCGCCAGCGACTGGCCGCTCGGGCTCTGGCGCGCCTGGAGCTACCTGCACACCCCTGCCGAAAGTCTCGTGTACCCGAAACCGGAACCGAATCCACCACCCGTACCGGTGCGGGAGCGCGATGGCGGAGGCGCGGACATGATGCTCGTCCGTCAGGGCGAATTCGCGGGTCTTCGGGAATACCGCGATGGCGACTCGCCGAACCTCGTTGCCTGGAAGCAGGCAGCGCGCGGCCAGGGCCTCCTCGTACGACTCTTCGATGACGCCGAAGGGCGTCGTGAAGCGCAGCTCTCGCTCGCGGAGACGGGCCTCGCGGGTCTCGAGGCACAGCTTTCGCGCATTGCTGCCTGGGTACAGCAGTGCGAGCAGCAGCAACGAAACTACGCCATGAAGCTCGGCCCGTTCCAGCTGGACTGCAACCATGGCCCCGAACAGCGACACCGGGCATTCGCGGCGCTGGCGCTGCATGGCGTCGAGCGTCATTCACGGTACGAACGCAATCAGGCGGTTCCTCGTCCCGCCGGCCGCGGGACAGATGACGGTGCCGTGTTCGACACGGCGTCGCCTGCCGAGACGAAGGTCAGCTGATGCGTATCTCGGCCGCACGACGCCTGCTCGGCCAGCGCCCTGCCGACCCGAAGGTGCGTCACCCTGCCGTCGTACGTGCCATGGCGATGCTCATGGTGCTCGTGATGCTGCCCCATCTGCTGCACCTGCCCATCTGGGTATCGACTCTCGGTTTCGTGCTGTCTGGACTGCGTGTTCTCGCCAGCGAGTATCCGACACTCCGCTGGCCGCAGCGACTGCTGCACCCGCTGCTGATCACACTCCTCGCGGCACTTGCGGGCGTGATGCTGCGAGTCGACTACGGCTACTTTCTCGGGCGCGATCCTTCGGTGGCCTTTCTGTTCATTCTCGTTGCGGCGAAGTTCGCCGAGATGCGCAACCGCAGTGACGTAACGATTCTCCTCTGTCTGTCGATGTTCCTGCTGATCACGCAGTATTTCCATACGCAGTCGATCCTGAGTGCACTGACGACACTGCCCGCCGTGCTCGCACTCGGCAACGCGCTCGGCGTGGCGCGCGCGCCCGACACGGTGACACCGCTGCAACCACGGCTTGCACTGGTCGGCACACTGCTGCTGCAGGGGCTGCCACTCGCGGCACTGCTGTTCGTGGTGTTTCCGCGCCTGCCCGGGCCGATGTGGTCACTGCCCGAAGATGCCATGGCGACGAGCGGGCTCTCGGACCGCATGAATCCGGGCAGCATCGGTGAACTGAGCCGTTCGGATGCCGTCGCCTTCCGGGTCGAATTCGACGGCCCGATTCCCGCGCCGGCACAGCGCTACTGGCGGGGCCCGGTCATGCACGAGTTCGACGGCCGCGGCTGGCACGCTGACGGCACGGCCGTGCCGGTACGCCTCAGGGGCGGCACCGAAAACGCCCTGAACTACACCGTGATGCTGCAGCCGCATCGCCGGAAGTGGCTGTTCGCGCTCGATCAGGCCGTCTCGCCACCGCGTTCATCGGATCAACCGGGCATTGCTGCACGCACGCTCGGACAACTCATGAGCAACGGACAGATTCTTTCCGAGGAGCGGGTCTCGCAGGTACTTCGCTACCGACAGCAATCCGTGCCGGGGGCGAGTTTCGACATCGGCCAGGCCCCGGCGGCGAACACCCTGGCGCTGCCCGGCAGGAACCCGCGTGCCGCTGCCCTTGCCCATGATCTTCGCGCAGGTTCGGGCAGCGATCAGGAATTCATTGCCCGGGTTCTGGCCCATTTCAATACCGAACCCTTTCACTACACCCTGCGTCCGCAGCTTCTCGGCGACCGGCCCGTCGACGAATTCCTGTTCGACACCCGTGAAGGCTTCTGTGAACACTACGCCTCGGCCTTCACGGTACTGCTGCGCGCTGCAGGCATTCCGGCGCGTGTGGTCACGGGCTACCAGGGCGGCGAGATGAACGGCGACTACATGATCGTGCGCCAGTCGGACGCGCACGCCTGGAGCGAAGCCTGGCTTGACGGGCGCTGGCGGCGCTTCGACCCGACCGCCGCGGTGTCGCCCGAACGCGTCGAGCAAGGGATCTCGGGCGCCCTGCCCGACGAAAACGCCCTGCCACGCATTGCCCGCGCCGACACGAGCGACTGGCTGCGTCAGTGGCAGCTGCGTGTCGATGCCGTCAATCACGCCTGGCAACGCTGGGTGGTCGACTTCGACAACGATACCCAGAGCGAGATCCGCTCGAAGCTCGGCATCCCCGCCCCGGAACTCTGGCAGATCACCGTCGGCATTCTCGGTGTTGCCGCCATCTGGGTGTTGCTGCTGCTCCGTTCACCCTTCGACAAGCAGACGCACCCATCGCGCGAGGAACGCGCCTGGCGGCAAGTCGTCAACTGGCTGCATGAACAGGGCATCGAACGCCAACCTCAGGAGACTCCGCAGGAACTGCTGACGCGCGCAGCGGGCAGATTGCCGGCGCAGAAAGCACTGCTCGGATCACTCGCCGAACTCTTCGACGCACTGCGGTTCCAGGCGCTCGACGATGACACACGTGCCACCCGCTGGGCGCAATGGCAACGACTGAAACGCGAACTGCCGCGGTCACGGTGTAGACTTCGCCGATGCAGCACCTGAGCGAGCACAGCAACAGCGCGGGAAACGACGACGCCGGCACGGAGAATCCGGACAGCACTTCCGAACCTGAATCATCCGACAAGCCAGTTCACGCACCGGCTCACGGTTCGGCGGCGGAGCGAGCCGTCATCGATGTCGGCGTGATCATCGCCGGACCCTTCGATCCACGCATGCTGCGTCTCGCACGCCTTGGTCAGGCGCGTCTTGCCGAAACCCTCGAAGCCTGGTTTCCACGTTTCGCATGGCGCTTCGAACTGCTGCTCCGGCGCGATATCGACCCACGCCACCTCACCGAATCGAGTCAGCTTCTGACCCTCGCCGCCGAAGAGCGCGAGGCCAGACACTGGGATGCCGTGGTCATGCTGGTGGAGCAGGATCTCGTACCGCACTATCGCAGCTATGCGCTTGCCGCCCTCTCCCGCCCGCTGGATGCCGCGCTCGTCTCCACCGCGCGTCTCGCGGGAGAAGGCATCGTCGACCATGGCATCGGCCACAATGCCATGGACAATACCGATACCACGACGTTCGGCAGTTGCGACACGGCAACAGCCGAGACCACGATCATCGACCGCATCGCCACGCTCGAACTGCACGCCATTGCCCACCTCGGTGGCCTTGCCGGTGCGCGCGAACGCCATCGCCTGCTGTTCCGCCCCGACAGTCTTGCCGACCTCGATGTCATGGAGCATCTCGAGGACGCCGAGCGAGAGGAACTCGACCGGGCTTTCGGCGAGATCGCCGACACACGCCTCGAGGAAATGCCCGCGGAAACCAGCGCCACGCGCAGCAATGTGCAGTTCGTGGCGCGCGCCGCAATGATCAACCGCAGCGAACTCATCGATGCCGTGCTGGCCGCGCGTCCCTGGGAATTTCCGCTGCGTCTGAGCCGCCTGAGTACCGCAGCGGTTTCCACGGTGGTGGTTCTGATGATGACGGCAGAAGCCTGGGACCTTGCGCTCTCGCAATACAGGACGACGCTCCTGCTGCTCGCCCTGATCACCCTGGGCACCACCACGGCCTTCGTCATCCACCGCCAGCAACTCCTGCTCGGCAGGCAGCGCGAACTGCGTGAGCAGCTTGTGGTCAGCCAGCTCTCGGCGGTACTCATCGTGCTTGCGGGTCTTGCCATCACCTGGGTGCTGATGCTGCTGCTGGTACTCGCGGGCAGCATGCTGCTCTACAGCGATGCCCTGATCGCCGACTGGGCGGCTTCGTCACGGCTTTCGGCAGCGGATGTCGGCATCGGCCACAGCGTCACGATGGCGCTTTTCTGCGCCTCGCTCGGACTGCTGATCGGTTCGCTCGGCGCCTCCTTCGAGGACCAGTTTCACTTTCGACATGTTATCTATGTCGACGAGGAGTTGTAGGAAGCACCGTCCCTCAAGTGGGACAGTGCATGATTACCCGACGAATTCGAGTGGGGCAAGGCCTGCCTGCCGCACTTTCATGCATACCGTTCGGAGGGCAGACCTGCACACGAATCAGCAACAGGGTGCGCAATGCAGGATCCGGACAATCAACAACGGCGCGATGAAGACGCGGGCAGGGTCGACGGCACCGACGAGGCCGGCAATGAAGCGCCCGCGGCAGCAGCCACGCTCGACACGGCCTTCGCCGCTTTCACCGACGGCCTCGGAGCGGGAAGGGAACTGCTGCTGGCGAGCACCGAACTCGCTGCCGCCGAAGCGCGTCAGGCCATCGGCTCGGCCATCGTTCTGGTGGCAGCCCTGCTGCTCCTGGTGGTATTTCTGCCCGGGCTCTGGGTGCTGCTGCTGGCATTGTTCACGAGTCTGCTGCGTGACGCCGGCTGGAGTCTCGGCGGCGCGCTGACCCTGCTCGTCGCCCTGCATCTCGTCGGCAGCGCCGTTCTCGTCGTGATCATCCTGTGGATGTTGCGGCGCATGCGGTTCCGCCATACCCGCGAGGGTCTGGCGGCGATGTTCTCGTCACGCGACGATGACCACGCTGGCGTTGCCAGCCACCACGAGCGCACCGACGATCCCGACAATTCGATGAACGAAACCCGCCCTGCGGGTTCCGAATCAGTGACATCAGGAGAGGCACCATGAATACCGACAACCCCGCCCGCAACGATACCGAGAGCACCGACGAGTCGAGTGTCGCCGCAACGGCCCGGAAGGGCGTCGACAAGGTCGAGACGATCATCCACGAGAAGATCGATGTCGGCAGCGAGAAAATTCGCGAGGCGCTGACACAGGCCGATTCGCTCGAGGGCGACATGCGCGAATCGGCCGAACAGCTGGCGAGGAGCGTCGGCGACTACATCAACCGGAATCCCGTGCAATCGGCCGGCTTCGCCTTCGCGGCAGGCGTGCTGACGGCACTGATTCTGAGCCGTCGCTGAAGCGGCTCGTGAAGGCGGACAGGACCGGCACGGCGGATGCTTCGGCCAGCACGCCCAGGCGCTCGAAGCCGCCAAGCGTCAGCCAGGCACTGGCGCGACGCGATGCCGCGCTGGCCACATTTCAGCGGACGCGAAGGCAAGGCAGGCTTGCATTGCATCGCGCGGCAACTCGGCCACTGAACCTGCTGTTTCCCTTCGTGCTCGGCATCGCCTTCACGCGATTGCCGAAACGCATCGTGATGCCACCCCTGCCGGGACTCTGGCCGTTCCTCCTGCATACCGGACTGGCTCTGATGAAACAGGCGAGGACACAGGAATCGCCGCAGGAATCGCCGCAGAAACCGCCACCGGATCCATCAACGGAACCGCCGCATCAACCAGCCAAGACAACGGTGGCCAAGGTATAGCCGATACATGCAGTGCATGCCCTGTTTCGCAAGCCCTGTTTCACGTGCAAGAGTCGCCGTATCATGCGGTACTCGCGGCACTCTGCCACGCAGCGTCCTTGTCGGCACAGTCATCCACTTCACCGCTCCAGGCGCACTCTTCTCGATCTCATCACGGTTTCTGCATCACGGTTTCTGCCGAGTTCAACTGTACGCATTTGTGTCTTTTTGTGTCTTTTCCGAGTTGCACGCTGCAACTGCATTGCATTTCACGAGGACATGTGGCACACAGGAATTCGGGCACAGCATCTGTCATTGGCAGCAGTTTCGGTCGGATGGCTCGTCTTGCGCCCAACGCTGACATGCCGGAAGAGCATGACGCATGCCTGCGGATTGACCGCAATCCGCAGGCAGACTGTACCGATGCGCCCGGGTGGGCGTCCGGCATCGTGCGCTGAACGACACGGAAGCTGCGCGATCACGGTGCGCACACTGTCACGTGATCTTCATCCATGTCCCGGAAAGCCGCAGCACCTTCCCTCCTCACCAGCAGCGATGCTGTCGACCAGTCCGTGTTCAGCCCCATGGACGGCAGTCACAGTGCCTCGCCTCGCCGCCCGCTGATTCGCGAAAGCGAAGAGCGCTACATCTTCTACGGCAACTGGAGTCGCAGCGAACTGATCGACCAGGCGGCAGTGCTCGGCATCGAGTTCGCACCGGACATCAGCCGCGAAGGACTCATCCAACTGCTCGAAAGTCGTAACGCGACCATCGCCCGGCGACGCTTTCGTTGACACGGCATCCGCCGCCCTGACGTCACGCGTCACGTACACAGACGCCCTTTCGCGCCGAAGCGGCAATCACCCGAGGAAGCCGATCGGGTATCCTGGGTCAGAGTCCGTATTCCTCGTGCACCTTGCCGTCGAGCCAGCGCTGGAGGCCTGCAGGCAGGGGGGTCAGTTCACCCGTGACAGACCAGCCATTGTCGGCGGCGTGCCTGGCAATCGCCGCAATGCGATCGTCATCGACGGGATGGCTGCTGCTGAATCGCTCGAGCCAGGAAGGGTAGTCGCCATCCGAACCGCGCGCCTCCGCCATGATCTCGAACAGGGCTGCAGCGCCGTTGACGTGACCATAATGACCATTCAAGGCAGCGAGTGCCGCTTCGTCGGCGCGCGATTCCATGCCGCGCGTGAACTGTACGCCGGTGAGGCTGCCGGCCGTACCGAGTACATTGCTCGCGGCGCCCGAGTCACCGACGATCGCCAGCAGGGCCACGGTACTCGCCACACCGCCACCGAGACCCGAAATCGGATCGCGGTGCAGGATGTGGGCGATCTCGTGCGCCATGACCATGGCAAGCGCGTTCTCGCTCGGCATCCGTTCGATCAGCTCGCGATAGAACAGCAGATTGCCACCGATCGTGGCGAAGGCATTGAAGACCGGCTCGTCCCGGTAGTTGACGGTCACGTCCATGTCCTCGGGCATCGGCATGTGCGCCATCATCCTGTCGGCAAGGTCATTGAGGTACAGCTCGATGTCACTGTCGGACGGCACATCACCGAAGGCGTCATCGAAATGCTGTGCCACCCGTTTCTCGAACGAGAAGGGAATGAGCCTGGCCATCCAGGCACCCGATACCTGCAGCAAGGCAACCACCAGCACGAGAAGCACCACCGCCGCGATCAGGAACTTCGCGAGCTGACCCAGCGGATGCTCGCGACTGTAGTTGATGCCTTCCTCGGCCTGACGATTCTCGTACTTCATCCGGGCGTGGTTTCGCTCCCGTGCGGGCTGGCCGGAATCACCGCCGTGCCGTAGGCCAGCACCTCGAGCGCGCCGGCACCGCGGCCACTTCCCGACACCGAGGCGGTCTGATATTTCACGTTGAACACGTAGCCCGCCTGCTTCCTGCGTGCTTCGTCCTTCATGCGCAGCATCGCTTCACGTCGTGCGCGATCGAGCATGGATTCATAAGGGGCGAGACGGCCACCGAAGAGAGTGATGAGCCCGGCAAGAAAGCGCTTGAAGTAGTCGGAAGCGATGACCACGCTGCCGCTGACGAGTTCGTAGCGCTCGCCCGCTTCTGCCGGCGGGTTCTTGCTGGCCACGGCCGGAAGGTGCGCAAGGGCCTGTTCGCGGCGAATGATGTTCCTGAGGTGCCGTTTCTCGGCCAGGCGCCCGAAGCTGTAGCCGATTGCGAGCAGACTGACGAAGCCTAACGCCTGAACGATGACATCACTCATCGACGAGTTCCACCGCCGTGCCATAGACGAAGATCTCGGCAGCACCCGCGGCGATGCTCGAAGTGCTGAAGCGCACGTTCAGTACCGCGTTGGCACCGACACTCTGCGCCTCCGCGAGAAGACGTTCGGTGGCTTCTTCACGGGAATCGGACAGAAGCTCCGTGTAACCCTTCAGTTCACCACCGAAGATGTTCTTGAGCGAGGCGGCAATGTCGCGTCCGACATGCTTGCTCCTGACCGAACTGCCCTGCACCACTCCGAGGTGGCGAGCAATCTTCTTGCCGGGATGGTATTCGAGGTTGGAAACGATCATCGGGAGGCAGTCCTGCAATTCGGGCGACAGCGCGAGTGTATCCTAGAGCCACGGGCCTTGAACAACTCCATGAACCTGACTTGCCTCGTTACCGCACTCGCCGCCGAGTCTCGGCCGCTGATCGACCACTTTCAACTGAAAGGTGTCGATGCCGGTGCGCTGAAACTGTATCGGGGCGATGACATCCTGCTGCTCGAAACCGGTATCGGCAAACTCGCGGCAGCCAGTGCCCTGTCGGCGCTGTTCGAGCGCGAACGCGGGGTGCGCCAGGTATTCAACATCGGCATTGCCGGTGGCAGGGCACCGTTCGGACAATGGTATCTCGCCGCCTCGGTCGAAGACGCCGGCAGCGGCCGCCGGACCTACCCGCATCTGCCACCGCTGCGTACCACGAAAGGCATCCCGGCATTGGCCGTGCGCACGCTCGACCGCCCGTCGGACGACTATGCCGAGGATGCTCTCTTCGACATGGAACTCGCAGGCATCGCCCATGCTGCATTGCGGCACCTCGACACCAGTGCGCTGCACGCGCTGAAGGTTGTCTCGGACAATCCCGAGAGCGACATGGCGAGCGTCGATCGCGAGCGCGTCACGGCCCTCGTCGCGAGTGGTCTGGAGATCGTCACGGCGCTCATCGAGTGGATGCGCAGCATCGACCATGTCGATGTCGAGGATCGCCGGCTCATCGAGCAATGGTTGACGGAGGCAGACCACCGCATGCATCTCTCGACCTATCAGTTCAGGTGGCTCCGGCGCATCATCGAACGCCACGTGGCCCTGCACGGTACCGTGCCCGATCTCGACGCACTGATGGCTCCGGACCGGCACGCCAACGGATCGACAGACCGTCGGCAACCCGGCGGCAGCGGCGCCGTGCGACACGCCTCCGCCAAGAGCGCGACCAAGGCGCGCCTCGCCGCACTCGAGCAGGCACTCGATGCAGCAACCGCCAGCGGACTCTCTGCCTGAGGCGGCAATGGACACGATCTACATCGAGAACGAGATCGCCGAACACCCGCGAGCGCGCAGGATACTCAAGCGCTTCCCGCGTGCACGACGGATCCCCATCAAGCGTTACGGCGATGTGTTCAATGCGCCGATGCAGAACTTCCGCGCCCAGAAGCGAAACCCGGCGCTGATTCTTGCCGGCAAGCATGGCCGGCGGGTGCACCCGACCCCACCCGAGTACCACATCGGTGGCAGGAGAAACTTCTACTTCTCGCACATGCTGAACTGCGTGTACGACTGCCGCTACTGCTTCCTGCAGGGCATGTACCGCTCGGCCAACCACGTGGTGTTCGTGAACCACGAGGACTTCTTCCGCGACATTGCGGCAACGAGTCGCGAGGCAACGGAGCGCGCGTTCTTCTTTTCCGGCTACGAGTGCGATTCACTGGCGCTCGACCCGGTCACGGGTTTTGTCGATTCGGCGCTCGACGCCTTTGCGGCGCTGCCCGAAGCCACGCTGGAAATTCGCACCAAGAGCACGCAGATACGTCCACTGCTCAGACGCAAGGCCCTGACCAACGTGGTGGTCGCCTTCAGCCTCTCGCCCACCGGCATTGCGGCGAACGAAGAGCAGGGAGCACCATCGCTCGCCAAACGCCTTGATGCCCTGACGACACTCCAGGAAGCCGGCTGGTTGATCGGGCTGCGCTTCGACCCACTGTTGCTGGTGCCCGATTTCGCCACTGTCTACGGCGACTTCTTCGACGCGGTTGCCGCCAGACTCGACATGACTACCGTTCATTCCGTCAGTATCGGCGAATTTCGCCTGCCCACGCGGTTTCACCGTCGACTCGTCAGACTGTACCCTGACGCAAGGCTTCTGGCTGCGCCCATGAACGAGCAGAACGGGCTGGTTTCCTACCCCGTTGCCGAACGCACGGCAATGCGCGAGTTCTGCCTGGACGCACTCTCGAGACACATTCGTGATGACCAGCTCTTCCCCTGCAGCTGAGGCGCGTTGCGCTCTCGTCACCGGCACGAGTCGCGGCATCGGCCGGGCGATTGCCGAACGCCTGCTCACCCGCGGCCATGCCGTCGTCGGCCTTGCGCGCGGCAGTGCGGACATCGCGCATCCGGCCTTTCACGAAGTCACGATCGATCTGGCCGATCTCGTCTCGCTGCCCGGACGCATCGATGGCATTCTGGCGGAACATCCGATCGACGCACTGATCTGCAACGCCGGTGCGGGACGCTTCGGCACACTCGAAACCTTCAGCGCCCGTCAGATCGAAGCGGCAATCGCGCTGAACCTCGTCAGCCCGCTCGTCGTCTGCCGACAATGCGTGGCGCGGCTCCGTCAGACACCGAGAAGCGACATCGTGTTCATCGGTTCGGAAAGCGCACTGCGCGCAAAACGCCAGGGCAGTCTCTACAGCGCGGCGAAATTCGGCCTGCGTGGCGCCGCCCAGGCCCTCCGCGACGAGCTTGCCGGCAGCAACTGCCATGTCGGCATCGTGCAACCCGGCATGGTCAGAAGCAGCTTCTTCGACACGCTGAACTTCGAACCGGGGCCGGAAACCGCCCATGCGCTGGTGCCGAGCGATGTCGCCGATGCCGTCATGCAACTGCTCGACGCGCCCGATCATGCCATCATCGAGGAACTCGTCGTGAAGCCCCGCCAGCATGTGGTGAACAAGCGCCCGCAACGCAACCTATAATCCGCTGAATCATGACCATCGATCAGATCAGTATCGTCGTCATTCTCACGGTGACCATGTGCCTGTTCGTCTGGAACCGCTGGCGCTACGACGTCGTCGCGGGCATCGCGCTCCTGAGCGCCGTGTTCGTCGGCGTGATACCAACCGACCATGCCTTCGAAGGCTTCTCTCACCCGGCCGTCATCACCGTGGCGGCTGTCCTCGTGATCAGTCAGGCGCTGCAGTCCTCGGGCGTGGTGGAACTGTTTCTGAAGTTCCTCGCACCCGCGCGCGGGCGGTTGCTGACCCAGCTCGGCGCCAACTGCGGCGTGACCGCCTTTCTCTCGGTGTTCATGAACAACATCGGTGCGCTTGCGCTGATGCTGCCGATCACGCTTCGCGATGCTGCCAAGGCCAAACGTTCGGCGGCGAAGCTTCTGATGCCGCTCTCCTTTGCGAGCCTTCTCGGCGGGCTCGTGAGTCTCATCGGTACGCCACCGAACATCATCATCGCCACCTTCCGCGCCGACAATGTCGGCGAGCCCTATGGCATGTTCGACTACACACCGGTCGGTCTCGCGGTGGCAGCGAGCGGCATCACCTTTCTCGTCCTGCTCGGCTGGCGTCTTCTGCCGAACCGCCTGGCGGAACAGAATGCCAATGCCGAAACGTCCAGCGTGGCACGCTACATGACCGAAATCCGCATTCCCGAGGATTCTCCCCTCGTGGGTACCTCGGTGATCGATCTCGAGGCGCGCTGTGACCACGAGGCCTCGGTCATGGCCATCATTCGCAATGATCGCAGGCGCCTCGCGCCACCGGCCATCGAACGTCTGCTCGCCCATGACATCCTCATCGTCGAAGGGGAAAGCGACGCGCTGCAACCACTCTTTGCCGATTCGAGCCTCGTCGAGGCCGGCGACGGCGAGGTCGATACGGAGCTGCTGAAGTCGCCGGATGTACGCGTGATCGAAGCGGTGGTGATGCCGAACTCGCTCATCGAAGGCGAGTCGATGCGTGCCATCAGCATGCACGAACGCTTCGGCGTGAACCTTCTCGGTGTGGCCCGCGAAGGACGGCCTTCACGCGCGCGTCTCCGTACGGTGCGCTTCCGCACGGGCGACGTGCTCCTGCTGCAGGGGGAGAACAACGCGCTCGAAGAAATGTGCAGGTCGCTCAGCATCCTCGCCGCCAAGCAGCGCATCGCCGACATCAAGCAGCGTCGTGGCGCGATCCTGATACCCTCGGTATTCGCCGCCGGCATTCTCGCTGCTGCCTTCGACATCGTACCGATCCAGATCGCCTTCACCGCCGTGGTGGGTCTGCTCGTGCTGCTGCGCATGGTGTCGCTCCGGGAAGCCTATCGCAGCATCGAATGGCCGATCATCGTGCTGCTCGGTTTCCTGATCCCGGTCGGCGAAGCACTGCAGACCACGGGCACCACGGAGCTCATCGCCGCAAGCATCGTGTCCATTGCCGACGCGGTACCGTTGTGGGCACTGCTGACCATCATCATGGCCTGCTCGATGCTGCTGTCGGACCTCGTGCACAACACACCTACCGCCGTGCTCATGGCGCCGATTGCCTACAGCATGAGCCAGCAGCTCGGGCTCCCGCCGGACCCCTTCCTCATGACCGTTGCCATCGGCGCGGCCTCCCCCTACCTCACACCCATCGGTCATCAGTCGAACACGCTCGTCATGGGCCCGGGTGGCTATCGCTTCGGCGACTACTGGCGGCTCGGCCTGCCGCTCGACATCCTCATCATCGCCGTGGCCGTGCCGATGATTCTCTGGGTGTGGATGTGATGCAGACTCGCCTCGCCACCACGCGGCGGTTCGCGACCGGCGGCAGGCGAGCGGCGACATGAGCAGGCATCGTCGTCTCGTGGACGAATTCACCGAGATCCTCGAACCCGACCCCGAAGAATTCCATCGCTACCACGACGTGCCGGGCATCGAGGTCAGGCACCGGGCTGCCGTGCTGATGGGCTTCGTATGGCACGAGAACGCCTGGCAGATGCTGTTCATCCGCCGAGCGCACAACACACGCGATCGTCACAGCGGTCAGGTGGCGTTTCCGGGCGGTCGCGCCGAGGCCACGGATGCCTCGCTGGCCGATACCGCGTTGCGTGAGACCGAAGAGGAAATCGGCCTGCCGCGCCGGAACATCACCGTGCTTGCCGAACTCGAGAGCTACACCACTCTCAGTGGTTATCGCGTCACCCCCATCGCTGCCGTCATCGATCACTGGCCATTGCCGCTCGTTCTCCAGGAGAGTGAAGTGGCTCACGTCTTCCTCATGCCACTTGCCTGGCTGCAGGATCCGGCCAACGTGAGTCTGCGCGCGCGCCCCGACTCCGCCATCGCCCACCGCCATCCGGTGGTGGTGTTCGAAGCCTTCGGTGAAGACGTGTTGTGGGGGGCGACGGCGCGTATGGTCATGCATGCCCTCAAGGCCCTGGCCGACAGCACGCTGATCCTGCCTCGGTCACACCCGTAGTCACACCCGTAGCCGCAACCACGCCCGCAGCCGTAGCCAAGCCCGTAGTCGCAGCCGAAACACAGAACCACGGCGCAAACCGCAACCTTCACCTCAAATCGGTTTGTTCACACGCCGCTAAGTCCGCTCGTGGAATCGAACGAGATGGACGTGGAACACCGCTCATACAACCTGAACACGGCAGGATGCAACCGGTCGATCGGTGACGAGTTGTTTGCCGACTACCTGACCGCGCTCGGCAATCGCCGTCTGCTCGACAAGCTCGACAGCGAGTGGCAGTCGCGCCGTGACGGCGCGCAGGACTCGATGATCGCACCTGCTCTGATCCTGATCGACCTTGATCGCTTCAAGCACGTCAACGACACGCTCGGCCATCCCGTGGGCGATCAGGTGTTGCAGCTCGTGGCGGCACGCATCGAAAACGTGCTGCGTGAGGAAGACGTGGCGATCCGCCTCGGCGGCGACGAATTCGTGGTGGTGCTCGGCGCCAGACCGGCTTCATCGGCCTGCATCCGGCGCAAGGTTCACGCGAACGACGCCATTGCCGCCGCCGAGTGTGTGGCCGAGCGCCTGATCGGGCTGCTCACGAAACCCTATCTCATCGATTCTCAGCAGATCAACATCGGCGCGAGCGCGGGCATTGCCGGCTTCAGCGACGAGGCCACAAGCGTCGACGTGATGCTGCGCCATGCCGATCTTGCCCTCTACGCGGCCAAGCAGAACGGCAAGGGCCGCCATCAGGTGTTCGACCCCTCGCTGGAGGCCCGCGCACAGGCGCGTCGTCAGCTCGAGATCGACCTGCGCCGCGCCATCAGGCTCGAGGAATTCGCCGTCGTCTATCAGCCCCAGATCGCGCTCGAGAACAAGGCGCTGACCGGCTTCGAAGCGCTGCTCCGCTGGGTGTCGCCCGAGCGTGGGCCGATCAGCCCCGACCAGTTCATCCCGCTGGCCGAGGAGATCGGCGAGATTCACGCCATCGGCCGCTGGGTACTTCGGGAAGCCTGCCACGAAGCGCTCCTCTGGCCTGAGTCGCTGCGCGTGTCGGTCAACGTGTCGCCGATCCAGCTCGATGATGGCGGCTTCGTGGAGACGGTGCTCGATACGCTCGCAGAGGTTGGCCTGCCGCCGACTCGGCTCGAAATCGAGCTTACCGAAGGCGCGCTCATGAAGAACACCACCGCCGTGCGCCGGCAACTCGAAGCGCTTCACGATCACGGCATCGATATCGCCATGGATGACTTCGGCACCGGCTACTCGTCGCTCAGCTATCTGCACGAATTCCCGTTTTCGCGCATCAAGATCGACCAGAGCTTCGTGCGCCGCGAGAGAGACGCCACCACCGAAGCCCTGGTCGGCGCGATCATCGGCATCGGGAAGAGCCTCGGCATCCAGACCCTCGCCGAGGGGGTGGAAACCGAGGAGCAGCTGCAGGCACTGCAGCTACAGGGCTGCACCTCGGCGCAGGGATACCTGATCAGCCACCCCCTCGCTGCCGACGCCGTCGACGCATTCATCAGCAAGCTCCGGCGGGCTGCCTGAGTGCCCGTCCGGCGCAAATGCACTTACCTTCAGGACGACGCTCCGGTGTTCGACAGCGCCGCCACGGCCATCTCGAAACGCTGCAGCCCTTCCTCGATGCGCGCACGCGGGCAGGCGAAATTCCAGCGGATGTAACCCGGCTTGCCGAACTTGTCGCCTTCGTCGAAACCGAGCCCGTGTGCTTCGAAGGCCGCCCGGGCATCGTCCAGCGCCAGCGCACTGACATCGATCCAGGCGAGGTAGGTCGCCTGCATGGGATCGAGTCTGACGCCCTCGATGCCCGCAAGCCTGTCGCCGATCAGCGTGTAGTTGCCGCGCAGGTAGTCGAGAAGCTGCTGACGCCAGGCATCGCCTTCGCGATAGGCGGCAAGCGTCGCGGTGTAGGCCAGCGGTGGCACACCGGGCACGATGCTGCGGCTGGCAAGCAGCCAGCGCTCGCGCAGCGCCGCGTCCTCGATCACGGCAAAGGCACAGTTGAGCCCCGGAATGTTCCAGGCCTTGCTGGCGCTCGAGATCGTCACCACACGCCCGCTGTGCTCACCGGCAGCGAGGGCGGTAGGCACATGACGTGCGCTGCGGTCGAAGACGAGACCGGCATGGATTTCGTCGGACAGCACCACGGCGTCGTGCCTTGCCGCCAACGACACCACCTGGCGAAGTTCATCGGCGGTGAATACGGTGCCACCCGGGTTGTGCGGGCTGCACAGGAGCAGGAGGTCGACATCGTCGCTGAAGCGCGCTTCGAGGGCATCGAAATCGAAGGTCCAGCGATCCCCGACCCGTTGCAGTGGCACCTCGAGCGGCGGCCGCTGCACACCCTCGACATGAGCATCGAAGAAATGGAAATAGATCGGTGTATTGATGAGCATGTCGCGCCCGGGTGCGGCATAGGCTCGGCAGGCGACGGCGAGTCCCGTGACCACACCCGGCATCCACACGATCCACTCGGGCTCGATACGCCAGCCGAATTCCCGCTCGAGATGTGCGATCAGGGCGGGTGCGAGATCATCGGGCGGCACCGTGTAGCCGAACACGCGGTGCGCCACGCGCTCTTCGATGGCCCGCTGGATCGGGGGCGCCGCCGCGAAATCCATGTCGGCCACCCAGAAGGGCAGGATGTCCTCTCCCCGGTAGCGTTCCCACTTCAGGCTCGAACTGCCCTCGCGCGGGATGATTTCGTCGAAGTTGATGCGCGCGTCCTCACTCGAGGACAAGGCGGCAGCTGTTGCTTTTGATGACATGGTTGCTTGTTGCCCGCTGTGGGTGAGCGGCAAGGATGCCAGAAGCCGGGCCTCTCCTGTGGCCGCGGGAGTGAAGTCGGAGACGCCTCGACGCCACGCCGCCTTTCCGCTCGCGGTAGAATGCGCTCCCTTCGTTCCTCGACGGCACAGGCAGCGCTCGTGATTTCCACCGCCAACCTCACCATCCAGTTCGGCCCCAAACCGCTGTTCGAGAACGTCTCGATCAAGTTCTCCGACGGCAATCGCTACGGCCTCATCGGCGCCAACGGCAGCGGCAAGTCCACCTTCATGAAGATTCTCGGCGGCGAGCTCGAGCCCTCGTCTGGGAACGTCACGCTCGCACCCGAAACCCGCATGGCCACGCTGAAGCAGAACCAGTTCGGCTACGAGGAATATACGGTCATCGACACCGTGATCATGGGCCACAGGGAACTCTGGGAAATCAAGGAAGAGCGCGATCGGATCTATGCCCTGCCCGACATGAGCGAGGACGACGGCATGAAGGTGGCCGAACTCGAGGTGCAGTTCGCCGAGCTCGATGGCTACACGGCCGAGGCGCGCGCGGGAGAACTGCTCCTCGGTGCGGGCATTCCACTCGAGTACCACGCCGGCCCCATGAGCGAAGTCGCACCGGGCGAGAAACTGCGCGTGCTGCTCTGTCAGGCACTCTTTGCCGACCCTGATGTGCTGCTTCTCGACGAGCCCACCAACAACCTCGACATCAACACCATCCGCTGGCTCGAAGGCGTGCTGAACGAGAGAAACAGCACCATGGTGATCATCTCGCACGACCGGCACTTCCTCAACAGCGTCTGCACCCACATGGCCGACCTCGACTACGGGGAAATCCGCCTCTTCCCCGGCAACTACGACGACTTCATGCTGGCTGCCACGCAGGCGCGCGAGCGCATGTATGCCGACAACGCGCGCAAGAAGGCGCAGATTGCCGAGCTTCAGGCCTTCGTGCAGCGCTTCAAGGCCAACAAGTCGAAGGCCCGTCAGGCGACCTCGCGCCAGAAGCAGATCGACAAGCTCTCGCTCGAAAAGATGAAGCCTTCGAGCCGCCAGAACCCCTACATCCGCTTCGAACTCGAGAAGAAACTGTTCCGGAACGCCGTCGAACTCGACAGCGCCAGGGGCGGCTACGACGACACCGTCGTCATCGACGATCTCTCGATGATGATCGAAGCCGGCGAGAAGGTGGCCGTGATCGGTCCGAACGGTATCGGCAAGTCAACGCTCGTGAAACTGCTTGCCGGCACGCTTGCGCCACTTGCCGGCGAAATCAAGTGGGCCGAGAATGCCCACATCGGCTATTTCGCCCAGGACCACGAGGCCGATTTCGAGAACGACATGAACGTGCTCGAATGGATGCAGCAATGGGGCAGGGAACAGCACGACGAACAGGAGATCCGCGGCATTCTCGGTCGCCTCCTGTTCAGCAAGGACGACATCGGCAAGCCCGTCAGGGTGCTCTCGGGTGGCGAGAAGGGGCGCATGCTCTTCGGCAAGCTCATGCTGCAGTCGCCGAACGTGATGATTCTCGACGAACCCACCAACCACCTCGACATGGAATCGATCGAGTCACTGAACCTCGCTGTCGGGCTCTATCCCGGCACGGTGATCTTCGTCAGTCACGACCGCGAGTTCGTCAGCTCGCTCGCCACGCGCATCATCGAACTGCACGCGGATGGCGTGCATGACTACCGAGGCAACTACGACGACTACCTGCACAGCCGCGGCATCGAGATCTGATCGCCCAGCTCACGGCGCCGCAGCCGTCGCGCCCTACCAGCAGTCGCTGCCGCTGCCACTGTTGCCGCGCGCGCCGGTGCTGGTCAGCGTGAAACTGCCGCAATCGGTATCGTTCGCCTGAGGACCATCGGCAACCGGCGTTGCGGTCAGCTTGAAACTCGTGGTGGTGGGATTGGCGATCGAGACGGTGTAGTAGCCCTCGGGTGTCTTGAAGGTGGCGGCCTTGCCGTAGCCGAGTTCCTTCATTTCGGTGGCGAAGGTGTTGTTCTCGGTGAAGTAGCGTTCCTGCTCACCGGCGACTTCCATCAGGAAACCAATCGCATCGGTGCGGTACGTGCGCTCCACGTAGGCACTGTAGATCGGTGTCGCCACGGCCGCGAGAATGCCGATGATCGCAACCACGATGAGAACCTCGATCAGGGTGAAGCCGCGCCCGGCAGCACGCGCACACCGCGGACCCGAGCAGCGTGAGGTTGCCACCAGCTGCCGCCGAGTCATGGATCCTGATACATCACGCATGGTATTCATCGTCTTTCATCTCTTGTTCGTTTCATCAGGGCGCCGGGCAATTGCCGGTACGCCCCGTCTGCGGCGACGTCAGCGCAGCGCGCTGCACGTGATCGGCATGGGTGCCGGTGTTGGCAATGGAGGCCTGACCACGAATGTCGACGAGCAGCGCCACCATGTGCACCATCGACTCGTCGGTGTTCAACGAGGTGCCGAGGGGCGCCACCTCACCGCAGTACTGCACCGTCAGCGACCCTTCGATGTCGGTACCGAGCCCGGCATTGACGATGTCGAAATCACTGGCCATGCCGGTATCACTGTCGGCGATCGTGATGGCCTCCGGTTTGTTGCTCGACATCTCCGTGGTGGCAAGAAGGTTCCTGAGAAAGCCTGCCGACCACACCGAACTGATGCCGGACTCGACCACCTCGAAAGCCATCGCCTTCTGCTGTGCGTTGCCACTGATGCGCTCGTTCAGGCGCGTACTCGAGAGCATGGCGACACCGACGAGCGTCATCGCCACCATCAGGATCAGGCTGACGGCCAGCGCCGCACCGCGCTGTCGCCCGACCGGCACTCCGCGCATGGCACTCGCATCGACCTCGATGGCAAGCCGCTGGTGATACTGTTCTCGAATGCTCATCACGTCGCTCCGCATCCTCCGTCGATCAGCGGTTTCTGAGCAGCACGGTGCTGCTGAAGACTTCCCGGGCCATGCGGTCATTGATGGTCACTTCCTCGTCAAGCACCACGTAGGTACCCGAAACACTGCGACTGCGAATGGCCTTGCCGGAGTTGACGAGCAGCGCAATACGCAGCGAGCTGACCTCGTCGGCCCTGAGGCCGGCGTTCCAGGCCACGTAGCGCTGCGGCGCATCCGAATCGTCGGAGGCCTCGGCATCGACGCCGTAGAGAATGCGAAACGCTTCGACGCCTTCGACCAGCGGCATGGCCGATGACCCATCTTGATTGCCGGTACAGGTGATTGTCTCGCTGGACGAATCATAGCTGTATGTATTTACCGCTATCCCGTCTGTTGACGCGGTAGACTGACCGTTGCAATCGTAGGGATGCGCGGTACGAATCGTGACCTGGGCCGAACTGCTGTTGGCAAGATCCAGTGGTTCGAGATCGACACTCGGCGAGAAGCCCGCGAGTCGAAGACCCTGCCGCAGCACGCTGATGCCGTAACGCCCGTTGTCCTGCATCGACTGGATGCCTTCGCTGAAGCGACTCGAGCGCGTCGATCCGGCATACATGTTCATGCCGGCAGCGAGCAGCACCAGTCCGAGCACCATGGCAATCATGAGTTCGACCAGCGACAGGCCGCGCTGTCGAGGCAAGGTCCGGAAGGTCTGCTTGTTCTCGATCACGGGCGCAGTCTCATGCTGACGTTGCGGGTTTCCGTCGTATCGTCCGACGGGCTGCTGCGTTCGGTCCAGGTGATGCTGATGGTGTAGGCCGAATCGGCCTTGCAGGGACTGTCGTTGCAGGCAACCTTCAGACACGCACCGCAGGCCACCGAAAACAGGTCGAAGGCGGCCAGTTCGCCGCTCGTGCAGCTTTCGCCGGCACCCGTCGGAGAATCCTGACAGTAGGGGGTCGGCTTGACGGCACAATCGTAGCCGTTCGCGGTATCGAAACCCGCGTAGTCACCATCGATCACGGCCTGGTGATTGATGCGCATGCGCGTGGCCATGTTCTCGATCAGCAGCAGCGCCTTGGCGCGGTTGTAGCTGCTGGTGGTGTGCTTGATGCCGGTCAGCTGGAGGCCGGCCATGCCCAGTACGCCGAAGGAGATGACCACGAGTGCCACGAGCACCTCGATGATGCCGACACCGCGCTGGTGCCGACACGGGTTCAGATGATCACTCACGGCACTTCCTCCGAATCGATGCGTCCGTTGGCCGCGATCTTCACCTTGCGTTTCTGCTCGCCGGAGGCATAGTCGACCTCGACCCCACCCGCCAGCGGCACGCCTGCCCCGTTGGTACTGGTACCGGTACCGGTAAAGAGGACGCCATTGGAGAAGACGGCATCCGCGGTCATGGTGATGGCGCCACCCAGGTCACCCTGCTGACGCAGGAGCGTGTCGGCGCCGCTGTCGAAGCTGCCGTTGCCGGCAGCGTCGGCGAACACGATCCAGCCATCCGCGTAGTCGCCACCGTCGCTGCAGGCGGGCGTCTCCGCAAGGGCATTGGCACTCGGACAGAACCTGACGAAACCGGCACGCTTGACCGCTTCCGAACGCGCGTGCTGCAGCGAGAACACCAGTTCGTTGGTGGCAGCCGTGACTCCCGAACCCGCGAGCATGCCCCGTAGCGAAGGCAGACCGAGTCCGAGCAGGATCGCGGCGATGGCGAGCACCATGAAGAGCTCGATCATCGAGAATCCCGATTGACGCCGCGTGACGGAGTCCATGCCTTTCGCTTCCCCTGATGTCGTCCGGACAGAACAAGACCCGCTCCTTGAAGCGGGCTACATCGGAAGTAACGGCAGGTGGGCTGGCGGACTTTACCGCCGGTCGGGCCGGGCGGCGCTCAGCGTCAGCGCATTGTGACGATTTCCTCGGAACTCGTCGGGTGAATGGCGATGGTGTCGTCGAAGTCGCGCTTGGTCGCACCCATGCGCATCGCCACCGCGAAGCCCTGCAGCATCTCGTCGACGTCGAGACCGATCATGTGCAGCCCCACGACCTTTTCCTCGGTGCCAGTGACCACGAGCTTCATCGTGGTTCTGGGCGGTGAATCGGTCATGGCGTGATACATCGCGGTGAAACTCGTCTGATACACCTTGACCGAGGCCTCGCCGAACCGCTCGATGGCCTCGCTTTCGGTCAGACCCACCGTGGCCAGCGGCGGGTGGCTGAACACCACCGTGGGCACGATGTCGCAGTCGAGGTGACGCTCTCGCTGGTTGTCGTAGAGCCGGTCGGCAAGGCGTCGTCCGGCGGCCACGGCCACAGGGGTAAGCTCGACTGCACCCGTCACGTCACCGACCGCAAGAATGCTGTCGACCGAGGTCTGCTGGAATCTGTCGACGCGGATGTAGCCACGTTCGTCGAGTTCGACCCCGGCCGCTTCGAGGCCGAGATCGGCATGCACCGGGTGACGTCCGACGGCGAAGATCACGGTGTCGAAACCGCTCAGTACGCCGCCTCCGTCGGAGTGGACCGTGAAGCTGGCATCGTCTTCCCTGTCGATGGCAACGGGTGTGAACCGCGACTCGACGTTGACACCGCTGTTCACCATTTCCTCGCGCAGCCGCTCGCTCAGCATGATGTCGAAGCTTCTGAGAAAGTGGTCACGGCGGATCGCGAGTGTGACATCGGCACCGAGCGCATGCAGCACGCCCACGAGTTCCACGGCGATGTAGCCCGCCCCGAGCACGAGCACCTTCTGCGGACAGGCCTTCAGTCGAAAGAACCCATCAGACGTGATGGCATGCTCGGCACCGGCAATGTCGGGCACCACCGGCGCACCACCCGTGGCAATGAGAATGCGATCGGCCGAGCAACGATCCCCCTTCACGTCCACGGTGTGGGCATCGACAAGGCGCGCACGACCGTTCTTCACTTCGACGCCGTTCTGCTCGAGGTATCTCGTGTAGGCGCGATCGATATTGGCGATGTACTGCTCGCGCTTCTCGACAAGATATGCCCAGTCGAAACCCTGCTGCTCGACGGTAAACCCATAGGCTTCGGCAGCGTGCAGACGTTCGGCCATGCTCGCCGCGTACCACATGATCTTCTTGGGCACGCAGCCACGGTGCACGCAGGTGCCACCGAGCACCGCATCGCTTTCGATCAGCAGCACGCGCGCACCGTACATGCCGGCACGATTGGCCGTGGCGATACCACCACTGCCGGCTCCGATGACAATGAGATCGTAATCGTGGACACTGCTGGACATGAGGCGAAGGACTCTCCTTTCGAAGACGGTGAATGGCGCTCGGACGTGAAACCGGAGCGCATCTGCCGGGATGCTGGATCGCGGTCGTTCAGGCTACTATACCCGTGCTGAGTGTTGCCCCCTTCCCGACGATGTCCCTCGAGATGTCCATTGCCACGCTGGAAAAGAAACTTCCCGCCTACATAGCGCTGACCCGACTCGACAGACCCATCGGCATCTACCTGCTCATGTGGCCGATGCTGTGGGCGCTGTGGTTTGCCGCGGGCGGTCTGCCGCGGTTCGATGTTCTCGTCATCTTCATTGCCGGTGCCGTGCTGACACGTTCCGCCGGCTGTGCCATCAATGACTTCGCCGACCGGGATTTCGATGGCCACGTCGCACGCACGAAGCAGCGTCCGCTGGCAACCGGCGCCCTGAGCGCCCGCGAAGCCGTGACGGCCGCGGCCATCCTGTTTCTGGCAGCTTTCGTGCTGGTGCTGTTCACCAACCCCATGACCATCGGACTTTCCTTCGTGGCCGTCGCCCTCGCGTCTTTCTATCCCTTCGCCAAGCGCGTGACCGACTTTCCGCAGATCGTGCTCGGTGCAGCCTTCGGCATCGCCGTTCCCATGGCCTTTGCCGCCCAGACCAGTACCCTGCCGCCGCTCGCCTGGTTGCTGTATGCCGCCACTCTTCTGTGGGCCCTGGCCTACGACACGCTCTATGCCATGGCCGACCGAGCGGACGATCTGCGCATCGGCGTGCGTTCCACGGCAGTCCGGCTGGGCCACCTGGACCTCGCTTTCGTGCTGCTCATCCAGCTTGCCGTGCTCGCGCTCCTCGCACTCGCCGGGCACATGGATGGCCGCGGCAGCTTCTACCACGCGGGGCTCCTTGCCGCGCTCGGTTTCATTGCCTGGCAACTCTGGATCTCGCGCGAACGCGACCCCCAGGCCTGCCTGCATGCCTTTCTGAACAACCACTGGATGGGGCTGACGATCTTCCTTGGCCTCGTGCTCGATTTCGCACTCGGCTCATGAGCACAGCGACACCAGAGCGGAGCGGCAACGAGTGGATCGGGCCACTCCTCGAGCGCTACCGCAAGGTGCTGTCCGCCAGTGGCGCGGGCACCACGATTGCTCAGGGCGCGGCTGCTGCCGCCGGCCGATCCGCAGACACCACCGCAACCTCACTCCGGCAGCAGGGCCTCGAACAGCACTTCCGCGAGCTGCTGCTCGCCGATGCGCTCGAAGACAAGCTGGCACTGAACGCCGAGAGCCCCGCACATCCGCTGCAACTCGGCATCATCGGCCCGACTCAGGCCGGCAAGAGCAGCCTCGTCAATCATGTGCTCGATACCGCTCGCGCCGGCGTCAGCGCGCTCGCAGGTTACACCGTGCACGCTCAGGGCCATGCCAACGGCTGTGACGAAAGGGAACTCACCGACCTCGACCCCGTACTTTCACCGCTCCGGCGCGTGCCACTGACCGCGCTCGACCCGCGCCGCCTCGACCAGTACGTGCTCGAGACGGTCGACGCCGGCCCCGCAGCGCTGGTCAGTCACGCCGTGGTCTGGGACTCGCCCGACTTCGACTCGGTGGCCGCCCTCGACTACCGCAGCGCGGTGCTCGCCATCATCGCCGTGGCCGACGCGCTCGTCATGATGCTGAGCAAGGACAAGTACGGCGATCAGAGCGTCTGGGACATGCTCGAGCGCATCCTGCCGCTTGGCAAACCGGTGCTGGTAGTCATCAACAAGGTACCCGAGAGCGATCGCGGCGCGGTCGAAAACGCCTTCACGAGCCGCTTCCGCGAGCGCTTCGACGATGCGCCGGCACTGGTTGTGATGCCGCTGATCGCAGACCTCACGACCAGCCCCGACCTCCCACCCTGGCCCGAAGCCAATGCAGAGCAGCTGCGCCAGGCAATACAGGCGCTCGTCAACGACATCGACCGCTCAGCTCAGGCAGAAGCCGTCGAGCGCTTCGTCGCCGCACGAGGTTCCGCCTGGCTGTCACCGGTGCGGAACGAACTTGCCGCACAGCAGGCCTGGGAAACGGAAGTCGATGCGGTACTTGCCGCAATGGAAAGCGACTACAACGAGAACTACCTCGACGACCCGCAGAAATACGAAACCTTCAACCTCGCGCTGGCCGAACTGCTGACCCTGCTCGAAATACCCGGGCTTGCCTCCACGCTTGCCAGAACCCGTGAATTCGTGACCTGGCCGGCGCGGCGCCTGCTCGGCCTGGGCCGACTCGGTGCCGAGGCCAGCCTGTCGAAACTCTCCGGGGGCAGATTCGAGGCAGCGGCCGGCAAGCCCGATCAGGAGCAGCAGATGCTCGCACTCGCCTGGGAGCGTGGCCTGAACCGCCTGCAGGGCTGGCTGATCGACCGGCAGAGCGACACCTCGACGAACGCTGCGTGGTGGTCCGGTGTATCAAGCGAACTGCGCACGCAGCAGAAAGCCCTCGAAACGGCCTTCGAGCGTGAGAGCGAGCGAGCGCGCAAGGCCTTCGAACCACGCATCGAAGCGGCTGCCAAAGGCCTCTATCAACAGTTGCAGGCGCAACCGGCCCTGTTGAACACGCTGCGCGCGACCCGCGTGACCACCGATGCCGCAGGTGTTGCGCTGGCGGTGAAATCCGGTGGCCTTGCGCCATCCGATCTCGTGCTGGCACCGGCAATGCTGTCGGTCACGACGCTCCTCACCGAGAGCGCCCTCGGGCGCTACATGGATCGCGTCAGGAACGAACTCAAGGTCGAACAACGGCGTCACATCCGCGAGACGCTGCTGCGCGGCGAGATGCGCGAGGCGCTGCTGGCCGTTGGCGCGGGCGATGCCCGGCAATCCTTCCTTGCCGGACTCGACCAGAGCGTCATCGATGCCGCCGCGCCTGAGCGCCTGAGCGCCTGAGCGCCTGAGCGCCTGAGCGCCTGAAGCAGAATCCTACAACTGCCTGAGCATGTGTTCGGCACCGGACACATCGGCCTTGCCCGGATTCGATTCGACTTCGATGTGCGTGACCTTGCCATCGTCGACGATCATCGCGTAACGTTGCGAGCGCTCCCCGAGTCCGGCTTCGGACAGGTCGATCAGCATCCCCGCCGCGCGCGTGAATTCGCTGTTGCCATCGGCCAGCATGTCGATCCGGTTTCCGACACCGAGGTGCTTGCCCCAGGCGTCCATGACGAAGAAATCTGCCGTGGAGATGCAGGCAATGGCCTCGACACCTCTGGCCCTGAGATCCTCCTCGCGCACGATGTAGCTCGGCACGTGCGACTCCGAGCAGGTGGGTGTGAAGGGGCCGGGCAGCGCGAAGATCAGCACCTTGCGACCTCGGGTGTATTCGCTCATGGACACATCCTTCGGTCCGGATTCGGTCATCTGCTTCAGCGTGACATCGGGAATGGTTGATCCGACTTCCAGCATGGTCTGCTCCTGTTGCTTCGGGGATTCGAAAAGCGCATGGACCGACCCGTCGATCGACCATGCATCTATCCTATCCGAAGCAGCGAGCGGCAGTTGAGCCGCAGCGGCAGGCAGCACCTCCCTCGCTCGGTCTGCCCGCCGGGGCAACGCGCACATCCGGGCCGGCACCGTCAACCGAGCAGCAGATCGTGCAGCTTCCCGAACAGCACGGGACCGAGCTCACGCACGTCATCGATGCGCATGGCTCTGTCATACAGACCGCTGACATCGTGTCCGATGCCTATCGCGAGCAGTTCGATGCGCCCGGCCCTGTCGATGGCGCGCACCACCTCGCCGAGATGGCGTTCGAGATAGTCTTCGCCGTTCAGTTGCAGTGTGGCGGTATCGACCGGGGCGCCATCGGAAATCATCACGAGGATGCGCCGGGTTTCGCGGCGACGTTCGAGCCGTGACGCCGCCCAGAGCAGCGCTTCGCCATCGATGTTCTGCTTCAGCAGCTCGCGGCCGAGCATCAGCGCCAGTGGCAGACGCGCGCTCCGCGCCGACATGTCGGCCGACTTGTAGATGATGTGGCGAAGATCGTTCATGCGGCCCGGCCTTGCCGGCTGGCCGCTCGCCTGCCACAGGCGGAGCGACTCACCGCCGTGCAGGGCACCGGTGGTGAAGCCGAGCACTTCCACCGCGACACCACAACGCTCCAGGGTGTGCATGAGGATGTCGGCGCAGCAGGCTGCGGTGGTGATCGGCCGACCGAGCATCGAGCGTGAGTTGTCGACCAGCAGGGTCACGATGGTGTCGCGGAATTCCGCTTCGCTTTCGCGCCGAAAGGCAAGCGGCGAATCGGGGACAACGACCACGCGCGTCAGGCGGGATGTATCGAGCTGCCCTTCGTCGAGATCGTGTTGCCAATGGCGCCGCTGGCGTGCCAGCAACCGTCGCCGGAGGCGCGCGGCGAGGCGGGACACCACCCGACCATTCAGCGCCAGTTGTTCATCGAGCGTTGCACGCAGCGGCAGCAACTCGCGACGCGTGGCGAGTTCGCCGGCCATGACCACACGATCATGAACATGGGTATAGGCGCGGTAGCTGGCTTCGGCACCGGCAAGGGCGGCATCGCTCTCGCTCGCGAACAACGCATCGGGCACCCCGTCGCCGGCATCCTCGGTGGAAGCGTCGAGCCCGCGGTTGCCCTCGGGATCGCTGATGAGTTCGACATCCGTATCAGCGTCCCGCTCGCAACCGCGTGCATCGCCGGGATCGGACTCGTCGCCACTCTCGTCCGGCATTTCCTGTGTGCCGGTAACACGTGGCCCGTGCTCGACATCACGGCCAAGCCCCGCGTCCTGCGTTGCCGCCGCCGCGAGTTGCCGGCGACTGGCACCGTCGCCGAGTTCGGCAAGCTCCATCGCCGCGATCGCCGCCAGCCGCGCAAACCGTTCCTGCGACGCGGTATGGCGGGACAGCGCCTCGAGCCAGATCGATGTCACGCTGCCACCCCGGAACGCGTCGGCGGCCAGGGCGGCAAGTTCCCGTACCACCGGGGGCAGATCCCGGTCGGGATAGCGCGCGTCGAGGTTCCGTTGCACACCCGACCAGCGCCCGGCGCCAAGCGATTCATGCCGGGTTTTCTCGAGCACGTCGAAGAGCGCTGCCGCCAGCGGTGACGCCGGTCGCCAGAGTGCATGCAGCGCGGCATCATGATGGCGATGACGCAGCGACTCGGCATCGCCAAGACCCCGTCGGGCAGCATTGATGCGCCGCTCACCGGACGCGGCCTCATCGAGCGTCAAGGCAGCATCGTCGGCGAGGACTCGTGCCACCGCCGTCAATCTTTCGTTGCCTTGCTCGCCTTTGCCGTGCATCGGTCTATTCTAGTGACCTCGGGAGCGCCAGGGATCACTGTTGTATTCTTGTCGCCCCGCAGCCGGCGCTCCTCGCAGCGCCTTCCGCAACCACCAGATCACGATGAGCGACTTTCTCGAATCCCGGCAACGTGCACTCTCCGACTGGACCGACAAGGCGATCGATGCCGGTTGGCTGCACGCGCAGGCACGGGATGAACTCGCCGCCGTGGTGGTGGCAAACCCGGGCGATCTCTTCGAGATCGGACAGCGCCCGCTCGTCGCTGGTCTCTTCGGCGGCACGGGAGTCGGCAAGAGCACGCTCCTGAACCGCCTCGCACGCGAACCCGTGGCACGTGCCAGCGCCGAACGCCCGACCTCACGCGACATCACGGTGTACGTACATCGCTCGGTCAACGTCGACAGGCTGCCCGAAGAACTGCCGCTCGCGCGCATGCGCACTTCGCTTCATCAACGCGCCGAATACCGGAACGTACTCTGGGTCGACATGCCCGACTTCGACAGCATCGAATCGAGTCATCGCGAACTGGTCGATCTGTGGCTGCCGCACCTCGATGTGGTGCTGTACGTGGTCAGCCCCGATCGCTACCGCGATGATCGCGGCTGGCGCCTGCTGCTCGAACACGGCAACCGGCACGCCTGGCTGTTCGTCTTCAACCACTGGGACCGCGGCCATCCGGAGCAGATCGACGATTTCCGCCAGCTCCTTCGCTCGGCGGGGCTCGACGACCCGATGATATTCCGCTGTGACAACGCCGAGACGGGGCGCGATGACGATTTCGCGGAACTCGAGAACACACTGCAATCACTCGCCGAAACCTCGCTGATCGAGTCGCTTGATCGGCACGGCGTGTTCCAGCGCCTCGACAGCCTTCATGCCGTCAGCGTCCCCTGGGTGCGTCCGCTCGAGCACACGGGCGAGGCAGGCCTCGCGCTCTGGGAAGAACACTGGAGAGGCAGCACGGCGAATCTCGATGCCGAAAGCCGCTGGAAGATCCCGGCCATTGCGCTGCGCCACGCACCACACCGGCAGAGCCTGCTGTCGCGCTGGTGGCCGCGTCGCCTGCCGGGCGTGCCGAACATCGCCCTGCCCGGCGCCGACGAAACCACAAGCGCGCCTGCTGCCACCACGTCACCCGACGCCAGCACCCTCATCGACGCAGCGGCACTGCAGCGCGTGGATGAATCGATCGAGCGCTTCGGCTACCGCCTCGCCGAGGAAACCGGCCTGCCGCATGCCGCCGTCAGACGACACCTCGCGCCCCTGTCGACGAGCCTGCCCGGTGAGTTGGAGCGCCTTGCCGCGCTCGAACTCAACGCAGCCCTCGCTGCTCCAGGCAGTCGCTGGCAACGCCTTCTGCACCGCATGCTGTCGCTGCTCGCGCTGCTGCTGCCACTGGCCGCGCTCACCTGGGTGGCTGTCCGTGTCATCGCCGCCTTCAACGCGGGCGCCGACGATCCGAATGCCTACCTCGGCAGCAACTTCGCCGTCAACGGCGTCCTGATGATCCTGCTCGCCTGGCTGATACCGACCTTCCTCGCCTGGCGTGCGCGGCCTTCGCTCGAACGCGCAGCGGCACTCGGGCTCGAGCAGGGACTCAAGGCCGCGACCGACAGGGTCGACGTGACGGTGCGCGCGGCGCTTGCCGACATGAGCACCGAGGCGGCCGAGCTCGCGAGCGAATATCGCGCGCTCTGGGACGGCCGCAGCGAGCCAGACGGTGGGGACGTACCGGAACGACTCAAGCGTCTGCTGATGCGTCAGACGCTCGGCTCGCCGGTCCACGCAACCGGCTGAACCGCAGGCAGGGAACCTCCGTCAGGGAATCCGGATGCGCATCTGTCACCGTGACTCGCGCTGCCGGTCTTCATTCGTGGGTGGTGGGGTTGCCGCCGCGGCCCAGAGCGACACCTTCCGGGCACCTGCATCGAGCAGTTCACGCGCTAGCTCCCGGGCAGTCGCTCCGGTGGTCAGGACATCATCGACGATGGCCACATGCTGACCGGTCAGGGCACGCGATTCCGGCACGGCAAAGGCACCGAGAATGGCCAGCTGCCGCTCGTTGCGCGAAAGCCCTGTCAGCGAACCGGTATCGATCCGGCGCTCGGCGAGAGCGGGGCGCAGGGGCAGCGCGGTGACCTCGGCAATCCAGCGGGCGATTTCGGCCGACTGATTGAAACCACGTTCGGCTTCGCGCCGGGCGTGCAGCGGCATCGGCAGCAGGCAGTCCGGCCAGTCGACGCCATCGGCAACGGCGCTTCCGGCCGCTGTTCCCGCCTCTGCCGCATCACTGCCGCCTGCCGTCATGGCCAGCGGCGGGCATTCCCGTGCGATTCTGCCGATCAGGGTGCCCAGCACCCGCGCAGGCACGCGTCTGCCGCGGTATTTCAGGTCGGTTACCAGGGTGTCGACGGGATGCCGGAAACGGAACGGTGTCAGCACCGGAAAAGGCAGTACCACTTCATCGGGATGCGCCGCCGGCAACCACGGCAACCAGGCTGCGCAGCCTCGGCAGAGATCGATGCCGGGGGCACCATCCCGGCCACAGAACACGCAGCAATGCGGCAGCAGCAGTGACTCGAGGCGTGCAAGACGAGGCACCTTCCAGCCGATGCGCGAGCCGATGGCTGTGAAACATACCGATTGTCGTGTCAATGCAACGTCGCAGATGGCAGCAGGTGGCTGAACACCCGGCGAACCTGCCTGCGTCCTGTTTCGAGTGCGGAAATCACCGCATGACATATCGACGCCCTCCCTGGCATCGGCGGACTCTCACCGCCCTCGCCACCCGTCATTGTTGTATTTTTCATACAGACAGGCAGGAAACGGTTTACAATTCCACTTTGAACGACTATACAGACAAAAATACAACAAGAGCAGCCCGTGGCTGATGTCCATTCTGCCACCATGGGGTTGTCGGCGTCAGGGTGAGAAAGGGCGAAGGGTCGGAAACTGCGTTGCACGGCCACCGCCAGTCGCATTCGCACGTTTTTGAAGTTGTCACCAGGAGCCAGTGAGGCCATGAAGAAAGAATTAGCTACCCTCGGTTTTTCCGCCACCTTGCTGATCGCGAGTCAGGCATTGTTCGCCCAGGAAGACGAAACCCCCATAGCGGTGCCCGACACCGGTGCCGGTGGTTACGTCGCATCGGACGGCTCCGTCGTGAAGACGGGCAGCGGCGACTGCCTGCACGACAGCAGCTACTCGGCCGACGCGCCGATCAATGCCTGCGAAGGTATCGAGGAGATGGAAGAAGCGCCGGCGGTCGAGGAAACGGCAGTAGAGGAACCCCCACCCGAGCCCGCCGTCACCTCGGCAACGCTGGATGGCGAAGCGCTCTTCGATACCGATTCCGCCACCCTGGGATCGGTCGCGGAACAGCAAGTGATGTCACTGGTCGAGCAACTCCGGGGCTTCGACGAAATCACCGCCATCAGCGTGGTCGGTCATACCGATTCCCGCGGTGCCGAAGCCTACAACCAGGCGCTTTCGGAACGTCGTGCCAATGCGGTCGCCGACTATCTCTCTGCCGCCCTGCCGGACGTCGAGATCACCGCCTCAGGCGCTGGAGAAAGCGAGCCCGTCAGCTCCAACGACACCCCCGAAGGCCGCCAGCTCAACCGGCGGGTCTTCATCCAGGCCACCGCCTCCAGCATCACCAACTAAACATTGACCATCACCGGAAATAGTCTATTGTTGCGCATACCCGCAACTGGAGTCTCTAGCATGAAAACGCGTAATACCCTGATCGCCGCCGCCCTGATCGCCGGTGGTTCCATGGCCGCCCAGGCTGAATCCATCATCGATGTCGAAGGCACCGTTGACGGCGAAGGTACCGACAGCTACGTCACCACCAGCGACGGCACCGTGCTGAAGACCGGCACCAACAGCTGCACGCACACTGGCACCTACGATGCCGAAGCCATCATCAACGCCTGCGAAGGCATCGAAGAAGAAGAAGAAGTGGTCGAAGAAGTCGTGGAAGAAGTCGTGGAGGAAGAGCCGCCGAAGGTGCAGACACGCATCGATACGCGTGAACTCTTCGGCCGCACCCTGTTCGAGTTCGACTCGGCCGATCTCAACGCGGACGGCGAAGCCGCGATCGGCGAACTCATGGACAAACTCGCCGAGTTCAAGGGCGTAACCGATATCGTCGTTACCGGCCACACCGACAGCACTGGCCCGGAAGAGTACAACCTGAAGCTCTCGAAAGAGCGAGCCGCAACCGTTGGCGCCCTCTTCTCCGAGCGCTACCCCGACGCCAACGTGACCGTTCAGGGCATGGGTGAAGCACAGCCCGTCGCTGCCAACGACACCAAGGAAGGCCGTGCCCGCAACCGTCGCGTGGAAATCGACGTGACTGCCGAAGAAGTGGTCACTTTCGAATAAGTACCCACCGAGCATCGGCGCCCGACATCACGGGCGCAATGACCAGAAGGCCGGCCCCCCTCCGCAAGGGGCCGGCCTTTTTCGTGGATCTGCCCGCGATTTACGGCGAGAGTGCAGCGGCAGCATCGCCCCTACATCAGTCCGCGCTCCGCCAGTGAAGTCTGCTGCCCGCGGCCGATCACGAGATGATCGAGCACCCGCACGTCGATGAGCGCGAGTGCGTCGGTGAGCTTGCGCGTCAGGCGCACGTCGGTCTCGGAAGGTTCGGCCACACCGCTCGGATGGTTGTGCGCGAAGATCACGGCCGCGGCGTTCCTCGACAGACAGTGCTTGACGACCTCGCGCGGATACACCGCGGCCGAGTCGATGGTGCCCTGAAAGAGTTCACGGTACTCGATGAGCCGATGGCGGTTGTCGAGAAAGAGCGCAGCGAATACCTCATGTTCGAGGCCGGCGAGATGCAGGGCAAGGTAGTCGCGCACCACCTCGGGAGAGTTCAGCACCTCGCGTTCGCGAACGCGCGAAAACAGCAGCCGCCGGTTGAGTTCCACTGCCGCCTGCACCAGAGCGTAGCGAGAACTGCCAAGACCACGGATCCTGCAGAAACGCTGCTGGTCGAGCAGCACCAGTTCGAGGAGGCCACCGTGCGCATCCAGCGCCTTCCGCGCCACGTCGATGGCGGATTGGCCGGCCACACCGGACTGCACGAAGATGGCGAGAAGTTCGGCGTCGCTCAGCGACGCGGCACCGTTCCGGAGCAGTTTTTCACGCGGGCGCTCCGATGCCCGCCATTGGCGAATGCTCATGCGTCACTTCCCTGTGATCGGCTGTACGTGTACTGCCCTGATACTACATCACAGACCCGGCCTGATCTCAAGCGAATCTCGGTCTGGATCGGAATACCGTCACACGTGCATCCATCAAGCCGGGCTCCACAAGCAGGACAACGGAGCTGCAAACAGGTTCTCGCCAAATGGCACTACCTGATCGTGGTCGTAGAGAACCAGCCCTTGAACGAACTTGTCCCCACAGACTCCCTCGAGCTTTCTGAGTCCGGAAAAATCGCCGCGAGACACGGAAGCAGCCGCCTTGACCTCGATTCCGACAACCTCTCCCCGTCGGTTCTCGATCACGATGTCGACTTCATTCCTGTACCTGTCGCGAAAATGGGAAAATGAACAACGCTGTCGACTCCACGTGGATATCTTCCGCAACTCACTGAATACGAACGTTTCCAGTAATGGCCCGAAAGCTGTCTTGTCTCTTTCCAGCGTCTCCGGCAGAACTCCCTGCATCGCAGCCAGCAAACCGGAATCGAGAAAGTGCAGCTTCGGCGACTTGACCAATCGTTTCAGTTGATTGGTGAACCAGGGCCGCAAGGTCTGTACGAGATGGATGTTCTCGAACACTTGCACGTACTTCTCGGTAGTAACGTGATTCAAGCCAACCGTGGCCCCTATCCCACTGTAGTTGACCAACATACCGGAATGCGCTGCCAGCGACGCCAACAGCCGCGGCATGATGGCAAGCTGTTCCAGCTGAGCAACTTCACGGATATCTCGCTTCACGATGGCATCGAGGTATTCGTGATGCCAGTCCTGCCTTCTCTCCCAGGTCTTTCGTTCCAGCGCTTCCGGATAGCCACCCGCGAGAACAATGCTGATCAATTCATCACCGAGAATCAGTTTTTTCGCTTTCGGCCTTTCACCTGCAAGGCATCTGTCGATAAACGATGATCGTGCGCCGAACAGTTCCGCTTGCGACAACGGCAACAGAGGCACAACCTCCATGCGACCGGCAAGGGAATCAGCCACTGTCGGCATCGTCATGAGATTCGCAGAGCCTGTCAGCAGAAATCTCCCGGGAGTCTTGTCCTTGTCCACGGACATCTTGATCGGCAGAAGGATTTCGGGCGCGCGTTGTATTTCGTCGATGACGGCGCGTTCCAGCCCTCGAACGAAACTCACGGGGTCTTGTCGTGCGGATGCGAGTACCGATGTGTCATCAAGAGTCAGAAAAGGTGTCTTGTCGGAAGCGATTTCCATGGCAAGTGTGGTTTTTCCGGATTGCCGAGGCCCCGAAATGAGAACTACTCGCGTGTCTGACAAGGACTCGTGAATTCGGTCCATGGCAAATCTCGGATACATGCGCGACGATGATTCTGACGGCGGATTGAAAGTCAATGATACGGCAGATTGAAAGCGAAGGCCCGGCGAATTGAAAGCGAAGATCCGGCGGATTGAAAGCGAAAGCCCGGCGGATTGAAAGTGAGGGATCGTCGGATTGAGGGCATCACGACCACCGACTCCATCCCCGCGATCACGCATCGCGCCGGAAATCTGTCGATCTCACCCGCCGCAGCGTACGCCAACGGCATGAATTGCTACCATTCATCCCATGTCGGAATTACGCAACAAGCGCGTGCTGCTGGGCATCAGCGGCGGGATTGCCGCGTACAAGAGTGCGGTAATCGCGCGGCATCTCGTGCGTGCCGGCGCCGAGGTGCGCACAGTCATGACCGAGGGTGCCCGGGCCTTCCTCCAGCCCCTGAGTCTGCAGGCCCTGACGGGTCACCCCGTGCATACCGAACTCCTCGACGCCGAGGCCGAGGCCGGCATGGGCCACATCGAACTCGCGCGCTGGGCCGAACTCGTGTTGATCGCGCCCGCCACGGCCAACACCATGGCGCGCCTCGCCAACGGCTTCGCGAGTGACCTTCTCTCGACGATCTACCTCGCAACCGACGCCCCCGTGATCATCGCACCGGCGATGAACCGACTCATGTGGCAACACGCCGCTACCCAGTCGAACCGCCAGCGCCTCATCGAGCACGGGGTCATGGTCATCGGCCCGGGTTCCGGACTTCAGGCCTGCGGCGAAACCGGTGACGGTCGCATGCTCGAGCCCGAGCAAATCGTCGCATCGCTGGAACTGCACCTCGAGCGTTCGCCCTTCAGGGGTTCGGCCGAACGCGCCATCGACCCCGAGGCCGACACGCGCATCGGCACGCAGCACCTGCCACGCAAGGAGCAGGCACCCGAACTCGGCGTGCCCGCCATGCTTCGGGACCCGCGCCTCAAGGGCCGCGACATCCTCATCACGGCAGGCCCGACCCGCGAACCGATCGACCCCGTGCGCTACATCAGCAACCGGAGTTCGGGGAAGATGGGCTACGCCATCGCGCGCATGGCACGTGCGCACGGCGCAAGCGTCACGCTTGTGTCAGGCCCCACCCGCCTCGACCCACCGGATGGCGTGAAGCGCGTGGACGTGACCACGGCACAGGAGATGTACGATGCCGTGCTCGAACGGGCCGCGCAGGCCGACATCTTCATTTCGGTGGCGGCCGTATCCGATTTCCGCGTCGAGAGCATCGCCGACAGGAAGATAAAGAAAACCGAAGGCAACGATGAACTGAACCTCATGCTGGTCAGAAACCCCGACATTCTCGCCACCGTTGCCGCGCTGCCGAAGCGTCCCTTCTGCGTGGGCTTCGCCGCCGAAACCCACGATGTCGAGGCGCACGCCCGCGGCAAGCTCGAGCGCAAGAAACTCGACATGATCGCCGCAAACCACGTCGCACGAGCAGACAACCCCGTGTTCGCCAGCGACCGGAACGCACTTGATGTGTACTGGGCCAGCGGCAAGGCAGCAATCGGCCCCGGTCACAAGCTCGATGTGGCCGCCGAACTCGTCGAACTCGTGGCCGAACGTTTCGCGGCCAGCAGATCGGCAGCCGGCACCTGATCGGACTACCGGCAGAGGTACAGGCACTTGCCCGACTCCACACCCTTCAGGACAGGATGCACATGAGCGCCGACACGGCAGATTCCCGCCCCCGCATCGCCTTTCGCGTGCTCGACCCGCGCATCGGCGACGGCATCGCACTCCCCGAATACGCGAGCGGTGGCTCGGCCGGGCTCGATCTTCGCGCCTGTCTCGACGACACGCTCACGCTGCTTCCCGGCGCCACCGAACTCGTTCCCACGGGGCTGGCCATCCACATTGCCGACCCCGGCCTCGCGGGCATGATCCTGCCGCGTTCGGGCCTCGGTCACAAACACGGCATCGTGCTCGGCAACCTCGTCGGCCTGATCGATTCCGATTATCAGGGCCAGCTTCACGTCTCGGCATGGAACCGAAGTGCGACACCCTTCGACATCGAGCCCGGTATGCGCATCGCACAGCTTGTCATCGTGCCCGTGGTGCAGGTAGGCTTTGAACGTGTGGACAGTTTTGCCGTCTCCGAGCGCGGCGAGGGCGGTTTCGGCTCCACCGGACGGAGCTGAATCCCGCACGACAGCCAGCGCTCGAACAGACCGACATCGCGTCCTGCAGGACATCGACAAAAGGACTCATCACAGAGCAACCCGAGAACAGGGAACCCTTCATGAACATTTCGCCCGACATCTTTCGTGCCTACGACATCCGTGGCATCGTGACAGACGCGCTCACTCCTGCGGTGGTCGAACAGATCGGCCACGCCTTCGGCACCGAATGCCACGAGCGTGGCGTCGCCAGCGTCGCCGTGGCGCGCGACGGCAGGCTTTCCGGCCCGGACCTCATCGAAGCGCTCTCGAACGGCATCGCAAAGGCGGGCGTCGATGTCATCGACATCGGCATGGTGCCCACTCCGGTACTCTACTTCGCCACCAGGCACCTCGACACCAGCACCGGCATCATGGTCACGGGCAGTCACAACCCGCCCGAATACAACGGCCTGAAGATGGTCCTCGAAGGCGATGCCCTTTTCGGCGATGGCATCACCGCACTCCACACCCGACTCGTCGAAGGCCGCCTGCATGCTGCCGACGTCCCGGGTGGTCAGAGCCGCGAAGACATCCTCGACGACTACATCAACCGCATCCTCGGTGACGTGAAACTCAGGCGCACCATGCGCATTGCCTACGACTGCGGCAACGGTGTCGCAGGCGCGGCCGCGCCGCAGCTCTTCGAAGGGCTCGACACGGAAGCCGTCGGTCTCTACACCACCGTCGACGGCACTTTCCCGAATCATCACCCGGATCCGGCCAAACTCGAGAACCTTCAGGATCTCATCAGGAAGGTCAAGGAAGACAAACTCGAGATCGGCCTCGCCTTCGATGGCGATGGCGACCGCGTCGGCGTCGTCGACGACAAGGGCAACGTGATCTGGCCCGATCGCCAGATGGTGCTGTTCGCGCGCGACGTGCTCGAGCGAAACCCGGGGGCGCGCATCATCTACGACGTGAAGTGCTCGAAGGTGCTGCCCGAGGCCATCAGCGAAGCCGGTGGAGAGCCCGAGATGTGGAAGACCGGCCACTCCTTCATCAAGGCGCGCATCAAGGAAACGGGCGCGCTCCTCGGCGGCGAAATGAGTGGACACCTCTTCTTCAAGGAACGCTGGTATGGCTTCGACGACGCACTCTATGCCGCCGCCCGACTGCTGGAAATCCTCTCGGCAACCGACAGACCCGCAAGCGAGATCTTCGCCGCGATTCCCGACACCGTGAACACACCCGAGATCTCGATCAAGCTCGATCGCGACGGTGCCCAGCACGAGTTCGTCGAGAAGTTCACGAAGAACGCCGATTTCGACGGTGCAAGGCTCACCACCATCGACGGAGTACGTGCCGACTACGACGACGGCTTCGGCCTCGTGCGCGCCTCGAACACGTCGCCGTCACTGGTGATTCGTTTCGAAGCTGACGACCAGGCGGCACTCGAGCGCATCCAGAACGCGTTCCGCAAGGTCATCACGGCTACCGACGACAGCATTTCGCTGCCGTTCTGACGGCAATCGACGCAGAACGACCATGAGCGAACACTCAGCGCAATCCACCGCCGGATTGCGAGGCGGCATGAGCTACTGATGCACGAAGTCGAGCACCCTGCCATCGATGCGGCTGCAACCGCACGCATCCTGAACGAGGCGCTGCCGAACCTGCAGCGCTACGCCGGGCAGACCGTCGTGATCAAGTATGGCGGCAATGCGATGGTCGATGAAGAGCTGCAGCAGGCCTTTGCCGAGAACATCGTCATGCTCAGACAGGTGGGCGTGAGCCCGGTGGTGGTCCACGGTGGCGGCCCGCAGATCGGGCGCATGCTCGAACGGCTTTCGATCGAAAGTGAGTTCATCGATGGCATGCGGGTCACCGACACCGACACCATGGACATCGTCGAGATGGTGCTCGGCGGCCACGTCAACAAGCGCATCGTTTCGCGCATGAGCCGCGTCGGCGGCCATGCCATCGGCCTTACGGGCAAGGACTCGATGCTGATCGAAGCACGGCCGCTGCAACTCGAGGGGCAGTCCGACAACGTGCTTGGCTGCGTGGGTGAAGTCAGTCGCATCCGGCGCGAGATCATCGACGATCTGATCGCCAACGGACACATCCCCGTCATCGCCCCGATCGGCACCGACGCCGGCGGGGCAAGCTACAACATCAACGCCGACCTCGTTGCCAGCAGCGTGGCGAAGGCCCTCAACGCTTCACGCCTGCTCCTGCTCACCAACACCCCGGGCATCCTCGACGAAAACGGCAAGCTGCTGACGGGTCTCACGCCCGATGATGTCAACGCGCTGATCGACACGGGCGTACTCCACGGTGGCATGCTGCCGAAAGTCGCCTGCGCGCTCGACGCGCTCCAGGCCGGCGTCGACAGTGTGGTCATCATCGACGGACGCGTCAAACACGCGGTTCTGCTCGAACTCTTTACCGACCAGGGCGCGGGGACGATGATCCAGCTCGGCAAGGGCATGCAGGGCGCATAGTTTCCGTCCTCACACTGACCGGCTTGTTCAAACCGGCGTACTCCGTCAACGGTTGCGATGCGACGGATCCGCCCCCATCAACGCCAACGCTCTTCCTTCAGTTCACGATAGCGCACGAGGTCATCCTCGAACTTCACGGCGAGTTCATTGCGTTCTTCGGCCTTGGAATCAATCAGCGACCAGGCATTCTCGATATTGCGCTGGATGCTCTTCTGCTCGGCATAGAGCGTTTCCTGCGCCTGTCCTTCACCGCTCGACTTTTCCTGCATCTGCACACGCTTGTCGACCACCGCGAGCCGTTCCGAGAGAATGCGGATACGGTCGTCAAGGCGGCTGATGAGGCCATCGATCATGCCGATGCGATCGTCCCGCGTGCGGATGAGGTCTGCTTCGGTGGTGAAGGTGGCAAGGAGTGCGCGATCACGGATGCGTGCGAGTTCTTCTTCACGCACGCGCGCACGTTGCGCGCGCCGCTCTTCACGGCTCAGCACTTCCTCGAGCACCACACCCTGGTGGTTCAGAATCGCATGACCGTTGTCCTGACCGGAGTCGGGGGCGCGATCCTGATAGGTGGTGAGACCACTGTCATTCCACTTGTACACGGTCTCGGCATGAGCCGCCGGTACGGCGGCGGCAATGCCAGCCAAGGCCACAAGCATGGCAGGAGCGAGGCCTGCGTGGCGCTTCGCTGCATCGTGCTCAGCACGGCTGAGACTGTTCGGGTTTGCAAACATCCGGAACTCCAATCCTTGCTGCCGACCGCGCGCCTTTCTGTGCACCGGAAACCGACATTCAGGCTGTTAGCGTCCAACCTCCGAACTACCTTGACGCACCAACGCGGAGACTCCGGCAGATTTGCGATCCATGTCTCCTACAATGCAGAGCATGCGAATCATCACCGCGAACCTCAATGGCATCCGTGCAGCTGCGCGCAAGGGCTTCTTCGTCTGGCTCTCGCGCCAGCGCGCCGATGTGGTCTGCCTTCAGGAGACCAAGGCACAGGAACACCAGCTCACCGACCCCGTGTTCCACCCCAGGGGCTGGCACATCCATTTCCACGATGCGGTGAAGAAAGGCTACAGCGGCACCGCACTCTACAGCCGCCCCCTGCCCGATACCGTGCAGCACGGTATCGGCATCGACTGGATCGACGAGGAAGGGCGTTACCTCGAAGCACGTTACGGCAATCTCTCCGTGATCTCGCTGTATCTGCCCTCGGGCACGAGCGGCGATGAGCGTCAGGCCTACAAGTACCGCGTCATGGACGTGCTTCTGCCGCATCTCGACACCCTGCAGAGCAGCGGACGTGACGTGATCGTCTGCGGCGACTGGAACATCGCCCACACCGAGGCCGACATCCGCAACTGGAAAGGGAATCTCCGGAACTCGGGCTTTCTGCCCGAGGAACGCCAGTGGCTCACGCGCCTCTTCGACGAGGTCGGCTACGTGGACGTGTTTCGACAGTTGCCGCAGAAACCGCACGAATACACCTGGTGGTCACAGCGCGGCGGCGCGCGCGAGCGCAACGTCGGCTGGCGCATCGACTACCAGATCGTCAGCGCCTCACTCGGCAACCGTGTTCGCAGGACCCGCGTCTACCGCAAGCAGGCATTCTCCGATCATGCACCGCTGATCATCGACTACGATCTCGAAAAGCCAGCCTCGCCAGCACCAACCGCCTGAGACGGCCGCCGCAGCCTTCGGCACCCGGCTGCCGCCCGATGCGCTGAATCGGCTGCCGTTGCCCATGGAATCTGTCGTCGACAGGCTCGTCGCAGGTGTCGTCGACCGCTTCCTTACAGGTGTCGTCACGGACTCCCTCAAAGGCCCCCTCAAAGGCCCCCTCAAAGGCCCCCTCAAAGGTTTCCTCACAGGTTTCCTCACAGGTGTCGATCCAGCCTCCCGTGACACTTCCGGACTCGTCGAACCCCGAAGGCATCCTTGCGGACATCATGACGGGTACGGGATGCAGCGACAGAGTGCGGTGTCGCTGCCAGTCCATGGCATCGTGCAGGGCGCGAAAGATGCGCTCGGCCTGATGATGATGCCGACGACGAATCGTCACGGTATCGCCATCCTGGAAGAGCACGTCCACGGTATGCACGCCGTGCTGGAACCACCCGACCCGGATCGCCCAGACTTCGAGCAGGAGGCTGGCCAGCAGCATCAGCGAGGCAATGGCCCCGGGCAACTGGTCGCGCAGCAGGTGCCACACACTGACCATGATCAACATCAGGGCGAACAAGGCGACAAGCCTGGCCGTACGCCAGGGCGGCTCGGCCGAGTGACGACTCACGCGACGAATCGACTCCACGGTGTAGCTGTGCCGACCGACGCTGAGCCAGGACGGTGAGACACGCACCTCGCCATCGCGCAGCAATGACTGCCTCGGTGCCGGACCGTAACCGGCGCTGCCGACACGTTCGACATCGGGGACCGGTGCTGCCACGGACGGTGCCGGCGTTCGCCGTTGACGCGGACGCCGGCGCATGCCGCGGGTCGATTCAGGCGGCTCGCCGCTCACCGCGCGGTGTCTGCGGAGGTGCTCGCTCATGCCTCGTGCGCACCCTCAGTGCAGTACCGGTGGCGACGCGGGGACTTCGGCCTCGTCGTCGAAGCCGTCGAGCCCATCGAACTCGTCGAAGTCATCGTCGAGGTCGGCCATGTAGTCGGGCTCCGGCGAAGAGTGGTGGAGCATCATGCGCCAGCTTCCCTGCTCGAAGAGGTAGATGTTGGTGGATACCATCACGCTGATGAGCTGATCATCGATGGTGACTTCCTCGCGTACGAGATGAATGGCGAGTTCGTCGGTGCCGGTTTCGAGGGTGTCGACGATCGTGAAGGCAAACTCGGGCGAATCCGCGAAAAGCTGCCGAAAGCTCTGCATGACGTCGCTGCGGCCGACGATACGAGTGGAACCCGGGTGGATGCAGACGATGTTCTCGCTCTTCGACCAGACGCTATCCATGACGGCCATGTCGCCGCGCTCGATGGCGTCGTAGAAGGCGTGTTCCGCCTCGTCGGGTGTGTTGAAGGGTTTGCTCAAGCCGGTGTGATCATGGGCTGGAATACTCCCGGGCATGATACAGCGATTGCCGGAACCGCGCCGTCGCAGCCGGACGACGTCGGTGCAGGCCTCGGCAGGGAGCAGGCAGGAGGGGCTTGGCTGCCCGAGAGTCGAGGGCTGCATGCCACTCGGCTGAATGTCACTCGGCCGGATGCCGTTCAGCTGGATGCCGTTCAGCTGGATACCGTTCAGGCAGCGTCCTGCTGGATGGCTTCCCTCGGCAGGAGATCGCACCAGTCCACCCGGCCATCCCCGAAGACCAGAAAATTCGGGTTGATGAGCGAATCGCGGCGATTGTAGCTGAGCGAACGTCGGCACGTGTCGGTCATGGCACCACCGGCCTCTTCGACGATGACCTGTGCGGCCGCCGTATCCCACTCGCCCGTCGGGCCGAGACGGGCATAGACGTCGGCGATGCCTTCGGCCACGAGACAGGACTTCAGCGCCGCGCCCATCGGTATTTCGTCATGCTTGCCGATGGCATCGAGAAATTTCTGCACCGGGCTCGAGGCCGAGTGCGAACGGCTCAGCGCCACGGTCACGGTACCGGGTGCGTTCCTGACGTGGATGTCCTCGGGCGGCTCGTCGCCACGCTGCTTTCTCGCACCCTGACCCCGGATGGCAGTGTAGGAAACGTCCAGCACCGGAGCATGCACGATGCCGAGTACCGGCCGATTGCCTTCGACGAGCGCGACGTTCACCGTGAATTCACCATTGCCGCGAATGAATTCACGCGTGCCGTCGAGCGGATCGACCAGCCAGCAGGCAGGCCAGGCGTGACGTTCATCGCTGGAAACCTGTTCGGACTCTTCCGAGAGAACGGGCAGCGAAGGGCTGAGGGCGGCGAGTCCGCGCACGAGGATGTCATGTGCAGCAAAATCCGCGACCGTGACCGGCGTGTTGTCGCGCTTGATCTCGATCTCGACATCTGCGCGGTACAACTCGACGATGCGCCGCCCGGCGTCGCGGGCGATGGCGTGTGCTTCCTTGCACAGTCTGTCGAGTGTCTCGGGGCCGATATTCATCTGAAGTTTCCTGACCTGTGTTTCTTCTAGCGGTCAGATGGATGCCTGCCTGAAGAAAAAATTCATGCGCTTTCCGTTCTGCAATCCTGCCCCCGGCAGAATGCGAATCCGATCACATCTGGCTGGCATTGCCCTGCTGCACCCAACGGATGCGCCCGCTGGAATCCGGTCGTCCGATGCGCGCGAGGTTGTCACGAAGCTCCTGAGAGGCAGTTACCGTCGGGGTCAGCAACACATCGGCGTTGAAGTCGCCGTTCAGAAAGATGACGATCTCGCCTTCCGCCGTGACATCACCACCGCTCGCGGTGATCAACGCACGGTGCGTATTGGTATTGTCGTCGGCAGGTTTCACGTTGATGGTCACGTCACCGAAATTCGCCGGAAACGGTCTTTCGAGCCTCGCGGCCTTCCAGACGAAGTCGCCCGCGAATGCCTTCAGGAGCTGTTCCTGCAGCAGCAGCCGTTCGACGTTCATTTCAAGGTCACCCGAGAAACTCGCCACCGGCGCCGGCAGCAGCGGTTCGAGCGCCTTCGCCTGTGCCGTGACCGAGACGTCACTGACGGCAATGTCGCCATTCCACTTACGCAGGATGTTACCTTCGCCGCCACCGCCGTAACCGGTAAAATTCACATCGAGCGCCGCACCCGAGATGATCGACAGCGGCTTGAGACGCCAGCCGACATCACTGAACTCGAGTGGCAGAAGGTCATCGGTATAGCGCGCCCGTGCGATGTTCCCGGCAAGCACACGCCCGCTGACATCCTCGAGCGACACGTATTGTGGCAACTGCGGCCGGAATCGCTCCACCACCGGTGCGGCGGGAAAGAACCAGAGCACCGCCAGCACATAGGCAACCAGCCCGAGAAGCGTCAGCCTCAAGACGCGCATCAGGACGCCTTTTCCATGACGAATCGCGCCGAGACGATGCCGGGCTGATCGGTCTTGCGCGTGATGTTCAGGGTGTCGACGTCGAGGCCATAGAGTTCGAGTTCGGCAATCACCTGCACGAGCTTGTCGAACTCCACCGCGCTGAACTGCACCCGCGCACCGTTCTGCCCGGCGGGCTCGAGTCGTTCGGGCAGCTCGACACCCTGTGCAACGATCACGTCGTTGATCAGCAGGTAGGGTTCCTTGTCGGACTGGCGTGCTTCACCGCCACCGATCGAACCCATGAGCCTGGCCGCGCCTTCGCGCACGTAGTCGAGCGTCTCCTCCTTGGTGGCGATGGCCGAGCGTGTCTGTTCGATGCGGCTGGTGAGTGGATACCAGACCAGCGCATAGAGCAGGCCCAGCAGCGCCAGCACGGCGACGGCATTCACGATCATCCGGTCACGTGGCGATTGCCTCAGGTACCAGTCACGCATCATTGAATCCTCACGCGGCCACGCACCACGTTGTCCTGACGGTTGGCCGACTGCACCGTCATGTTCAGAGAGCCGCGCTCCTGCAGTTCGCGCTGCAGCGCGTCGAGCGTGGGTACGGCATCGGTTTCGAGATCGAGATCGAAGCGCCCGTCGCGATAACCGAGCGAACGCAGCTTCGTCTGCGGCTGCGCGGCAAGACTCTCGGCAATGTGCGAGAGGCTGGCGGTGAAGCTGCCGGCACCGCTGCCGTTCCCCGTGGCGATTGCCGCTTCGATCTGGCGGCGCGGACGGCGCATGCGCGTGCCCGGCAGGGCCTTCTCGAAGGCCGACTGGATCTCGTCATCGAGCCAGGCTTCGCGATCAGCGAGACGCTGATGATCAAGCCACTGGCTGCCGAACCAGACACCCGCGAGGACAGCCGCAAGCCCGACGCTCCAGCGCCATACCTTCCAGGCCTTGTCGATGCCCTGACGGGGACTGAAGTCGCCCTGCAGAAGATTGATGTTGGCCCCCCGGGCAAGGCCTGCGGCATGGAGTTCGAGGCGGTGCGAGCAGGGACGCCAGTCGATGTCGAGCGCCAGCGGCAGATCGAGGCTGACTTCGGGGTAGGTGTGATAGAGCGCGATCGTCGCTACGGTTTCCCCGGATGCGGCATCGCTCTCCCCGGCGGCAACACCGCCTGCCCCGCCGTCGCTGTCGTTGTCGTTGCCGCCGGCACCGTTCTCGTACTGACGTTCGCTCACTTCCTTGAGTGCGCCGAGAAAGGCGAGCGGGGCCAGATCGGCGTCGGTGGCAAAACCGTGCAGGCAGTCGAGCCTGACGACGAGTTCGTCGGCATCGAGGAGCGCGTGCCAGAGGGGTTTGCCGTCCTGTATCGTTTCGGCGGGAAGCGCCAGTGGTTCGGGCACGATCCGTGCCGGACGCAGCCCGGCCGCAGCACAGGCATCGGTAACCTGGCGCAGGATGTCGTGTGCGATCACGGCAACCGGCCAGCGGTCATCGCCGAGACGGGAACCGAGTGCGAAGTGAAGGTCATCGACGTCGTCGGCAAGCTGATCTTCGAGGGCGAAGGGCACGGCCTGCTGAATCCGCGCGGCCGACGCGCCGGGCACCCGCACCTCGGAGAGCAGCACGTCACCGCCACGCAGCACGAGCACGGCTCGCAACCCCTCGGTCGCTGCTGCCGCATCGGCCAGTGTGCCCGCCTGAGGCTGGTTCTCGAGCTTGCCCACATCATCGGCCATGGCCCATTCAACCCGGTCTTCACCGGGATCGGGCATGTAGATGATCAGTTGTTTCGCCACTTGCTTGCCTTTGAAAGTCGTTGTTCAGAGCGTATCGCGCGATCGCCGGACCACCCGGCTCTTGCCGTCGTCCCCGCGCTCGAAGAGGGTATATTGTGACAGCACAATGCCCTCGGCTTCGACATTGATGCGCACCTCGTACCAGTTCGAACGTACATCATAGGTGTCTTCGGGCGGTGGATCACCACTGAGTTCGGCATTGAACTGATCGATGCTTTCGAAGGGCGAGAGGTCACGCTCGCTGAAGAGCGTATCGAGCTTGTTCTCCGGTTCAAGGTCGAAGAGTTCCTCGCACTCGGGATAATCCTGGTAGGCCGTGGTTTCCCAGCGCGTGAGATAGCTCGCATCCTCGGCGACGGAGTCGGAGAGTGAACTCAGCACTTCGGGGCTGGCCGTATTGACGTTCACGGGCGTCGCGCCACCGGTATTCGGCAGTGCCGAAATGTGCGGCACGAGCAGTTTGTAGTCCTCGTATTCTTCCTCCACCATCGGGTTGAAGCCCTTCACCTGCAACAGCTCCGAGATGCTCGACATGGGGCGGTTCGCCGTGCGGTAGCCCGGATCGAGCGAGGTGTAGTGGTCGTCCTCGGCCCCATCGGGGATGGTCGGGTCGATATTGCTGTCGAGCCAGTCGAGCACGGCTTCGGCCTTGGTCTCCTCGATGTTGAGCTGGGCAAGCAGACGCTTGAACTGATCGTAGTGAACGTTCGAGACATTGCCCTGGGCATCGACGATGTTGTTGAGATTGAAGCGCCCCTGCATGTCCACGATGCAGCCCTGGATCGTGGCGTTGTCGATCGGCAGCGGCGGGATGGTCTGCGCCCAGTCGTCGTCGAGTGAATCGCTGTTGTTGCGAAGCTTGTCGCGCACGTCGCGGTAGAGCACGGCCGCAACGAAACGTTCGCCACTGATGCCGATCGACCGTGCCTGCTGGATCATGGCCTCGTTTCGTTCGCGCTGCAGGGCGAGCTGCTGCTGCGAAGTGATCGCGACCATCGTCACGGTGCCGAGGGCAATCACGAGCATTGCCGTGATGATGGCAACGCCCCGCTCGCGCACCGGCATCACGGCCACCCCGGGATGCCGCCGTTGCCTGCACGGAGCCGGTGACTTGGCGCGCTTCCGAACTTCAGTCGGGTAGTGCAAAGACACGTCGCACCTCCCCCATGTCGTCGAGTTCAAAGGTGAATTCGATGGCCCGCGGCATGCCCGGGTTTTCGAGATTCGGCGGTGGCCAGCTTTCCTGCCACGAACCTTCACGATCGATGAAGCGCAGACTCAGACTCTTCACACCCCGGAGCATCCGGCGACGCCTGGTGGGCTCCTCGCTTGTCGTCTCGAGGTGATACCAGTACATGCGCATGAGCCGATCGCCGTCGAGCCCCCAGGCCACGCGCTGCAGCGTCGAGCGTGCCGGCGCGATGTCGGCGGCCGGATTGGCCCAACCCGAACGTGTCAGTTCGAAAAGGTTCTCGCCTTCGATGTTCTGCTGGAAAGGCAGCAGTTCGGAATCAATGGCCGAGCGTACCCGCCGCTTGCTGATCTGGGTGATGTCCTCGGCCAGCCAGTAGAAGGTGCGCTGAAGTTCGCTGAGACGCTCGGACTGAGCGAGCACCACGTCGCGTGCGCGGTTGATCTGCATCAGCATCTGGAAACTCGCCGTACCGAGGATGGCAAGGAGGAACATCGCGACCAGCAGTTCGACCAGGGTAAAACCCGTCTGGCGATTCCCGGTCTTCGCGCCGACGCCGGCCGGCGCGCTTCCCGACGAACACGTGCCACGGTGCGGAATCGCGGCCAGGGGCCTGATGGCATTCCCGCTCACAACCTGAGCTCCGGATTGCCTACAAAGCCCGAGGCACGATAGAGATAACCCTCGGCGTCTTCCTCGCGTCGCACTTCCACATCGACACGGCGGATGTCGTCGTCGGCCACTTCCAGGGTCGTCGTGCGCACGTACCAGGTGAATCCGGCGAGTTCTTCCTCGTCGTTGGTGGTACCGAATTCGGACCAGGAGGGTACCGACTGCAGTTCGGTGAGGCGGTTGCTCGCCACCCAGCGAGCCATTTCGCGATCACGGAGCATGTCGGCACGGCGCGCACTGGCACCGGCCGAGATCACCAGCGCCGAGACACCGAAGGCGATGATCGCCATCGCGACGAGTACCTCGATCAGCGTGAACCCGCGCGCGTTTCTGTGCCGCCGCGCGTTCACGATGCCTCGTCCGGCGATTCGATCACGATGGGTTCTTCCTCACCCGTCGTGATCACGCGGCTGATCTCCTCGTCACCGCTTTCGGTACGCATGACAACCCGGAAATCCGGCATGACTTCGCCGTTGGAGAGAAACATCACGTGAGGTTTCAGAGGGTTTTCCTTGCTGACCTCCGCGAGTTCGTCTTCCCAGGGTTCGAGAGTGATGGGCACACCCGAGATTTCCACATCGAATTCGATCTGCAGACCGGACTCACGGAAACTGAGCTGATCATCCTCGAAGGCTTCCCAGAGTTCCTCGCCATCCTCCCCTTTGACCAGTACCAGAAAGGTGTAGGCTTCGGGGTGAAAGCGGATTCCGAACTGCTGGCGCGCATACACGGCCTGGTCGGAAGCCAGCTCCATGAGTCGCGAGGTCCGGATCGTCGCATCGACAAGCATGCGTTTCTCGTTGCGGAAATCCACCGTGAGCACCACCATGCCCGTCATGATGGCGATGATGGTGATCGCGACGAGAAGCTCGATCAGCGTGAATGCACGCTGCTTGCGCACAGGGAAGGAACCCGTTACCGCTTCACCCGACTCAGTTGTCGAGACTGGAGATATCGGCGTCGAAGCCTTCTCCACCCTCGGCACCATCGTTGCCGAGCGACACGATTTCGTACCCGTCTCCCTCGTTCAGGTAGACGTAGTCACGGCCCCAGGGATCCTTCGGCAGCTTCTGCACGTAGGGCTTCCAGTTCTGCGGCTCGGGGTCGCCGGTGGGTTTTTCGACAAGCGCTTCGAGACCCTGATCGGTCGAAGGGTAGCTGAAATTGTCGAGCTTGTAGAGTTCGAGTGCCTGGCCGATCGAGGCAATGTCGGCATTGGCGCGAACCACGCGCGCTTCGTTGGGCCGGTCCATGATCAGCGGCACCACGGTGGCGCCGAGGATGGCGATGATGGCCACCACCACCATGATTTCGATCAGCGTGAAGCCTCGCTGCTGGGCTGCGCGAGCCGGAAGAGTGCCGCGACGGCGTGTCGAACTGTTCACCATGTTCACCTGGGTTGGGATAGAGAAATGTGGGCCATTCATGGATCGGGCCATCGCCGGGGAAGTCCGGCAGCAGGCCTCACGGATTTCGGGCATGACGCAGGGCGTGCCTTTTGACTGCCGATCCGCTACCTTCTTCGTAACCTGAAAAGAATAGCACCCTCGGCTCTGAGACCGGAAGTGAGATCAATGATTCCGTCCAATGATGGAAATCGGGGGCAAGCCCCACGACGGCAGGATCCTGCCCTGTGGCTCGCCGCCCTTCTCGCCCTCCTCTGCATCGTGCTCGAGTACGGCGGCATGGAACCCATGCTGCGATTCGATCGCGACGCCGTCAACGCCGGCGCTTACTGGCAACTCCTGACCGCAAACCTCGTGCACCTCGGTCCGAGCCATCTGTGGATGAACCTTGCCGGCCTCGCGCTGGTGGTGGCGCTGGTGTGGGGCAATTTCACCTGGCTCGAATGGCTGCTGGTGCTGATCGTGAGTTCCCTCGCCGTCAGCATCGGCTTGTGGTTGTTCAACCCCCAACTGAACGCCTACGTGGGACTCTCGGGCACGCTGCACGGGCTCATCCTTGCCGGCTGCCTCGCCGACCTTCGCCGTTATCCCGTGTCGGCGGGACTGCTGCTTGCGGGCGTCGTGGCCAAGCTCGCCTGGGAACAGTTTTCGGGCCCGCTGCCCGGCAGCGAGCACGTGGCGGGCGGGAACGTGGCCGTGGATTCGCACCTCTACGGGGCGATCGGCGGGGCGGTAGTGGGAGGACTGCTGTTGTCGAGGAAGCGATCCGGCAACACCGAGACCACTTAACCAGCCGCAATACTCTCGAGCGTCGTCCGCGACACCCTGACCCCTTCCGCCAGATGCCGCTTTCTCGACGCGTGGCGGCGTGCCGACGGCAATCGCGTGCCTTCCTGTTCGAGAATCGACGCGAAGATGCGCTCCGCGCGGTCGAGATGGCTTGCTTCGGTCCCGGGTAGCGCCGTATGCGCGGGGTCGATGGCCATCAGGAACTCGCCACCGAAGGGAGCATGGGTGCCAGCCCGGTCGTGCGCCGTGGCTTCGCGACTGCTGAGTTCGCCGATCAGAGGACCGGCCAGCAGTTCCACCATCAGCGCGATCGACGAGCCCTTGTAGCCGCCGAAGGGCAGCTGCGCACCTTCGAGTGCGGCGTCCGGGTCGGTCGTCGGTCTGCCCGACGCATCGATGGCCCAGCCGTCCGGCAGTTCGCGCCCGTCTCGCCGATGCAGAAGGATTTCCCCGCGCGCGGCAACGGAAGAAGCCTGGTCGAAGACCAGCGGCGGGGCGTTCCTTCGCGGAAATGCAAATGCCATGGGGTTGGTGCCGAAGACGGGTGTTCTGCCACCGGCCGGCGCGACGTAGGCAATCGATGCCGTGAAGGCAAAGGCGACGAGATCAGCCTCGGCCAGGCGCTCGACCTCGGGCCAGAGCGCGGCGATGTTGTAGGCCCTGTGGATCGCGAGCGCACCGATGCCGCGTGCGCGCGTGCGTTCGATGAGCGGCGGCAGCCCTTTCTCGAGCGCCAGGGGACAGAAACCGTGCCCGGCATCGACGTGAATCACCGAGGAGTCGCCGACACTCACGCTCGGTTCCGCGGTCGGGTTGACGTCGGCGTTTTGCAACGCCGAGACATAGAAGGGAATGCGAAAGAGGCCGTGCGACTCACAACCATCGCGCTCGGCGCAAGCAACATTGTGAGCGATCGCCGAGGCCTGGGCCTCGGAAAAACCCTTGTCGACAAGTATGTCACGTGCCAGTGACCTGATTTCATCGAGAGAGAGAATCGGGTCGCCGTGGTCGCTGTTCATCGTGGTCTCCCTTGACGGCTCGTGCCGGCGCGATCGCGTGTGTGCGTCTCATACACCGCCATATTCCCGATTCTCCTCCCCCACCCAGCGTCGGATCAGTCCGGCCACCGCATCGGGGTTGTCAAGTGCCAGACGATCGGCCATCTCGCCGACGGCATCGAGAAGGTCGGCATCGCGCATGAGATCGGCAAGGCGAAAGCCCGCCAGCCCTGTCTGGCGTGTGCCGAGTACTTCCCCTGCTCCACGAATCCGCATGTCGGTTTCGGCGATCGTGAAACCGTCGTTGGTCTCGCGCATGATGCCGATGCGCTGGTGCGCGGTTTCCGAAAGCGGTGCCTGATAGAGAAGAATGCAGGTGCTCTGGGCGCTGCCACGCCCGACCCGCCCCCGCAACTGATGCAGCTGCGACAGCCCGAGGCGCTCGGCGTTGTCGATGATCATGCACGAGGCGTTGGGCACGTCCACACCTACCTCGATCACGGTGGTGGCCACGAGAAGATCAAGCTCGCGCGCCTTGAAGGCCTGCATCACCGCTTCCTTCTCACGCCCCTTCATGCGGCCGTGCACGAGCCCGATGCGCCGATCCGGAATCGCTTCGGTCAGGGCACGCAGCGTCTCTTCGGCCGCTTCCGCCTGCAGGCTTTCCGACTCCTCGACAAGCGTGCAGACCCAGTAAACCTGCTGCCCTTCCCGCAACGCCGCTGCGACCCGCTCGACCACCTCGGCACGGCGAGCATTGTCCACGGCGATGGTGGTCACGGGCCGGCGCCCGGGAGGCAGTTCATCGATCACCGACACATCGAGATCGGCATAGGCCGTCATCGCCAGTGATCGTGGAATCGGCGTTGCGGTCATGATGAGCTGATGCGGCAGGAGCCTGCCTGTGGCGCCCTTGTTGCGAAGCGCGAGGCGCTGATGCACCCCGAAACGATGCTGCTCATCGATGATCGCCAGCCCGAGCTTCTGGAAGCTCACGTCTTCCTGGAAGAGCGCATGCGTGCCGACGACGATCGGATGCTGGCCCATGGCCACCGCTTCGATGGCCGCACGACGTTTGCTCGGCGTGAGCCTGCCCGAGAGCCAGCCGACGGAGACGCCCAGTGGTTCGAACCACTGGAGAAAACCCAGCATGTGCTGCTCGGCGAGTATTTCGGTCGGCGCCATGAGCGCCACCTGATAGCCGCACTCCACGGCCTGCGCCGCGGCGAGCGCCGCGACCACGGTCTTGCCCGAACCGACATCACCCTGCACGAGGCGCAGCATCGGCGCGCCACTGCCCATGTCATTGACGATGTCGAGGAGCACACGATCCTGCGCCGCCGTCAGTGAAAAACCAAGGGCATCCCTCAGTGGCCGTGAGAGTTCCCCCCTGGCTCGAATCACGGGTGCCTGCTGCGCAAGCGTTCGCTGCCGATGCTCGCGCAGCGCAAGCCGGTGGGCGACAAGCTCCTCGAAGGCAAGACGGCGAATGGCCGGGTGCAGCCCGTCGAGAAGCGCGCGGGTGTTCTCGCCGCGCGACGGGCGATGCACCGTGGACAGCGCCGCGGACAGTGCCGGCAACTCGAGCGTACCCGCTGCGCTCGTGATCGACAGTGGCTCCGGCAGGTAGTCTGCGAGACTTCCCTTGTCGAGTCGTGCCAGCGCCTGCTCGCTGAGCCGCCGCAACGTACCCTGCTGCACGCCTTCCGTTCCCGGATAGAAGGGTGTGAGCTCATCCCTGAGGGCATCCTCGTCACTGTCGCCTTCACGCAGCAACGTGTATTCGGGATGCACGATTTCAAGCTGCCCCGGCCCGCGACGCAGCTCCCCGAAGGCATGCAGACGCTGCCCCGGGCGCAGCGTCCGCTGCTGCGCCTGGCTGAAGTGGAAGAAGCGCAGGGTCAGAAAACCGCTTCGATCGGTGACGCGCACCAGCAGCGAGCGGCGGCGGCGAAACACCACTTCGGCATCGAGCACCTCGACCGACACCAGCACTTCCTCGCCCGGCCGCGCATGCGCAATGGGCGTCAGGCGTGTGCGGTCCTGATAGCGGAACGGCAGGTGGAACAGCACGTCCTGCACGCTTCGGATACCCAGCCCGTCGAGACGCTTTGCCGTCTCCGCTCCCACGCCCCTGAGCGTGGTGACGCTGATGGTATCGAGTGCTGCGTTCAAGGATCCGAATACCGGAGTGCGCGGGTAACCAGGCGCAATGGCGCTACTGATCGCAAGCACGGCACGGGCCTTGCGATGTCGGCGACATCAGTCGCCGAGATACAGGATGCCTTCGATCTCCACTGCCACGTTCTTCGGCAGTGATGCGATGCCGATGGCGGCACGTGCCGGATAGGGCTCGCTGAAGCGCTCGGCCATCACTTCGTTGACGAGCGGAAAATCGGCGAGATCGGTCAGATAGACGTTCAGTTTGACGACCTGATCGAAGCTGCCACCCGCAGCGACACACACGGCCTCGAGGTTGTCGAACACCTGCACGATCTGTTCGCGGACATCATCGCCGATGATTTCCATCGTTTCGGGCACCAGCGGAATGGCGCCGGACAGATAGACGGTATCGCCGGCACGGACGGCCTGCGAGTAGGCACCGATGGCACCGGGTGCCTTGTCGGTGGTGATGGCGTTGCGTGGCATGGTGGTCTCTCCCCTGAACGATCAGTGGAAGTATACCGGCAGTGTCAGCTCACTTCCTGTGTGCCTGCACCCGCTCCGCCTGCCACACCGTCGGCAGTCGCTGCAACCGCTGGATGACCACATCGAGTTGTGCGACCCCGCGCACCGACAGCTCGAAGCGCATGAGCATGTTGTCTTCATCGAGCTTTTCCATGCGGATGTCCTGAATGTTGATGCGGAGTTCCGACAGCACCGAGGCAACCGCGACGAGGCTGCCCGGCTCGTCCACCATGCGCACCTCGACCATGCTCGAGAAGCCCCCGCGAACGGCATCCGCCCAGGCCACGTCGATCTCCACCCGGCCCTTCCTCTGCAGACGCAGCCCGCTCGGGCATTCGGCGCGATGCACGATCATGCCCTCACCGAGCGTCAGGTAGCCCTTGATGGGGTCACCCGGCACGGGCCGGCAGCAGGCACCGAGGTGCAGTGACTTTTCATCGGGCGCATGGATCTGAACCGGCGCGACGTCCTCCACGGGGGTCAGATCATCGATGGGCTGGCCGCGTTCGATCTCGATCAGGCGCGCGGCAATCTGGCTTGGCGCGTAGTTGCCGCGGCCGAGCGAGGCGAGGAGTTCGGCCGGAGTATCGCACTGATAACCGTGCGCAAGCGATTCCAGCGACTCGAGTGGCACGCCATCGAATTCCATGGCGTACTTCTTCAGCGCGCGACGCAGCAGGCGCTCGCCGAAATCGATGGCGCGCGTGTACTCGAGGTCACGATGATAGGCGCGGATCGCGCTGCGCGCCTTCGAGGTCTTGACCGAATTCAGCCACATCGGGCTGGGCTCGGCCTGATCGTTGTGAATGATTTCGACGGTCTGGCCTGACTCGAGTGGCTCGTTCAGCGAGTGCATGCGGTGGTTGACGTTGGCGATCACGCAGGTATTGCCGATGTGCGAGTGCACGGCGTAGGCAAAGTCCACGGGGGTGGCACCACGCGGCAACTGATAGATATCGCCCTTCGGCGAAAACACGAAGATCTCTCCCGGATAGGCATCGATCTGAACCTGCTTCTGAAACTCGACGCTGTCATTGGAACGCGCTTCGAGATCTTCGAGACGACCGAGCCAGCGCCGCACATGCTCGCGCGTCAGGCGTTCGCTGTCACTGACGAGCGGTTTCGTGCCCTTCGCGTCGGCGCCAACCGCGCCATTTTCCTCACTGCCGCGTTCAGTGGTGGCGCCAGGGCCTTCCATCTTCCCGGCGCCACCTTCCGCAGGTTCGTCGTCACCACGCAGCCCACGCGAGCGATCCAGCTCCTGCAGCTTGTAGGCCCAGTGTGCGGCCACACCGCTCTCGGCCGCGTCTTCCATCTCGCGCGTGCGAATCTGCACCTCGATCGGTCGCCCTCGGGCACGGTTTCTGATGGTGGTGTGCAGGGACTGGTAACCATTCGTCTTCGGCATGGCGATGTAGTCCTTGAAGCGCGAGGTATCCGGGCGGTAGAGCTCATGCACCTTGCCAAGCGCGCGGTAGCAACTGTCACTGTCATCGGTGATGATGCGCAACGCCACCACGTCACGCAGTTCCTCGAAACGGTGTTTCTTGTGCTGCAGCTTCTTGTAGATGCTCCAGGCGTTCTTCTCGCGCCCGTACACTTCGGCCTTGATGCCGAGTTCCTCGAAACCGGCCGAAAGTGTGGCGATGAGATCGTCGAGAACGCCGACACGTTCCGCGTTCATCTCGTCCAGCGTGCGCTTGATGACACGGTAACGGAACGGATAGGCCGCTTCGAAACTCAGCTCCTCGAGTTCGTTCTTGACCTTGTAGAAACCCAGACGCCCCGCAATGGGGGCGTAGGTTTCGATGGTTTCAAGGCCCTTGGCACGTCGTTTCTCGGGGCGCATGGCGCCGATGGTGCGCATGTTGTGAATGCGGTCGGCGAGTTTGACGAGAATCACCCGGAGGTCGCGAATCATCGCGAGCATGAGCTTGGTGAAACTCTCGGCCAGCACGTGCTGGCGGTCACGCCCCGACAGTGAACCGAGCTTGGTCACACCATCGATGATGTGGGTGATGACCTCGCCGTACTCCGCCTCCATCTGCTTCCTCGGAAAGCGGGTGTCTTCGAGCACATCGTGCATGAGCGCCGCCATGACGCTCTCTCTGTCAAGCTTGAGGTCGACGGCACAGAACTCGGCCACGGCAATGGGATGGGTGATGTAGGGCTCGCCGGAGGCGCGCTTCTGCAGCCCGTGGGCATCACGCGCCGTGATGAAGGCGCGCTCGATCTCGGCGAAATCCGCGTCGCTGAAAAGGGGCGCGACGCGCTCGGTGAACCCGGCCCAGGCAGCGTTGATGGCGGCGAGGAACTCGGGCGGAAAGTTCGGCACCACGGCGCCACCGGAGCCGTCTCTGGCCGACGCATCGGTATCGGAGCACGGTGTGGCCACGTCGGAAGGTGAGCTGATCAGGCCTTCGACATCGGCGACAGCGCGTGCCGCCGGTATTCGAGAGGGGATATCAGAGACCGGCGGGGAGATCCTTCTCATAGATCGTGGTATCCGGGATCGAGGTATCCGGCGGCATCAGCGTTTCGGGACCAACGGAGGGTGGCGGAGCGTCATTGAGCACTTCCTCGCCCACGAGGCCTTCGGCGATCTCGCGCAGGGCAATCACGGTGGGCTTGTCCTTTTCCGGATCTACCAGCGGTTCGGCGCCCATCGAGATGTTGCGCGCGCGCTTGGCGGCAATCAGCACCAGATCGAACCGGTTCTGCACATTTTCGAGGCTGTCTTCTACGGTAACTCGGGCCATCGGGTATCTCTGTGAATGAAAATGCAGGATAACCCTTGATTATATCGGGTATTAGACGAAAGTTCAACCGGAACTGGAACCCGAACCGGAGCGGCAGACGCTGGATCACGCCGGCGAAAACGGTTCACGTGAATCGTCAAAGGCCGGTTTCCGTGATGCCGGTCACGCTTCCGCGCCGAAAAACGGTTCACGTGAACCGGAAAGTGCCGGTTCCTGCGAACACGGTCACATTCACGAAGCCTGTCACGAAGCCCGGCACTCGCCCGACGTCTTCGTCACTCGCGAGACGCGGAAAGGCACTCGGCACCTCGACCCGTACCCGCCTCGCGATCATGAACTCACCTCGGTGACACTGGCAACACTCAGGATCAACGGAATGAAGCGCCGCGGACGTTCGGCTCCGAATCCTTCTTTCCGAACCTGACAAGCAGCAGTGTTGAAACGAGAAAAACAATGACAATGACGGTTGTTCTGATACCGATGGTACCCGGCGGACCGTCAATGGCAGTGATATGCAGTACGTTCAATACGCTGTTGTTCAAGGTATGAGCAACGATGACCGACCACAGATTTCGAGTCCTGCAGTAGAGCAGACCCCAGGCAATGCCAATGACGGTCGAAATCGACCCGTAAACGAGACAGGTGACAACACAGGTGAGCAAATCGGTCTGACCCGTCAGAAAATCCCGGACAGGCCAGAAGAGATGCCACAATCCGAAAAGTACCGCCTGCACGAGAACAGCCACCCTGACACTGACCCTGCCTTCGAGCTGAAAGAGCAGAAAACCCCGAAAGAACCCCTCCTCCATCAGTGAATTGACGACATTGCCGGCCAGCAGGATGGCAGCAAACCCCAGGCTACCGTAGACCGGTACGTCCGGAACAAGACTGTTTCCCTGCGGATTTACATGGAACGTCGGCCCCTGTCCGACAAGCAGGAGAAACAGCCATTCGGAGAAATAACCGGCAGCCAGGGCGAGAAGGATGATTGCCGTTCCCCAGAAAAGAGCCTCCTGCAACCGAAAACGATTCAGGCCAATGGACCGCAGCGGCAGACGATGAAACCACAGATACAGGAGAATGCAGATGATGCCGGCCACCTTGGTCACGACCTGTTCACCGAACCATTCATCGGAACGCAGGTAAAAGACGTCGACAAAACGGACAAGGAACAGCAACAAGGTGAAATACACTGCCGTCGCGATCCCTGGCGGCAGGAGCCTGGATGATTGCAGGACACGCTTGACTTCGTTCATCGGGCCATTGTAACCACTCGGCCAGACCCGGCTCGAGCTGCTGCGCTGGTACCCGCCTCCCAAACACGGGGTGCCGAACGATGACCACACGCACAGCGCCTTCCAACCGCTCGACCGCGGGCAGTTTCAGCAGTGCTTCGGAGCTGTAACCGTCAATGGTTCATCCTGAACGATGCCTCTCGGTGATCGAATGGTGTGCAAGGAAGATCATGTGTTCGTTATGACAGGATATCGAAAGGAAAATGCTGGATCTCGGCGAAGAGCCAGGCAGCGGTCGTGCCAGAAAGGATGCCAGCGCCGGGGCTGAAGCCGGAGGCAGTGATGGTGTCGGAAACGGAAGCTGACTGGTGCAATTGATCAGGGCGCCGGCTGCGGCCTGATCTGCTTACCTGAATATGGCTGGAGACAATGAAGTGGCAACAACCGTTGCAAGAATGACATTGAAAACTGCGACAACATTCAACACCGTGTCCATGGCGCTGTTTCTGCTTGTGCTGCAGGCATGCGGGAGTGATTCGGATCCACAAGCGGCCACATCCGCGTCGACGGGTTCGTCTTCGTCGCAGTCCTCAATCGCTGGTTTGCCACCAGATGCCTTGCTGGCGACGATTGAACTCGGCCCCAGCTCGATGGGTTTGCGCAGGCCTTCGGATGGCGCGGTTGTCGGAGAGCTGGTCGAGTTTCCTTATCCTGCGCTCGGGTACGAGTATTCGAATCATGACATCTCGCTGGTGCAATCAAAGCAGAAGGGAACAGTGGTTCTCTATACTGACAGTTGTTATCCCGAAGGCGGTGACTTCCCTACTGGTGGCAAGCAATTGTGCGCCATCAAGCTTTCGGTCAGTGGCGAAGTGCTGGCTGTTACCCTGTTTCCGCGTTACAGCAATGGAGATGGTACGCAAACGTCCACCAAACCGATTCTCTCACCTGATGGCCAGCACTACCTGCGGGCCGCTACGGCCATGGCCGAGAGCCCAGAGGACGTCCACTCTCCCAAGGGTGCGCCGATCAGGCTTGAAATAATTGATCTGGACGGCAATGTCGTATCGACCTTTCCGGAGACGAAACATGCACACTACCTTGACAACCGGGGAGGCCGGTTCACCTATGACTGGCTGCCTGATGGCTCGATTGTACTGAGTCGTCATGATTTCGGGATTGGAACCGAAAGCGGGCATTACGAACTGGGGGATGAAGAACCCATATCCTACAACCCCAGCGAACAGACACTGACCATCACCCCGCCTTACAACCTCGAAGACACGGCCAATTTCAAGACCGTGGAGCTGGGCAGTTCCATTCCCAACGGAACCATCGCTCATCTTGCCTGCGCACCGACGCATCAACGCTGCGCCATTCGCGTTGTCAATTCCGATCTCGATGAGGAAACCTTTTCAGCAATCCATCTGGTGCTGGATATCGACGAATCGAAACTGGTGGAGCCGGTGCGCTTTGCCCTTTCCAGCAACAAGACCTATCTGGAGGATCCCAGCTACCTGACGGACCTGAGTGGCTACGGCAACATGGGCGAATTTCAATGGTCACCTGATGGTGAATTCTTCACATTCACGGTTTACGGCGAATCGGCTGTAAGTGCACCTGGCGGATTCTATGGTGTTGACAGGAAGTACCGATATATCGGTCATTATTCACTCGATGCAGAGCCTTATCTGGTCACCAATCCCATGAGCGACCCCGTGCCGACCCTGCTTCATCATGTCCCCTACAGGCGGCCGGTGAATGGCTACGATACTGTTTCCGATGGCGATGTCGCAGAATCAACGGCGTGGGTGTCTACCGGTTACTGAAGATACGCCGGCCTTTGCAGCAACGATCCGGATATGGTGGCACCGGATGATGTGGCAAGCGAACCCACTCGCCGAACCCTCAATCGCGCGTCAGCGACGCAATGAGATCCGCATGACGCTGCAACTGCCGCTCCCTGAGCACCCGGTGGCTCAGGATGATCGCCTTCATTTCCGCCAGCGCCTCGTCGAAGGCGTCATTGACGATGAGATAGTCGGCGTGATGATACTGCTGCATTTCGCGTACCGCTTCGGCCGTGCGTCGCTCGATGACCTCGTCGGCATCCTGGCCGCGTGAGCGGAGCCTGTCGATGAGCGCTGCGCGCGAGGGCGGCAACACGAAGATCGACACCAACTCGCTGAGTTTCTGCCGAACCTGACTCGCACCCTGCCAGTCGATCTCGAGAATCACGTCGCGCCCGGCATCCAGCAGTTCCTGCACGGCCGCCACACTGGTGCCGTAGTAGTTGCCGAACACGTCGGCGTATTCAAGGAAACGATCATCATCGATCATGGCCTCGAAGGTCTCACGATCGACGAAATGGTAGTCGCGTCCATCGACCTCACCCGGGCGCATCGGGCGCGTGGTGTGCGACACCGCCACACCAAGGTCGTCGAGTTCGGCAATCGTACGCTTCACGAGGCTCGTCTTGCCGGCCCCCGACGGCGCCGACACGATGAAGGTGCGCGAGTGAGAATTCTGCATGGAAGATCGATCCTCGTTGTTCATCGAGCAAAGAGCCAGAAGGTGTCGTAAGCTCATGGAAGACGGACGGTGCAGACCTCGACATCAGCGTCGGTCCGCGAGGCCCGACTTCCGAAGCACTGCCGCCACCTCATTCAGACTATAGCTCCCCGCCAGGCACTCTGACGGTGTCGGCGGCAAGACAGGAACACATGCCATGGCCGAAACACCCTCGAGCGCCCTGCCCGCCGGCACTGCCGCAGTCGATTTCACCCTGCCAGACACACGCACCAACCTGCCGATCTCGCTTTCGGACTACGCAGGCCAGCCGCTTGTCATCGCCTTCATCTGCAACCACTGCCCCTTTGTCGTGCATGTCCTAGACGACTTCGTGAGCATGACACACGAGGTGGCCGAAAAGGGTGTGGCGACGATCGCCATCAGCGCCAACGACATCGCGAAGTACCCGCAGGACGGCCCCGTGAAGATGGCAGAGCTCGCCGCCGACAAGGGCTTCGACTTCCCCTACTGCTTCGACGAGGCGCAGTCGGTGGCGAAGGCCTATGACGCCGCCTGCACTCCCGAGTTCTACCTCTACGATGCCGATCACAGACTCTTCTACCACGGTCGCTACGATGACACGCGCCCGGGCAGTGGCGGCTCGGCCAATGGCGAGGACCTCCGCGGCGCCATCGCGGCACTGCTCGCGGGCGAAGCGCCACCAACCGAGCCCAGGCCGAGCATCGGTTGCAACATCAAGTGGCACTAGATGCGGCAAGGGCACGCCGGGTTTGTGTCGCATTGGCTTTCCAATGAGCACGGGTAACCGATCACACCTGCATGAGCGACCCACAGAAAACGAAACGAGTGCCACACGATAGCCGCCGGATCAGTGTGCTGATGCCTCTGGCAGGCTGGAACGAGCACACGCAGGCAGCCGTCGAGAGCATCCTCGAACAGAGTCATCGCGCGCTTGAACTCCTCGTCATCACGAAGAACGATCCCGCTGCCCTCGACGACGCGCGCGCGCGTCTGCCCGAAGACCCACGCATCCGCATCGTGCCGCGTCAGTCAGCCGGGATTGTCGGGGCACTCAACACCGGACTCGCCACCGCACGTTCGCCCTGGATCGCGCGCATGGACGCCGACGACATCGCCCACCGCGACCGTCTCGCAACGCAACTCGACTTCCTCAAGTCCAGCCCCGCCATCAGTATCGCGGCGACCGAAATCCGCATGATCGACGCAGCGGGCGGAAGCGATGGCATCAGCGACGGCAATCGCCGCTATGCCGCCTGGCTCAATGAACTGAAGACACCGGAAGCGATCAACACATCGATCTTCGTCGAATGCCCCATGCCTCACCCCACCTGGCTTGCGCACCGGAGCACCTGGTGGCAGCTCGGCAGCTACCGCGATTTCGACGGGCCGGAAGACTACGACTGGATCCTCCGTGCCTGGCTCAGGGGTCTGCAGATGGGCAAGCCCGACGGCGTGCTCCTCGACTGGCGCGAACACGATGATCGTCTGACCTGGAAGAACCCGCGCTACCGCCCCGAGGCCTTCACCCGCTGCCGCGCCGACATCATCACTCATCCCGCTGCGGGTTTCGGGCTCGACCGTGGCCGCGGCGTGTGGATCGGCGGCACCGGCAGGAACGCCCGCTACTGGTGCGATGCACTGCTTGCACGCAACGTGCTCGTGCGCGGCTTCATCGATCTCGATCGCGAGAAGCCACTGACGCGGAAACGGCACCTGCCGGTGATCACCTGGTCCGAAATCGATGCCAGACGCGGTGACGACCTTGTCATCACGGCCATTCGCGACAAGGATGCGCGGACGCAACTGAAGGCGGATCTGCTCGCGCGCGGGTGGGAAGCGAATCGGGAGTTCGTGCTGGGCGGGTAGGGCTCGACTTCAATGCCACCTGAGAATCGAAGACCTTAAGGCTTGTGTCTTAACCCGGATGGATCACCAAGGTGCCCATCGAGTTGAGAAACCATCCCGTTTCGGGGGTGTCGACGCCAGGCATCGAGCAGTGGCGACCTGAACCGG